>Ga0302046_10001264_pt1 | contig 23727 bp, 17 predicted proteins | sample RVTome_11_FD_200261 | JGI IMG/M metagenome (GOLD analysis project Ga0302046, IMG submission 200261) | Soil microbial communities from uranium-contaminated site in the Upper Colorado River Basin, Wyoming, United States - RVT147D111 (version 2) ... | reverse complement strand
GGGGAACTCCTCTGTGCCGGGATAACTATTTGATCGCACAGATATTTTCCCAGATTCAGAGCCCCGATGCACCCATAGTTTGAGATATCCGGGCTAGGCGGAGGTCGTTCCGCCGAACGTCTTTATGCGCGCGGCCTTGTCCCGAAACGATAGGCGGGCGGCGAATTTCTGTCAAAGAATGAGCGCGGTGGCAGGTCGCCGAAAAGGGGGCGCCGGGAGCCAACTTGGCATCCCGGCGCGGGGATCACGGCAAGCACAGTGTGACGAGCACTGCAGTTGACAAGGTTGGACCGTGACGGCGCGGATACTGGCTGTCGCGCCCTGAACGCAATCTGAAGTGCGCGTTCATCTGGGGTTCAGAAAGCTGAACGGCGCGCGTTGCCGACGGGGGATAGAGGTGCGGCGGGGCCTGGACACGACCCCGCCGCTGTCACGACCGTCTCAAGCGGCGCATGGAACGGGATGACGACCGTGACGGGAACCCTTTTAGCGATGGCGCGCTGAACCGCCCGTGAAGCGCCCGTTCATCGGCGGTTCATGTTGCGACGGCGGCCGCCCGCGGGCGCTCGAGCCGGCCGGGCATCGGGAACGTCATGGCGTGCACGCTCTTCGTACTTCGTTAACCGTAAGGTAATCGCGGCGACGTAGGGTGGCCTGGTCTCGGCCGCCGTGACCGAACGAGGCTCGCCGAAGCCCGAATACCATTGATGACACCTTCGTGGGGCCCGAATGGAAACCGCATCAAGCTTGACCGAAGAACCGCCCGGCCTCGGCGCGCCCGACCCCCGCGAGACCGAAGCCGTGGAGCTGATCCAGCGCGGCGAGGTGCCGGCGGCCGAGGCGCTGATCAGGGACATCCTCGGCGACCATCCCGACAGTCCCCATCTTCTCACCGTCCTCGGCACCCTGGCCGCGCGCCAGGACCGTTACGCCGAGGCCATTCCCTTGTTGGAGCGGGCGGTGGCGCTGGCGCCGGAGGTCGGCGCCTTCGGCGAAAATCTCAATGCCGCGCGGAACGCCATGGTGTCCCACGTCCAGGCGCTGATGGGTCGAAAGGACTGGCCGCGGGCGATCGCCGCCCTGCGCCAGGTCCGCAAGGCCGAGCCTGAGAACATCTTCGCGCTCAACAGCCTGATCCATTGCGTGATGGACGGCGGGGAGAGGGCGCTGCTCTCCGACTACGAGCCCGGGCTCAGCGAGGACGAGCTCGGCCGGCACATCGTCATCGCCTGCATGCCCAAGAGCGGCTCGACCTTCCTGCGGAACGCGATGTTGGCACTGACCGGCTGGCAGGAGGCGCGCCTGACCTACGCGTTTCTGCAGAACGAGGAGGAGCTTTACCTGCCGTACCTGAAGGCGGTGGCGCGCAACAACACGGTGGTCCAACAGCACTGCCGGGCGACGGTGCCGAACCTGCAGATGATGCAGGCGTACCGCATCCGCCCCGTCGTGCTGGTGCGAAACCTGTTCGACGTCGTGGTCAGCTACACCGATTTCTTCGACAGCGGGGCGAACTCGAACACTTTCTTCATCGGCGACCGTTGGGCGGGCCTTGCGCGCGAGGAGCGCATCGACCTCGTGATCGACAATTTCGTGCCGTGGTACACCGCCTTCTATGCATCCTGGTCGGACGTGATCGCGAAGGGCCAGCTCGAGTGCCACATGCTGCGCTACGAAGACATGATCGCCGACAAGCTGGGCGCGCTCGAACGCCTCGCCGGGTTCTACGATCTCGGCACGTCGCGGCAGCATTGCGCCGCGGCGCTCGCGGCCGTCGAGGCGCGCAAGGATGCGACCCGTTTCAACAAGGGCGTCGCCGGACGGTGCAGCGAGCTGTCCGAGGCGCAGAAGCGACGTGTCCGCACGCTCGCGCATTATTATTCCGATATCGACTTCTCGCCGCTGGGGCTCTAGATCGGATTCACGCTTTCAGGCTGGATCAACCATTAATCCAGCCTGAAAGCGTGAATCCGATCCAACTCGTTAATAACAGGGCAGATCGCGGGCTTGACCGCGTCGGGCAGGCGCGCCTAACTCGCAGCGTCTTGGGGAGACTGACACGGGGAGGGCGCCACGGTGGCCGAGCGGCTGCGCCCGAAGAACGCCGACGAGCTGCTCGACGCCGTCAAATGGGCGGTGGCCGAGGCCTCGCCGCTGGAGATCGTCGGCGCGGGCAGCAAGCGCGCCCTCGGCCGGCCGGGCCAGGCCGACCGCACGCTCGACGTCTCGAAGCTCTCCGGCATCGGGCTCTACGAGCCCAACGAGCTGGTGCTGGGAGCGGCGGCGGGCACGCCGCTCGCCGAGATCGAGGCGGCGCTCGCGGCCGAGCGCCAGATGCTCGCCTTCGAGCCGCCCGACCTCGGCCCGCTCCTGGGCGGCGCATCGGGCAAGCAGACCCTGGGCGGGGTGATCGCCTGCAATCTCTCCGGGCCGCGGCGCATCAAGGCGGGGGCGGCGCGCGACCACTTCCTCGGCTTCACGGCGGTGAGCGGGCGCGGCGAGGCCTTCAAGGCGGGCGGCCGCGTGGTCAAGAACGTGACCGGCTACGACCTCTGCAAGCTGATCGCCGGCTCCTACGGCACGCTGGCGGTGATGTCGGCGGTCACGGTCAAGGTGCTGCCGGCGCCGGAGAAGACGCGCACGGTGCTGGTCTTCGGCCTCGACGACGCGCGCGCCGGCGAGGCGATGGCGGCGGCGCTCGGCAGCGCCCACGAGGTCTCCGGCGCGGCGCACTTGCCGGCGACGCTGGCCGCGCGTTCCGGCGTGTCCTATGTCATGGAGGCGAAAGTCGCGGTGACGGCGCTCCGCGTCGAGGGTCCCGGACCGTCGGTCGAGCATCGCTGCGCGGCGTTGCGCGAGGCCTTGGGCGGGTACGGCGCGACCGAAGAGCTGCACGGCCACAACTCGGGCGCGTTCTGGCGCGAGGTGCGCGATGTCTCGGCCTTCGCAGGCGCGGCGGACGGCGACGGGCGCCTGGTCTGGCGCCTCTCGGTGCCGCCGAGCGAGGGCGCGCGGGTCGTCGCGGCGATCGCGGGGGAGGTTGGCGATCACGAGGCGCTTTACGACTGGGGCGGCGGGCTGGTCTGGCTGGCGCTGCCGATGAGCCATAATATGCGCGACGACGCCGGGGCGCCGGCGGTGCGCGCGGCGGTGGCGGCGTCGGGCGGCCATGCGACGCTCTTTCGCGCGCCGGCCGACATCCGCGCCGCGGTCGAGGTCTTCCAGCCGCTCGACGCGGGGCCGGCGGGGCTCACGGCGCGCCTCAAGGAGAATTTCGATCCGAACGGCGTGCTCAATCCGGGCCGCATGTACGCCGGGGTCTGACGGAAAGAGCGTGTGAGGAGCTGATGCAGACGCACTTCACCGAGGCCCAGCGCGGCGATCCCGACATCGCCGTGGCCGACGGCATCCTGCGGTCGTGCGTGCATTGCGGCTTCTGCACCGCGACCTGCCCGACCTACGTGCTGCTGGGCGACGAGGCCGACAGCCCGCGCGGACGCATCTACCTCATCAAGGAGATGCTGGAGCACGACCGGCCGGCCGATGCGCGCACGGCGCTCCACATCGACCGCTGCCTCTCCTGCCTTTCCTGCATGACGACCTGCCCCTCGGGCGTGCACTACATGCACCTGGTCGACCTCGCCCGGGCGCGCATCGAGGAGACCTACAAGCGCCCGCTCGCCGACCGGCTGCTGCGCGGGCTGATCGCGCGGCTGGTGCCCCATCCCGGACGCTTCCGCCTGGCGCTCAAGGGAGCGGCGCTGGGGCGCGCCTTCGCCTGGGCGATGCCGGGGCGCCTCAAGGGCATCGTGGCGCTGGCGCCCAAGCGTCTCGCCAAGGCCTCGCCGGTCGACCGGCCGCAGGTCTTCCCGGCCGAGGGCGCGCGGAGGAAGCGCGTGGCGCTGCTGACCGGCTGCGCCCAGACCGTGCTGGCGCCGCAGATCAACGAGGCGACGGTGCGTCTCCTCACCCGGCACGGCTGCGAGGTCGTGGTCGCCGAGGGCGCCGGCTGCTGCGGCGCGCTGGCGCACCACATGGGCCGCGCCGAGGAGGCGCTTGGCGCGGCCGCGACCAATATCCGCGCCTGGTGCGCCGAGCTGGGCGGAGCGGGGCTCGACGCGGTGGTGATCAACGCCTCGGGCTGCGGGACCACGGTGAAGGACTACGGCTTCATGTTCCGCGAGGACGCCGGCCTCGCCGCCGACGCGGCGCGCATATCGAGCCTCACTCAGGACGTGAGCGAGCTCATGCAAGCGCTTGGATTGAAGGAAAACGAGAGCACGGAGGGCGCGGGCAGGGGTCTCGCGGTCACCTATCACTCGGCCTGCTCGATGCAGCACGGCCAGGGGTTGCGCGAGGAGCCCAAGGCGCTGCTCGCGGCGGCGGGCTTCGCGGTGCGCGAGCCGGCGGAGGCGCATCTCTGCTGCGGCTCGGCGGGCACCTACAACTTGCTCCAGCCGGCGCTCGCGGGGCGCCTGCGCGACCGCAAGGTGGCGAACCTCGAGCGCACCGGCCCGCACGTGATCGCCACCGGCAACATCGGCTGCCTCACCCAGATCGCCGGCGGCACGGCGATCCCGGTGGTGCACACGGTGGAGCTGCTCGACTGGGCGACCGGCGGCCCGATGCCGGGGGCGATGAAGGACGGCGGCGGGTGATGCGACGGATCGCGATCGCGCTTTGGATCGTCTCGGCATTGGCGCTGGGCGGGCCCGCTTCGGCCGACCAGAACGACCCGCGCCTCGGGCCGCTCTTCGTCAAGCTGAAGGCGACGAGCGATGCCGGCGAGGGCGCGCGGATCGCCCGATCGATCTGGGCGCTCTGGTTCGACAGCGGCCGGCCGGCGGTCAAGGAGCTGCTGCGGCGCGGACAGGCGCATCTTCGCCTGCAGCGGGTCAAGATCGCGGCCGAGCTCTTCGACCACGTCGTGCGCATCGCACCCGAATTCGCCGAGGGCTGGAACCGCCGCGCCACGGTGCGCTACCTCATGGGCGACTACGCCGGCTCGCTCGCCGACATCGAACGCACGCTGAGGCTCGAGCCGCGGCACTTCGGCGCGCTTTCCGGGCGCGGGCTGGTGCTGGTCAAGTTGGGCCGCGACCGCGACGCGCTGGCGGCCTTCCGCGCGGCGCTCGCCATCAACCCGCATCTGCCCGCCGCGCGCCTCAACATCCGCATCCTGCGCAAGCGCCTGGGCGAGAAGGCGATCTGAGACCAGGCCTCGCGACCCGTCTTTGGCCACGCCGCGGGCGGGCGGCCCGTATAACAATGGCATGGCGGGAATGATCGATGGTCTTTTGCTCGTGTTCGCGGTCGTGGCGCTGGCCGCTCCATCGTTGCCGCGACCGGCGGGCGCCCAGAAGCCGGCCTATCCCTGGCTCCAGGAGCACCATGGCGCGCGCGACACCATCGCGCGACGTTTCGCGCCGCCGCGCGGCTTTGCGCGCGTGGCCGTGCGGCCGGGCGGCTTCGCCGCATGGCTGCGTCATCTGCCGCTGAAGCCGGCAGGCGCGAAGGTCTATCTCCACGACGGACGCCTCAAGGCCAACCAGTCGGCGCATGCCGCGGTCGTCGATCTCGACATCGGCCGGCGCGACCTGCAGCAATGCGCCGACGCGGTCATGCGCCTCCGCGCGGAATACCTCTATTCGAAGCGCCGATACGCGGCGATCGCCTTCAACTTCACCAGCGGCGACCGCGCCGCCTTCTCGCGCTGGGCCGAGGGCTGGCGGCCGCGCATCGTCGGGCGCAAGGTGAGCTGGACGCGGCGCGGCGCGCGCGGCGCCGGGTATGCGAGCTTCCGGTCCTACCTCGTCTCGGTCTTCACCTACGCGGGCAGCTACTCATTGGCGCGCGAGCTCAAGCGCGTGCCGAGGCCCGGCGATATCCGCATCGGCGACGCCTTCGTGCAGGGCGGCTTTCCGGGCCACGCGGTGATCGTCGTCGACATGGCCGCCGATCGCGCGAGCGGGCGCAAGGCCTTCCTGCTGGCCCAGAGCTTCATGCCGGCGCAGAACCTGCACGTGCTGAAGAACCCGGCCCGCGCCGGCGGCTCGGCCTGGTACACCTTGCCCGTTGGGGCCAGCCTGCGAACGCCGGAATGGACCTTCGCCCTCGATCACCTGCGGCGCTTCTGAACCAACGTCCTTGGCCATGCCTGCCGGACGCGCGCCTGGCGCATGCCGGACGGTCGCGAATAGTTGTCGGCTTTCGCCCGCCGTGCGCGGTAGGCTGGCGGCCGTGACCGTTTATTGGGCAGGTTTCGCATGAAGAACCGGGCATTCTGGGTCCTCGCCGCGGGCAGCGCGCTCTTGTTCCTGGCGATCGGCAACCGGCAGGGCTTCGGCCTGTTCCAGGCGCCGCTCTCCCAGGAGCTCGGCTGGGGCCGCGAGATCTTCTCGCTGGCGATCGGCCTGCAGAACCTGCTGTGGGGCGCCAGCCAGCCCTTCATCGGCGCCATCGCCGACCGTTACGGGCCCGGCCGGGTGGTCGCCGCGGGCGGGCTGGTCTACGCGCTCGGCCTCTACATCATGAGCGTGACGACCTCGCCGCTGGAGCTCTACATCAGCGCCGGCCTGATGGTCGGGCTGTCGTTGAGCGCCCTCAGCTTCGCCGTGGTCTTCGGCGCCATCGCCCGTGTCGTCCCGGCGGAAACGCAGGGCCGCGCGCTGGGCATCGCCGGCGCGGTGGGCTCGGCCGGGCAGCTCTTCGTGGTGCTCGGCAACAGCGCGCTGCTCGACGCCGAGGGCTGGCGCAACACGTTCCTCATCTGCGCGGTCGCGGCGCTGTTGCTGGTGCCGCTGGCCTTTCCGATCCGCCGGCGGAAGGAGGCGGGCGGCGGCGCGGCGCCGGGCGGCGCCGACAGCCTCAAGGCGGCGCTGAACGAGGCCTTCGGCCATCGCGGCTACTGGCTGCTCTGCGCCGGCTTCTTCGTCTGCGGCTTCCACGTCACCTTCATCGCCACGCATTTCCCGGCCTACATCACCGACTTGTCGCATCCCGAATGGGTGGCGGGCTCGGCGCTGGCGCTGATCGGCGGCTTCAACATCGTCGGCAGCTTCGTCTGCGGCAGCCTCGGCGACAAGTACCGCAAGAAGTATCTCCTGAGCCTGCTCTACCTCGCCCGCGCCGGCGTCATCGCCGGGCTGCTGCTGGCGCCGCCGAGCGCGACGACGATGTACGTCTTCGCCGGCGCCATGGGGCTGCTGTGGCTGGGCACCGTGCCGCTGACCTCGAGCCTGGTGGCGCAGATCTTCGGCGTTCGCTACATGTCGACGCTCTTCGGCATCGTCTTCTTCTCGCACCAGATCGGCGCCTTCCTCGGCGTCTGGCTCGGCGGCAAGCTCTACGACGCCACCGGCTCCTACGACGTGGTCTGGACCATCGCGATCGCGCTCGGCCTCGCCGCGGCGCTGCTGCACTGGCCGATCGCCGACAAGCCGGTGGAGCGGATCGAGGGCGCGAGCCCCGTTAGGGCTTGAGAAACCATAACGCCAGAGACCGGGCGCACGCCGCATTCGCAACATTGTGAGGCGAGTTGAGTTGTGTTGCTTTCACGGCTTGGCTACCTATTGGGCAGACAATGGCCGGAAACCGCCAACGGCCCGCGCAACCCGTGCCCGGGCGCCAACTACCGAGGCTTGCCATGCTGATCCGAATCCCACGCGGCTGGGACCTGCCCGAGCGGGCGGCGACCGATGAGAGCGTCTATCTGGACCGGCGCCGGCTGATCAAGGGGCTGGCCGCCGGGCCGATCCTGCTGTCGGGCGCGGCGGCGCTGCTGGCGTCCTGCGAGGAGGCGCCGGTCGCCTCCGCCGCGGCGGGCGAGGACGATCCGACCAAGGGGCTCTACCCGGTGCAGCGCAACCTGCGCTACCGCGAAAAGCGGCCGCTGACGGCGGAGAAATGGGCCACCACCTACAACAATTTCTACGAGTTCGGCTCGCACAAGCAGATCTCGAGCCGCGCCCAGGCGCTGCCGCTGCGGCCCTGGACGGTGACTTTCGACGGCATGGTGGAAAAGAAACAGGTCGTCGACGTCGACACGCTGATCAAGGCGATGCCGCTCGAGGAGCGCGTCTACCGGCACCGCTGCGTCGAGGCCTGGTCGATGGTGGTGCCGTGGTCGGGCTTCCCGATGAAGGCGCTCATGGACTTCGCCAAGCCGCTCTCCTCGGCAAAATACGTCGTGATGCAGACCTTCCAGAACCCCAAGGTCGCCGGCGGCCAGCGCCAGAGCTGGTATCCCTGGCCCTACACCGAGGGGCTGACCATGGCCGAGGCGACGCACGAGCTCGCCTTCATGGTGACCGGGCTCTACGGCAAGCCGGTGCCCAAGCAGAACGGCGCCCCGCTGCGCCTCGCGGTGCCGTGGAAGTACGGCTTCAAGCACGCCAAGTCGATCGTGCGCTTCAACTTCACCGACAAGCGCCCGGTCTCCTTCTGGGAGAAGATCCAGGGCAGCGAATACGGCTTCTGGGCCAACGTCAATCCGGCGGTCGCCCATCCCCGCTGGAGCCAGGCGAGCGAGCGCGTGCTCGGCATGGACGAGCGCATCCCGACCGAGAAGTGGAACGGCTACGGCCAATACGTCGCCGAACTCTACAAGGACATGAAGGGCGAGAAGCTGTTCATGTAGCGGGTCCCGGCCGCCGGGCCGCCGTCGCCGGAGGCGGGGCCGCCGCGCGCAAAAAAGAGCCGGGCCACGAGGGCCCGGCTTAAGAGAACAGGGAGGCTTCACATCGGGAACGCGAGTGGGGAAACGTCCCCATCGTCACGCTTGTATCCCAGTGTGATCGCTGGGCGGCGGGTACGTCGAGCGAACTCGAACAACCGCCGCAACCAGCTTCACTGCATCGCAGCAACGATAGCGCTAATTTGGGGGCGCGGGCCTGGAGCGACTAGCCCCGGCTCGGCAACTGCGCCATGCAGGCATCGCATGGCTTTGCCAAGTCGCGCCTGTGTCGCGCCCGTGTCGCGCGTGCGCTTTCAGAACTCGGTTTCGGCGATCTTGCGGATCAGGAAGTCGCGGAACACGGTGACCCGCGCGGAATGGCGCAACGCCTCGGGATAGACGAAGTAGGCTTCCAAGGACGGGCCTTCGAGCTCGGGCAGGACGCGCACGAGGTTGCTGCCGCGCGGCACCAGGTAGTCGGGCAGCGCGGCCAGGCCGAGCCCGCTCTGGACGGCGCGGAAGATGCCGTAGACGTTGTTGACCTGGAACACCGGCAGGCGCGTCGCGCCGTCCGTGACGCCCTGCATGAGCAGCCAGTTCGAGTTCTGGAACGGCGGCCGGGGGTCTTCGGAATAGACGACGATGCCGTGCCGGTCGAGGTCGTCGACGGTCTTTGGGATGCCGTGCTTCTTCAGGTAGCTGGGCGCCGCATAGACGTGGAAGCGCACGGTCATGAGCCGGCGCTGGATCAGGTCGGGCTGCGTCGGCGCCACCATGCGGATCGCGATATCGGCCTCGCGTGGATTGAGGTCGAGGTTCGCGTCGTCGACGATCAGCGTCATCGCGATCTCGGGATAGATCTCGAGGAATTCGCCGATCCGCGGGGTCAGCCACATCGAGCCCAGGCCCACCGTCGTGGTCACGCGGAGCGCGCCCTGGGGCTTGGCCTTGCTCTCGGCGATCAGCGCCTCGGCCTCGGAGAGCCGGCCGAAGATCTCGCGCACCGCCCGATGCAGCACCTCGCCCTGCTCGGTCAGGATGAGGCCGCGCGCGTGGCGGTGGAAGAGCGGCGTGTTGAGGCTCTGCTCCAGCCCGCCGATCTGGCGGCTGACGGCGGACTGGCTCAGGTGCAGCGTGTCGCCGGCATGGGTGAAGCTGCCGGCCTCGGCGACGGCATGGAACACGCGCAGCTTGTCCCAGTCGAGCGAGGTGACGGGCCTGCCCGATATGTCGTTGGCGGCGTGGCGGCGGTTGCTCACTCGGCCGCCATTTCCGCCGCGCTGGCATTCTCGGCTAGATACTTCTCCGCCTCCAGCGCGGCCATGCAGCCGAGCCCGGCCGCGGTCACGGCCTGGCGGAATATTTTGTCCTTGACGTCGCCGGCGGCATAGACGCCCGGAATGTCGGTCGCCGTGCTGTCGGGGGCGGTCACGATGTAGCCCTCGTCGTCCATCCGCAGCTTGCCCTTGAAGAGCTCGGTCGCGGGGTCGTGGCCGATGGCGATGAAGACGCCCTCGACGGGGATCTCGGCGGTCTCGCCCGTCTGCACGTCGCGGACGCGCGCGGCGGTGACGCCGAGGGGGTCCGTGGTGCCGACCACCTCGTCGAGCACCGAATTCCAGACCACCGCGATCTTGTCGTTCCTGAACAGGCGCTCCTGGAGGATCTTCTCCGCGCGCAGCTCGTCGCGCCGATGCACCAGGGTAACCTTGGTGGCGTGGTTGGTGAGGTAGAGCGCCTCCTCGACGGCCGTGTTGCCGCCGCCGACTACCACCACCTTCTTGCCGCGGAAGAAGAAGCCGTCGCAGGTGGCGCAGGCCGAGACGCCGAAGCCCATGAACTTCTCTTCGGAGGGCAGCCCGAGCCAGCGCGCCTTGGCGCCGGTGGCGATCACCACCGTGTCGGCGACGTAGGTGTCGCCGCCGTCGCCCTTGCAACGGAAGGGGCGGCGGGTGAAGTCGACGTCGACGATGATGTCGTTGAAGAGCTTGGTGCCAACCTTTTGCGCCTGTTCCTTCATTTGCTCCATGAGCCAAGGGCCCTGGATCACCTCGGCGAAGCCGGGATAGTTCTCGACGTCGGTGGTGATGGTGAGCTGCCCGCCCGGCTCGAGCCCGGCCACCAGATGCGGCTCCAGGCTGGCCCGCGCCGCATAGACGGCGGCCGTATAGCCGGCGGGGCCCGAACCGATGATCAAAAGCTTGCTCTTATGCGTCTCGGGCATGGCTCGGTCACTAAGTCTCGGAGGGGAGCTCGGGTTCGGGTCGTGGGCATGCGCATTATTTGCCCACCCTTAATATAGTCCGCTCGCCGGAGCGACAAGGTCGGAGCGATCAGAACCCGAACATTTGCCCTAGCCAGAGTGCGCCCGCGCCGCCAGATGGGCGAGGACCGCCGCCGCGGCCTTGGCCGTATCGTCGGGGGGATCGTAGGGCCAGGTCTCGAGCCGGCCCTCGAACGGCCTCGTGACGCCGGCGTCCTCGAGCACCCGGTGGAACACGTCGAGGCGCCGCGAATTGCTGGCAAGGCGCGCGGTGTAGATGGGCCTGCCGCTGGCGCAGGCCTCCGACACCATCGAGACCGAATCGCGGCTGACGATCACGAAATCGGCCAGTCCGAGATAGCCGAAATAGGGGTTCTCGCCGCTGCCGTCCCAGATCTCGGCCGGCAGGCCGGCCAGGCGCCGGCGCAGGATGGCCTCGTTGCGGGCGCCGGTGCGCCGCGAGGGCGTGACCAGCAGGCCCGCGCCGGCCTCCCGGCAGAGCTGGGCGAGCTGGTCGGCGAGGCGCTCGAAGGCGGCCTCGCTGGTCTTGTGCCTGCGGTTGGAGCCGCCGATCAGGACCGCCACGCGGGGGCGCGGAAGCGCCTCGAGCCGGGGCGCGAAGGCCGCCGCCGCCGCGTCGAGCGTGACCCGCGTCACCCGGTGCAGGGCCGTCCGCGTCACCACCACGTTGGGGCCGCGCAGGCGGTCGTGCGCGGGCACGAACAGGAGGTCGAAGGCCGAGGCGGGCCAGCGCGGGTCCTGGACATGCGCGGTGACGGTGCGCCCGCCGCTCGCCTTGCGGATCGCCACCGAGGGTGCGGTGGCGCGCTTGCCGCTGGAGATGAGGAGGTCGGGCCAGGGCGGGACCAGCGGGTCGCCCGCGGGATCCTGGGCGCGCAGCGGCCGCGGCCACAGCCGCGGCGGCAGGTGGCGCCAGAACGGGCGTGGGCGCAGGCGCTTGATTTCCGGCTCGAAGCCCATCGCCTCGGCCAGCCCGCGCGCCTGGTTCTCCGTGCCGGCCTGGCCCTCGGTCAGCACCCAGACCGACGGCTTGGCAGGTAGGTTGGCGGCGCGGCTGGTCATCGGCTTTGCAAGCGGGTTCCGGGGCAGGTTTCGCGGGCGCACGAACCGGATCGCGCGTGGCCAGGTTCCGACGGGGACGCGGGCGGGAATAATATCGGGAAAGGCCGGGGCTTCAATCTTGAAATATAATTACGCATTGTAATATAGTTGCGCGGCCGCCGGGGGTGCGGTCTTCCAATGAAAGGCGAGAGCGCATGCGCCGGGTCAAGCTCGACCAGATCGACCGCCGCATCCTGCGCGACCTGCAGGCCGACGGGCGCATGACCAATGTCGAGCTGGCGCGGCGCGCCGGCATTTCGGCGCCGCCGTGCCTGCGCCGGGTGCGCGCGCTCGAGCAGGCCGGCTACATCCACGGCTACCACGCCGATATCGACGCCGAGGCGCTGGGCTTCGAGGTGATCTTCTTCGCGCTGGTCGGCCTCGACAGCCAGTCGGACGCGGTGCTGACCGCCTTCGAGGAAACCGTCGGCGACTGGCCGGAAGTCCGCGAATGCCATATGTGCCGCGGGCCCGACGACTTCGTGCTCAAGATCGTGGCGCGCAACACCGCGCATGAGAACGAGCTGACCCAGCGGCTGACCGCCGCACCCAACGTCGCGACGGTGCGCACGGTCCAGGTGATCCGCAACGCCAAGTCGGAGCCGGGCATCCCTATCGACTTGGAGTAGGCGCCGCCGTGGCCGCATCCGGAAGAGCGTTGGGGTAGTCGGCCGGTCCGCGGCGCCGAACGGACACCTATTTGAACTGGACCCTGGTGATCTCGTAGGCCTTGGTGCCGCGCGGGGTGGTGACCTCGACCGAATCGCCGACGGTCTTGTTGATCAGCGCGCGGCCGAGCGGCGCGTTCACCGACAAGAGGCCGTTGGTGATGTCGGCCTCGTCGACGCCGACGATCTGATAGGTCGATTTCTCGCCGGTATCCTCGTCTTCGAGCCGCACGGTGGCGCCGAACTTGACCTCCTTGCCGGAGAGCTTGGAGACGTCGATGACCTCGGCGCGGCGGATCTTGTCCTCGATGTCGGCGACGCGGCCCTCGATGAAGCTCTGGCGCTCGCGCGCGGCCTCATACTCGGCGTTCTCGGAAAGATCGCCGTGGCTGCGGGCCTCTTCCAGCGCCCGGATGACGGCCGGCCGCTGGACGGATTTGAGCTGTTTCAGCTCCTCCTGCAGGCGGGTATGGCCGTTCTCGGTCATCGGGATTCGTTCCATGGCGGCAAGTCCTGTTCGAGACAAAAATTCCAAAGGCGCTCACCTGAGGGCGGTGATCGCAGGGGTTCGTTCTGCCTCAAATGTTAAAATGATTGCTTAAAGTAGGATTGAAGCGGCGCGACTGCAAGAGGCCCCGATTTGAGCGCGGCGATCGCCTCGACGGCCGCGATCGCCCCGGCAACCGTGGTGTAATAGGGGATGCCGCCGTTCAACGCGGCATTGCGCAGCGAGAAGGAATCGGCGATCGCCACGGCGCCCTCGGTGGTGTTGAAGACGAGGTCGATCTGGTCGCTCATCATCGAATCGACGATGTGTGGGCGGCCTTCCGCCACCTTGTTGACCACCGTGACCTCGATGCCGTGCGCGCCCAGATGGCGGGCGGTGCCGCGGGTCGCGACGATGGTGAAGCCGCCCGCCGCCAGCTTTTCGACGGGGCCGACGATGGCCGCCTTGTCGTCGTCGCGCACCGAGACGAAGACCGCGCCGGCGAGCGGCAGGCGCACCCCGCCGGCGAGCTGGGACTTGGCGAAGGCGCGGCCGAAATCGGTGTCGATCCCCATCACCTCGCCGGTCGACTTCATCTCCGGGCCGAGGATGGTGTCGGTGCCGGGAAAGCGCTTGAAGGGGAAGACGGCTTCCTTGACGGCGATATGCGCGACGGCGCCGTTGCCGGCCTTGGCCTTGTCGAGGCCGAAGTCCTTCAGCGTCTCGCCGGCCATCACGCGGGCGGCTATCTTGGCGATGGCGACGCCGGTCGCCTTGGCGACGAAGGGCACGGTGCGGCTGGCGCGCGGGTTGACCTCGATGATGTAGACCTCGCCGTCCTTGACCGCGAACTGGACGTTCATCAGGCCGACGACCTCGAGCGCGCGGGCGAGCCTCGCGGTCTGCTTCTCGATCTCGGCGATGACCTTCCGGTTGAGCGTGTGCGGCGGCAGCGCGCAGGCGCTGTCGCCGGAATGGATGCCGGCCTGCTCGATATGCTCCATGATGCCGGCGACGTAGACGTGGCGGCCGTCGGAGATCGCATCGACATCGACCTCGATCGCGCCCTGGAGATAGCGGTCGATCAGCACCGGGTTCTTGCCGGAGACCTGGACGGCCTCGGCCATGTAGTTGAGCACGCCCGCCTCGTCGTGGATGATCTGCATGGCGCGGCCGCCGAGCACGTAGGAAGGGCGCAGCAGGACCGGGAAGCCGATCTTCGCCGCCTTCTCCACCGCGCCCTTGACGCTGGTGGCGATGTCGTTGGCGGGCTGGCGCAGCTTCAGCTTCTTCAGGAGCTTCTGGAAGCGGTCGCGGTCCTCGGCGAGGTCGATGGCGTCGGGCGAGGTGCCGAGGATCGGCACGCCGGCCTTCTCCAAGGCGAGCGACAGCTTGAGCGGGGTCTGGCCGCCGAACTGGACGATCACGCCTTTCAGGTTGCCGGCCGACTGCTCGACGCGGACGATCTCGACGACGTCCTCGGCGGTGAGCGGCTCGAAATAGAGGCGGTCGGCGGTGTCGTAGTCGGTCGAGACCGTTTCCGGATTGCAGTTGATCATGATGGTCTCGTAGCCCGCCTCGGCGAGCGCGTAGACCGCGTGCACGCAGCAATAGTCGAACTCGATGCCCTGGCCGATCCGGTTGGGCCCGCCGCCGAGGATAATCACCTTGTCGCGCGCGCTGGGATCGGCCTCGTCCTCGGGCGGCTCGCCGAAGGCCGAGGTCTCGTGGCAGGAGTACATGTAAGGCGTCTGCGACGGGAACTCCGCCGCGCAGGTGTCGACGCGCTTGAAGACCGGCCGCGCGCCGAGCCGGGCGCGGGCGCGGGCGACCCGGGCCTCGGTGACGCCGGCGAGCTCGGCGATGCGGGCGTCGGAGAAGCCGAAGCTCTTCCAGCGCGAGAGCGTCTGGGCCTTCTTGGGCAGGCCGCTGGCGCGGATCGCGGCCTCGGCCTCGACCACGCCGCGGATCTGCTCCAGGAACCAGGGATCGACCTTGCAGGCGGCGTGGACCTCGTCGATCGAGAGGCCGGCGCGGAAGGCCTGGGCGATCACCAGGATGCGCTCGGCGCTCGGCTTGGCGAGCGCGCGGCGGATGGCGTCGCGGTTCTCGGGCGCGCCGAGCTCGCCGGTGACGTCGGGGATGGCGATCTCGTTGAGGCCGGTCAGGCCCGTCTCCATCGAGCGCAGCACCTTCTGCAGGCTCTCGGCGAAGGTGCGGCCGATGCTCATCGCCTCGCCGACGGATTTCATCGAGGTGGTGAGCTGGTCGTCGGCGCCGGGGAACTTCTCGAAGGCGAAGCGCGGCATCTTGGTGACGACGTAGTCGATGGTCGGCTCGAAGGAGGCGGGGGTGACGCCGGTGATGTCGTTGTCGAGCTCGTCGAGCGTGTAGCCGATGGCGAGCTTGGCGGCGACCTTGGCGATCGGAAAGCCGGTCGCCTTGGAGGCCAGCGCCGAGGAGCGCGAGACGCGCGGGTTCATCTCGATCATCACCTGGCGGCCGCTCGCCGGGTCGACGCCGAACTGCACGTTCGAGCCGCCGGTGTCGACGCCGATCTCGCGCAGGCAGGCGATCGAGGCGTCGCGCATGACCTGGTATTCCTTGTCGGTCAGCGTCAGCGCAGGTGCCACGGTGATCGAATCGCCCGTATGCACGCCCATCGGATCGAAGTTCTCGATCGAGCAGATGATGATGCAGTTGTCGGCGCGGTCGCGCACGACCTCCATCTCGAACTCCTTCCAGCCGAGCACCGATTCCTCGATCAGCACCTCGTTGACCGGCGAGGCCTTCAGGCCCTCGAGCGCGATGCGGTCGAACTCGTCGGCGTTGTAAGCGATGCCGCCGCCGGTGCCGCCGAGGGTGAAGGAGGGCCGGACGATCGCCGGCAGCCCGATCGACATGAGCGCGTCGCGCGCCTCCTCGACGGTGGAGACGAGCGCGCTCCTGGGGCAGTCGAGGCCGATTTTGGCCATCGCGTCGCGGAACTGCCGGCGGTCTTCGGCCTTGGCGATGACCTCGCGTTTGGCGCCGATCAGCTCCACCCCGTGCGCCTCGAGCACGCCCTGGTCGGCCAGCTCCATCGCGGTGTTCAAGCCCGTCTGCCCGCCCATGGTGGGCAGCAGCGCGTCGGGCTGCTCCGCCTCGATGATGCGCGCCACGGTGTCCGCGGTGATCGGCTCGATATAGGTCGCGTCGGCCAGGCCCGGATCGGTCATGATCGTGGCCGGGTTGGAGTTCACCAGCACGACCCGGTAGCCCTCGTCCTTCAGCGCCTTGCAGGCCTGCGTGCCCGAATAGTCGAACTCACAGGCCTGGCCGATGATGATCGGCCCCGCGCCGATGATCAGGATCGAGGCGATGTCGCTGCGCTTAGGCATGCGGAAGCAAGGTCACAGGAGACGGGGAGGCGCGGAGCATCTGGTCAAGCCTCATTCGAAAGGGTCATTCGACGAATGCCGTCCTTGAGGACGGCTGTGTGAAAGTTGAGCAGGAGGCCACGCGTGATCCCTGAAAGCTTCATGTAAGTCAGAAGCTGAGCCTGATGAATCGGAAGGAGATGTTCGACTGACTTGACCTCGACAATCACCTGCGCGGCCACAACAATGTCCAGTCGGTAGCTGGAATTGAGTGTGGTGCCCTTGTACGAAACAGGCAGAGCTACCTGTCGTTCGTGCCGCAGGCCAGCACCTTCCAGCTCAACGCACAAACATTCTTCGTAAATGGCTTCCAGCAATCCTGGGCCAAGCGCCCGATGAACCTCGATCGCCAAGCCAATGACGCGTTGAGTGAGCGGATCGTCAATCGTCATGCCATCACGGCCGAGCAGTCCATTTCTCTCCCCGCCTCCCCAACTCCTGTTTACCCATCCATCAGCTTCACGAAGCGGTCGAAGAGGTAGTGGCTGTCGTGGGGGCCGGGGGAGGACTCGGGGTGGTACTGGACGGCGAAGATCGGCTTGCCCTCGACCTCGAAACCCTCGATCGACTGGTCGAACAGCGAGATGTGGGTGGCGGTCACGCCGGCGGGCAGGCTCGCGACCACGAAGCCGTGGTTCTGCGAGGTGATCTCGACCTTGCCGGTCTTGAGCTCCTTGACCGGGTGATTGGCGCCGCGGTGGCCATGGTGCATCTTGCGCGTCTTGGCGCCCAGCGCCAGCGCCATGATCTGGTGGCCCAGACATATCCCAAAGATCGGCAGGCCGAAGGCGATGAGCTGCTGGATCACCGGGATCGCATACGTCCCTGTGGCCGCCGGATCGCCCGGGCCGTTCGACAGGAAGATGCCGTCGGGCTTGTGGCCCAGCACGTCGGCGGCGCTCGCCGTGGCCGGCAGCACCGTCACCTTGCAGCCGTGGCCGGCGAGCGAGCGCAGGATGTTGCGCTTGGCGCCGAAGTCGATGGCGACGACGTGGCGCTTGACCCCGTGGCGCGCGCCATAGCCCGCGCCCATGCGCCAGGGCGTCTCCTCCCAGTGATAGGTCTGGCGGCAGGTGACCTCCTTGGCGAGGTCCATGCCCTCCAGGCCCGGCCAGGCGTTGGCGGCCTCCTTCAGCGCGGCGAGGTCGATCCTGCCCTTGGGCTGGTGGATAAGAGCGCCGCGCGGGGCGCCGTGCTCGCGGATCTTGCGGGTGAGCCGGCGCGTGTCGACGCCGGATAGGCCCGCGAGGTCGTGCGACCTCAGCCAGGCGTCGAGGTGGCCCGCGGCGCGGTAGTTCGAGGGGTGGGTGATGTCGGCGCGCAGCACGCAGCCGCGCACCGCGGGCGTGGTCGTCTCGACGTCCTCGGGATTGGTGCCGACATTGCCGATATGCGGGAAGGTGAAGGTGATGATCTGGCCGGCGTAGGAGGGATCGGTCAGGATCTCCTGGTAGCCGGTCATCGAGGTGTTGAAGCAGACCTCGCCCACGGTGGTGCCGGTGGCGCCCACGCCCGCGCCCCAGAAGGTGGTGCCGTCCTCCAGCACCAGCGCGGCGGTGGCGCCGTCGGGTTTCCGGGGCGCCTTCGCGGCCGGGGCCGCCGCCGCGCGCTTGGCCGGCTTGGGCGACGGCTTCGCGCGCGCCTTCGCGGGCGCCTTGGCGGACGGCTTCGCCGCCGATTTTCGAGGTTTCCTGGCCGCGGCCTTCGCGGCGGCGGCCGCCTTTCGCGGCGCCGCGGCGCGACGGGGCTTCTTCGATGGCTGCGTGCGTGGCTTTTTGGGCGGCATTTTCGGCTCGGCGGTCTTCGCCATTGACGGCGGGTCCCTTTCTGCCCAAGTATCCCGCTTGGCGGGGCGGCGGGAACGCCGACGGGCGCCGCCAATTTGCCGCGCTCTGCCTTTCCCGGCCCGCCGCGAATGCGGCGACACACGAGATTTGCGGCGGGAGGCGGCGGTCGAGCGGGAAACGGTCGGCCGAGGCGCGCAAGAGATAAGCTGAAAGCGGTCCGGCGTCAAGCGCTGGCAACAAACAAAAAACCAGAAGAATCAATATCTTATTGGGAGAATGCGGTTCGACGCTAGTGGCCGGCGCCATGCACCGGCAAATTATGGCAAATCGGGTATCTGGACAATGTTGCGGAACGAACTGAGCGAAGCCCTGCCGACGGCGATGAAAGCCAAGGACCAGCGGGCGGTTTCCACCGTGCGGCTGATCCTGGCGGCGCTGAAGGACCGCGATATCGCGGCGCGCGGCAAGGGCAATACCGACGGCATCGAGGAGAACGAAATCCTCCAGATGCTGCAGACCATGATCAAGCAGCGCAACGAGTCGATCGAGATGTACGAGAAGGGCGCCCGCATGGAGCTGGCCCAGCAGGAGCGCGAGGAGATCGAGGTGATCAAGCGCTTCCTGCCCAAGCAGATGACCGAGGACGACGCCGCCAAGGCGATCCTGGAGCTGATCCGCGAGCTCGGCGCCGACGGGCTCAAGGACATGGGCCGCATCATGGCCGCCCTGCGCCAGCGCTATGCGGGGCGCATGGACTTCGCCAAGGCGAGCGGATTGGTGAAGGCGCAGCTGAGCTGAGGCGGAAGTCAGACGTCAGAAGTCAGAAGACAGAAGACAGAAGACAGTCGTCAAAAGACAGAAGGCGGATGCCAGATGACGGTCGGCGGGGTATTCTGACTTCTGTCTTCTGACGTCTGACTTCTGAGCTTATGGCCTTCACGCCGCAATTCCTCGACGAGATCCGGGCGCGGGTGCCGCTGGCCGACGTGGTCGGCAAGCGGGTCAAGCTGACGCGCGCCGGGCGCGAGTGGAAAGGGCTGTGCCCGTTCCATAACGAAAAGACGCCGTCCTTCTCGGTGGTCGAGGACAAGGGCTTCTATCACTGCTTCGGCTGCGGCGCGCATGGCGACGTGATCGGTTTCGTCATGCGCACGGAGGGCTCGAGCTTCCCGGAGACGGTGGAGAAGCTGGCGGGCGAGGCGGGGCTGGCGATGCCGGTCACCTCGCCCGAAGAGCGCGAGCGCTTCTCCTCCCGCGACGGCGTCATGAAGGCGGTCGAGGCGGCCTGCGCCGTCTACGAGCACCAGCTCAGGACCTCCGACGGGCGCGAGGCGTTCGACTACCTGAAGGGCCGCGGGCTCTCCGACGACACCATCGCGCGCTTCCGTCTGGGCTACGCCCCGCGCGGCAACGAGGCGCTGAAGGCCAAGCTCCTCAAGGACGGCTTCGACGAGGCGGTGCTGCTCGAGGCGGCGCTGATTTCCAAGCCCGAGGACGGACGCGCCAGCTACGATTTCCTGCGCCACCGCATCACCTTCCCGATCGCCGACCAGCGCGGCCGCATCATTGCGTTTGGCGGGAGAGCGCTGGGCGACGGCCAGCCGAAGTACCTGAACTCGCGCGACAGCGACGTCTTCCACAAGGGCAGGGCGCTCTACGGTCTGGCGCTCGCCCGCGAGGCCGCGCGCTCGGGCGGCGAGGTGGTCGCGGTCGAGGGCTACATGGACGTGATCGCGCTGCACCAGGCGGGGCTGGCGGGCGCGGTGGCGCCGCTCGGCACCGCGCTGACCGAGGGCCAGATCGAGCTCCTGTGGCGGCTCGCGCAGGAGCCCGTGCTCTGCTTCGACGGCGATGCCGCCGGACGGCGCGCGGCGGCGCGGGCCGCCGAGCGGGTGCTGCCGTTGCTGCGGCCCGGCTGCTCGCTGCGCTTCGCCTACATGCCGCCGGGCGAGGATCCGGACAGCCTGGTGCGCGCGCATGGGGCCCAGGCGATGCACGAGGCCCTCGCCAGCGCCCGGCCGCTGGTCGACGTGGTCTGGGAGATCGCCACCGCCAACCGGCCCGCCGACACGCCCGAGCGCCGCGCCCTGGTCGCCAAGGAGGCCCGCGACCTCGTCGCCCATATCGCCGAGCGATCGGTGCAGGACGCTTACCGGGTGGAGATCGACCTGCGGCTGGACAAGGCCTTCGGCCGGCCAGGCGCCCGCCGCCGGGACGATCGGTCCTACCGGCGCGGCGGGCGGCCCTTCGAGGCCAGGCCGACCGATACGGGCCTGCGCAGCGACGGCAATGTTCGGGTTCTGGACACCCGCCACCAGCAGGCGCTGGTCGCCGCCGTGGTCAACCACCCCTGGCTGGTCGGCGAATTCGACGAGGAAATCGGCACTTTGCACCTGGCTTCAAGCGACCTCGACAAGCTGCGGCAGGAAATAGTTAACGCCTGGATTTCCGACCTTGACAGTGAGGCGCTCAAGCGCCACCTCTCCGAACACGGTTTCGCCGATCTCCTCGCCCGGGTGCTGAGCCAGGATGTGCTTCAGCATGCAGCGTTTGCGCGGGTCGGGGCGGAGGCCGAAACGGTACGTCGTGGCTGGTCGCATCTGCATGATCTGTTCCAAAGGCGGCAAAATTTCGCAAGCGAGATCGAGGCGGCCCGCGAAGCCTTCGCGGCCGACCCCTCGCAGCGCAATTGGGCCTATCTCGACGCGCTCAAGAAGCGCGCCAGCGCCGGCGACGACGATTTCGAGCAATCGGGAAACGCGATCTAAAGACGGCGGCGGCCGCGTGGCCTCGTGACGCACGGGGTCGGCGGCTCAATGTTTGAGTTCGTCTTCATGACAATCGGGGATCGACGCCATGGCGAGTAAGGCCCAAGCAAAACAAGAACCCGCGGCCCCGGCCGCGCGCGAGGAGTCCAGCGAGGCGCCGTTGCTCGACAGCGTCGATGCCTCGGTGAAGAAGCTGGTCGCGCGCGCCAAGGAGATCGGCTACGTGACCGAGGACGAGGTCGCCGAGGCGCTGCCGCCCGACCGCGTGTCTTCCGACGTGGTCGAGGACGTGCTCTCCAAGCTCTCCGAGATGGGCGTCAACGTCATCGAGGGCGACGACGGCGAGGACGGCGACGCCAACGACAAGTCGTCCGACGACAGCCCCGCCGGCATCCGCGCGGGCAACGTCTCCGACGACGACGTCGGCCGCACCGACGATCCGGTACGCATGTACCTGCGCGAGATGGGCTCGGTCGAGCTGTTGTCGCGCGAGGGCGAGATCGCCATCGCCAAGCGCATCGAGGCGGGCCGCGAGAAGATGATCGGCGCGATCTGCGAGTCGCCGCTCACCATGCAGGCGATCATCTCCTGGCGCGACGCGCTGGTCGGCCAGAAGATGCTGCTGCGCGACATCATCGACCTCGAAGTCACCTTCGGCGGCGGCCCCGTCACCGGCGACGACAATGGTCAAGGCCAGGGCCAGGGCCAGGCCGGCGCAAGCGACGGCGAAGGCGCCGCCAAGGCCAATGGCGATGGGCGCGCGAACCCCGACGGCCAGTCCGCCAAGGCCAATGGCGAGGCCCGGGACGAGGCGAAGGACGACGCGGACGGCGAGGACGGCGCGGACGGCGCCGCTTCGTCGGACGACGACGACGACGACGACGAGACCAACCTCTCGCTGGCGGCCAAGGAAGCGACGCTGATGCCCGACGTGCTCGGCACCTTCGACGGCATCGCCGGCACCTACAAGAAGCTCGCCAAGATCCAGGACCAGCGCCTGACCGACCTGCAGAAGGGCTCCGAGCCGTCGACCCGCGTCGAGCGGCGCTACGCCAAGGTGCGCGACGAGCTGGTCGACCAGGTGCGCAGCATCCGCCTCAACAACCTGCGCATCGAGCAGCTCGTCGGCCAGATGCACGAGCTGAACCGCCTGCTCGTCAGCTTCGAGGGACGGCTCCTGCGCTACGCCGAGGCGGGCGGGGTCAAGCGCGAGGATTTCCTGGAGCAGCATTACGGCAACGAGCTCGACCCCAAATGGGCGCGCAGGCTCTCCAAGCGCTCCAAGCAGTGGAAGAAGTTCACCACCGACTTCGACGAGGAGATCCAGGCGATCCGCGACGGCATCGCCGAGATCGCCGACACGGTCTCGCTGCCCGTCGGCGAGTTCCGGCGCATCTACAACTCGGTGCGCCAGGGCGAGCAGGAGGCGAGCAAGGCCAAGAAGGAGATGGTCGAGGCGAACCTGCGGCTGGTCATCTCGATCGCCAAGAAATACACCAACCGCGGCCTGCAGTTCCTCGACCTCATCCAGGAAGGCAACATCGGCCTGATGAAGGCGGTCGACAAGTTCGAGTACCGCCGCGGCTACAAGTTCTCGACCTACGCCACCTGGTGGATCCGCCAGGCGATCACGCGCTCGATCGCCGACCAGGCGCGCACCATCCGCATCCCCGTCCACATGATCGAGACGATCAACAAGCTGGTGCGCACCTCGCGCCAGATCCTGCACGAGATCGGCCGCGAGCCGACCCCGGAGGAGCTGGCCGAGAAGCTCGCCATGCCGCTGGAGAAGGTGCGCAAGGTCCTGAAGATCGCCAAGGAGCCGATCTCGCTGGAGACGCCGATCGGCGACGAGGAGGACAGCCACCTGGGCGACTTCATCGAAGACAAGAACGCGGTGGTGCCGCTGGACGCGGCGATCCAGTCGAACCTGCGCGAGACCACGACCCGGGTGCTGGCGACGCTGACCCCGCGCGAGGAGCGGGTCTTACGCATGCGCTTCGGCATCGGCATGAACACCGACCACACGCTGGAGGAGGTCGGCCAGCAGTTCTCGGTCACCCGCGAGCGCATCCGCCAGATCGAGGCCAAGGCGCTCCGCAAGCTCAAGCACCCGAGCCGGTCGCGGAAGCTGCGCAGTTTCCTCGATACTTGACAGGGATCAGGTATCGGGGATCAGGGATCCGTCTGGCCGATGCCTGATTACCGATCCCCGATCCCCGCCTCCCGCCTCGATCCCCTTCATCCAAACGGGCGGCTTGCGGAGGCCGGTGAGACACGCCCACACCGCCGCCGGCGGGCGGGCGATGTGCTCGCTCGCCCGAAAGCCTTTCGCCTGGCGGCGTCTCTTCCTCTGGGACCCTGAATATATGCTCCTGGTGTGACCCAGCCTTCGGAGTTCGTCGCCCAGGGCGTGACCACGTTCGAAACCATCACACTAGCCCGGATATCTCAAACTATGGGTGCATCGGGGCTCTGAATCTGGGAAAATATCTGTGCGATCAAATAGTTATCCCGGCACAGAGGAGTTCCCCGATGC
>Ga0302046_10001263_pt1 | contig 23728 bp, 20 predicted proteins | sample RVTome_11_FD_200261 | JGI IMG/M metagenome (GOLD analysis project Ga0302046, IMG submission 200261) | Soil microbial communities from uranium-contaminated site in the Upper Colorado River Basin, Wyoming, United States - RVT147D111 (version 2) ... | reverse complement strand
CTCGGGTACGCCGCAGAACAGCCTGGACGGGCTGCGCCAGGCCAGCGACACCGCGTACTACAAGGACCAGGACTCGCTCTGGGTCAAGCTGGTCTCCACCGGTGACGCCGGCCGCGGCGCCCCTGGTGGTGGAACCAGCGTCCTGGTCAGCCGGTAGACCGGCCCCTGTCGCATGAGCGAGAGCCCCCGGCTGTGCCCGGGGGCTCTTTTGCTTCATACATCAATCAGCCAAGTCCGGCGCGCGTGTTCATTTCAACGCGGTAGCCTTGTCGCCGACGACCTCTTGCAGGCCGTCGCCGCCGGCCGCCGCCCGCCTTGGAGTCACACGGCGGAGCGTATGAAAGCGACCGGTGTTCAGGCCGGAGTCCCCTTCGCCCTTCGCCACCGACGTGTGCGCCGCCACGATGCGCAGGATGGTTGGACCTCTCCAGTCACCTGTGACACCGGCGGAGCGTTCCCAAGGGCCTGCGCAAAGATGCCGATCCCCGTGCAGCAGGTGCCGCGCGGCTCTTTCCGGTGCTAGAGTGCCGCCGAAGGAGGCAGCATGGTGGACTTCCTCGTCCTGGGCCTCCGAAGCCGATTCCCACTACAGAGCCGACTCCGCACGCGGGGGGGGCGCCCGTCAGCCGCTGCGTTCCTCTTATAATCAGCGCCGAACGCCATGGCGCTCAGTCCCGGCACTCGCCTCGGCCCGTATGAAGTCACCGCGCACAGCGGCATGGGCGGCATGGGACGCGTCGTCCTTGGTGCCGTCATTCTGCTGGCGATCCTGGTCGCCGCGGTCGCCATGCTGGTCCCGCTCACGTCCGGCAGGGCGCGCAAAGCGGTCGTCGACGAGCTCTCCGAGCGCCTGAACGGCGAGGTCCAGCTCGACTCGCTGTCCGTCGGGCTCCTGCCGCTTCCGCACGCCACGGGCTCGGGCCTGTCCGTACGTTTCCAGGGCCGGTGGGACGTGCCGCCCCTCATCACGATCGACGAGTTCACAGTGCGGGCAGGGCTCTTCGGCCTCCTGCGCCACCATGTCGGCGCGGTGGCGCTCGAGGGTCTCACGATCACGATCCCGCCGAAGAGGCCGGACGCGGGCGGAGCCGTCGGCGACGCCATCGACGGCTCGTGGGTCATCGACCGGCTCGAGTCCTCCGACACCACGCTCTCGATCCTGTCTGGCGAGCCCGATCGCGATCCGAAGGTGTGGCGCATCCACGAGCTGCGCATGCGGGACGTCGGCAACCGGTCGATGCCGTTCCAGGCGGTCCTGGCCAATGCCGTGCCGCCGGGGCAGATCGACGTGAACGGCAACTTCGGGCCGTGGGCGAGCGGGGATCCCGGCGCGACGCCGCTCGACGGCGCCTTCACCTTCGCCGACGCGGACCTGAGCGTCTTCAAGGGCATCGCCGGCATCCTGTCGGCGAAAGGGACGTTCGGGGGGTCGCTCTCTCGCGTCGAGGTGCACGGCGAGACCGACACGCCGGAATTCGTCGTGCAGGCCGGCGGACATCCGGTCCATCTGCGCACGACCTATCACGCGATCGTGGACGGTCTCAACGGCAACACGCTGCTCCAGCCCGTCGACGCGCGCTTCAACGACACCCGCATCATCGCGCGCGGCGGCGTCGTGGACTCCAATCCGGGCGCGCCGGGCCGCGAGGTCCAGCTGGACGTGACGGTCGAGGAGGGGCGCCTCGAGGACGTGCTGCTGTTCGCGGTGCGGTCCGACCCGCCCCTGCGCGGCGCGCTCGAGCTGCAGGCGAAGATGGTGCTCCCGCCCGGCGACCGCGACGTCGCGCAGAAGCTCGAGCTCGACGGGTCGTTCACGCTGACCGACGCCGCCTTCGCCAGCCGCGCGGTCACGCGGAAGATTGCGGAGCTCAGCGAGCGCGGCCGCGGCGAGCTCGACGGCGACAACGCGCCCGTGTCCTCGGACTTTGCCGGCCGGTTCACCCTCGGGAACGGCCAGCTGGCGATTCCCGCCGTCAGCTTCCGCGTGCCCGGCGCGGTGGTACGGATGACCGGCACCTACGGCATCGCGGACGAGGCGATCGATTTCAAGGGCAGTCTGTTCACCGACGTGAAGGTGTCAGAGATGACGAGCGGTTGGAAGTCCTTCCTGCTGAAGCTCGTCGATCCGCTCTTCAATCGCGACGGCGGCGGCGCCGAGATCCCGATCCAGGTCTCGGGCACGCGCAGCGCGCCGTCGTTCGGGTTGGACAAAGGACGGGTGTTCTGACCGGCGACTGCCCGGATTCACCGGCGAACGTGAGGTTGCAACTTCGGCGCTGACTGTCGGGTCTGCCGCCGTGTTCCTGAAGAGGGCATCACCATGGCGAGCCGCAGGCGATTCGTGGCGGTGGCGGCGGGCGCCGCCGGCGGGCTGCTGATCGGGCGCGAAGGCATCCCGGTCGTCGCGGCGCTGCAGGGGCCGTCCCCGCAGCGGCGGGAGGTCTTCATCGGCGGCCGCAGGGTCACAGTCGTCGACATTCACGCGCACTGTGTCGTGCCGGAGGTCGAGGCGGTCGTGGCGGGGACGCCGTTCGCCGGCCGCGCCGCGGCGCGGCCGGACACGCTGGCCCTCGGTCCCGCCCGGATCGCGCAGATGGACGAACAGGGCGTGGACGTCCAGGCACTCAGCATCAACGCCTTCTGGTGGTACGACGCCGAGCGCGCGCTGGCCCGCGACATCGTCGCCGCGCAGAACGAGGGGCTGGCGAACTGGTGCCGCACGCGGCCCGATCGGTTCGTGGCGCTGGCGTCCACCTCGCTGCAGTTCCCGGACCTGGCCGCCGAGCAGCTCGACCACGCGATCACCACGCTCGGGCTGCGAGGTGCGGCCATCGGCGGGCACGTCGCCGGCGAGGACCTTTCCCTGCCCAGGTACGATCCCTTCTGGGCCAAGGCGGAAGAGCTCGGCGCGCTGGTCTTCATGCATCCCAACAACGCGCAGAACGTGGTCCGCACCGGCGCGCTGTCGGGGCGGGGCAACCTGGGCAACATCATCGGGAACCCCCTCGAGACGACGGTCTTCCTGTCCCGCCTGATCTTCGACGGCACGCTGGATCGGTTCCCGGGACTGAAGATCTGCGCGGCGCACGCCGGCGGGTATCTGCCCTCGTACCTCGGGCGCACCGAGGTGGCCTGTGACGTGCGGGCGGACGCGAACTGCGCCAACCGCCGGCGGCCGAGCGAGTACCTCCGGGATCAGATCCTGATCGACTCGATGGTCTTTTCCGAGGAGGGCCTGCGGCATCTGGTGGCCGAAGCCGGGCCCGGGCAGATCGTCTACGGCACCGACGTGCCGTACTACTGGCCGCTCGGGCTGGACCTGATCCTCGGCGCCCCGTTTCTCTCCGATGCCGACAGGGAGGCGATCGTGGGCGGGACCCTGAGCCGGTTGTTGCGCGTCGCCTCGTAGCTCGACGCCCGTCGCGACGTAGAATCCGCAAGGGCTGCCGGAGAATAGCCGCATGTCCAGAGATTGCCGCAGATTCGATGCCAGACTGATCGCACTGTCAGGGATCCTGTTCGCGCTGACTACGCCACCTGGGGCGCTGGCCCAGACGTGCGACCGTGCGTGCCTGGCCGGCATGATGACGCAGTTCGTCGACGCCCTCGTGGCACACGATCCGTCCGCGCTGCCCCTGGCCGGCGAGGTCCGCTATACGGAGGATTCGCGCAACGCCAGGCTCGGCGAAGGCATCTGGCGGAGCGTGACGGCGGACGGCGGATTCCGTCAGGACTATATCGACACGCGCAAACAGGTCGCCGCCGCGCACGTGCTCCTGCATGAAGACGAGACCCAGGTGCTCTATTCCGTGCTGCTCCATGTTACGGACGGGGAGATCGCCGGCATCGAGACGCTGGTGCAGCGCGTCGGCGCCGGCGGGCGCTTTCAGCCCACGGAGCTCGGTGCGCCGATTCGCGGCATGAACGACCCGATACCGTCGGGCATGAAGCACTCACGCGAAGAGATGATCCGGATCGCCCTGACCTATCCGGAGGGTCTGCGCGTCGGCAACTTCACCGATGGCGGCACGCCATTCGCCGATGAGGCCTATCGTGTCGAGAACGGCGTGATTACGGCGGACCAGACCGATCCACGACGCCGTATGTACGAACAGAACATCATCGTGCACCCCGGCATCATTCCCAGCGTGGCGGCCGTGGACGAGGAGAACGGCACGGTCCTCCTGTGGATGAACTTCGGCCACACCGGCGACTCGTATGGCGTCGGCAATGCGCTGGTGACCTTCGAGGCCTTCAAGGTGTGGGGCGGCCAGATTCATTCGGTCAACGCCTTCTTCAAGGGTCTCCCGATTTCGACCGCTCGCTTCTGGCCGAGCTCGGATCCGGTGCCGAGGTAGCGAACCTCACTCGAGGATGTCCCGCGGCACTCGCCGTTCGGTCGCCTGGTCAGCGGATCACGTCCTTGACCTCGGCGCCGCCGCGGGCGCATGCTCACCTGGAAGATGCTCTTCTCTACGTGGCCTTGCCGTACAATACGCCGCGATTCTTCGTGATGTTTGCGGGTTCAAGGAGAACGACCATGGTTGTTGATCGGCGGAACAATCGGATCGCAGCGGCGGCCGTCGTCGTCTTCGCGCTCGGCGTGGCGTCGACGGCCGGTGCGCAAGGCCGCGGTGGGGGTGCGCCGTACACACCGGCAGAGGGTGCCAGGGACCTGCGCGCCGTGCTCTTCAACTGGATGTGGCACCAGGGCATGCTGAAGGGCACCGACGAACGCGACATGGTCGCGACGCTCGAGCACCAGGCCGAGGGCGGCACGATTCAGGTGGACGGGCAGCCGTGCACGCTCTCGCGGTATCGCGCCAGCACCAACTACCAGACCCTCAGTCAGCGGATCCAGTACTCCTGCACGCGACCCGGCGGGCAGTCGGTCGAGAACATCGAGGTCGTCTCCTGGCAGTACGCGTGGGACGAGGACACGCCCGGCGCCGAGATCGGCGGAACCGGGGGCACTGTCGTCGCGAAGCCGGGAGCCGTGCAGGAGCGGCAGATCCGCATCTGGGCCAGTCCACAGGGGGCGCCCAAGTCCGCCCTGGCCGGGACGATGGACACGTGGACTCTGGGCGCCAACCCCGGGACCGTCATCCCGGATGGCGTCATGGAGCTCGGCAACACGTCGCTGTCGTGGGACGCGGGGGAGCCCGTGCTGACGTTCCCGATTCCGGGCGTGCCGGGCGCGACCGGGACGGCCACGCTCGACGCGAACTACATGACCGAGAAGGTCGTGGTGACCCAGGGCGCGACGACGACCGAGTTCACGTACAGCGACTACCAGGACTGGAACAACCCGCTGCACAAGATCGAGGTGTTCTACGCCGGCCGGCTGACCGAGCGCCGGAACGGCGCGGTGGTCCGCGATCTGACGACGAGCGAGACCGAGACGGGCAACGTGTACGTGGTTGCGCCCGTGCCGCCGAGCGTCGAGACGGCGATCAACGTCACCACGACGGCGCCGGCGATCGTGTTCGCGCGGGAGGAGCCGCCGACCGACACGTCGGCACCCACGCCGCGAATCGGCGGCCATCCCGATCTGACGGGCAACTGGTCGGAGTTCAACATCGGCTGGATCGGGAACTACCAGGGGGGCGGCGGACGGCGGTGCGGGCCGACGCAGGTGGAGCCCTGCAACCGGATGACGAATCAGACCGAGGATTTCGCGCTCTACTCACCCTCGCGGTTCGGCCAGCTCGGCCGCCCGCTGTACAAGCCCCAGTACTGGGACCGGGTGCAGCAGCTCGACATGTGGACCAACAGGGAAGATCCGGTGATGACCTGCCAGCCGCTGGGGCTTCCGCGTCAGGGCCCGCCGCGCCGCATCTACCAGACGGAGACCGACATCACGTTCCTCTGGGGGCCGTTTGCCGACGCGGGCGGGGGGCTCTCGGAATTCCGCGTGGTCCCGATCGACGGCCGCGAGCACGGCCCGGACGCCGAGTACGCCTACACGTACTTCGGGGAGACGGTGGGGCGCTGGGAGGGCGACACGCTCGTACTCGACTCCATCGGCTTCGTCGACACGACGTGGATCGGGCGCGGGGGGTACTTCCACTCCGACAAGATGCACATCGTGGAGCGGTTCAGGCGTGAGGGCGACGCCATCTTCTACGACCTGACGCTCGAGGACCCGGAGGTGCTGGTGGAGCCCCTGGTGTTCCCGACACGAATACTCCGGCGCAGCGACAATCCGAACGCGGGCCTGATCGGAGAACGGGGCCACTGCGAAACGGCGTTCGAAACGGAGGCGGCCGCCACGCAGATTCGGCACTGACGTGTCTACCGGAACGCCTTGACGGCGTTCCTTGTGGCTGTCGGAACGTTTCGACGGCGTTCCTTGGTCGAGGGCACGAACGGCGTTATTCTGTTGGCGTGTCCGGCCCTGGCCGGACCTGGTGGAGGGCTGGCAGTCATGAGCAAGTGGATTTCGCGGCTCGTCGTCCTGTGCGCGTTCGTGCTGGCGAGTGCGTCGGTGTACGCGCATCATTCCCTGGCGGGCGTGTACGACCTGGGCAAGGAGGCGCAGGTCACCGGGGCGTTCAAGGCGTTCCGGATGACGAACCCCCACTCGACGATGAAGATCGACGTCAAGGGCACGGATGGCCAGACGGTGGAGTGGACCTTCCTCGGCGGCAGCGTCCGGCAGATCGTCCGGCTGGGGCTCCGCGAGGGTGAGAACGCCCTCAATCCGGGGGACGAGATCACCGTCACGATGGTGCCGGCGGTCGACGGCACGAGCCCGGTCGGGCTGTTGATGGCGATTACTTACGCGGACGGGCACACGGTTCGCTTCCGCTCGCCCGACGAATAGGCCGAACCCCACCGGACCGGCGCGTCATGGTTCGACGCTGAACGCGTGAACCATGACGCGCCGGTTCGTCTGGCAGACGGCTCACTCCCCCCACGGCGGCGGCGGATCGTCGACGTACTCGCACCAGTAGCCCGCAATACGGGGCAGCTCGCCTTCGACGCCGGCGTGGCCCCGGGTGCCCATGCGCCGCCGCGCGTGGATGCCGCAGTACCGTTCCACGTCGGCCGCCGCCTGGCGGGCCGCCTCTGCGTCGATGGAGGGCTTGCCCTCCGCGTAGCGGACGGCCCGCTCGGCCAGCATGACGGCCACGCCGGTTACGTTCGTCCGGTCCTGCTGCCAGCGGTTGCCGAACGCCTGCATGGCCGCCAGGAAGCGGGCTCGATAGTGGTCCCGCCACCAGACGACGGCCTCCCAGTCCACCGTCATGCGCATGCCGACGACCTGTCCCACGGTGAAGAAGCACTCGTCAACGACGTACTCGACCTGCCGCTCGAGCTCACGGACCTGGTCGGCGCTGGGCGGCTGCCGTACGGCGAGCGGGCGGGCCGCGCTGCGATCCACGGGCCGGGAGGCTGTAGGGGTGCGCGATTCGGGCGTGTGCATGACAAAGCTCCTTCCTATAGGGCCTGTACGGTGTGCGAACGACGAATCCGCCGGTGTGGCGGCGCCGCGCCTACGACGGAAGGCCGCTGTCGCGGCTGGCGCTCATCCGGCAGCCCGCGTCCACCTCCCCTGAGGCCAGCTCAGCGCACCGGACGTCGATGCTCGGCTGGTTGCGTGCGTGGTGTAATGCTCGCTGCCCGAGGAAGCGGCCGACCGCGGTCACCCTGTTCCGATCGCGGAGCCAGGAGTTGCCAGTGACCGTCATCGAGTGGAGAAACGCAGCCCGGTACCGCCCCCGCCACCACTCGATGGCCTCTGAATCGAGGGTTTTTGCCGTTCCGATGGCCTGACCGACGGCAAAGAAGCAGTCGCCCAGGATGTAATCGACCTGGTGTTCTGGTGTCACGTGTACCTCGCGAATTCGACGTTCTGCCAGAGAGAACGTCGAATCCCGCGATTCGGTACACCCGTCGTGTCAGCTCGCCGTGGAGAACAGCCTGGCGCGAAGGGCCTGGAGCTCGGCGCGCATCCCGGCGGCCGTGGCGGGACGTCGTGCGGGGTCGAGTGAGAGCGCGTCGCCCAGCATGGCCGCGAAATCCGGCGGACACCTCGGGCACACGCTCCGGAGGTCCGGAATGCCTTCGCCCCGCACCCGTCGCACGGTGTCGGCCACCGACCGGCCGGCCAGCGGATGGCGGCCGGCGAACGCCTCGTACAGGACGAGGGCCAGACTCCACAGGTCGAACGAGGCGGCGGGCCTGGCGCCGGCAAGGGCCTCTGGCGAGAGGTAGAGGGGCGTGCCCACGAGCTGCTGCGTGACCGTCAAGCTCGTGGCGGCATCCGCGCCCCATGCCAGCTCCGCCAGCTCCATCGGGTCGCTGGGCACGACTGCCGGCCGTGCGGACGCGTCCTGCGAGCGGTCCAGGATGGCCGCGAGGCCGAAGTCGAGCAGCTTCGGCACTCCGCCGGAGGTGTAGCCGATGTTGCTCGGTTTGATGTCGCGGTGCAGCACGCCGCAGTCATGGACGCGGTCCAGCGCATCGGCCAGCACAGTGCCCAGATCGAGCACCTCGTCGAGCTGAAGGGGGCCGCGCGCGAGCACGTCCTTGAGCGTGCCCCCGCCGAGGTACTCGAAGATCAGGAGCGGCATGCCCCGCCACTGCTCGGCGCCGTAGATCAGCGCCAGGTTGGGATGGAGCACGGCCGCCATCGCACGTGCTTCCCGGTGCAGACGCTGAGTGTGCGGCACGCGGATTGCCGGCAGCGTCTTGATCGCGACTCGGCGGTCCAGGGCCATGTCGACCGCCCGGTACACGACGCCGGCGCCACCGGCACCCAGGAAGCGGTCCACCCGGAACTTGCCCTTGACGACCAGCGGCAGCGCAGCCTCGACGGTCGGCGTGTCACAGTCGGGGCAGTGCCCCTCGCCAGGGCCCGACATCGTCGCACAGGCGGGGCACCGTGTGGCCGGCTCGTTCTCCCAGTCCAGGGTGAGCCGGCCCTTGCCGCTTCCGGCACCGCCCCGCCGCAGCAGGCTGTTCTCGAGCTTGAGCGCCGTCTGGCCGCTCAGGGCGGTGATGAGCATGCAGTCGCGCTCGGAGTACGGCAGCCCGTTGCGGTTCTCGCCGATACCCACGACCCCGAGCAGCGATCCGTTGGACGCAAGCAGGGGCGAGAACAGCTCGAACCGCGTGTCGGCCAGCCACCGGCGCTCGTCCGGCGGCAGCAGGTCGGCGACGGCGCCGCCCGCGCGGTAGCTGAGCAGGGTCTCCGTACGGGTCGAGCGCAGGAGCTCCAGCAGCGTCGAGTCGCCGCTCAGGCGCGGCACCGTGCCGTCGAGCGAGATCAGGCCACGGCCCGTCTCGTCCACGAGGAGGACATCCCCCGTGGTGGGGTGCAGGGAGCGTTCGATTTCCCGCTTGAGAACCGTCTGGGTGTCGCGGATCGTCTGCACCAGGCGAAAGTCCCGTTCGAGCCTGGCCAGCGCCTCGGTGGGGTCGGCCGCCTCTCGAAGGAACCATCGGTCGACGGCCCGGAGCAGGCGGTGCCGTGAGAGGAGGACGAAGAAGCTGCACGCCGAGAGCGCCAGCAGCGCCAGCGGCGCGGGCGAGCTCAGGTACTCCGCGAACGTGACTTGCATGTTGCCCCGGATGTTGATTGCCAGGACGGCCAGCGGCAGCAGGCCCACGCACCACACCGAATAGCGCGCGAGCGCGTACTGCGCCGTCCGGTGCACCACCAGGTGCAGATCCAGTACGTGGTCCACGAGGACGGCGTAGATCGTGGCGGGCACGATCGACGCGAGCGCGACGTAGAGCACGACGCCGACCCACTGGCGCCAGACTGGATCGGCCAGGATCGGCAGGAATGGGGACGCAACAACCGCCAGCAGGAAGGGCGAGAGCCCGAGTGCGAGCGCGGCGACGAAGACGTGGACACGCCGCCGGCTGGCCGTGACCTCGACGCTCGACTTCCAGAGCAGATAGGGGATCGCCGGGAGGGCCACGACGAAGATTGCCGGCCAGTAGAGTGGGGCTGGCGCGCCCCGTCCCAGCAGATCCAGCCACGAGCCCACAATCGGTCGCAGCCCCAGCCTGATCGCAAGGTTGGATGCGAACAGCACCGTGCCGACGACGGCTCCGGCCATCAGGAAGACCCTGCCGACACGTCTGGCACTGTCCGCCCGTGGCTCGCTCGGAAACAGCCAGACGAACAGCCACAGCGCCAGCGCCAGGAACGACTCCACCTGCAGAGTGTGCGCTCCCCAGACCAGCGTCCCCCAGGCGCCGCCAGCGGTCGGAACGGGAGGTAGAACGGCGGTGGCGAAGGCGGAGCTCACGACGAGGAAGAGGACGCCAAGGGCTCGCGCGGATCGATCCTTCGCGCCGGCCAGCGCCAGCACCCCTCCGGCCAACGCGAACAGCACGAGATGGAAGGCGATCCACCGATTCTGGGCGCCGCTGGACAGCACGGCGCCGAAGCCCGTGAGCGCCACGATCAGACGGAGCGTCGCGACGGCCAACACACCCACGGCCAGGTTGTCGAGGAGGCTGCGCCTGGATACATGATCCTCCGCGATCTGGGCGCGGCGAGCCGAGCCAATGGCAGCGATGACGCGGAACCGCTCGATCTGCTCGACGTCCTCGTCCGAGACCGCCACGCCTTTCAGGCGCAGGTCGATGTCGTCGAGGTCGGCGACGGCGTCGGCGAGCGACCGGCCCAGTTCGTCATTGCCCATGGCCAAGCTCGTCGCTCAGTCGGAGGAGGGCGCGGCGCAGGGCGACGCGCGCGGCCCCGGGCGTCGGCTTGCGCATGATGAGCGCGAGCTGATCGTAGCTGTAGCCGAGCTCCACCCGACCGATGATCGCCTTGCGATCGGACGACGGGAGGCGGGCGAGGGCGGTCCGGTAGCGCCGCCAGTCCTCCGTGCGGATCGCTTCGTCGAGCGGAGACTCGTTGCCGTCCGGAGCGTGCTCGGAAAGCTCGGCCGCAGGGGGGCGACGAGCCGCGTGCCGAAACCGGTCCCGGATACGATTCAGCAGGGAGCGGCGCAGATAGGCCAGCAGCGCGCCATCCCGTTGTGGCGTGAAGGACCGCAGGTTGCGCAGGGTCTGCAGGACCGTCTCCTGGACGACATCCGCCGTGTCCACGGCGTTTCGGGCCCACCAGGGAATGCGTCCGTGAGCCCAGCGGTGCAGGATCGGGATGTAGCGCTGGAGCAGCCGGTCGAGGGCCTGCGCATCCCCCGCCCTCGCCCTGCGCAGCAGCTCCATCGAGGGCGGATTCGACACCGAAGGCGGAACCGACGGGGTGAGGGGCGCAGCCATGTCCTTTCCAGACTACAGCGTTGGATCTTGGCACGAAGGCCCCGTCGCGGCAAGCATTCGCCGGGCGAGGTCCCGATGACCTGTACGGGAACGAGCCCTTCAGCGTTTCTCCCCCAGAAGGGAAGCAACGATGTCCCTCTTCTGGATGATGGCGCTCGTCATCGGCGGCCTGGGAGGCGGGTTGAACGCCGCCTTGTCCAAGCACGGCCGTTTCCTGCCGGCGGTCCGGCGACTGTCGCCCGGAGGGCTACGCATCGTGCGCGCGGGGGTCCTCGGCGACATCGTGACGGGAGCCCTCGCGGCCGTATGCGCGGGCTGGGTGCTCCGGACCTCGGGCTCCACTCTCGTCATCGATGGGGGCCTCGGCGTCCTATTGCTTGTGCTGGCTGGCCTCTTCGTCGCGTTTCTCTCGGCGCGGTGGGTGAGCAACGAGGTGGACAAGCTCGTTCTCCGGAGGGCGGTCTTCAAGGCGATCCGCTCGCCCGCAGCTCATCCAGACGCCCTGCAGCGGATCGAGCTGGCCGCGCCCGAGACGATCTACGCCATCGTCGATGAGCTGCTCCCGAGACGCGCCGGCCACCGCCCGCCCGTGTGACCGGGAACCCTGGCGGACGCTCATCAACCGTGTGGCGTCGTCCCTCTCCGGTTCCCGGACCTCACGGTCGTGACGGCTGTCCCGGGGACGCCGCCGCCCGATCGCTCCCGGCAGGTTCGACCAGCCAGATCGGTGCCGTCCACAGGACGTCGAACCCCTCGTGACTGCGCTGGCTGAGCTCCACGAGAAAGTACTCGGTCGAGCGGGAACGACGGAACTGCGAGAGCACCACGCGACCGTCGCCGTGGTAGTCGGTCCCGAACAATTCCGTCGTGGCCTCCAGGCGCCCGCCCGGAACGTCTCGTCGCAGGCTCACCAAGTAGTGGGCGTCTGGCTCGTTTGGATCCGACACCGTCATCTCGATGCGCAGCGGCGTACCGGGAGACACGGGGACGACGCTCCCCATCGGATACCCGTTGATCGAGAAGGACACCCGAAGGTTCCGATCCTCGGAGGCGTAGACCCTGCGCTGCCGAATCGCTTCCAGGAGCGCTGCGGTCGTCAGCTCCTGGGCCAGGATGGCCGTGCGGTACTCCGAGGCGCGCGAAGCCATCGTCAGGGCCCGGCCTGCCGTCGGGGCCACTCGAAACCCTGCATTCAGATAGCCCAGGTAGGCCATCCACGCGTCGGTCGTGTGGGGAGGTGCGGCTGCGTCGCTTCCAGGGCGAGGGCCCGCAACGTCCATGGTCCGCACGTAGGGTGCGGTCGCTTCCCGAAGGGCATCGAGCGACCCCAGGCTCGGCTGGCCGTAGTCCAGGCCAGCCCGCATGGGCATCGGTAGATGCACGAGCGGGCCTGATGAGTCGGTGCCCGCCTGGTGCGGCAGCCAGAAGCGGTAGAAGAGGTCGAACCGGCCAACGGGAATCGCCGGCACCAGGCCGGCCGCCGGCTTCGTACCCAGCACCACGATCGGTTGGCCAATCTCCGGTGGCCCGAACGACCAGGCATCCAGCGCCACGAAGTCTTGTGCTCTCGTCATGCCACTGGCGAGCTTCGACAGCGAGTCGGATGGGGCCGGAGCCACGAGCGCCAGGAAATCCAGATCGGCTTCCTCTCGCGTCCGGACGAGAGCGCGTGCGAGGGAAGCCCGATCGGGTGCGGGTGCGCCGAGATCCCCGAAGTACGTCCGAAGGACGCGAGGCGCCTCGGCCGTCGGGGCGCCGGTACCGGCCAGACACGCGGCGAGCGCCAGAGCCGGCATCCATGAACGTGGACTGTGTGCCACGCACGGCCTATCGGTCGGTGTCGAGGCTACCGCCGTAGTCCAGAGTGGGCTATGTCGAACTGGCGCACGGCGTGTCGATATATCCGCACGAGGACCGGAACGGGAGGCGACATGGCCCTGGCCGACATCGACAGCGCGCTCGCACGATCGGCATCCGACGCTCAAGGTCGCGTCATCATCGCTGGCGGCAGTCTCTCGCGCGTGGCGGAGGTGCTCTGGCGAGAAGGCTACGCCGTGACGAGGGCCCCGGACGGGAGAACGGCCCTCGAGCACGTTCGGACGCGCCCGGTGGATATCGTGGTCCTGGAGTCCAAGCTGCCGGGCCTGGACGGCCTCGAGGTCTGCCGCCGTCTGAAGCGCGACCAGGGGACCCGCCTTACCCCGACGCTGCTCGTGCTTGGTGGTCGTGCGTCCAGGGCCAGGCGACTCGAGGCGATCGACGCCGGCTCGGACGGACTGATCACGAAGGGCGACGACATTCGGGAGATCTCGTCGCGCGTCAGGTCGCTGGTTCGCAGGAAGCGATACACGGACGACCTCGAGCAGGTCGCCTCGGTCATGGTGATGCTGGCCGCCGTCATCGAGTCTCGGGGCGGCTACCCCGAAGGGCACTGCCACCGGATGGGCAACTACGCGGCCGCCCTCGGACGGCGGCTCGGCCTCGACCAGCCCGAGATCGAAACCGTACGGCGAGCAGCCTTTCTGCACGACGTCGGGATGCTCGCCGTGTCGGAAGAACTGCTGCTCAAACCCGGTCCTCTCGAGCCGGAGGAGCTGGTACAGGTGCAGGCCCACACGGTGCTGGGAGAGTCCCTCGTCGCCCAGCTCCGGTCCCTCGAGGCGGTCAGCGGCATCATTCGCCACCATCACGAGCGCCGCGATGGCTCCGGCTATCCGGACGGCCTGTACGGCGACGAGATCTCGTCAGCCGTCGAGATCGTCCGGGTCGTCGAGACGTACGAGGCGCTGACCTCTCCGAGGCCCTACCAGCCCGTGCGGTCGAGTGCCGAGGCGATCGAGATACTGCGCCGGCAGGTCGAGCTCGGCTGGCACCTGGAGGAGCCTGTCTCGGAGTTCGCGGACATCGTCCAGACCGGAGACGCGCCTGCGGCCCTGTCGTAGTGCCGGCCGGGGACACGAGTCGGGCGGGCGTGTTCAAGAACGGGGCCTCCGACGTTAACTACGGTGAGCGGCCACCCCGGTCGACGAGCACGCCAGGCCACTGGAACTTGGCCCGAGGCCCGTTTCGGAGGGAGCGCCATGACAGATGCCCGGGTCCTGATCGTGGAAGACGAAGTCCTCGTGGCAGAGGGCCTCCAGCGAGCGTTGACGGCGTCCGGCTACGCCGTCGTTGGACATGCCATGGCGGCGGGGGAGGCCATCGAGTCCGTCGAACGCTGGCGACCCGAAATCGTGCTGATGGACGTCAATCTCGACGGCGCCAGCGAGGGCATCGACGCAGCGCGAACGATCCGCCACGTCAGCGACGCCGCGGTCGTCTTCGTCAGTGCCCACACGGACGAAACAGTCGTGAGGAACGCCATCGATGCCGGGGCGCTCGGGTTCGTCGTCAAGCCGTTCCAGCCCCGCCAGGTCACCGCAGCCATCGAGGTAGCCCTTCGCCGACGACGGGATGCTGACCGGGAACCCCGCCAGCCGTCGGAGGCTGGACCAGGGGCTGGGGCGGGGGAGCACGAGTACGCCGTCTTGCTGGGTCGGCTGGAGACCATCCTGTACGACGAGATCCCGGGGCGGTTCCGCATCACGACACGCGAATGGGACGTCGTGCGCGGGCTCGTGTGCTACCGCCGTCTGCCGCGAGTAGCCAAGGAAATGGGTATCAGCGGCTGCACGGCGAGGAACCACCTCAAGTCGGTCTTTCGCAAGCTGAACGTGCATTCGCAGGAGGAGCTGTTTCGCTTCCTGCTCGGCGCATAGACGTGGCATCGAGCGCCATGCCGTGGACCCTGGCCTCCTCGGGCGGTCGAGCCGTCTTCAATCGGGCCCGGAGTGCGTTTCAGGAGGCTGCGGTCCGAGAGCTGACGCGGTTGCACGAAGCGCGGGAATCGCCCTGGTGGGTCGAGGCCGTCGGAGCCCCTGTCCCGGCGTCCCGTGGATTCGAGACCGTCGACGTCATACTTCGCTGCGCCGGCGCTGCCATGGCACTGCAGTGCCTTCGAGCGCATCCACGGCCGACGTTTCGCTTCGGCCGGCGCTCGGCGGGTCATCTCCCGATCGGGAACCTCTTCACGTTGGTCAGCGAGCTGGACCAGACGGCTCGAAACGGGGCGCAAACGCGCGAATGTCCAGCGCTGCTCGACTCGGCAGGTCGAGCGCTGCGGGCCGCCTCCGGTCTGGGGCCGCCGATCCCACAGGCCGCCGGCCGGACCGGGACGACGGCAACGGCGATTCCGGCCGTGTTGACCATGGCCCGTCTGACGGTCGAGACGCCGGTGCACGCGGCGCCCGGCAGCCCCCGGACCGGCTCCGAGCGCTTCTGGGTCTGGCTCCTCACGGAGCTGCCGGCGGCGACCGCATGCCAGCCTCGAGAACGACGTCCCGTCGCCATCGTGAGCTGGACCGGGCTGCAACAGTTCCTGAGCGTTGCGCGCCCTGGGACGTCCTCGTCACGGTAGCTCTCCTCGTTCGCGACCGCGCATGAGGCTGCGTCACCACCGCTGGTAGACCAGAATGGACCATGTCGCCTCGCAGACGCCGCGTCGATAGACGGTGACGTCAGGCGCATCAAGCCGGAGCGAACCCCGCGAGGTGGCCAGTGTCCGTGGTTTCTCGACTCAGACAGCGACACGATCTCAGTCTCGTTGCGGGGCTCGCTGCCGCGTCGCTCTGCATCTTCTCCGACACCGTGGCGGCCACGTTGACCTACGTTCGTGGGATCGAGGCAGCCTACGGTCTTCAGCTTCTCCCCGGGCTCGTGATTCTGGCGTCGGCGTTCAGCATCCAGCAGGCTCACAAGTATCGACAGACGAGGGTGGAGGCGGTCGAGCAGGCACGTCGCGCCGATGCCGCCAAGGCCACCGCTGCCCAGACCGAAGCACTCGTCGGCTTCGGTCACGCCCTGGCGGCCGCGCTGGACAGGACGGCCCACCACTCCGTCTACGACGTGATCGCCCGAGAGACACCAGAGCTCATACCGGACCGAGAGGTCTGGGTGCTGACGCGAGACTCCGAGCAGAAATGGACGTCGCTCGTGGCCGTTGGCGGTTCCTCGCCCACGGAACGAGAGCGGGCGGCTCGCGTCGCGGTCGGGGAGACCGACCGACCATCCGGGTCGGAGCCGCCCTATGCCTGCTTCCCGCTGGTGGTCGGCGATACGGCCTTCGGTGCGCTCGGCGTGGGCACGACACCGCCGCTCACGGACCACCAGCATCGCGTCCTCGGCGCCACGGCGTCGCTGATGGCCGCGGCGCTCAAGAATGCCGACCTGGTGCGGCAGACTCGCCTTGCCGGCATGCGAGATCAGTTGACCGGATTCTTCAATCAAGCGCACACCCTGGAGCTGCTGGAAGCCGAGATGCGCCGCGCGAGACGCTCGGGGCATCCCCTGTCGGTCGTCATGCTCGATCTGGACGGCCTCAAGGCCGCAAACGACACCCGGGGCCACCTCTGCGGCGATGCGCTCATCACGTCGGCGAGCGCCGCCATCAGCAGCTCGCTGAGGGGCAGTGACGTCAAGGGCCGATACGGCGGCGACGAGTTCGTCGTCATACTGCCCGAAACGCCCGCCGAGGGCGCCGAACAGGTCGCCGAGGGGCTCCGTCAGGGTATCGCTGCCCAGCACGTCGCGTGGAATGGCCAGCGAGTCAGCATCACGGCCAGCCTGGGGGTGACGACCTGGACCAGGGAGGATCAGGACCCTGCCATGATCATCGCCCGCGTGGACGCAGCGCTCCTCCGCGCAAAGGAGCTGGGTCGAAACGTCGCCGTCAGCTCGCGGGTCGGCGTGCTGCGGCGACGGCCGACGTCATCGCCCCTGTCCTCCTCGACGATCGAGACGTGAAGATCCCGCTCGGGATGCTACGACGCGCGGCGCACCGGGACGTGAGTCCGCAGCAGCTCCGCGAAGTCCTCGGGCGGTATGGGTCTGCTGAAGAGGAATCCCTGCATCTCGTGGCACATCCGAGCGCTGAGGAACGCTTCCTGTTCGACCGTTTCGACACCCTCGGCGACGACTGTGACGCCGAGGCTCTTCCCCATGGCGATGATGGCCTCCGTGATGCCGATGTTCTCGGCGTCGGCCGGGAGGTCGCGGATGAACGACCGATCGACCTTGAGCGTGTCGATCGGCAGGCGCTTGAGCTGTGACAGAGACGAGTATCCGGTCCCGAAATCGTCGATGGCGAGTCGTACACCCAGCTGTCGGATGGCGACGAGCTTGTCAAGGGCACGCTCGACGTCCTGCATCATGACACCCTCGGTGATTTCCAGCTCCATCAGGTCCGGACGCATTCCGGTCTCCTGCAGGGCCGAGGCGATGTTGGTCACGAGATCGGGATCGGTGAACTGACGCGGCGAGAGGTTCACGGCCATCCGTACCGGCGGCAGGCCCGCCGCAAGCCACGTCGCGCTCTGTGCGCACGCCGTCCTCACGGCCCACCGACCGATCGGCACGATCAGGTCGGTCTCCTCCGCAATCGGAATGAACGTCGCCGGCGGGACCCAGCCCATTTCGGGATGCGTCCAGCGCATCAGGGCCTCCACGCCACTGATGGCCCCCGTTCTCACGTCGACTTTCGCCTGGTAGTGCATGGTCAGCTCGCCACGCTCGAGGGCGCCACGCAGCGACGCCTCGATTGTCACGCGCTGACTGGAGAGTACGCTGATTTCGGGGGAGTAGAACTGGAAGGCATTCTTGCCTTCTTCCTTGGCCATGTACATCGCCAGGTCGGCGTTCTTGAGCAGAGCCGCGGGCTCCTCGGCGTCGTCCGGGCACATCGTCACTCCCACGCTCGCAGTCACTCGACATTCCTGCCCGAGAATGCGCGCCGGCTGGATGACGGCCGACAGGACGTGACGCGCCACGACCGCCGCGGCGTCGCGATCCGGAAGCTCCTCGACGAGCAGGACGAACTCGTCACCTCCGAACCGCGCGACCACGTCGCTCGCGCGGAGGCAGCCTCGAAGGCGAGTGGCGACCTCCTGCAGGAGGAGGTCCCCTCCTTCGTGCCCCATGGAGTCGTTGACGAGCTTGAAGCGATCGAGATCGACGAACATGACGGCGAAGTGCCTCCCGTACCGTCGCCGTTGTTCGATGGCGTGGCTGAGGAGCTGGCCGAACATCGTGCGGTTCGCCAGACCGGTCAGCTCGTCATGGGTGGCCAGATACCGGACGCGCTCCTCGGCCGCGCGTCGATCGGACACGTCTTCCACGATCGATACATCGTGAAGGATTCGGCGGTCGGGCCCCCGCTCGGCCGCGATGGTCAGGCGCACCCAGATGGGCGCGCCATCCTTGCGGAGATAGCGCTTTTCGGCCTTGAAGGACTGAATCTCTCCGGCGCGCAGCCGGGCCGTGTCCGCCGACGTGACGTGCAGATCTTCGGGATGGGAGATGTCCCTGACGGTCAGTGCCAGCAATTCGTCCAGGGTGTAGCCCAGCATGCTGCAAAGTTGACGATTGGCGTACAGGAAACGGCCGTTCGTGGCGACGTGACTGATGCCGATCGCCGCCAGCTCGACCAGGCTGGCGTATCGTTCCTCACGCTGGCGAAGCTGCTCGAGCGCGAGAGCGCGCTGGTGGAAGCTGCCGAGCTGCGCGCCGAGAGTGTGAAGCAGGGTGCGCAGTGGCGCATCGGGTTGTGGGATCGTCGCGGCGTTGAAGTCGAGGACGCCAATGGTCCGTCCCTGCACGTGGACAGGCGCGACGAGAGAGCTCGTCCAGCCCGTCTCCTCGGCCAGGTCTCTTCGGAGAGCTCGTGGATCGCGCCGGAGATCCGGAACCCAGAGAACCTGGCCGGTCCGTAGCACCTCCCCGATCAGTCCCATGCCGGGCCCGCAGGGCAGCTCGAGGGCCGCCCGGAGGACCGACTGCAGGCGCTCGTGGTCGCCGCTCCAGCCCGCCTGGATCCGCAGCACGCCTTCCTCCGGGTCGAGGCGCCAGTACTGACCGGCGGCCCAGCCCTCGAACTCACAGACCGTGCGCATCGCCGCGACGATCGCCTCTTCTGGAGGACGCTCCTGCACGAGGATGCGATTGATCTGGCGTTCGAGGTCGAGCAGGTGCTGGCCTCGTATCTGTGCGGTGACGTCCCGGCAGACACCTCGATACCCTCGATAGTGGCCTGCGTCGAAGACGGGCTGGCCGCTCACGCTGAGATATCGCGGGCGCTCGTGTGTGGGGATTCGAACCACGACGTCCGTGAACGGCTGCCGTGCGCGACGGACCGCACGGTGCTCCGCCCAGGTTGTCCCGACGGGCTCGCCGTCCAGCGCCCAGGGCGTCTTGCCAAGGATGCGCGCGGGCTCGTTCTCCGGATCGGCCGCATCTCGATGGAGGAGGAGCGTGAACCGGTCCTTCTCGTCCTGTTCCCAGTAGTAGTCCGCGGTCAGCTCGAGAATGCTGCGCGCCCTCTCCTCGGCCCCGTCACCGGGAGAGGGCCGATCGTGCCGAGGGACGACGACCCGCGGTGACCCCGCTCTCCTGACCACTTTCGCTGCCTCCTGTGGTTGCGGTTGATACGTGCAGCGTATCGACGGTCCATGCGGGCGGGTGCATGGCCCCGAGGGGACTACACCGAATGGCATGTCCCGGCATCTCGCCCACAGGTTTCGGGACGCCATACCGACACGGCACCGGGCGTCCTGGGCCGGGCTCAGCCCGTCGAGGTCGCCTGTGCTGCCGCGGGGTACGAGAACGTCGCCTTACAGCGGGTGCCGGCGTCCCGTGCGATCAGGAACTCCCCGTGCAACTGACGCGTGACGAGGAGGCGAACGAGATCGAGCCCCAGGCCAGGGTGTCTGCCAGCGGCGTCCGCGGACGGCGGCCCGACGCCGTCGTCGTGGACCTCGATCGAGACGAGGCCGTCCCTGACGACGGCACGTACCTCGACGTGCCCCCCCGGCTGGCCCTTGAACCCGTGCTGCAAAGCGTTGGTCACCAGCTCGTTGACGACCAGACCGCACTGTATCGCCTGGTCCGCAGGCAGCGCGAACTCATCCAGGTAGTACCGCACGGAGACCGGTTGGGCCGCCGCGCCGAGCATCGTCTGGGCGAGATCGCCGATGGCTCGAATGGCGCCGCTCATCTCGACCGCAGCCGTTGCCGGGTCGCGCAACTGGTCATCGATCGTGGCGATCGTCTGAATCCGCGTGGCGGCATCCGCAAGCGCACGCCCGACGCGCTGGTCACGACTCCGTTCCGCCTGCATGTTCAGGAGGGTCGAGATCGTCTGCAACTGCCGCCTGACGCGATGGTGAACCTCTCGAAGGCGCACTTCGAGCGCTTCGATCGTCCCGAGCAGCCGCTGTTCACGAGCCGAGACCGACCTCCGCCGCCTTGTCACGCACCCGCTCCTACTCGCGCAGTCCGGTCACGTTTCCGGGAACACGGCACCGTGCACGTCGCTCGCGCGCAGTCATTCCTTCCTACGCCGCTGAGCTGGCACGCGGTGCACGCTATTCGTCAGGGCTGGTCTCCAACGCCATCTGGGTCAGCACGACTCTGGCCTGGGGCTCCGGCTCCGGATCGCGCAGGGCGACGCTCTTCGCGCGGTCCCGGTACCACACGGTCAGCACCCCTGAACTCGCCTTGTAGTGCCCTTCGTAGTGCAATCCGGCAATCTCCACGCGGACCGGAGACAGCTTCGCCCGTTGGGTAGACACCACACCTCCTGGCCGAGGGCGACGATACCCCTTTCGTAGAGAACGCCGACGGAGCACGATTCGTACAACTCCCGGTGGTGGAGGCCGACGTGGCCGCCTCAGAGCGTCGGGCATGCCCCCGGCCGGCCGGGGGCGTCATGGTTCGACGCCGAACGCGTGAACCATCACGTGCCGGTACGTCTGGCCCGGCCGCAGGACGACCTGGTCCTGCCACGCAGGCACGTTGACTGCGTTCGGAAACGCCTGTGTTTCCAGGCAAAGGGCCGCGTACTGGCCGTACGTTGCGCCCTTGCCCGTGACCGTGCCGTCCAGAAAGTTCCCCGTATAGAACTGCACGCCGGGTCGATCGGCCGACACGGTCATGGCCCGGCCGCTCGTCGGGTCCGTCAACCGCGCCACCGGACGAAGCCTGTAGGGCTCGCCGTTGACGACGAAGTTGTGGTCGTAGCCGATCGGCGTGCCGCCCGCCTGCCGGAGGTCCCGGCCAATCGGCTTGGCGCGCGTGAAGTCGAACGGCGTGCCCTCCACCGGCCTCACGCGTCCATCGGGAACCATCGGCGTACCCGGTGTGTACCGATCGGCGTAGAGCGTCAGCTCGTGATCGAGGATCGTCCCCGAGTCGTGGCCCCCGAGGTTCCAGTAGCCGTGGTGCGCCATGTTGACGAGCGTGGTCGCGTCCGTGGTGGCCTGCATCTCCACCTTCAGCTCGTTGGCCTGGGTCAGCGTGTACACGGTCCTCGCCGTCACGGTCCCGGGATAGCCTTCCTCCCCGTCCTCGGAGACGTAGGTCAGCTCGAGCGCCGGGCCGTCTGTCGTGTCGATCGGCGTGGCGCTCCACAGCACCTTGTTCCAGCCGCGCCTGCCGCCGTGCAGGTGATGCGGACGGTCGTTGGGGGCGAGCGCATGGCTCAGGCCTTCCAGCGTGAAGGTGGCGTTCGCGATGCGATTGGCGACGCGTCCCACGATCGCGCCGAAATAGGCGGTGCCGGCGACATAGCCATCGAGGTTCTCGAAGCCAGCCACGACATCGGCGAGCCGTCCCGTCCGGTCTGGCACGTGCAGCTCGGTCACGGTCGCGCCGTAGTTCGTGATCTTCGCGACGAGCCCGTTCCTGTTGGTCAGCGTGTACAACCGCACTGGCGTGCCGTCTACCGTGCCGAAGGGCGCCGCCGTCGTTGCCGGCACAGGCCGTTCGGCGGCGGGCGCACGTGGCGGCTCCGATTGTCCGCCTTCCGGCGCAGCGCAGGCAACGGCGCCGATCGCCAGAATCGCGAACAGGTCACGTGCGCTTCGCTCCATCGCGGTCATGCGTCCTCGCTTCCGTGGCGCTGCCAGGCAGGATCGCACACCCGGCCCGGAGCCCGCATCGTGACGCGTTGCCCGGCCCGGGCGACGGTCGCATGGCGCCCCGACGGGAGCTGTGAAGGCCGCGTCGCCAGTCCAATACGAGCGTCACAGCCGCGAGCTCCGGTTGGGACCGCGTCTTCATGATGTCGAAGGCGGAGGGCCGGCCGCCCGCCCAGATCGCGTGGATTGACTGGGGGGGGCTCACGGAGGCACCCTGTTCGCACTTCGTCACCCTGAAAGAGCCCGGGGCGGGTCTCGCATGGATGACGTCCACCCAGGAGGGCACTCATGAAGAGGGCAATGGCAATCGCGGTGGTATTGGTCGCTTCGAGCGGAACGGCTTGGGCGCAGCAGGGCTCGAACGGCAACTGTGGCGAACTGCCCCGAGCCGCGCAACTGACGACCCTGTTGGTCGGAGCATCCGACGGCACTGTCGGTGGGCTGTTCAACGGCAGCAGAATGTGGGCCGCCGTCGTCAATCGAGACGGTGAGCTATGCGCTGTCGTCGCCTCCGCCGGCGATCCGTCACAGGTGTGGCCCGGCAGCCAGGCGATCGCCAAGGCCAAGGCCTATACGGCGAACGCGTTCAGCCTGGACGTGCTGGCGCTGTCCACCGCCATGCTGTACACGTTCACGCAACCGGGCCATTCTCTCTGGAGCCTTGGCGGCTCGAACGCGTTCGACCCGGACTTCCTCGCGCCCACTGGAACGCAGGGTGGCGGCCAGGGCCAGATTACGGGCGGCCAGATCTTCTTCGGGGGCGGCGTGCCGCTCTACAGGAGCGGGAGGATCATCGGCGCCCTCGGTGTCAGTGGTGATACGTCCTGCGCGGACCACGAGATCGCCAAGCGAGTGCGCGACTCGGCGGGTCTGAATCCCCAGGGCGGTGCGACGGCCGACGACATCACGTACTCGGCAGTCGACGGTGCCAGCGCCTTCACGCACCCCGCGTGTCTGAATACCTGGCGCAACGGCGTGAACCTCGGACTGACGGAGGCCCCGGCGGTCGGGTACTAGAAGCCCGTCCCAATCGACCAGGGTCCTGACCTCAGAGCTTAAAGTGCGCTCTGGGGTCAGGACTCGCGCAGGGCCTCGATCGGATCGATTTCCGCCGCGCGCCGCGCCGGCGCCAATGTCGCGGCCGCCGTCACGATCAGCAGTACGGCGGCGACCACGACGTAGACGAGCGGGTCGAGCGCGCTCGTCTCGTACAGGAAGGACGAGAGTGCCCCACCGAGGGCCGCGGACCCGAGCAGGCCGAGTCCCAACCCTGCCGCGGCAAGCCACAGCCCGGCGCCGAGCACCATTCGCCGCGTGGCGGAGGTGCTCGCGCCGAGCGCCGTGCGGATGCCGATCTCCCGCGTGCGCGACGCCACCGAGCGATGGACGACGCCGTACGCGCCGATGATGGCCAGCATCAGCGCCACCGCAGCCAGCGTCAGGATCAGCAAGGTCTGGAACCG
>Ga0302046_10001261_pt1 | contig 23776 bp, 26 predicted proteins | sample RVTome_11_FD_200261 | JGI IMG/M metagenome (GOLD analysis project Ga0302046, IMG submission 200261) | Soil microbial communities from uranium-contaminated site in the Upper Colorado River Basin, Wyoming, United States - RVT147D111 (version 2) ... | reverse complement strand
CTACCAGGGAACTCCCCTGATCAGGCATCTTGCAAAAACGGCACTCGATTCCCGGGCCCACAAGGTCAGTGTTGTTATTGGGGCGAATGCACAGGAAATCAGAGATGAGATTTCCCGCCTTCCACTTTCCGTTATTGACAATGCAAAATGGAAAGAAGGAATGTCATCATCGATTCGTGCTGCCGTTGAAACTCTCGGTCCGAACGCCGCGGCAATATTATTCCTCCTGAGCGACCAACCGCTCGTCTCTACTCCTGTACTCAACGCCCTCATTGATTCGTTCAAAACACATCCCGACCGCATTGCCGCGTGCGCCTATTCGAATACCGTCGGTGTTCCCGCGTTATTTCCAAAGGGATATTTCCCCGACCTTGCGTCTCTGACCGGCGATGCCGGCGCCAAAACCGTCATCCTTCGGAATTCCTCCTTCGTGTCCAAGATTCCCTTTCCCGACGGCGCAGTGGATATCGACTCTCTCTCCGACCTGAAGAAACTGAAGTAGCAATTTCCCTTTTCCATCTTCCCTTTTCCACCTTCCCTACCCACCCTCACTCACCGACCCCCTCCCCCCGTTCACCGAAATCATTCTGACATTTTGACCATTCTCCCGTATCGTTAAAGAGCTTTCTTAAGGAGAAAATACAATGGCACGCACGGGTGGATTGTACGATACTTCAAAATTCTTGTGGGGCGGACTTCTGCTCATTATTGGTACCGCTTTGCTTCTGGATAATCTCGACATCATCTACATCGGTGATCTCTGGAACCACTGGCCCTTCATTGTCGTGGCAATAGGGATTGGCAAGGTTCTCGAGGCCGGAGACGCAAAAGGCCGCCGTGACGGCGTATGGCTGGCCTTCATCGGCCTCTGGCTCTACGCCTCAGTCTTTCATTTTCTTGGACTCTCATTCAGTACTTCATGGCCTTTGCTGCTGGTCGGAATCGGCGCTTCCATGATTTGGGACTCGATCATCAAAAGCCGCACGTTGACAAAAGGAGAAGTATCATGAATTCATTCCCCCGGGTCTCTGCGCAGTTCGTTTTCGGACTGGGAATTATAGCGATCGGCGTTCTTTTTACACTCGATAATCTTGATATCATTTACGCCCGCGACTATTTGCGCTACTGGCCCGCTATCCTTGTTCTTGTCGGAGCCGTGCAGCTCACCCAGCCACAAGGGGCGCCCGGGAAATTGATGGGCGGAATATTGCTCACCGCGGGTGGACTTATGCTTCTTGACCGTTTTGACCTCATCGATTTCAGCATCTGGGACCTTTGGCCCATTTTCATTATTATTCTCGGCATCAGCCTTCTGCGCGGCGCCCGCGGCAGATCAACGAACTGGCGATCCCAGGGTGAAGCCGATTCAGATTCCATTGTCCGGGGAATGGCCATCCTGGGAGGGTTCTCGCGTAAAAACAGCTCGAAAGAATTCCTCGGTGGAGAACTTACAGCAATCATGGGCGGATGCGAACTTGACCTGAGAAACGCATCAATGAAGGAGACCGAAGCGACGATCGAGATTTTTGCACTTTGGGGAGGCGTGGTCATCAGGATTCCAGAAGACTGGACTGTGGTCGTGAGAGTCTCTCCCATCATGGGAGGAGTGGAAGACTCCAGTCTCCCGCCGAAAAACGCGCCGGTCAGAAGACTGAATATTACGGGGTTCACAATCATGGGCGGCGCCGAAATTAAGAACTGACATGCACCCGATTCTCTCCGAGCGCCGGATCTTCCTTCTCTATATCACGGCCTGGCTTGTCGCAGGCGGACTCCTGGCTGCCCTGTTGAACACGACGGGAATGTCGATCATTGGCGCTGTTGTTCTTGCAATGCCGATGACCCTCGTTTTGTCGTTCATGTGTCTCGCCTCTTACTACCTTTGCCGCACGTTTCCCCTGCGCAGAGTAAACATCGCGCGGCTTCTGATTATCCATGCCATCGCGGCCGCCTTGACAAGCTCCGTTTGGATCTCCCTGGGAAAAACATGGGTTTCCTTCTTTACCGAGATCTCACTGGTCGGACCCGTCGCCGATGACTACACCCTCCAAATTCCACTCCTGTTTACGGTCGGCGGAACATTATTCCTCCTTTCTGCCGCGATCCACTATGCAATCATTGCCTTTGGAGAATCCCGCGAAGCCGAACGGAACGCCATGGAGCTCAGGCTTCTGGCGCAGGAAGCAGAATTGAAGGCTCTGCGCTCTCAGATTAATCCGCATTTCCTCTTTAACAGCCTTAACTCAATCAGTGCTCTCACAACTCATGACCCATCAGGAGCACGGTCGATGACCCTGAAACTGGCGGACTTTCTCAGGAAAACAATCTCGCTGGGGGCTCGCCGCCAGGTCACTCTTCAGGAAGAGCTCGAACTTACGCGCGGGTTTTTGGCCATCGAACAAATACGGTTCGGAGCCCGACTCAGCCTTTATGAATCGATCGCATCGGATACCCTTCACTGCATCGTGCCTCCCCTGATCCTGCAACCACTTGTCGAGAATGCCATTGGGCACGGAATTGGTCACCTGATAAATGGCGGAACCATCACGATGGCGGCAGAACGAACAGGGACACGGTTGAAAATCGGCATTCGAAATCCGGTTGATCCGGAACGGGAACCCCACAAGGGTCACGGAATAGGGTTGCAAAATGTCCGCAACCGGCTCGAAGCTCTTTACCAGAACGAAGCGAGGCTCGAAATCAAATCACGTGATTCTTCGTTTGAAGCGGAGATCAGTTTCCCTGTGATCACGGAGACAGAGACCCTGGCGTTCCATTCTGACCTCCAGGTTCAGGAACATTGAGACTCTCCCGAACTTGGCTTACATTGACCGGTAATGAATTTCGACAACTCCAGAATCCGCGCGCTCATTGTCGACGATGAGTCCCTCGCACGATCCGTCGTGCGCGAACACCTCCTTCCACATTCCGACATCGAAATTCTTGCTGAGTGCACCAACGGCTTTGAAGCCGTCAAGGTTCTTGCGGAACTGAAACCCGATCTGTTGTTTCTCGACATTCAGATGCCAAAATTGAACGGTTTTGAGGTCCTGGAGGTATCCGATTACACTCCTGCCGTGATTTTTGTGACAGCTTACGATCAATTTGCCCTTCAGGCATTTGAAGTGCATGCCGTCGACTATCTTTTGAAGCCCTTCAACAAGGAACGGTTCGAAGAAGCGCTTTCGAGGGCCCGGGAACGAATAGCAACGAGAGCACCCAACCCGGTTTCGTACCTGCTTGAGGAAGTGAGAAACAATTCAAGACCTCTTGAACGCATTCTGATTAAAGAGGGATCCGCCGTCCGGGTGATCCCTTCCGATACGATTGATTATATCGAGGGACAAGACGACTATGCCGCAATCAGGTCCGCGGGGAAATCGCACCTGAAACACCAGCGATTGGGAGATCTTGAGGCCCTCCTCGACCAGACAACATTCGTTCGAATTCACCGGTCCTATATCCTCAACCTCGGCCGCCTCGCAAAACTCGAAACCTATGCCAAAGACAGCAAGATGGCGATTCTCAAGGACGGTACGCAATTGCCGGTGAGCAAATCAGGATATGAGAAACTGAAGAAGCTCCTCTGAGAACCGCGGGTGGAATGATGAAATGCCTCAGGAGAACCAATATGATGGAACAGTGGAATATCTAATGGTTTTTTCCATTTTTCCACCGTTCCAGCCTTCCATCAATTGTATGACGAAGCGTCCCTTGAATCTGCGACCGATCAATGGTTGAGCACACTATCATCCCCTACGGCGGTTGGAAACGCTGCCTGCAAATCTCCAACGGAGTGATGGACCTGGTTATAACTCTGGAAGTGGGCCCGCGGATCATTCGTTGCGGGTTCAAAGATGACAGGAACCATTTCGTGGAATACCCGGAACAACGGGGAAGAACCGGCGATTCCCAGCATCATAGTTACGGCGGGCACCGTCTGTGGGTCGCTCCTGAAGAACGGCCTCGAACGTATTTTCCCGACAACAATCCCGTGGATTGGAAACAAGAGGGTGAATGGCTTCAGATCCGACCACCCGCAGAAACCACCGGGTTTCGGAAGGAACTCAAAATCCGGCTCGATCCCGAAAAACCGGTTGTGACTATTCTGCACCGTGTCACCAATCTCGCAAAAGCACCACAGCGAATCTCGGCCTGGGCGCTTAGCGTCATGGCCGCCGGAGGAACGGCCGTCATTCCGCACGAACCGTTTCAATCGCATTCCGAGCGCCTGCTTCCGGCTCGCCCTCTGGTTCTTTGGTCGTATACAGACATGGCGGACCAACGATGGAAGTGGGGAAAGAAGCTGATCTCACTCGCACAGGATCCGAATGTCGCATCGCCTCAGAAAATCGGGGCCTTTAATACACCGGGATGGTCTGCCTATCTTAATGCGAATCAACTTTTTCTCAAACGGTTTCCGGCAACCCCCGACGAGCAATACCCTGATTTTGGATGCAATTGCGAGATCTTCACCAACAACAGAATGCTGGAACTCGAGAGTCTGAGTCCTCTCAAAACCCTTGCGCAGGGTGGCTCCGTAGATCATGAGGAGCAATGGTTATTGTCCAGAAATGTCAGGCCGGACGTTCCCGAGGAATCCCTTTGCTCAAGCATTGAGTCCCTCATCACCTCAACAGTATAAGGAGTACCCCGATGCTCATCAGCACAACGACCACGCTTCAAGACAAGAACATCAAAAGATACATCGGCATTGTCACCGGGGAAGCAATTCTCGGCGCAAACATTTTCAAGGATTTCTTTGCGGGGATCCGCGATATCGTCGGCGGACGATCAGCAGCGTACGAGAAGGAACTTCGCCGCGCCAAGGAAATCGCCATGACCGAGATGCAGCAGGAAGCAAAACGCCTGGGCGCCAACGCGGTCATCGGCATCGATCTCGATTATGAGACAATTGGCAACAGCATGCTGATGGTCAGCGCCAGCGGAACTGCGGTTGAGGTCGAAGAGTAGATCTGGGGGAAATTGATTCATTGGATCATTGCTTCATTGAATCAATGCGTTTAGAAATCAGCACTTCTTTTGGGGGGGTATGGGCTATCAATCGGTCGATTTGAAGGAGAGATGTAGGCAATTCGCAATTGCAATTATCAAGCTCTACAGAATGCTTCCAAGGACTGAGGAAGCTCGAATTATCGGGAGGCAGATGTTACGATCCGCAACAAGCGTTGCGGACAACTATCGTGCGGCCTGCAGGGCACGTTCAAAAGCGGAATTTATCGCAAAGATAGGAATAGTCGTTGAAGAAGCTGATGAAAGTGTTTTTTGGCTTGAACTCATTGAAGAAACAAACATCCTCTCGGCGCAGATACTTCAAAACTGAGGTGAATGAACTTCTTGCGATTTTTACGGCATCTCAAAGAACGGCGCGACGCTATACCTAATGACTCAATGATTCGATGATCCAATGATTCAATCATACTGCTTAAGCCAATGATCATCTCTCCGTTTGTGCTTGAACGTTATTTCGCCAAACACGAGTTCACCGCCCGATACCTCCTCGGTTCGTCGGACTGTGAAAGCCTGTCGCTTCTGGAGCTTCTTGCCATGGCCGACTCGACCACGAGGGAGCTTTGGGAGGGACTGAGATTGGGGTACACGGAGTCCGCAGGTCATCCCATTCTGCGGCGCGAAATAGCCAATCTCTATAAGTCCGTTTGGCCGGATGATGTTCTGGTCCTTGCTCCGGAAGAAGGGATTTTTATCGCGATGAACGCCTTGCTGGAACGGGGAGACCATGCTATCGTTATGGCGCCGGCGTATCAATCGCTCTCCGAGATTCCATCGAGCCTTGGAGTGGAAATAACGAGATGGACCCTCGAAACAGACGGAGTTCGATGGAAACTCGACTTCGCATTTCTCGAGCGCCACGTCAAATCCTCGACGAAATTGCTGATCATCAATTTCCCCCATAACCCCACCGGATTTCAACTTGATCACGATTCGCTGAAACGAATCGTTGACTTCGCCAGGGAAAAGAAGATCAACGTCTTCTCGGATGAAATGTACCGCTATGCAGAATACCACAACAAAGACCGGCTTCCGGGAGCTTGCGATCTTTCTGAGAAGAACGTGACGCTGGGTGGCCTTTCGAAGTCGTTCGGGCTTCCGGGTCTTCGCATCGGCTGGCTGGCGACGAAGGACCACGAGCTCATGAAAAAGCTCAGAACGTTGAAAGACTACACAACAATTTGCAACAGCGCACCAAGCGAGGTGCTAGCCATCATGGCACTGCGGGCGCGGGACCGGATCATTGACCGCACGCTGAAGATCATCGAGGGCAACCTTGGCCATGCGGATAGGTTCTTTGCGAATTATCATGAGCATTTTGAATGGATAAGGCCTTTGGCAAGTCCTGTGGCCTTTCCACGACTCAAGGGCACGGATTCGATTGAGCGATTTTGTGAAAAGCTCATCGAATCAAAGGGGGTCATGCTTGTGCCTGGATCATTATTCGGCTTCCCCGGTAATCATTTTCGCATCGGATTGGGCCGAGAAGCTCTTCCGGGGGGCCTTTTAAAGCTCGGTGAATTCGTAGAGGAAAGCTATTCAAAGTAGGCCCGCTTTCCCATCTTCCATTTTCCATCCTTTCGTCCTCCTACGGCGGACTCAGGGCAATCTTCCATCTTCCACCTTACACCAATGATCCCTATCAATCTTTCCAACAAATTCGCTCTGTTCCGGGAGCACTGGAGTCCAAAGATCGTCGCGGAACTCAATGACTCACATGTGAAGCTGGTGAAGCTCAAAGGCGAATTCATCTGGCATCACCACGATAATGAAGACGAGTTATTCCTCGTGGTCAAAGGCACGCTCATGATGAAATTTCGGGACCATGAGCAGTTCGTTCATGAAGGGGAGTTCATTATTGTTCCCAAAGGGGTTGATCATATGCCTGTCGCCGAAGACGAAACGCACGTTCTGCTCCTCGAGCCAAAAACAACCCTGAATACGGGGAATATCAGCAATGAAAAGACCGTGAGGGAGCTGGAGTGGATCTAAGAAGCATACGTTCAAAGGTCAAGGTTTGAAGTTCAGAACAAGGGTCAAAGAATAAGGTCAAACCTCAAAACACAACGGGAATACCTGTGTTGTTTTGTCATTTGAACTTCGGTTTTGTTTTCTCTCCATAAACCCTTCCCCCGCCTCCGGCATCTAATAGTTGGAAAGGTGGGGCATGATTGCACAACGACATGTGGAGGCAATGTTGGATCGTCCGCAGGAACCTGGTCCACGCATACCGGATCTCGTTCGCCGCGCCCAGGCCGGCGACGTCAGGGCTTTCGAGCAGCTTTACCGGGAGCATGAAGGCCGGGTGTATGCGGTGTGCCTTCGCATTATCGCTAACTCCTCCAGGGCGGAGCAACTGACACAGGATGTGTTTGTGCGGGTTTGGGAAATGCTGGGGACCTTTCGTGGTGAAAGTGCTTTTTCGTCCTGGCACCACAGGGTCGCGGTGAATGTGGTACTGATCGATATCCGCTCCGAGCAACGCTACCAACAGCGGGTGATAGCGGTTGACGATTTGGAGCAATACGACCACTCAAATCCGCTCGCCGGGCCGGGCGAGTCGATTGATCTCGAAACGGCGATTGTGAGATTACCGAAGCAAGCAAGAGCTATTTTTGTCCTTCATGATATCGAGGGCTATCGGCATGAGGAAATCGCGAAGAGTATGGGCCTTGCGGTCGGAACAACCAAAGCACAGCTCCACAGGGCCCGAAAGCTCCTCCGGGAGGCATTGGAACAATGAACGACCATAGATTCCATCAACTCGACGACTACATAGACGGTACACTTTCAACAGCAGATATTGCCGGCATCGAAAATCATCTACGGCTCTGCAATCCTTGTCGCGCTGAACTTGAACGCATGCGAACATTGAATCAAGAAACAGCCAACCTCCGACGGTCAATCCCTCCCAAACGGGATCTGTGGAGAGGAATTGAGGAGCGTCTCACCGCGGGGGAGCAACAGGTGCACACCCTGAACTCTTCTTCTTCCACGCGCGCAACGGTTCTGCCGCGATCAGGTCTGGCCCGATGGATTCGCTATGCCGCAGCAGCGGCCGCGATGATCGGCTTTGTTGCAGTCGGCTTGTGGTGGCTCTTTCTCCAGCCGCATTCCGGCTGGAATCTCGCCGTCGTGAAAGGTACGGCATTGCTCGACTCCAGGCTGATTTCCGGAGAAGGGCGGATGAGCGTTGGGGAATTGCTGCAGACAAACGACGAAAGCTCGGCCAAGATCCAGGTTGGCAACATTGGCCACGTTGAGGTCGCTCCCAATACGAGCATTCGCCTCTTGCAGGCTTCGGTGACAGACCATCGGTTGGCCCTCGAAAAGGGGTCGATAACGGCGACAATTTTAGCGCCCCCACGGCTGTTTTTTGTCGAAACTCCTTCTGCTCTCGCCGTAGACCTTGGTTGTGCCTACACACTGCGCGTCGATGATGCCGGGGCAAGTACCCTGCACGTTACCTCAGGATGGGTAGCCTTGGAATTCGATGACAGGGAATCCATTGTGCCCGCAGGTGCCATTTGTCGCACGCGTCCCGGATTCGGACCCGGAACACCATACCTGGAGGATGCTTCCGACGCCCTGACGAGCGCCCTCGCAAAGTACGATTTCGAGAATGGCGGAGTTGAGGCATTACGATTGGTGCTTGATGAGGCCAGAAACATGGACTCGATTACGTTGTGGCATTTGTTCATCCGGACGAAAGGAACAGATCGGGAAGCAGTCTACGATCGCCTTTCATCCCTTGTTCCGCCACCGCGGGGAGTGACTCGTGACGGTATGCTTGCCGGAGATTCTGAAATGATTCAATTGTGGCGTAAGTATCTGAATCTTGGAATGGATTCGTGGTGGAAGGTGTTGTAGGTTCACTTTCTGACTTCTGACCTCCCCGACTTCGTCGGGGCAAGCTGATTTCTGCTTTGAACATGACAATAACAGAATTCAAGGCTACAACTTCTAATCCACGCCCGCCCGCCGGGTTGTCCATTCCGCTTCAGGCCCTGTGGCACGCGGCCAAGGGGGACTGGGACAAGGCACACGAGACCGTTCAGGATGATCCAAGCGCTGAATCGGCATGGGTTCACGCACATCTGCATAAGCAGGAAGGTGACCAATCCAACGCCAGGTATTGGTATGCCCGATCACCTCGTAATACGTTCAATCTGACCCTTCAGGAGGAATGGGAAGAAATTGCAAAGACTCTCCTTGCAAAGGGATGAATCGGTTTCTTCACAGCCCTGCCAGCTAACCGCTCTCCGACTTCCGAATTCCGACCTCTCGTCCTGAGCGAGTCCCGCCGCTTCGCGTTTTTTGTTCCGCTTTCCAGTTCCGCTCCTCAGAATGCCGCTCAGAGCGGAATGTCCCGCTTTCTGGATCCCGTCTTGTTGCGGGATCCCTGAGAGACGGGACGGGAAGGCGGCAAATCCCGCTCATGGCGGAATCCAGAAGCGGGACGTCCCGCTGCTTTGTAACGGGATTGCGGGACGAGTCGCACCTTTCGGCACGCTCAAGGTTCGACCCTGAGCGAAGCCGAAGGGTCGAAGGGCTGACCCCTGATCTCTGACTAGGCCGCTCTCTACGAGTCTACGACCCGTAGAGTCGTAGACCTATGGAGCGTTTGATGTTTCTCTTTGTTTGTACGGTCTACCAAGAGGTCGCCCCTACGGGCTCCCGATCTCTGACTTCTGATTTCTGACTTCTAGCCTTCTCTCTTCACGATCCATCTTGCATTTTCCATTTTCCATTTACCACTTACCATCCCCCTCAAACCTTCCTCTTCCCTCCGGCATCTAAGAGATAACAAGCCAAAGGAGGCTCTATGTATCGCGCAAAGATGTTCCTCTTGTTCTTTTTTGTTGTAACATCATTTCCGTCAGTGTTTGCGCAGTCCATGACACTGAAGGTCCGCAAAGAAGACAGCCACGTCGGATTCTCGATTTACAAATGGGCCGTCATAAAAGAGGAAGGCCGCTTCCGGGATTTTGAAGGCACGATCCACTACGATCCCCTCAAACCGATTGCGACCCGGGTTCAATTCACCATCAAGGCGGCCAGCATTGACAGCAGGAATGACAGCCGCGACCGGGCTCTTCGATCAGAAGAATTTTTCCACGTGACAAAATATCCCACTCTTTCGTTCAGAAGCTCGCGGGTGCTGTCCGACCAGGATAATATTCTGACCATGGAAGGCGATTTGACGATTCGGGGAGTTACGAAGAGAGTAGCCGTTCCCGTGAAAGTGTTAGGAATGACACATGCAGGCAGGGAGCTGGGGACGCTTGTGGGGTTTGAATCGACGTTTGTCATAAATCGCGAGGATTTCAGAATAGGTGACGGCTGGACGGTCATCGGAAAGGAAGCAACAATTCATCTGCTCATCGGAGCAGGGTCGGTAAACGTCGCATCGCGGTAATCATTCCAAATTGATAGGAGTCGGCTATGAAAATCATTGTCATGACAACTTTCGCAGTTTGCTTGTCATCCGTTTGTGCGGGCCAGGATGAGGTCCCCTTTCCCCCGGCACCTTCCTCTGTTTCTTCGGTGGCAACGATCGTGGAAAAAGGTGAACCGGGTGAACCCCTGATTATCACCGGGAGAGTCTTTCAATCAGACAAGACCACGCCGTATGCGGGTCTGGTGCTCTTCTTCTACCAAACCGACGCTACAGGGGTCTATAACAAAACGGACGGATATTATGGGCGGCCGCGGTTGCGCGGATGGGTAAAGACGGACGAACACGGCAATTACGAAATCCGAACCATCAAGCCCGGATCGTATCCCCGACGAAAGGAAGCGGCTCACATTCACGTCACTGTCAAGCTCCCTGGTTCCCCTGCAAAATGGCTTGAAAGCTTCCTCTTTAATGAGGATCCCCATCTGATTGAAACGGAACGTAAGAACTCCGCAAAATTGGGCCGATTTTCCCATGTTCTTGTTACAACTGGAACGAAAACCGGAATTCTGACCGCATCCCGGGATTTCTTAATGGAAGAGTAATCCGATGCTTGGAAGCTCCCCCTGTAAACAACCAAGTATCGACTCCTCGATATTTTGGTGGGAACCTGCAACTTCTTTGTCCATCCGTCGATACACTGTTGAACACCTGTTTCCCTCGACGCCGGTTCACAAGTACTTTTGCCAGCCATCGCTTTCCGGCATATTTAATCTGAAGGAGAACGCAACATGAGAAGGTACATCACGTTATCGATGGTTCTTTTCATTGCTGTACCAAGCGCCTCAAATGCACAGGAGCAGAAGGACCTGATCGTCACCACGGATTGGCTCGCAGCGAACCTGAACGATCCGGGTCTCGTAATTCTCCACGTTGCAAATACCCGTCGTGAATATCTGAATGGTCATATTCCGGGTGCCCGATTTCTGTGGACCGGGTGGTTTGCTCAGGACAATCCCGAGCTCACCTTCGAGGTTGTCCCCGTTAGCAAACTTGTCTCCGCTATTGAAGATCTCGGGATCACCAACAATTCGAAAATCATCCTCTGCTTCAGCCGCAGCTCTGTAACCATGGCTACCAGGATGTTTGTCACGCTTGACTATGCCGGACTCGGTACCCAAACCGCATTTCTGGATGGCGGATTTGAGCTGTGGAAAGCAGAGAACCGGCGCGTCTCGAAAGAAGTACCCGATGTCAAACGTTCGACTTTTGCACCGGTGATCAAGAATTCTGCCGTCGTTACCGTGGAAACCGTAAGATCAGCCATTGGCAACCCAAACACTGCGATCATCGATGCGCGGAGTGAACGTTTCTATCAGGGGCAACCCGGCGGGTTTTCCAGGGGCGGGCATGTTCCGGGAGCTGTCAATATTCCGTTTTCCAGCATCGTAGATTCCACAAACAAATTTCTGAGTTATGCTGAATTGAAAATGTTATTTGAAAAAGCCGGTGTCATAAAGGGCAAGAGGATTATCACATACTGTCACATAGGACAACAGGCAACGTTGGTATATTTCGCATCGCGGTATCTTGGGCACGAAGCAAGTTTGTACGACGGATCGTTTGAAGACTGGAGCTCGCGCGAAGAGCTTCCCGTGGAAACGCCCCCATCACAATCCCAATGATAACGTTCCCGCGCTCTCCTTTAACCGTACTGGGAACCCCTGTCTTGCCGGAGTCGGCCTTGTGCCTGTAAAACCTTTGGAATAACCAGGTTCTTCACCCCTCTCTTTACAACCGCAATTCCTCAAGCTGCCCGGGATTCCGTGGGCCGGGTCGCCCCTTTTTTTGGCGGCGCGATCACGGAACTGCCGGAACTCCGCCAAAAACTCCACGCGACCCGCCATTCCCACAAGCAACCTGTCCGCTTCGAGCGGGAGCTCAACCGTCCGCGTGATGGGTGTTGATATTCCCATCGCAGACAGGAACATTCCCGGCTCGGCGACTGTTTGCAGGAGTGTCAACTTTTGCGCATTTTAGTAGTTTCCACCGGCTCCAACTCCGGAACAACATTTTTTCTATGAGCGACTTGGACATTTCATGAAAAGCAGGACTCGGAACATACTTTACGGCGGGATCGGCCTCGTCTTTCTCATCCTGATCACAAGCCCAAAGCTTTCAATCTTCGGATCTGGAACCTCACCCGGCGAATCAAGCAGTGTCACGGACATGCGACTGCCGGTGTCGGTGACAGTTGTCCAGCGGCAACATGTGGAGGACAAGATCCGGTCCACGGGAACTGTCCTCGCCGGCGAAGAAGTGGAAATCCGGGCAGAGATCGCCGGCACGATACGGCGAATTCTGTTTCTAGAGGGCAGCCGCGTACACAAGGGAGGCCTTCTCATCAAGATCGATGATTCGGAACTCCAGGCCCAGCTCCTGAAGCTTCAGTCGCAGGAAAAACTCGCCCGCGAGGTGGAACAGCGCCGCCGATCCCTCCGCGACAGCAGTCTCATCAGTTCGGAAGAATATGAACGGGCACTCAACGAGTTGAACTCCACCAGGGCCGATATCGCTCTCACGAGGGCCCGCATCGAAAAGACGGGACTCCGTGCGCCGTTCGACGGAAACGTTGGCATTCGCTACGTGAGCGAAGGAAGCTACGTGTCCCCCGCAACACGGATCGCCTCTCTCCAAAATCTCTCGTCTGTTAAGATCGACTTCTCAGTCCCTGAGCGCTATGTGAATGATGTCCGGAAAGGACAGAAGATCAACTTCCGGTTGACGGGGCTCAGTGGACTTTACACCGGGGAGATATTTGCCATCGAGCCAAAGATCGATCCGTCCACCCGCTCTGTTCTTCTCCGGGCCGTGTGCTCCAACGACGACGGAAAAATCATTCCGGGCGCTTTTGCGGAAATTGAACTGATCCTGCGGCAGATGGATGATGCCATCATGATCCCCACCGAAGCCCTTGTCCCCGAACTCGGCAGGCAGATTGTGTATTGTGTGGAAAACGGTCAGGCCCGGCAGCGCGAAGTGAGAACCGGTATTCGGACCGAGAACATGATCCAGATTACGTCTGGCCTGGAGATGCGGGACAGCGTCATCACAACTGGAATCCTCCAGCTCCGCACCGGAACACCTGTCCGTGCTGCAAGCCCGGAATAGAGTAGATTAGTCAAACGATGATAAACAACTCCAAGGTTGTGGTATGAGTCTTTCTGCAGTTTCCATCAGGCGCCCGGTTCTTGCCATCGTCATGTCGATCACCGTCGTGCTTTTTGGAGTAATCGGATTCACGTATCTTGGTGTCCGCGAATACCCAAGCGTTGATCCACCGGTGGTCACGGTTAGTGCCGGTTACACCGGAGCCAACGCCGACGTGATCGAGTCGCAGATCACTGAGCCTCTTGAGGAAGCGATCAGCGGTATTGAGGGAATCCGTACATTGAAATCCACCAGCACCGAGGGCCGCAGCATCATTACCGTGGAATTCGAGCTGGGGATCAACATGGAAACTGCGGCAAATGACGTGCGGGATAAGGTCTCCCGTGCCCTGCGACTTCTCCCCCCGGACGCTGATAATCCTGTAGTGCTGAAAGCAGATGCAGATGCTATCCCCATCGTGTTCCTCAACGTTAAGAGCGACAAGCGCGACCTTCTCCAGTTGACCGATATTGCACAAAATGTTTTCAAGGAACGCGTGCAGACCATTCCTGGAGTCAGTGAAGTGCAGATTTGGGGGTCCAAAACCTACGCAATGCGCCTCTGGATGGACCCGGCCAAGCTAACGGCCTACCGCCTGACGCCCCTGGATGTCCGCAATGCCCTCCTGCGCGAAAACGTAGAACTGCCCTCGGGCCGCATCGAAGGCGCAACCACGGAACTAACTGTCAGAACCATGAGCCGGCTTCGGTCGACGGAGGAATTTAACGATCTGATCATCAGGGAAATAGACGGCCGTGTTGTCCGGTTCAGGGACATTGGACGGGCTGAGCTGGGCCCCGAGAATCTCCGCACCGTATTGAAACGAGATGGCATCCCGATGGTGGGGGTTGTGCTCGTACCTCGGTCGGGAGCCAACTATATATCCATCGTAAACGAATTCAATCGCAGGGTGGATGACATCAGGCGGGAACTCCCGGAGGATATTGAACTTGGGCTCGGTTTCGATACGTCGCAATATATTCGCGAATCGATCACGGAGGTTGCCCAAACCGTCGGGCTGGCATTCATTCTCGTGTTCCTCGTTATCTATGTCTTCCTGCGCGAACTCAGGACCACCATCATTCCTATGATCGCCGTCCCGGTCTCACTCATCGGCTCGTTTTTCATTATGTACCAGGCCGACTTCTCGATCAATGTCCTCACACTCCTCGGAATCGTGTTGGCCATCGGACTTGTGGTGGACGACGCCATTGTTATGCTGGAAAATATCTTCTCGAAAATCGAAAGCGGAATGGAACCACGTGAGGCCGGTATCCGCGGCTCGGCTGAGGTATATTTTGCGATCATCTCGACCACGGTCGCTCTCGCTGCCGTGTTCATGCCGGTCATCTTTTTGCAGGGCCTGACCGGCCGCCTGTTCAGGGAATTCGGTATCGTCCTTGCAGGATCCGTCGTCATTTCGTCGTTCGTCGCATTATCGCTGACGCCAATGATGTCAACAAGAATCCTGCGCGGCAAGGCCAAACACAGCAGGTTCTATACAATTACAGAACCGTTTTTCGGCCGGCTGACAGCCGCCTACCGCGAGTCTCTTGAAGCATTCATGACGCGCCGTCGCCTCGCATACTTCGTTCTGGGACTCTCCATCGCGGCCATCCTGGGCTTTGGCTACATCCTTCCTTCGGAGCTGGCCCCCCTTGAAGACCGCAGCGGGCTTCGCGTCATTGCAACAGGCCCCGAGGGCGCCACTTTTGAGTATATGGAATCCTATATGAATAGCCTGATCGAGACTGTTAAGGAATCGATTCCTGAGAGGGAGGCCATCATTTCCGTAACCTCTCCCGGGTTTGGCGCAGGAGCCGTTAATGCGGGATTCATGTTCATTATTTTGAAAGACCCGGACGAGCGCGAGCGGTCACAAATGGAAATCGCCGGCCAGGTCTCGGGCATTGTTCGGCAATTCACGGGCGCCAGAGCGTTTGTGACCCAGGATCAATCGATCGGGGCACGAAGCTTCGGACTGCCCGTACAATTTGTCCTTCAGGCCCCGAACTTCGACAAACTCCGGGAGACCCTTCCCCGCTTCGTTGCCGAAGCCCAGCAGAATTCCATGTTTCAATTCGTGGACGTCAACCTGAAGTTTAACAAACCCGAACTTAGGGTCGAGATCAACCGGAACCGCGCGCGCGCCCTGGGGGTCAGCGCCGCCGACATCGCCCAGACCCTCCAACTCGCGTTTAGCGGTCAGAGATTCGATTACTTCATCATGAACGGAAAACAGTATCAGGTGATCGGGCAGGTGGACAGGAAGGACCGGAACAAGCCGCTTGACCTGAAATCCATCTCTGTCAGAAATACGCGAGGCGACCTGATCCAGCTTGATAATCTTGTGTCTTTGAAAGAGGAAAGCAGTCCCCCTTCTCTTTACCGCTTCAACCGCTATGTTTCCGCGACGGTCTCTGCCGGCCTCGCTCCCGGATATACGCTCGGCGACGGTATCAATGTCATGCGGACGGTTGCAGACAGCGTCCTGGACGACACATTCAGCACTGCACTTGACGGTGCGTCCAAAGACTACGAAGAGAGTTCTTCAAGCCTCGCCTTTGCCTTTCTCCTGGCCCTTGTTCTGATCTATCTGGTCCTTTCTGCCCAGTTTGAAAGCTTCCGCGATCCCTTTGTCATTATGCTGACCGTGCCGATGGCCCTGGCAGGGGCCCTGTTCTCACTTTGGTACTTCAACCAGACCGTCAATATCTTCAGCCAGATCGGACAGATCATGTTGATCGGACTCGTGACCAAAAACGGCATTCTCATCGTTGAATTCGCCAATCAGAGGAAGGCTCAGGGCCTTTCCGTCCTTGATGCCATTCAGGATGCAGCGGTGGCGCGGTTTCGACCGATCCTCATGACAAGCCTGTCCACTATCCTTGGGACGCTTCCGATCGCTCTGGCCCTCGGTGCGGGATCTGAGAGCCGCGTTTCCATGGGCATTGCTGTCATCGGCGGGCTTGTTGTGGCGAGCATTCTCACTCTCTATGTCATCCCGTCAATGTACTCCTTCATTTCAAAGGAGGGGAAGACGGTATCCAATGTCGAAGACACCCTCACGGGAGATGTGAAGAGGCCGGAACTGGAATATGAAGAGACACTGGCGAAATAGGCCCTACGTATCCGCCCGCCGGGTCGTAGGTCTTACGTGCGTTCTCTTCCTCGCAGGCGATACTGCGTTCGAACACCCAATGCTCCCTGCTGCACAGAGGCTGGTTGATCTCTTTGAGGACAGCCAACGGAACCAGCTCATCCTCCCTTTCAATAGTAATGAACGGACCAATTGGAGTTATTTGCCCGGCCGAAGGGGCGGAGTCGCTCTTGGTGAAATGACTGACCATCAGCGAAAATCTGCATTTGCACTGATTCGCACCGCACTCAGCGACGCAGGCTACAGGAAAACAACCGAAGTGATCGAATTGGAGGGCGTGTTGCGCGAAATGGAGCGCAATGATTCCAGAGACCCGGATCGCTACTGGTTCACCCTTTTCGGTAGCCCTTCGAAATCCTCGCGTTGGGGCTGGAGAGTGGAAGGACATCACCTCTCCTTCAACTTTGCATCGGTCACTTCCGAGTTAATATCAGCAACGCCTGCTTTTCTCGGCGCTCACCCCGCGACAGTGCTATTCGGAGAACGCAAGGGACTGCGGGTACTTGGTGCAGAAGAAGATCTCGCGCGCGGGCTCATCGGATCTCTTTCATCTGAACAGAAACGAATAGCAATTGTTTCAACTTCCGCGCCGCGCGATATCATCACAGGCACCAATCGAAAAGCTCGTTTGTCCCGTTTTGAGGGAATTTCCTATAAAAGCCTTACACACGGTCAGCAAAAGGACCTCCTGGCCCTCCTTGAGTTGTATATCGGCAACATGGAAAAAACCATTGCAGATCGGTCATGGGAACGCATTCGCAACGCAGGAGTGGATGCAATCTATTTTGCGTGGGCTGGGACCATCACACCCGGTGGTGCGCATTATTACCGGATCCACGGACCCACATTTGTGGTGGAGTATGACAATACGCAAAACAACGCAAACCACGTTCACTCAGTTTGGAGAGACTTTGAGAATGACTTTGGCGACGATCTGTTAAAAAAGCACTACCGGCAAGAGCAACATGAGTGAAGTAATGTATGTCGCTCTGTAATCCCTCCCCCCTTTAAACCTTCCTCTACCCCCCGGCATCATAGTATCACACTCCTCTAAGAGGCCCCATGATACTCACCGCAATTCTCTTGGTCCAGCTCGCCCCCTGGTTTATCGAAGTGAATCTCCGTTCAGGCCCGGGAAAGGAATACCAATGGGTGCAAATCTCACCCTCCGGGTCCGGAAAAGAAGAACATGAATGGACTACGGGAACATGGCCTCGTTTGTACCTTCCCCCCGTCGTTCGAGGAGACACGCTGTTTCTTTTCGGAGAACGTTTCACGTTTACAACTGTTGACGGCAGGACGTGGCAACGTCGCAGGCACACGGGCGGCTGGGGTGAACGATACGGTGCCGCTCATGTCGCGTTCAACAATAAGTTTTGGATTCTTGGTGGTATGAAAACCTGGGACAAGTTTGAGAACGATATCTGGGTCTCAAATGATGGATACCAGTGGAGGCTCGTAACAGAGGACGCTCCGTGGAGTGAACGACGAGGTCACTCCGTTTTCCATCATCTGGGCGCTCTGTGGCTTGTGGGCGGAGCGGAGAGTTCAGGAAAACATGATGTCTTGCCGACTCATTCCCTGGGTGATGCTTGGAGATCCGAAAACGGATCGACGTGGCAGAGGGTCACACAGACTGCACCGTGGGCCGCAGAATTCTCACGCATATTCTTTAATTCAGACGCTTCAGCACATTCGTTCCTGGATCGTCTCTGGGTGTTCGGAGGGCCGGGAAACAATCTCTGGCAATCCGATGAAGGTCAATCCTGGAAACGCATTTCGAATGCTCCGGGCCTCCCGGCGCGGCTTGCTGGAAAAACCATTATCTTTGACGAGAAATTTTGGCTCTTCGGAGGGTCGGGTCGGAACGATGTTTGGTCTTCTCCGAACGGAGTGGCCTGGACGCATCTTGGAAATGCGCCCTGGTCGGAACGCGCTCCCGGGCAATCCGTTGTTTTTCTCCAACGATTGTGGGTCTTTGGGGGAAAAACCGGAAGATCAAACGATCCAGGAGATGATGTTTGGACGCTTCAACGAAGAACAACCGCACCGTGAAAACGGCGGAACTTTTCGCAGGGAAAGAGTATTTCATACTCTGAAGTGTTTTGGTATATTCCTCGCATGAGCATCCAATCGTTGAGAGAGGTCCAATGAAGCAAATTCTTCGCTGGAGCGGAATTGCTGTCTTCACGGTGTTTGTTATTCTCCAATTCTTCCGGTCGGAGCGGACCAATCCGCCCGTTGACCCTTCCAACACAATCTTTGCGGTAGTGCACGTTCCTGAAGATGTTCGGACCATCCTTGAACGTTCGTGCTTTGATTGTCACTCCAACGAAACCCGGTGGCCATGGTACAGCGCCATAGCGCCGGCCATGTGGGCGGTGGCTCATGATGTCGAAGAGGGTCGCGAACACCTCAATTTTTCCGAATTTGGCGCGTACAAACCTCTCAGTGCGGTTGCCAAACTTGACATGGTGTGCGAACAAATCATCAACCGGAACATGCCCCTGCCCGAGTACCTTGCCCTTCATCCGGGTGCCCAGATGTCAAAGGGAGACGTCGACATTCTTTGCGATTGGGTCGAAAACGCACGCGACAGTTTGTACAGTCGTGGCGAGGAGTAGCGACGTAAACACCGTTGCCTGCCAACCACTGTTGCTTACCTCCTGATTTTTCCTATATTATTCTTAGATTTGGTCCCACTTCATCAACATTCTTCACCGCTTTTCGACGAGCGATGCCCCCAACCGCGTGGCTTTCCATTTCGCCGTAGACTTCGCCGCACCAACCAACCATTCCGACATATCCTTATTATTAAAAGCATACCCAAGGAGACTTTGCTTTGAAACGATATATCTTCCTTATCGCGGTGTTCGCAATCGATCTTCACGCACAGCAAACCAGCCCATTACCAACCGATACAGTAACAGCCCCCGGCCCATGGCGGCATAGCGTTGTAACCGGGCTTGCTATGACGCAGGTGGCATTAAAGGACTGGGCCCAGGGCGGTGAGAGTGCCCTTTCCTACGCCGTCAGCGCATACGGTCGGTCAATCCGGGAAGACTCCACCACTCTCTGGACCAATACCTATAAATTCACTTTCGGGCAGGCACGCCTGGGTATCCAAGGGCTGAAGAAAACTGACGATAAAATTGACATGGAGTCTGTTCTTTTAAGATCCGCGCCTTTGTCGATCCCTATGCATCCCTCACCTTGAAAACGCAATTTGCTTTGGGATTTACCTATAACCAGGCCACAGGGGTCAGAACCGCTGTTTCCAAATTCTTCGATCCTGCATACCTCACTCAGACTGTGGGTTTTGGCTATCAGCCGGTTCCGCAGCTAAAAACCCGATTTGGAGCGGGCCTCCGCGAGGTTATAACGTCTGAGTATAACGCGTATGCCGATGACCCTTCAACAAGTCATGTGGAAACAATCAAGGTGGACGGAGGATTTGAATCCGTAACCAACATTGACATGGAGCTCGACGAAAATCTTGTCTTTACTTCAAAGTTGGAGCTTTTTGCCGCCTTCAGTGCCCTGGACGAGGTCATTATTCGCGCTGATAACACGATCGCGGCAAGATTCAACAAGTTTATCTCAATCATCCTTAACATGCAGATCATCAATGATCGCAGAGTTACGCCGAGAACCCAGGTCAAAGAAACGCTAAGCCTTGGTTTCAGTTACACGCTCATTTGACGCTATGCACTCACCCCCACGTTGACCTTGCCGTGACGGTTTCCTAACTTCATGCAGTCGAATGACTTCCGGACGGCATACAATATTGATCAGCGCAATGTTAGGGACCGCGATCGGGGCAGCTCTTGGCGTCGGTGCTTACACCTTCGTGTATGCCAAAGGAAGTTCCTATCTGACCGACAATCCTGCGGCCTGCGCCAACTGCCATGTGATGAACGATCACTATTCGGCCTGGTTGAAATCCAGTCATCGATCCGTTGCCGTTTGCAATGATTGCCATACACCCTCTGGCTTTGTCGCAAAATACGCGACAAAGGCCTCCAATGGATTCTGGCATTCGTATGCATTCACCACCGGTGACTTCCCCAACCCGCTTCGCATCAAACCCCACAATCTTGAAATTGCCAACAATGCATGTCGGAAATGCCACGCAGAGATGACAACCTCCATGGGCCTCCATGGAGGCAGTATCTCGTGCATTTCATGTCACCAATTCGTCGGACATATGGAGTAATATGACGTATGATCTCATCACCGGTACTAGGCCGTTCGACACGATTTATTGTCACGCTCTCAATTGCAGCCGCCATCACAGCTATTGCGGGAGTCGCTCTGCTCGTTAATATCCTCGAACGAAAACAGGAGGCCCAGAACCCGTTCTACCGGGTCGTGGAGCTTTCCGACACGACTGAAGCACCGGATATCTGGGGAGCAAATTTCCCGCTTCAGTACGATGATTATCGCAAGACCGTGGACCAGGTGAGGACGAGGTACGGGGGAAGTGAGGCGGTTCCGAGAACACCGACCAACGCGTATCCCCGCTCGATTGTTGCCCAGTCACGGCTCGAAGAGGATCCCCGGCTCAAGACCATGTGGGCCGGATATGCATTTGCAACGGATTTTCGGGAGGAACGCGGGCATGCCTTCATGCTGGAAGATCAACTCTTTACAGGGCGGCAAACTGTTGCCCAACAGCCGGGTACCTGCCTGCATTGTCACGCCTCGGTGTACGTTCCATACATGAAGGCGGGTAACGGCGACCTGATCAGGGGTTTTGAAGAAATCAACAAACTCCCGTACCAGGAAGCAAAGAATCTCGTTACGCATCCCGTGGCATGCATTGACTGTCACAATCCGAAAACCATGCAGCTGCGTGTCACACGGCCCGGATTCATTGAAGGTATACGGGCCTTCAAAGCTTCACAAGGGATCCGCGACTATGACGTCAATAACATGTCAACACGCCAGGAAATGCGGGCTTTCGTGTGCGGCCAGTGTCATGTGGAATACTATTTCCAGGGCAAGGAAAAACGCCTGACGTATCCCTGGAGCAATGGCCTTCGTGTTGATGATATCCTTCGATACTACGAGGAAATAAAGTTCAAAGATTGGACACACGCGGAGACAGGCGCGGAGGTTCTCAAAGCTCAACATCCGGAATTTGAATTGTGGAATCAGGGGATTCATGCCCGCTCCGGGGTTGTGTGCGCTGATTGTCATATGCCGTACAAGCGCGTTGGAGCTCTGAAGGTCAGTGATCACCATGTTCGAAGCCCGCTCCTCAACATTCATCGCGCTTGCCAGACATGTCATCGATGGCCGGAAGAGGAATTGAAGAGCAGAGTCGAGACGATTCAGGAGCGCACCTACACCATGCGCAACATTGCCATGAATGCCCTTCTCGATTTAATAGGGGATATTCGGAGAGCAAAGAAAAGAGGGTATTCAGCAGAATCCCTCGCCCCCGCGCGTTCCTACCAGAGGCAGGCGCAATTTTATTTGGATTTTATCGAAGCGGAGAACTCGATGGGATTTCATGCTCCTCAAGAAGCGGTAAGGATTTTGGGAGAGTCGATTAATTTTTCCCGGCTCGGCCAAGTGGCACTTCGGAAGCCCATAGGTGCCACAAACTGATTCATGAGTACGGCCCCCCTCATAGACCCGCGGGATCTCGAAGTTCTGCCCATAGAGCGGTCGGAAACCATTCCTTCGCGATGGTACACTGATCCCGCCTTTCACTCGTTTGAGCGGGAAGCGCTGTTTTCACAATCGTGGCAGTATCTGGGTCCCATGGAACATCTGCAACAGCCGGGGGATCAGGTCGCGGGGTTGGTTGGAGGAAATCCTGTTCTTGCCGTCCGCGGCCAAGATGCCATCCTCCGCGCTTTTTACAATGTCTGCCGACACCGGGGCGGGCCGCTTGTCACCTCGAACTGCAACACCAAAGTTCTGCAGTGCAAATACCATGGATGGACCTATCTCCTGGACGGATCCCTCCGCGGGACTCCGCGGTTCGACAGAACGGAGTTGTTCGACAAGAAGAACTTCGGGCTTACCCCAATCCGGGTTGACTCATGGCAAAATCTCGTTTTTTTGAATCTGGCGGAAAACGGCGTGCCCCTCGCGCCTGTCCTCGCTGGGATCAGCGAAAGAATAAAGCCCGTGGATCTCACCGGCAAGAAGTTCTTTCAAAGGGTGACGTACGATGTGCGCTGCAATTGGAAGGTGTATATCGACAACTACCTTGAAGGATATCACCTGCCCTTCGTCCATCCCGAACTCTGCAACCTGCTTGACTACCAGAACTACAGAACGGAAACCTTCGGGTACTATTCACTGCAGCACAGCCCCCTTCAGCGATCTGCAGGGATCTATGAGGGAGATGGACCCGCGTATTATTTCTTCGTCTGGCCAAACTTCATGCTGAACATCCTTCCGGGTCGGCTCCAAACCAACCTCGTGGTCCCAAACTCTCACCACACCTGCCAGGTTCATTTCGACTATTATTATGACGATGTTGGGAGCGGCCGCGTGCGCGAAAAAGCTGAACAGGACCTTCGGTACAGTGACCAGGTACAGGAAGAAGACATTGAGATTTGTGAACACGTGCAGCGCGGACTCGAATCAGCCGCCTACGATAAAGGCAGGTTTTCCCCCGAGATGGAAAATGGCGTCCATCATTTCCAGTCCCTCTTGAAACACGCCTATCGCGAGGCTCAGCGCCGCTGAATGGCCCACTCGGTTGACGCATCTCCTCAGGCTTCAGGCGACCTCCGAAGAGATTTAACGCTTCTTGACTCGATCATGATCAACGTAGGGAGCATGATTGGGTCCGCGATTTTCATCGTCCCTGCGTTGATTGCTCTCACCCTGCAATCCGGAGGCCTTGTTCTTTCCGTTTGGGTGATCGGAGGCATCGTGAGCTTGTTTGGCGCGCTCGCGATCGCGGAATTGGGCGGCATGATGCCACATGCCGGCGGCCAATATGTTTTTCT
>Ga0302046_10001260_pt1 | contig 23777 bp, 14 predicted proteins | sample RVTome_11_FD_200261 | JGI IMG/M metagenome (GOLD analysis project Ga0302046, IMG submission 200261) | Soil microbial communities from uranium-contaminated site in the Upper Colorado River Basin, Wyoming, United States - RVT147D111 (version 2) ... | reverse complement strand
AGTTCCAGCCGGCGGCATTCAGGCGCCGGAGGCCGCCCTCGGCGCGCGCGATCCGGTAGCCGACGACGACGTCGTACGCGGGCGCGAACGGCAGCAGGCGCTCGATCTCGGCGACGTCGAACTGGCCGTCGCCGTCGGTGAAGAAGATCCAGGCGTGGCGACCGGCCGCGAAGCCCGACTTGAGGGCGCCGCCGTAGCCGCGGTTGGTCGGGTGGTGGACGACCCGGACGTGCGGGTCGCGCGCCGCGATCTCGTCGGCGACGGCGCCGGTCCGGTCGGCGCTGCCGTCGTTCACCACGATGATCTCCCAGGCGTCGGCGACGCGCGGCAGGACGGCGCCGAGGCGCGCGACCATGCCGGGGACGTTCTTCTCCTCGTTGTAGGCGGGAAAGAACGCCGAGATGCTCGGGAGGCGATCCACGGTGTGGGGGCCAGGTAGCACCCCGCCGGATCGGAGTCTATTCGGGCGCGGCGCCGCGGAGGGCTGGTGTCACGAGGCCGGCAGCCACCAGCGCTCGGGACGCAGCTCGACATCGGCAAACGGCTCGAGGCGGGCGGCCGTTACGCCGGTGTGGACGCCGACCTCTTCCCACGCTCCCTCAGCCAGCCGGTAGACCTCGATCGAGTGCCGGGGCGGATCGACGAGCCAGAGATGGCGCACTCCCTCGCGAGCGTAGATGCGCATCTTGCCGCCGCGGTCGTGCCTGACCGTGCTCGGCGACAGGGTCTCGCACGCCCAATCGGGCGCATCGCTGAAGGCCGCCACGTTCGGAACGACCGGCATGCGCTCGCAGCGCCAGGCCGCCATGTCGGACACCAGCACGTCGTCGCCGAAGTGCAGCTCGGGCTCGTCGAGAAACCACCAGCCGCCAGGGTATCCAGGGCGCCCGGGCCCGTGAAAGCTCCCGATCAGGTCAGCGCCCAGGACCGAGCTCGCGAAGGCGTGCGGCGACGCGGGACGCGGCGAAACGACCAGCTCGCCCTCGATGATCTCCGCGACCTTGGTGTCGGGAACCTTGAGGAGGTCATCGTAGGTGGCGCGGCGGCGGGCGGTGCTCACGCCGGAACGGTAGCACGGGCCCAGACGCCGGGGGAAGCCTTCCGACAGCCCGACCGCTACTCGCACCTGTTCTCGCCGTCGAGGCATCCGCGAGCTTGCGACCGCACTCCTCGTACCGGTGCCGCTCTCGCCCGGCCGATGCTGCGACGGCACGCCGCATCGGGTCGGTGTACGGGTCCGGACCCGTTTGCTACGCTGCCCGCACGCATGGCCTCGCCCGATCTGAGCGTCGTCGTCCCGGTCTTGAACGAGCGCGAGAACGTCGAGCGCCTGCTGCCGCGCGCGGCAGCGGCGATCGCGGGTCTCGGCCTGAGCCACGAGCTCCTGGTGGTGGACGGCGGCTCGACCGACGGCACCGCCGAGGCCGCCGCCGCGGCCGGCGCCCGCGTGCTGCGCCAGGAGCTTCCCGGCTACGGCGGCGCGCTCCGCGAGGGCCTCGCCGCCGCGACCGGCACCTACGTCCTCACCCTCGACGCCGACCTGTCGCACGACCCGGACTTCATCACCAAGCTCTGGCGCGCGCGCAGCAGCGCCGACGTCGTCATCGCCTCGCGCTACGTGAAGGGCGGCGTCGCCTACATGCCGCGCCACCGCCTGGTGCTGTCGCGCATCCTGAACGCCTTCTTCGCCAAGGGGCTCAGCCTCCCGGTACGCGACCTCTCGAGCGGCTTCCGCCTCTACCGCGCCGGCGCCGTGCAGGCGCTCGCCCTCGAGGGCACGAACTTCGAGGTGCTGGAGGAGATCCTGGTGAAGGCGCACGCCGCCGGCTGGCGCATCGCCGAGATCCCCTTCACCTACTACCCGCGCGCGCGCGGCGCCTCGCACGCGCGGATCGTCGCCTTCGGCATGGCGCTGCTGAAGGCGTTCTTCCGGCTCTGGAAGCTCCGCAACTCGATCGACTCCGCCGACTACGACGAGCGCGCGTTCTACAGCGTGATCCCGCTGCAGCGCTGGTGGCAGCGGCGCCGCCACGAGATCATCTGCGCCTGGACGCGCGGAGCCGGGAAGACGCTCGACGTCGGCTGCGGCTCGAGCATCATCCTGCAGTCGATCAACGACGTCGTCGGCCTCGACGTGCAGCAGAACAAGCTGCGCTACATGCGCCGCTACGGGGTGCCGCTGGTCCGGGGGTCGGTGTTCGCACTGCCGGTCGGCGACGCGACCTTCGACTGCGTGGTGTGCTCGCAGGTGATCGAGCACATCCCGTACGACGAGGCGATCTTCACCGAGCTCCGCCGCGTGCTGCGCCCGGGCGGCCTGCTCGTCCTCGGCACCCCCGACTACGCGACCGTCGGCTGGCGGACGATCGAGCCGCTCTACGGGTTCTTCGCGCCGGGCGGCTACAAGGACGAGCACATCACGCACTACACCCGGGAGGGGCTCGAGCTGCTCTGCCGCGAGCAGGGCTTCGCGCTCGAGGACACCGCCTACGTCTTCCGGAGCGAGCTCATCCTGGCGCTCCGCAAGACGGCCGTCCGGCCGGCCGCGGAGAGCCCGGCGACGCCCGCCGAGGCCTCGCGTGCCGCCGGCTAGGCAGGGCGCCTACCACCCGAGCTTCTTGCCCCAGTAGACGCCCAGATAGTTCAGCAGCGCCGAGGCCTCGACCAGGAACACGGCCACGCCGCGGCGGCCGCCGGCGAGGCCGAGGGCCACCAGGACGATCAGGTAGGGCAGCGCGTCGAGCACGTAGCGGTACCCGAACTGCACCCAGCCCTGGTAGAAGTACGGCACCAGCGCGCCCGCGGTGAGGACGGCGGCGAGCCAGAGGAAGCGCACCGCGGGCTCGCGCCAGGGCGCCGCGAAGGCGTACAGCAGCACCGGGCTGGTCAGCAGGATCGACAGCCCCTCGGGCGCCGGCTTGATGAAGGGCGCCTCGTCGATGAAGTCCCAGCCGCGGAAGATCGCGACGTAGAGGTGGCGCGGCAGGTAGCGCAGGTCGTACCAGCCGTAGGGCCGGTTGGCGGCGTACTGGTCGGAGGCGGTGCCGTAGCCGGTGTCGAGGGGGTTCCCGAAGCGCGCCCAGTTGAGCCACATCTCGAGCGTCGCCGGGAGGAGGAGGCCGATCGCGATCAGGACGGCGCAGGCGAGCGCCCGGCGGTCGAGGAAGCGCCGCAGGCCCGGGCGCGCGGCGCGCCGGTCGATCAAGAGGAGGAGGAGCGCCGGGCCGGCGAAGGCGACGTTCGGCCGCGAGAGCACCGCGAAGCCGAAGGCGAGGCCGACGAGCACGGCGCGCCCGCGCCCGAAGACCTCGAGCAGCGCCAGCAGGAGGAAGAGCTCGACGCAGAGGTGGGCGAGGAACCACGTGGTGCCGATCGCGGCGGTGTACCAGTTGACGGTGCCGAAGGCGAAGACGAGCGTGCCGAGGGCGGCCGCCCGCGGGCCGACGCCGACCCGGACGAGGAGGAGCCAGCACAGCATCGCGTTCAGCGCGGCGACGCCCATGCTGAAGCCGTTCATGTTGACGGCGGTGCCCCACCACCAGACGAGCGGCGTCAGCAGGATCGCCGGGGTCGGCCCGAAGGGCGAGTGCACCTGGCCGTTCACGGTGATCCAGTCGTGGTAGTGCGGCGGGTAGCCGGCGACGGCGAGGCGGCCGTGCAGCCAGGCGTCGGCGACGTAGACGTGGTGCTTGTAGGCGTCGGGGAGGCGCGGGTTCGAGGCGTAGTAGAGGAGCGCGACGCCGAGGAAGACGGCGGCGGCGGCGACGCGGCGTCTGCCCGGGCTCACGGCCGCGCATCATAGCGGCGCCGGGCCGGGTTACAAACGGACCCGGTCGGCGGTGGTGCGGATGAGGGCGATGAGCTTCTCGGTCGTCGGCTCGATGCCGAGGATGGCCAGGCGGTGGACGCCGAGATCCTCGTAGCGGCGGACGGTGTCGCGGTCGAGGGTCTCGGTGGGGGTGATGGTGATCTCGAGGTCGCCGAGGGCGGGGGGGCGGTCGACGGCGGCGCGGGCGGCGCGGATCGCCGCCAGCGCCTCGGCCGTCGTCGCCAGGCTGCGGGCGAAGCCGTACCAGCCGTTGCCGTGGCGGAGGGCGCGGCGAAAGGCCTGGGGGCTGCCGCCGCCGACGACGATCGGCGGATGCGGGCGCTGCACCGGGCGGGGCATGGCCTGGATGCCGGCGAAGGAGACGAACTCACCCCGGTGGCTCGGCTGGGGCTGGGTCCAGAGGGCCAGGATGGCCGCCAGGTAGTCGTCGCTGCGCGCGCCCTTGCGGTCGAAGGGGATGCCCAGGGCGTCGAACTCGGGCTTCAGGTAGCCGATGCCGATCCCGAAGATCAGGCGGCCGCCCGAGACCACGTCGACGCTCGCCATCTCCTTGGCGAGGACGGCGGGGTTGCGCTGCGGGAGGATGATGATGCCGGTCGCGAGCTTGATCGTGCGCGTGCCGGCGGCGACGTAGGCGAGCGCCACGGCGGGATCGAGAAAGGGCGAGTCCGGCGGCGACGGCGAGGGCGGGGCCTGGGGGTCGGGGAGCACGACGTGCTCGCCGGTCCAGACGGAGTCGTAGCCGCACTCCTCGGCGGCCTGCGCCACGGCCGTAGCCCCTGCCGGATCGGCGCAGGCGCCGATGTTGATGCCGAAGAAGCCGAGCCGCATGGGCGGGTTTATGCCCGCCCGGCGGGGCTGGAACAAGGCCGCGGGAAGGCGCCGTAGAGGCCGCGGCGCTCGTTTCGCCGGATGCGCCAGAGGTCGGCGAACATGCGGAGCGAGTCGCGCACCAGGCGCACGCGCGACTCGTGGCGGTGCGAGAGCGTGACCGGGAAGCGCTCGATCCGGTAGCCGCGGGTGCAGACCAGGTAGGCGAGCTCGACGTCGAAGCCGAAGCCGGGGATGCTGAGCACCGGGAAGAGCCACCGCGCGAGATCGCCGCGGAAGCTCTTGAGCCCGCACTGGGTGTCGCCGAACGGGAGCCCGAGCGCCAGGCGCACCAGCGCCGCGTAGGTCCGCCCGGCGACCTGGCGCGCCAGCGGATAGGAGGGGTCGTAGCTCGAGTCGGCGAGGTCGCGGGCGCCGAAGGCGGCGTCGGCGGCGCCGCGCGCCACGACGTCGACGGCGTAGTCGAGGTTGGCGAGCGTGTACGGCAGGTCGGCGTCGATGAACGCCACCACCCGCCCCCGGCTCGCCGCGACGCCGGTCGCGACCGCCCTCCCCTTGCCGCGGTTGGCGGCGAGCGCGATCACCCCGACGGTCACCGCGCTCGGCGGCCGTCCCTGGACGACGGTCTTGGTGCGGTCGGTCGAGCCGTCGTCGACGACCAAAATCTCGGTCGCGATGCCGCTCCGGGCGAGGTGCGCCTCGAGCACGTCGAGGGTCGCCGGCAGCCGCGCCGCCTCGTTGTACGCCGGAACGATGATGGAGAGCTCGAGCACCGGCGGCGCGCGCGGGCGCACCCTATATCCACCGCGCCAGGCCGCTCTGGAACCACATGCGCGAGGAGTAGACGTCGCGCGGGATCGGCGCGCCCGACCAGATCGGCCAGAAGTACACGAGGAGCGCGACGCCGACCACGGCGTACGTCACCACCACGACGCGCCCCGGCGGCCACTGGAAGAGCGGCAGCCGGCGGTAGACGATGGCGGCGCCGTAGAGCCCCGCGATCGCCACCCACCCGAGCACCCCCCAGCGCGGGAACGGGCCGACCAGGATCGGCAGGACGGGCGCCAGGAGGGCGATGCCGGCGCCGACCCAGAAGCCCTCGTCGGCGGGGGCGCGCCAGAGCGTCGCGAGCACGAGCCCGAGCGCCAGCAGGCTGGCGTAGAGCGAGGGCAGGTAGTGGTACTGGAAGAGCGTGCGGCCGATCCACGACCAGACGACGTAGTGCAGCACGAAGGCGGTCACCAGGAAGATGCTGACGAAGCGGCGCTCGCGGACGGCGTTGACGGCGACGACGACGATGGCCGCGAACCCGCCCCACCACAGCAGCGGGTTGCCACCGCCCCAGACCCCGACGACGTGCGTCGGGTCGCCGGCGACGTCCTTGAAGTGGTACCAGACCGGGCGCAGCAGGAACGGCCAGGTGTACCACTTGGACGAGTACGGGTGCGTCGCGTCCGCGACCGCGGCCTCGTAGTCGATGACGTCGCTGAAGTAGCGCGGGATGTCCCACACCGTGTTCCACCAGCCGAGCCAGTAGTTCGGCAGGTAGATGGCGAGGTAGGTCGCGCCGCCGGCGGCGGTCACCAGCGCCGCCGGCGCCAGGCGCTGCCAGAGGCCGCGGCCGGCGCGATCGCCGGTGAGGACCGTGAGGAAGATCACGACCGTCAGCCACGTGAAGGCCGGGATGAAGAGCTTCGAGCCGAGGCAGAGGCCGACCGCGATGCCGCACCCGATGAGCCAGCTCGGCGCGCGTGCGCGCGGCGGCGTGCGCAGGTACTGGAAGAGGAACAGGTAGGCGAGCGCGCCGAAGGTGACGTACCAGATGTCGATGACGGCGATCCGCGAGTCGACGATGAAGAGGCCGTCGAAGGCGACCGCCGCCCCGGTCGCGAAGGCGCCGACGCCGCTCCCGAGGAGCTTCCGGCCGGTCAGGTACGCGATGCCGACGAGCAGCGTGCCGCAGACGGCGTTCAGCACCCGGTAGCCCGCGGCCTCGCCGCCGAAGAGCGCGACGCTGGCGCCGATCGCGAGCTTGGCGAGCGGCGGGTGCGGGTCCATGAACTCCTTGCCGCGGAGGTAATTCTTGCCCTGCTCGACGAAGTACACCTCGTCGAAGACGAGCTCGTTCGGCTGCCCGAGGTTCCAGAAGCGGAGCCCGCCGGCGACGAGCACGAGCGCCAGCATGAGCGCCAGGTCCCAGCGCTGGACGCGGTAGCGCTCCTCGCCGGTCTCGATGCCGAAGAGCCAGGCGCGGCGTGCGGGCCGGGGGCGCCCGCGCTCGGCACGCTCGGCGGCCCGCCGGACGTCGCGCGCGCGCGGCGCGGGACCGGGCTCGGCCGCGGCGACACGGGCATGCGCCGGAACGGGCGCGGCGCGAGCGGGCACGGCCTCGGGCTCGCCGGCCGCGGGCACGGCCGCCGGCATCGGCAAGGGCGCCTCGGCCTCGCCGGTGATCCGCCAGCCCTCGAAGGCCGCCAGCAGGAAGAGGCCGCAGTTGGCGATCGAGACCGCGACGCCGAAGGGGTCGTAGCGGTCGAGGAAGACCTCGGCGTTCAGCGCCCGCAAGATGTACCAGAGGTTCAGGAAGTACGTGACGGTGAGCCCGGCGAAGAGCCCGGCCAGGCGCGGCCGGCGCACCAGCAGCGGGCACAGGAAGAGCAGGCACGGGAAGAGGTAGCGCTCGTGCATGCGCGTCGAGAGCATGAAGAAGCCGAACGGCAGGAGGAAGCAGAGGTAGAGGTACACGTCGGCGTCGCGGCGCCGGTAGAGCAACCAGGCGAGGTAGGCGTAGAAGACGACGACGAAGAGAAAGGCCCAGCTCGCGTACGACATGGGGCCGAGCATGCCGCTGTCGGGCTGGCGGAAGCCGCCTATGATCGCCATCAGGTTGAAGGCGTTGACCGAGGTCTCGGCGTAGTAGGCGGCGCCCTTCCGGTAGTGCTCGATCAGGCCGTAGAAGTCGACGAACGGCAGCACCAGGAGCGCCGCGACCGCGAGCCCCGCCGCCGCCGCGATCACCGGGCGCTCGGGCCGCGCCCAGTTGCCGCGCCAGGAGACCAGGAGCGGCATGAAGATCAGCGCCTGCGGCTTGGTGAGGGCCGCCACCGCCAGCACCGCCCAGGCGAAGCCGATCCGGCCCTCGAGCAGGAGGAGCACGCCGAGGAAGAGCTCGAGCGTGAAGAAGGCGTCGGTCTGGCCCCAGATCGTGGAGTTGAAGATCACCGCCGGGTTCAAGGTGTAGGCGAGGACGATCGCCCAGGTGATCTTGAGCCCCGCCCGCGGCCGCAGCAGCGCGAACAGCAGCCAGCTCGTCAAGAGGTCGAGGATCAGGGCCGGGATCTTGATGATCAGGGTCGCGAGCGGGCCGCTGGTCGCCAGCTCGAGCCCCTGGTAGACGCCGCCGACGAGCCACAGGATGTAGAGGTAGCCGGGCGGGTAGTCGCAGAAGTAGTTCGGCGCGTAGAAGTCCGCGGGGCCGCCGGCGGCGAGGCGGAGCGCCCACGCCATGTAGGTCCCGAGGTCGGTCATGAAGCCGAAGTGCGGCGCCGCGACCATCTTGACGCCGAGGACGACCAGCAGCAGGACCGCGAGCCCGGCCTTCTCGCCGGGGGAGCCGCGGTCGCCGCCCTCGGGCGGCGGGCGGAGGTACCACCAGAGCGCCGCCGTCAGCAGGGAGAGCAGCAGGATCAGGCCCCAGAGGCCGAGCGGCGCCACCCCGCCGGTGTGGGTCTGGGGCTGGAAGACGTTGACGGCATTCGGCGGCGGGCCCGAGGCGGCCTCCACCCGCACGTCCGCGAACCACGCCTTGCCGGTGTTGAGGCTGCTGTAGCCCCCGAGGCGGAGGGCGACCGTCAGGCGGTCCTGCCACTTCTCGGTCTTGATCCAGAGCTCGACCGGCTGCCACTCGGCCTGGGTGCCCTTGACGTCGTTGGAGTTCTGGAAGCCCTCCATGAGGGAGACGTAGGCGCCGATGGCCTCGCCGCCGACGTTCTCGGCGCGGACGTTGGCCTGGACGTGGTACCAGGTGAGCTCGTCGACGCGGACGTCCTGGACGAAGCGGGCGTCGTTCGGCTTGACGTTCTCGATGATCGCCATGCCGGGCTGCCCCTCGGCGGGCGCCTGCCAGAGGAACTTGGTGGCGTCGGCGGCGGTGTCCCAGCGGTCGGTCCGCCACTCGGCGGGGAGGGTGCCGGTGCCCTGGGCGAGGTCGCCGTTCTTGACCAGGTTCTCGGCCGCGGCGGGGCCCACGGACGCGAGCGCCAGGAGCGCCGTCAGGACCGCCGTTGCCATCCGCCTCCGCGAGCCCATGGGTCGGCCTCTCAAAGCACAGCCATCGCGAATTTGAAAGATTGCCGGGCGCGTCCCTCCGGACCGGAATAGCTCCGCCCAAACTACGGAGAAACCCTGATTGCGCTCCCGCCTCGCGCCTACCGATACTGGCGCCCGGAGGGGACGGCAGCGTTCCTTGACAGGAAAAACACGCATTTGCTACTGACCCCGGACAACCAAGCTAGCGGGTCAGCCCCCAAGGAGGAGATCAGGTCATGAGAAGAAGCAGGACGTTTCTTGCGCTCGCGCTCGTAGCGGGGCTGGCAATCGCCGGCTGTGGCAACGACAACAAGGACAGCGACGACAACGGCGGCGACCCGACGCGGACGCCGACGCCGGTCGTGCCGACGGTCACGCCGACGCCGGGCGATCCGACGGAGACGCCGACGGGTCCGTCTCCCACGATGACCCCGAATGGCGGTCCCACGGACACTCCTTGTGCCGAGGGCAGCAACCAGCTCACCGTCGTCAGCACGGCCGGCTCCAACCTCGACACCGGCTGGACCGGCATCGCGCACGACAACGAGACCCCCGCCGAGGTCAGCGTCACGGTCGAGGCCAACTGCACCAACGGCGGCGCGGACTGCACGGTGGACGGCTCGGCGCTCGTCGGCGAGCTCTTCGGCGCGCCGCTGCCACTCTCGTCGGGTGGCGTCCCGGTCTGTGTCCTCAACATCTTCAACGAGGCCATCTCCGGCGACTTCGACTGCGCGGAGGGCTGCGGCACCTCGGATATCCTGCTCGAGTCGCAGGTCTTCCTGGTGCAGGACATCGCCAAGCCGTGCCCGATCTGCAGCGGCGACGACACGCCGAACGACGGCGTCAAGAACGGCACCTGCGACAGCGGGACGACGCCCGGCGCGGCCTGCGACGTCGGTGCCGTCGACCCGAACTTCGGCGAGACCTCGCTCGACTGCCTGCCAACCGGGAGCAGCGTCGGCGAGCTCGAGATCGCCCTGAGCCCAACCACCACGGGCACGGTCTCGGTGGACTCGAGCATCGACTGCCTGTCCCCCTTCTTCGACCCGGGCGCTTGCTATTGCCCGGGCCAGATCCAGCCGAACGGGTGCACCGACGGCGTCTGTACCAACAACCAGTGCGCCTCCGGCCCCATCGATGGTCTCTGCGAGAACGCCGCGTTCCGCTCGTGCCGCGTCGATCAGGGGACGGCCGATTGCGAGGATCTCTTCCCCGGGTCGGGGAATTGCACCGCCAAGCCGCGGCCGTGCTTCACCAGCAACATCTCGGCCACGGGCGAGTGCGCGGTTCCCAACAGCGGCAACCCCGGAACGCTGGTGGCCTTCTTCTGCATTCCTTCGACCCGCGCGGCCGCCATCAACACGACGGCCGGCCTGCCGGGTCCTGGATTAGTCCAACTGAAGGGGATGGCCACGGTCACACAGTAGCGTCCACGGTCCAACCAACCGGCGACGAGGCGCGCGCCCCCGGGCGCGCGCCTCAACCGCCTCGCTGCTGCGGGGGCGGGAGCATCCACAAATGAGGAGGCGGTCATGAGAGGCAACCTTGGCATGCGGGGATGGTCGCGAAGCTACCGGCACGCGGTCGGCCTCGCCATCGCGCTGGTGCTCCTCGGAGCGGGCGGCGCGGACGCGACCCAGAAGTTCGGCCCCCTCGAGCTCTCCGGGAATCTCCAGAGTCAGAACCTCGTCCGCACCCCGGACATCGACGAGTTCCACTTCATCCAGCAGCGCAACACCATGCGCTTCCGGGTGGATTGGGACTGGTTCCAGAACGGCAAGCTGATCGACCGCTTCGAGCTCCCCTGGATCAAGAGCTCCAAGCTCTTCCTGCTCTACCGCGGCGTCTACGACAGCGTCTACGACTACGAGCCGACGCTGCGCGAGCGCGACTTCCGCGGCCGCAAGCCCGGCCGCGCCGCCGAGCGCGACCTGAACGACCTCTCGAACGGCGCCAAGGACGCGCTCAAGTTCGAGAACCAGCTCCGCGAGGCCTACGTCGACCTCAAGTTCGCCGATATCCCGCTCAGCCTGCGGCTCGGCAAGCAGCAGATCATCTGGGGCGAGGCCGACAACTTCCGCATGCTCGACCGCGCCAACCCGCTCGACGTCTCGTGGCACTACGTCATGGAGATCCCGCCGCCGTCCTTCGGCTGGGACGACCTCCGCATCCCGCTCTGGATGGTGAAGGGCCTGTGGGACATCGGCAGCATCTGGAAGATGTCCAACGTCTTCGCCGAGGCCTACTGGAACCCGGGCGACTGGCGGCCGGTCAAGGTCGGCTACCTGCCCCGCCCCTGGGGCCTCCGCATCCCGAACCCGCTCTACAACCGCGAGGACGGTGCCTTCTTCGCGCCCTTCACCGGCATCGAGCGCCTGATGAAGGGCACGGCGCTCTTCAAGCAGGGCGACTACTCCCGGAACCCGGTCGAGAACAGCCAGGTCGGCGTCCGGGCGTCAGGCATGTTCGAGAACGGCCTCCAGGTCGGCGTGCACTACTTCTACCAGCGCTGGTCGGGCGACGACGGCACGCCCTTCGCGCCGGTGCGCGGCATCGCCCCCGACACCGAGGGTCAGATCCGCACGCAGCAACTGGTGTCGCGCGGGACGCTGCCGGTCGAGTACATCACCCCCTACATCCACACCGTCGGCCTGTCGGCGAACTACTTCGAGGGCAACTGGACGCAGACCATCTTCCGCGTCGAGACCGTCTACGACTTCGGCATCCCGATGCTCGACCGCGACAAGGAGACCACGTTCGCGCCGCTCCTGCCGGGCACCACCCGCAAGGACTACTGGAAGGGCATGATCGCCTTCGACCGTCCGACGTGGATCCGCTCCCTCAACAAGAAGACCACGTTCTTCATCACCGGCCAGTGGTTCGTCCACCACATCATGCACAACGAGGACACCCTCGCGACCGCGCTCGATCTTCCCACCGCCGGCTCGCGCGGCCGCCCGTTCTGCGGCAGCGACAAGTTCACGCCCTGCAACGACCCGAACGGCAACGGCAACTTCCGCGACGACGTCCGGAGCTGGGAGATGCTGATGACGCTGGTGGCGTTCACGTTCTACAAGGGCGGGTCGGTGGTGCCGCTCGCCGGCATCATCTACGACCCGGTCAACAGCCACAGCCTCTACCCGTTCCTCAACCTGCAGTGGGTGGTGACGCCGAACTTCATCGTCGACATCAGCGAGCGCATGTTCATCCCCGGGCAGTCCGACGTGCAGAAGGGCGTCTTCGACCCGTGGCTCCTCGGCACGCAGCGCGGCCGCACGGAGACGGGGGTCCGCTTCACCTACCAGTTCTGATCCGTACGACGGACGCGGGCCCGGCGCCCGCGGCCGCGACCGCCTGCGAAGGGGGGAGCCGCGCTCGACGCGGCTCCCCCCTTCGTGCATGAGGAGGCATGGCGCGCGACGCCTGGGACCCCGCCCGCTACGACCGCTTCCGCCGCGAGCGCCGCGAGCCCTTCTTCGACCTGCTGGCGCTCGTCCGCCGCCGGCCCGGCATGCGCGTCGCCGACCTCGGCTGCGGCACCGGCGACCTGACGCGCCTCCTGCACCGCGAGCTGCAAGCCGCCGCGACCACCGGCGTCGACACCTCGGCCGCCATGCTGGCCGAGAGCGGCCGCTTCGCCTCGCCGGGCCTGGCGTTCGCCCAGGCCGACCTCCGCGACTGGACGCCGCCGGCGCCCCTCGACCTCGTGTTCTCGAACGCCGCGTTGCAGTGGGTCCCCAACCACGAGGCGCTTCTCGAACGCCTGACCGGCCTCCTCGCCCCGGGCGGGCAGCTCGCCGTCCAGGTACCGGCCAACTACGACCACCCCTCCCACACCCTCGCGGCCGAGATCGCGCGGGAGGCGCCTTTCCGGGAGGTGCTCGAGGGCTGGACCCACCCGGCCAAGCCGGTGCTCGACCCCGAGGAGTACGCCGCCCTCCTCGACCGGCTCGGTTGCCGGACGCAGCACGTCCGCCTGCAGGTCTACGGGCACCACCTCGCGGAGACCGCCGACGCCGCCCGCTGGACCCAGGGCACGCTCCTCACGGCCTACGAGCGCCGCCTCCCGGCCGCGGTCTACGCCCGGTTCTTCGAGCGCTACCGGGAGGCCCTGGTGGCGCGCCTGGGAAGCGGCGGGCCGTACTTCTTCAGCTTCAAGCGGATCCTGATGTGGGGCATCCGCTGACCGCGCCCGCCGCGCCTATTTCACTACGAAATAGGTAGTCTTACGTCGCAGGTGAAATGGATCGGACGATAGTATTGCTTTCATGTTTAGTATGATCCGAAAGCGTACTTTCATATCATCTGCTCATTTTCCTTGCGCGGGACGTCACGCCGAGGGAAGTCTCCTCCGACACCGGATGACGCGTCGTCGCACGCCGTCGATCCACAACCGAAGGAGGCTCCCATGCGACCGACCACCATGACACTCACCCTCTGCGGCGTGCTCCTCGCGCTTCCCGGACCGGCACGGGGACAGGCCGATCTCGACTGCCAGCGGACCATCGTCAAGGAGGGCTCGAAGTACACGCAGGCGCACGCCAAGGCCCTGACGGCCTGCGAGGTCTCCAAGGTGAAGGGAAGCCTTCCGCCCGCGACCGACTGCCGCGTGGAGGCGAAGACGGCCGCCAAGATCGCCAAGGCGGCCTCGAGGCTCCGCTCCCGGATCGACGACAAGTGCGGCGGCGCGAACGGATTCTGCGACGGCGGCGCCGGCGAGGATCCGCCGTCGGCCCTCGGCTGGGACGCCGCGTGCCCGAGCCTCGACCCATCCTGCGCCGCGCCGATCGCGCATTGCGGGGACATCGCGGACTGTCTCGTCTGCCTCGACGACACCGGCATCGACCGCGCGCTCGCGCTCGTCTTCGAGGATCTGGCGGCCACCGACCCGGGCGACGATGTCAACGACTGCCAGCAGCGGCTCGGCAAGGAGGTGGGCGCATTCCTCGGTAAGAAGTCCAACGAGCTCCGCAAGTGCTGGGAACGACGCCTCAAGGGATCCCTGAGCGGGACCTGTCCGCAGGGCAGCTCGAGCTTCGCAATCGGGCGCGCGGAGTCGAAGATGCGCGTCAAGGTCTGCGGCCGCTGTGGCGGCGATGATCGGGAGTGCGGGGGCGGCGACGACCTGCCGCCGGCCGCCATCGGCTTCGCGGGGACCTGCCCCGACGTGGCGATCCCCGGAGGTGCCGCTTGCGGCGGCAGCATCGACGACCTCCAGGATCTCGTCGACTGCGTCGCCTGCGTGACCGAGTTCGAGGTCGACTGTATGGATCGCGCGCAGGTGCAGCAGGTCCAAGCCTACCCGCCGGAGTGCCAACCGCCGACGCCGACGCCGACCGCCACCCCGACGCCCGTGCCGACATCCTGCCCCTCCCGCCTGCAGCTCGACGGCGAGGAACTCGGCCTCGACCTCGACGTCGGCTGGGGGGGAATCGCACACGACATCACCGGACCGTTCCTGAAGCGCCTCACGCTGGCCGTGTCGGGATGCGCCGGCAGCGCCCCGACCTGCGGGGTCTGCGATCTCTCAGGCCCGGTGCCGAACGCCGGCCCGGGCACCTTCCCGAGCCAACGCTGTCGCGACAAGTCGTGGATCGCGTGTACGAGCGACGCCGACTGCACCGGCGCCGGCGCGGCGGGACCGTGCGTGTTCTTCCTCGGGCCCCCCGTCCCTGCGGTCCAGCTCTGCGTCACGACCGACATCGTGGGCCCGATCACCGGAACCGTCGATGTTCAAACTGGCGAGATGTCGGTGGCATTGTCGCTCACGAACACCTTCACGCCCGGATCGGAGCCCTGTCCACGCTGCGTGGCCGGTCTCTGCACGGCTGGGCCCCGCGGCGGCGAGCCGTGCGCCGTCCATGGCCACAGCCCGCTCTTCGACCACGATCTGAGCCTGGACTGTCCCTCCAGCCCCGGCCTCGTGGCCCCGAGTTCGCTCGTCCTGGCGACGGGGCTGCAAACGGCGACCCTCACCGCGGCCGGCCCGCCGTGTACCGCGTTCGGCTTCGGGGGCCAGGCGTGCCTGTGCAGCACGTGCAACGACGCGAGCGGAGCGCCGTGCATGACCGACGCCGATTGCCCCGACAACCCGCCCGGGACGCCAGGCATCTGCGGCGGCTTGCGATGCCTAGCCGGCGCGTCAAACCCGGGTGCTCCATGCTCGGCATCCAGCGATTGTCCCGGCGGAAGCTGCGGCCTGCCCGGAGAGCCGACGAGACCGAACGGGTGCGTGGACGGAACCTGCGTGCCCAACACGCCCCCGGATGATGATTCGATCAACGAGGGCGTGTGCGCGACCGGCCCGGTCGTCGGCCGATGCTCGCTTGATCAGGGAATGGCCTGCGGCGTCGATACCGATTGTCCCGTTGGGCAAGGCTGCACCTTCGAGTTCGTCGAGTGCTTCACCGGCAACGGTGTCCAGGGCACCGGAATCTCCGCGGGCGGCGTCGCCGATCCTCCAACGGCAGGCGTCGCGCACCCGGTGCTCGGGAGCGTCTTCTGCACCGGCTCCGCCAGCGCCGCCCTGGCCGGCCTTCCGGGGCCGGCGCGCATCACGGCACCCGCGACGGCCCGGCTCGATCCCCCGCCTTGCCCGTCGCGCCTCCACCTGCGAGATCAGGGAGACGGCGGCGGCCTCGACCTCGACCTGGGATTCACCGGCGTGGCCCACGATGCCACCGGCCCACTGATCGAGGGTCTCACCCTCGCCGTCTCGAACTGCGCCGGCGACGGCGAGCCGACGTGCGGAGCCTGCGACGTCTCCGGGCCGATTCCTAGCAGCGGCCCCGAGGCGTTTCCGAGCCAGCGCTGCCAGGACAAGTCGTGGATCGCCTGCACCACCGACGCCCAATGCGCGGCGGAGGGCGCAGGCGCCTGCGTCTTCTTCCTGGGTCCTCCGATGCCGGTCGTCGGTCTCCTCTGCCTGATGAGCAGCGTCGTCGACCCCGTCGACGGCTTCATCGACGTCGAGAGCGGCGACCTCGCGCTGACGCTCCCGCTTGCGCACAAGTTCGTGCCCATCGTGGGCTCCTTTGCCGAGCCGTGCCCGCGCTGCAGCGCGGGGACGTGCGGCAGCGGCCCTCGTAGCGGACAGCCGTGCACGGTACACGGCCAGAACGCGCTCTTCGGCTACGACGTTAGCCTGGACTGTCCACCTACTGCCAGCTCGGCCGGCACGGCAAGGAGCGAGCTCCTGCTGACGACCAGCCCGCAGACCGCAACGCTGACGGCCGCCAGCCCGAACTGCGTCGGCGCCGGATTCTCGAACCTGAAGTGCGCCTGTAGCACGTGCAACAATCTGGCGGCAACGCCGTGCATGGTGCACGGCGATTGCCCCGACAACCCGCCCGGGACCCCTGGCATTTGCGGCGGCCCGCGGTGCCTGGCGGGCTCATCGAACGCCGGTGCTCCTTGCGTCGTATCCGGCGACTGTCAGGGCGGGACGTGCGGAACGCCAGGAGAGCCAACGATTCCGAACAAATGCACCGATGCCATCTGCACGCCCAACACGCCGCCGGACGGAGGCTCGATCAACGAGGGCGTATGCGCCAGTGGTCCCTTCAGCGGCCACTGCTCCGGTGAGCCCTTCCGGGTCTGCGCGGACAACGCGCACTGCGCACCCGGGGACATCTGTGTCGACCTTGAGGGCCGCGCGTGCTTCACCGGGAACGGGCAGCTCGGAGCCAGCGTGTCTGTTGACGGGCTCGCCGCGGCGCCCGTCGACGGCATCGCCGAGCCACTGATTGGAGGCCTTTCGTGTCTCGGGCCTACGGGTGCGGGAGGCATCAACGCCATCTACGGATTGCCCGGGCTCGAGCGGACCACGCTTCCCGTGACGATCGAGCTGGAATGACGCTCGTCCCCTGACCTGAGCCCCTGATGGAATCCGCGGGGGTCTGTGCCGTTGTCCGGCGCAGACCCCCGCGGCATTCCACGCCTCAGTCGAGGAGGCAACCCGCTGCGGTGCTCCGTTCCGGAACGATATGTCCACACGATACATGCCGGACTCTTGACGGTCGCGAGTGCGACCTCGTATCGCACGCATCGTGCTCCTGCGCCGTGCCTGGTGCATCGTCCGCGCCGTCACCCTGCCGGCCGTCCGCCGCCATCCCCTGCGCGCCGGGCTGACCCTGGCCGGCGTGCTCGTGGGCGTCCAGATGGCCGTCGCCGTCGCGGTCATCCACCGGTCCGTGGTCGCGTCGTTCGAGCGCACGGTCGCGGCGATCGCCGGCAGCGCGGCGCTGCAGGTCGCCAACGGCTCGGTCGGGGTCCCCGAGGCACTCGTCGAGCCGATCGCCGCGGTGCCGGGCGTGGCCAGCGCCTCCGCCCTGATCCAGGACACCGTTGCAACCTCCGCCGGCGACCTCACGATCCTCGGGTTCGACCTCCTCGCCGACCAGGCGATTCGCTTGGCACAGCTCCCGCGCGCGCACGTGCACATCGCCGACGAGCTCCGCTTCGTGAACGCGACCGACTCGATCGCGCTCTCCTCGAGCTTCGCCGCGCGCGCGGAGGTGGAGCTCGGCGACCGCCTCGCGGTCTCGGCGCCGAGCGGCGAGGAGACGCTCGTGGTCCGCGGGCTCCTCGACCCCGTCGGACCGGTCACGCTCTTCGGCGGGGCGGTCGGCCTGGTCGATCTGCCGACCGCACAGCGGCTGCTCGCGCGCGGGCCGCGGGTCGATCAGATCGACGTCGCGCTCGCGCCCGGGATCGATCTCGCCGCCGCCGCGACGGCGTTGCGGCAAGTAGTGGACGGCAGCGGCGTCGTCGGGGCGCCGCGCGAGCACGGCATGCGCCTCGGCAATCTGCTCACCGGCGTGCAGGCCATCTTCGCGATCGTGAGCCTGCTCGCCGTGCTCGTGGGCGCCTTCATCGTCTACCACACGCTCGACGCGGCGGTCGCCCAGCGCCGGCGCGCGCTCGCGCTCGCCCGCTCGCTCGGCTGCGAGCGCCGCGCCGCCTTCCTCGCGGTCGCCCTCGAAGCCCTCGTGTACGGGGTTGCGGGAGCGCTCGGTGGCGCGCTCCTCGGCCTCGCCGCGGCCGACGCCGCGATCGGGCTCGTCACCGCCGGCGTCGGCGCCATCTGGGCACGCACCGACGTCGCGCACCTCACCCTCGAGGCGCGCGACCTGCTGCCGGCGTTCGGGCTCGGCATCGGGGGCGCGCTCCTCGCCGCCCTGGCGCCGGCGCGCCGGGCGGCAGGGGTGAGCCTGGTCGCGGAACTCGGGACGGACACCAGCAGCGGACGCGGTACGCAGGCACGCACGTTCCTCGGGGGCTTGCTTCTCGGTCTCGTCGGGTTCGGCATCCTCCTCGCGCCGCTCGAGCTGGAGGGATTCCAGGCGCAGGTCGCCGTCGTGGTCGCCGGGGGGGCGCTGATGGCGGTCGGGGGCGCCGTCGCGGCTCCGACGCTCGCGTCGCTCCTGGGACGCGCGGTCCAGGCCCTGAGCGGCGGCTTGCGCGCGCCGCTCCTGCAGCTCGCGAGCGAGCGACTCGTGCGTAGTCCCGCCGCGCATCGTGGCGTCCTCGCGGGCTTGATGGCGGCGTTCTCCCTGGTGCTGGTCGTCGGCTCGTTCGTCCGGAGCCTCCGGGTCACGATCATCGACTGGGTGGACCAGGTGGTGGCCGCCGACCTCCACGTGAGCCCGACGCTGCAGCTCCCGCTCCCGGCGGGCCCGACGCTGCCCGGCGCGCTCGAACAGGATCTGCGCGCCCTGCCCGGCGTCGCGGGCGTCAGCGCCACGCGCATGGTGCACGTGCAGGTCGGCGAGCGCCTCGTCATCCTCAGGGCGCAGAGCGCCGATGCCTTCGACCGGGACCGCCGGCCCCTGGTCGAGGGGCGCGCCGACGACGTCCGCCCGGCCCTGCTCGCCGGCGAGGCGGTCCTCATCAGCGACAACCTCGCGTACCGTGACGGCCTCGGCGCCGGCGAGCGACTGACGCTTGCGACCCCGTCCGGGCCGCGGACGTTCCGGATCGCCGCCATCGTGGCCGACTACACGCTCGACACCGGCACGATCATCATGGCGCGCGACGCCTATACGGCGATCTGGCAGGACGAGCAGGTGAACGAGTACCTGCTGTGGACGGCGCCGGGCACCGACCTGGCGGCCGTGCGCGACGCCGTCGGCGCCCGCCTGCGCGGACGGGTGCGCGCGACGGTGTTCTCCGGCCGCGACTTTCACGCCAACATCGTCCGGGCGCTCGACGACGCCCTGCTGCTGACGGACGCGATCCAGGTCGTGGCGGTGGGGATCGCCATCGTCGGCGTGGTCAACTTCTTCCTCGCCGCCGTCGTCGACCGGCGCCGGGAGATCGCGCTGCTGCGCAGCATCGCCCTCACGCGCGCGCAGATGGTGCGGCTGTTCACCTTCGAGTCGGCGCTCCTCGGGCTCGCAGGGGGCACGCTGGCCGTCCTGCTCGCGTGGCCGACCGCCTACGCAACCGTGACCCAGTCGGCGTACATGGTCTCGGGGTGGGTCCTGGCGTTCCGGTTCCCCTTCGACCTCACGGTCGCGACAGTCGCGGGCGCGACGCTGACCGCCGCCGGCGCGGCCGTCCTGCCCGCCCGCCGCGCCGCGGCCTGGGACGTCGGGCGCGCGAGCGCGCCGCGGGAGTGATCGGCGTGGAGCCCACGATCGACACCGATCCCGCCGGACCGGCCGTCGCCCTGACCGGCGTCACCAAGGTCTACCGGCGCGGCAGCCGCCCGGTGACGGCGGTCCGCGATCTCACGCTGCGCGTGCCGTGCGGCGAGTTCGTCACCCTCATGGGCCCGAGCGGCTCGGGCAAGACCTCCGTCCTGAACCTCGTCGCTGGTCTCGACCGGCCGACGCGCGGCGACATCACCGTCGGCGGCGTCGCGCTCGCCGCGCTCGACGACGACGCGCTCACGGCGATGCGCCGGACGCGGGTCGGCATGGTGTTCCAGTTCTTCAACCTCCTCCCCGAGCTCACCGCCCTCGAGAACGTCGCGTTTCCCCTGCGCATCGCCGGGGTGCGGCGCCGGGCCGCGCTCGACCGGGCGCGCGAGGCGCTGGCGCAGGTCGGGCTCGCCGCGCGGACGGACCATCGCCCGGACGAGCTCTCGGGCGGCGAGATGCAACGCACCGCCATCGCCCGCGCGCTCGTGATCGAGCCCGCCCTCGTCCTCGCCGACGAGCCCACGGGCAACCTCGACTCGCACGCCGGCGACGAAATCCTCGCCCTGCTCGCGCAGTGCAACCGCGAGCGCGGCGTGACGATCCTGCTGGTCACCCACAGCGAGCACGCCGCACGCTACGGCACGCGCGTCGTCACCCTGCAGGACGGCACGATCGCCCGGGATGATGCCGTTCTCAGGTCCCTGCGTAGCGGCGAACGATCGTAGCGACGAACGCCTCGACATCACTTGGCTCGTTCCGGGCGACGGCGTAGACGCGGGACGCATCGACTTGCAGGTCCCCGTGCACGAGTCGATGGCGGAAGCTGGCCATGTCTTCGAGCCGCCGGCCCAGCTCGGCGTCGATGATCCCCGCCTCGCGTAAGATGGCGAAGACTTCGCGGTAGTCGCCCGGCCGGCGGAGACCCTCGCGGGAGATGACGTGGTCGACGGTCAACGGAGCTTCCCGGAAGCCGCCCGGAGGAGGACGTCGCGGTCGTACGCGTCCAGATGCGGCTTCAGGTCGAGGTACTGCTTGGTCGTCGATGCCTCCAGATCCGCCACCTGGGGGACTCGCTGGATCTCGTCGAGAACGACCCAGGTGCCCTTGGCGACCGCCGCGACTTCTCGGCGCAGGAGCGCCGGATCCTTCTGGTACTCGAGCGCGGTTGCCGGCGGGAGGAGGTCGATCGTCTTGGCATCCGGGAGCTGGGACCTGAGCCAGGTGCTCTTGCCGGTACCGCGCGGCCCGAAGAGGAAAAACGCTCGTGAGGGCAGCCCGTTTCGTCGAAAATGGCCAACCTTCGGCCCGATGGGCGACGCAGCCCAGATGGCGGTGCCGAGGCTTGATCTTGGCGTACGGGTAGAGGAAAGGCCGCCGCACCCGCGCTACTCCGCCCGGATCCCTCCCAGGATCGAGTCGCGGGTCGCACGCACCGCCGCGAGGCGGCCCGCGAGCACCGTCATGACGAGGACCAGGGTCGCGAACCAGAGCGCCGCCGTCCACGGGTAGTGGAAGGGCAGGAAGTAGCCGAGCAGGTAGCGGAAGTTCAGGCGCACCCAGATCCAGGCCGTGACCGAGCCGACCAGGACCCCGAGGGTCGCGCCCATGAGGCCGATGGTGGCGGCTTCGATCACGACCGCGCGCCGCACGCGGCGGGTCTCGGCGCCGATCATCCGCCAGAGCGCGAGCTCGCGACGGCGCGCGAGGACGGCCGAGAGCAGGAGGTCGAAGATGCCGGCGACCGTGACGATGACGAGCAGGAGCTGCATCGTGTCGGTGAACGCGAAGGCGCGCCGCACGACGGCGCGGTGGTAGTCGAGGACCTCGGGAAGCGCCAGGATCTTCAGGCGGTGGCGGTCGGCGAAGCGCGCCACGATGCGCTCGCGGAGCGCCGGCAGCGCCACGCCGGGCGCGGCGAAGACATTGACGCGGAAGAGCGTCTTCTGCAACCAGCGCTCGGCCAGAAGCTCGCGGCTCAAGACGACGCTGCCGCGGTTCGAGACGTAGTCGGTGACGACGCCCACGATCGGGAGCGCGACCGGGCCGGTCGGGGTCTCGAGCGCGACGGTGTCGCCGGCGCGGAGCCCGAAGCGGTCGGCAAAGCCGGTCGACACGCCGACGCCGGTGCCGCGCGCCATCGCCGCCCGGGCGGCATCGGGGTCGCCCTCGCGGAACCAGTGCGCCGGGTAGCGGCCGGTCGTGAAGAACACGGGGTCGAGGCCGAGGAGGCCGATGCGCTCGCCGCGGTAGAGCTGCCCGGGAACGACCTGCAGGCGCTCGATCGCGCGCACGCCGTCGATCGCGGCGAGCTCCTCCGCCACCTCCGGGGCGAGCGGCGTCTCCATCCAGCCGCCCTCGGTGGTCACGGCGCTGACGACGAGGTCGCCGCTCGCGGTGCCGATGTAGTCGATCATCTCGACCAGGAAGCAGTGCGGCAGGGTGGCGATCACCATCGCCAGGGTGATGACGAGCGCGATCGCCGCCACCGTGACGCCGGCGCGCACGGGCGCGCGCGCGAGGCTCTCGGTGGCGAAGCGTCCCTCCGCCCGGAAGAGCCGGGGGAGCACCCGGTGGAGCACCCCGCGCGAGCCGACGACGAGGGGGATCGCGATCACGATCACGGAGGCGTTCCAGAGCGTCGAGCCGACGTTGCCCCAGAAGATCGACTTGAGACGCTCCTGCGCGAGCAGCGCGGCGATGCTGACGGCCACCAGCACCGCCCACGAGGCCCAGAGCGGCGCCATGCGAACGGCGTGCGGGGCGGCGCCGTGGCGGGCCTCCATGACGTCGAGCGGATCGAGCCGGGCCGCGCGCCGGGCCGCGAACGACGCCGCGAAGAGCGCCGTCCCGATCCCGAGCGCCGCCGCGAGGGCGAGGTCGGCGGGCGCGATCGTGAGCTCCTCCACCGGGAAGCGGAGCTGGAAGACGACGCCCATCGACTCGGTGACCAGGCGGGTGAGGAGGCGCGCCAGGACGAGCCCGGCGCCCACCCCCAGGGCGGTGCCGGCGGCACCCAGCAGGGCGGCCTCGAGCAGCAGCAGACGGCCGATCTGGCGCCCCTCGGCGCCGAGCGCCCGCAGGCACCCGAGCGAGCGGGTGCGCTCGAGCGCCCCCGTCGCCGTGGTGTTGTAGACGATGAAGAGGCCGGCCACGAGGCAGATCGTGCTGAGGCCGGTCAGCATCGCCTGGAAGGACATCAGGACGTCGGCGTAGATCCGCCCGCGCTGCTCGGGCGTGGCGACGCGCAGGCCCGCGGGGAGGCGCCCCTGGAGGCGCGCCTGGACGGCGTCGAGCGCGGCGTCGGGGTGGAGCACGACGTCGATCTGGTCGATGGTCTCGCCGCGGGCGAGGAGCATCTGCGCCGCCGGGAGATCCATCACCGCGATCCGCCCGCCGAGCGCGGCGGCGACGCCCTCGACCTCGAGCAGGCCGCGAAGCGTCAGGGGGACGACCCCGGTCGGCGTCGAGACCTCGACCGCGTCGCCAACCGCGAGCCCCTCGGCCGCGGCAAGCTCGGTCGTGAGCAGGAGCGCCCGCGGGTCCTCCATCATGCGGAGGAGATCCCGGCGGTCGGTGACGGCCCGCACCTGGTAGCGCGCCAGGGCCTCCTCGGCGACGAGGTCGGCGCCGAAGAGGTGGAGGGCGTCGGCGGGCGCGTCCGCGAGCGCGACGGTGCCGCGGACGAGCGGCACCGCCAGCGCGACCGCGGGATCCTGCCGCACGAGCTCGACCACGGTCTCCGGAAAGCCCACCTCGCCGGTCCCGACCGTGACCTCGAGCGCGGCCGGCCCGGCCACGAGCTCGATCGTCCGCCGGAAGCTCCCGAGGACGCTCGCGTTGACGACGTGGATGGCGACGATCAGCGCGACGCCGGTGGCGATGCCGCCGGCGACGAGCGCCGTGCGGCCCCAGCTCGCGCGCATCTGCGGCAGGCCGATCGAGCGGAGGAGGCGGAGCATGGCTGGCGGGGCGACCCTGCCATGCGCGGGCGGCCGCGGGCTACCGCCGGCGGGCGGAAACTACTCGGGGTGGGAATGGTGCGGTTGCGAATAGCGGGGCGCGGCAGGCTCGGGCGGCGGGGAACACTGCGCGATCCGCGGCCGGGCAGAGCTGGTCCACACGCTGGAGCGCGAGGAGGCGGGTGTGGTTGAATCGATGAGTGA
>Ga0302046_10001259_pt1 | contig 23812 bp, 23 predicted proteins | sample RVTome_11_FD_200261 | JGI IMG/M metagenome (GOLD analysis project Ga0302046, IMG submission 200261) | Soil microbial communities from uranium-contaminated site in the Upper Colorado River Basin, Wyoming, United States - RVT147D111 (version 2) ... | reverse complement strand
GGTACGTGCTCGGCTTTCCGAACGATCTGTTGTACGGGCGCGTGCTGCCCGGCGCGGCCGTGTCATTGCTCGTGGGCAATATCTTTTATTCGTGGCAGGCGATGCGGATCGCGCGGGAAACAGGACACGATGACGTCTGCGCCCTGCCGTATGGCATCAACACGGTATCACTCTTTGCGTACGTGTTTCTCGTCATGTTGCCGGCGAAGATTGAAGCACAAAACAGCGGTGCGGCCGATCCGGCGCTGATTGCATGGCAGGCCGGCCTGATCGCCTGTTTCGGATCCGGCCTGATTGAATTCGCCGGCGCTTTCGTGGCCGAACGCATCCGCAAAGGCACGCCGCGGGCCGCCCTGCTCTCGACGCTCGCGGGTATCGCGCTCACGTTCATCTCGCTCGGTTTTTTGTATCGCGCGTTCGCCCGTCCGATTGTTGGTTTTACGACTTTGGGGATTGTGATGCTGGTGTACTTCGGGCGGCTGCGTTTCAAGGGTGGCATCCCGGGCGGCCTGGTCGCAGTGGGGCTGGGGACGGCGCTGGCCTGGCTGACCGGCATCGCGCCGGACACATCGGTCGAATTGGGGAAAGTCGATCTGCAGCTTCCCATCCCCGTGGTAGGCGATCTCATCGCCGGCCTGCAGGGTGGCTTTTTCCTGCAATACCTCTCCATCATTCTGCCGATGGGCTTGTTCAACGTGATCGGCTCACTGCAAAATATCGAGTCGGCCGAGGCCGCCGGCGATGCATTTTCGACTCGCTCATCGCTCGCTGTGAACGGGGCGGGAACCCTGGCGGCGGCGACCTTCGGCTCCTGTTTTCCCACCACGATTTACATCGGCCATCCGGGCTGGAAGGGGCTGGGGGCGCGCGTCGGGTACTCCATCCTCAATGCGGGTTTCATTACTGGCATCTGCCTGACGGGCACACTGGCGCACATCGTCTACGCCGTCCCCATTGACGCCGGTGTGGCGATTGTGATCTGGATTGGAATGGTGATCACCGCGCAGGCATTCCAGGCCACGCCGAAGGCACACGCGCCCGCGGTCGTCATGGGGCTGCTGCCGGCGGTCGGCGCCTGGGGTGTGACTTTTTTACTGAAGAATGCCCTGCGCGTTGCCGGGTATGGAACGCAGGGCGGGCCGGCGTTCGCCGAAAATCAGGACGAAATTCTCAGCGGGTTTCAGCGAATGGACGTCTGGGCCGAAGGCGGCTTTGCCCTCGAACAAGGCTTTATCTTCACGGCGATGATTTTGGCGGCGGCGACTGTGGCCATCATCGAGCGGCACTTCATCACGGCCGCGATCTGGTGCTGGATTGCGGCGGCGTTATCGCTGACGGGTCTGATGCACTCATACCGATGGACGCCGGGCGACACGGTCATCAGCCTGACACCCGCCTGGCCGTGGGTGTACGCATATCTGATTATGGGACCATCTTCCTCCTTGCGCGCTGGGTGACGGAGCCCGGCGACGGCCACGGGCATTTGTAGAGCGTCCGTGCTGGCTGAGGTGTCCGCAGTCGGGGGGTGATCCGGGCGCCCTTTTCTGGTACATTTTTTACGGCGGTTTGCGAAATAGGGTGAGCGGCGATACCAGAGAATATGGGACTCACAGAGCGAGGGATCATCGAGAGTGAGGAGCCGGGGTTTCTGCGGTTCTCCTTGTTTGATCAGTTAGGCCTCCGCCACGCGTTCAGCACCAGAAAAGGAGGGGTGAGTGGCCCGCCCTATCACGCCCTGAACCTTGGTCTTGGCGTAGGGGACGATCCTGCCGCGGTTCAGGTCAACCGCCACCGCTTTTTCGGTGCCTTTGGACTTGACCCGTCTCAGGTGGTCCGGGTACGCCAGGTTCACGGCAACGATGTCCTCGTCGTCAACGACGCCCTGGCCGGCCGCGACCGATTTCCTCGCCTGCTGCTCGACGACGATTACCTTTACGACGCCATGGTGACGGACATCCCAGGCCTCGCCCTGACCATCAGCACGGCCGACTGCCTCCCGATGTTTGTCACGGATCCGCGCCGTCGAGCGGTCGCTGCCGTCCACGCGGGCTGGCGCAGCAGCACGAAGCGGATCGTCGAGCACACGCTGAAAACGATGCATGAGACCTATCGAACCGACTTCGGTGACTGTTATGTCGCCCTCGGTCCCGGGATCCGGGGCTGCTGCTACGAAGTGGATCAGCCGGTGATCACGGCGGTCAAGCAGGCTTGCCCTGAGTGGGAAGCCTGTGTCGAGCCTGTGCGGAGCGAGCGCTGGTTGCTAGACCTTCCCCGGTTGAACATCAGCCTCTTGCAGGAAATGGGGCTTCCGCGCGACCGGATCCTGGACACCGGCCTCTGTACCGCCTGCCGCAAAGACCTCTTTTATTCCTACCGGGCGGAAAAACCCCTCACCGGCAGGATGATGAGCCTGATCGCTTTGCTCTAGTTTATAGTTCACAGTTCAGGGTTCACGGTTCCGAGTCCGAAGTCCGACGTCCGATGTCCGAGGCCCAAGGGCGAAGTCTGAGGTCCGATGTTACCAAGAGCCAGGAGGGGGTTTCTTCCGAGGCGGGCGCCATCTGGCATGCGTAGGCCGGGGCCCCGCCGCATCCAGGCCCAGCTCCCCTCGCCCTCCCCAAGAGACCCATTCTTGCGCGAACTTTCCTTTGTTCTTCGGCGGCACCTTGCAGGCCTCGAACGACATTGCCGGACATCCGAAAGCTTTCGGACCGCTCAGAGCCATTTTTCACCTATTGACCAATGACCAATGACCATTGACCGATAACATTTGACTCCTCGGCGGTCGGGGGTCGTCGCCCCGTGAGTTGACACCTCTCAGGACCTCTGTTACGTTGCCCGGCAGAGGGTTTTCGGGGGTCCTCCATGGCGATAATGACGATAAAGGAGCGGGTCGAAAGCGTTCGGGAGCGGATCGCGATGGCAGCCTTGAGGGCCGGTCGGGACCCCGAAGAGGTGTGCTTGGTGGCCGTCGCGAAGACCTTTCCGGCGTCGGCGGTTGAGCAGGTCATTGCTGCCGGTGTCAACGACGTTGGAGAGAATCGTGTACAGGAAGCAAAGGCCAAGATTCCCGAGGTCAAGGCTCCCTGTCACTGGCACATGGTAGGGCACCTCCAAACGAATAAGGCCCAGCTCGCGGTACGGCTTTTTGACTGGATCCAGTCTCTTGATTCGATGAAGCTCGCGCAGGAATTGGAAAAGGCGGGGTCCAGCCTTGGGAAACGGGTGAGGACCTTAATAGAGGTGAATCTCGCCCAAGAACCTACAAAGTCCGGGGTGACAGAAGCAGAGCTCTTTTCCCTCCTGGACCAAGCGGCCGCCCTGTCGAACCTCAGCATAGAGGGACTGATGGGCATGCCTCCCTACGATCCAGATCCCGAGGCGGTCCGGCCTTACTTCGGCCGTCTCCGGCGACTGCGGGACGACGCGGCCTCCCGCTTTCCTCGCCTTGCCTTGTCCCATCTCTCGATGGGCATGAGCCATGACTTCGAGGTGGCGGTCGAAGAGGGAGCCACCATCGTCCGTATCGGGGCGGCTATCTTTGGCGAGCGCCCACTGCACTAGCTGTCCGCTCCCCGCGATCGGCCGTGAGTTACCCCCCCCACCCGGGGGGTTCATTTTTTACTTGACAGCAATAGAACGAGATTTTATAATGCGAGCGCTCTCAAAGTATTGGCTATTCACACACGAATAGAACTCCTTTTCCGAATACGTAAGCCCGGTTGTCATTTCCCAGCACCCGCGGACGGGGGCGTTCCTAGAGCCAATCCCGCGTGGCTTATAGGCGGACGGATGGCTCATCGCCGCAAGGAAAAGTCGGAGTACATCGTCCAGTCGGTCGACCGGGCCTTGGACATCCTGGAGGCCTTCAACTATCAAGAAGAGGAGTTGGGAGTGACCGATCTCAGCCAGAAGCTGGGGCTCCATAAAAACAACGTTTTTCGATTGCTGGCCACCCTCGAGTGCCGGGGGTACATCGAGCAGGAGAAAAAGACCGGAAACTACCGGTTGGGGATCAAGACGTTCGAGGTCGCCAATATCTTCCTCCATCACCTGGGTCTCAGACGCCAGGCCCGCCCCATCTTGGAGGAACTGGTAGGCCGGTGTGATGAAACGGCATATCTCGCCATTCTGGATGGTCCTGAGGTAGTCTACGTGTTGATGCACGAGACCTCGCAGACGGTTCGAGTCGTCCCCCGCCTGGGTCACCGCCTCCCCGCGTACTGTACCGCCGCCGGCAAGGTCCAGTTGGCTTACGAATCCCGGGACCATGTAGGCCAGATCTTCGAAGGACATCCCCTGAAGAAGTTCACCGGGAACACCATTGATAACCTGGAAAAGCTGGTGAACCACCTCAAAGACGTTGCCCGGCTCGGATACGCCATCGATAACGAAGAGTTAGAACAGGGAGTCCGCTGTGTCGCGGCGCCGGTCAAAGACTATTCCAATCGGGTAGTGGCGAGCGTTGGGCTTTCCGGTCCCGTGCCCCGGCTCTCCTTGGAGCGGATCGAGAAAGAGCTGGTCGCTCTGGTGAAGGACGCGGCGATGAAGATCTCCCAGCGCCTCGGCTACGAGCTTCATGCCGTCAGCCGGGGATGATTAATACATTTGACACGAAAGGAGGTGGAACGGGGGAAAAAGACGAGAGAGGAGTCCTAGAGCAAAGACCGAACGGCTTTACCCATTTACTCTAGAAGGAGGGTCGGCATGTCAAAGAACTATCCGGTGCTACCCTGGCCAGCCGTTCCAACGCCAACCCCGGATGAAGTCTATAAGGGCGAGAGCGATGCGGCGAAGGAGTACGCCCTGTGGCTGGAGGCCAATCTCCGGCAGAGCACAAACTTCAAAAAGCCTGAAGCCCTGAACAACATCCGGGTGCTCGATTGCAGCACGATGATGATCATTGGCCACTGGTGCTCATCGCTCTTTTCCGAGCTGGGGGCCGAGGTCATCATGGTGGAACCTCCCGGAGGCGATCCGCTGCGCAAGCTCGCCCCCTTCGGGCGGAAAGAGTACATGTTCAAAGATTCGGAAACCGGCGAGGAAGTGGGTCCTCGCTTCCTGGCGGAGGCCCGCAGCAAGCAGTCCGTCACCTTGGACCTGACCAAGCCGGAGGGGCGTGACATCCTCAAAAAGCTCGCCATGCACGCCGACGTGATCATCGAGAACGCCCCCCCCGGTCAGTGGGATGAATGGGGGATCGGCTACCGGCAGCTCAGCCAGCTCAACCCGCGGTTGGTCTATTGCTGGGTCGGCCAGCTCGGCCAATGGGGGCCCCTCAAGGATAAGCCAGGCAATCTCGATCCCACCGCCCAGGCGGCCTGTGGGTTCGTCCACGGCACCGGGGCGCCGGTGGCCTTTGGCGGCACACCGACCCGGTCCGGCTGGTGGATGTGCGACCAGGTGGGCGGAACAGGCGCGGCCGTTGGCATTATGACCGCGCTCTACTATCGGGACCGGGTCTCGGGCCGCGGCCAGTTTGTCGAGGCGACCGGTGCGGCTGGCGTCATGCGCATCCTGGATTACAACTGGGGATGGTATGGCGTGGACGGCAGCATCCGGCCCCGGTACGGCAACTGGGACCTCGCCATTAACATCTACGCCGTCAACCCCTGTAAGGACGGCCAGATTATGGTGGGCGGCGGCCACGACCGGCTCTGGTACCGGATCTGGCGGACCGTCGGCAAGGACCGGCCGGAGCTCGAGCAGCATATCGTGGAGGATCCCTCACTCAAGGTGGTGACCGACCGGCTGCCTCATTTCCGCCAGGTCGAAACCTACACCACGATGTGCGAGTGGATGAAGGATAATACCCGGAGTGAGGCCGAGAACAAGTTGCAGGCCGAAGAGGTGGCCTCGGGCGGTGTTTCGTTCTTCGACGAAGTCTGCGAGTTTCCTCACTACAAATACCGGGGACACCTGGAGGTCATCGACGACATCCTTTACGGTAAGGTCCTGCTCGGTGCCTCCGCCTTCCTCGGCCAGAAAACACCGGGCCGGGTGAAGTGGATCGGCCGGCCAACGGGCTACGACAACGAGGATGTGTATCGCCGGCTGTTGGGCTTTACGAAGGCGGACATGGACGGTCTCAAGAAGAAGGGGGTGATCTAATGGCGACAATGTCCTTTGAAGAGTACTGTCGCGACGTCTTTGACGTGAAGAAGATTTTCTCCAAGCCAGAGCCGCTGAAGGGAACCCGCTTCTTGAGCTGCACCCAGTACATCCTGGGTCCCTCCTGTGCTAATTATCTGGCCGAGCTGGGGGCCGAGGTGATCAAGATTGAGCTGCCCCGCCGGGGCGAGCCGATGCGGCACACCACTCCCTTCAACGAGCCCAAGCTGTACCCCTGCTCGAAGTGGATGCCGGACGTCGGGACCGGCCTCGGATTCTTCGGGGCGAACCACAACGAGTACTTCATCTCGGTCGATTTCCACAAGCCCGAGGGGCAAGAGATCGTCCGGATGCTCGGCGCCAAGTCCGACGGCGTGGCTGAAAACTACCGGGCCGGCACCTTCGACCGGTGGGGAATCGGCTACCGGCAGCTTAGCCAGATCAATCCCCGGATCATCTACCAGTGGCTGGGGGGGTTTGGCGGCTGGGGGCCCGGCCGGAAGCGGGCCAGCTACGACATCCTGGGCCAGGCCCAGGGCGGGTGCTTTTCGGTGACCGGCTGGCCGTTGAATAAGGGAGGCCTTCCCGCCAAGCAGACCATCTGGATCATGGATTACTGGGGCGGGATGATGGGGGCCTACCAGATCATTGCGTGTATGTACTGGCGGGACACCATCTCCGGCCAGGGGAACTTCATGGAGTACTCACAGGTGCAGGGGGCCCAGCGGCACCTATCCGACTGCATCGCGATGTACGGCCGTCACGGGCTCGTGCCGCAGCGGTTCGGGAACTGGGACGTCCTCCTCTGCGTCCACGGGGTCATCGGGTGCGGCAAATCCTCGTATCCCGACTCTAAGAACCCGCAAGAGCTTGAGGTGGGCTACATCCTGGTCAGCGCGTACACCGATGCCGACTTCGCCAAGCTGATGAGGCTCATCAAGCGGGATGACCTGGCCAAGAAGTATGCCACTCACGACGAGCGGGTCAAGGCAGAGAGCCAGTACGAGATCTACCCCGCTATCGAGGAGTGGGCCAAGGACAAGACGAAGGAGCAAGCCCGGGATATCCTCAACAAGGAGGGGATCAACAACCAGCCGGTCTGGAACTCCAAAGAGGTCTCGACCCAAGAGCACTACCACCTCCGTGGGGAGCTGGAGTGGCTGGACGATCCGAGCTTCGGGGAACTGCAGAGCCAGGGGCCAGCTTTTCATTCGTCCGAGACCCCGGCCCGCCACAAGTGGGCCTTCAAGCCGGTAGGGGCCGACAACGAGTATATCCTCGGCAAGCTTTGCGGTTTTTCCAAGACCAAGATTGCGGAGCTCGAGGCGGACGGGGTGATCTAACCAGGCTCTGACAGGAAGGAGGCATACGCATGGCAGACGTCAGCTACAAACATTGTCACTTGGTTTTAGAGTGTGCCAAGTGCGGGGTGCTCAACTACATGGATCCCTTTACTTTCTGGAACTGGTCGGGCAAGACCAAGTGCGCCGGCTGTGACGCGATCTATGCCGTCACGTACTCCAACGGCCAGAAGGTGAAGGGTCCGGACGCAGCCGATGGAAAGCCCGATCGGTTGCCCGGCTTTGCCCAGACCAAGGACTACAAGACCCAGTACACGTCGTCGGACAAGGTGGCCCCTCCGGTCTACGCCAGGGACCCGGCGAATAAACATGGGCCGACGTACAAGAATGTCCGGGGGAACCCGGTGGCCGCCGGGAAGTTGACGGCCGCGGACCTGCGGGGGAGCCGTGCCCGGTTTATCGTCGAGGGCGTACCCTATAAGCCGGCGTCGTGAGTGAAGACCCGGGGGGCGCTCGACCCGAGCGCCTCCCGGCAAACCTTGGTGTACTTGGGAGCAAGGAAAGGAGGCAATCAGGATGGCAAAAGGGGTCTGGCCGAGTGAAACGTATCCCTTTGGGTGTCCCCACTACGCCCGGGCGCTCGATCCCCATATCGCGCAGGTGTACTGGGGCTACGATGCAACATGCGACTGGCCCTACACGAGGATCGTTCCCAAAGGGAGCGAGCCGAAAGAGTGTGACTACTGCAAGGGGACGATTCCGATTCGGAAGGGATTCCCGTTCGAGTAGTCTGTTCCCACCGGGGGAATGACAGGCACATCACGACCGCTTCGGCGGTCGTGATGTGTTTATGTCCCGGTGTGTTGACGTGTGCGTGTTGGCATGTTAGGGTGAACTCCCTGCATCGCTGACAGCGCATCCTCGGCTAAACGAAGGAGGTCGCCATGAAGGTCGAATTCTACTACAGCACCAAACATGAGGTCGGGTACCAGTTTCCCTGTGACATTCAGAAAGCCCTTGACTTGTCCAAGCAGTTGCAGGCAAAGGGCGTCAACGTCAAGACCCAAGATTGCGGGGAGGAGCCTGCGAAGTTCATGACCTACAATGCCGCTGTCACCGGTCCCCCGGCGGCCAAGCGCCCCGTGTTCGGCGCCAAGGGCGCGCTCGAGGAAGAATTCGGAAAGGCGGTGCCGGCGCTGCTCATCTTTGAGAAGGAAGGGGATCGGTATCCCTCCGAGGTCTATCCCCGGTCGGATCGGGACCTCGCCAAGTTGGTCGGCATTGAGGAGGCCCTGCAGAATCTGCTGAACAAAGTCTAGAGAAAGGAGGAGGATGGGTCATGGGAAAAATCCGGGAAGAGTATCTCCCCGCCAAGGAGCTGTGGCCAACCCGGATCTACAAGCTCCCCGAGTACCAAGCCTACCCACAAACATTCAACAGCACCGAGGAACTCCTGGATAAGCAGGTGGCCGCGGGGAGAGGGGATCGGCCCGCCATCCTCTTCGAGGATAGGAAGATCCCGTATAAGGCGCTGCTCGGTATGGTCAACAAACTCGGGAGTAGCCTGAAGGGCTTGGGGATCGAGGAGGCGGACCGGGTGGCCCTGCGTGCCCCGAATATCCCCCCCGCGCTCGTGGCGAATCTCGCGGTCCTGAAGATCGGCGGCGTGTTCCTGCCGACCTCGGGCCTCTTCTCTCGCGCCGAGATCGGCCACGTTTTCAACAATGCCGAGGTCAAGGCGGTGATCGTGGCGGCGCCCCTGATCGAGGAACTGGAGAAGGCCAGACCGGATCTCAAGTCCTTGCAGCATATCATTGTGGTCGGCGGCACACCCGAGCAGCAAGCGACGTATAAGCAAAAGGGGTATTTTTTGTATCAGGAGCTCATCGATGGCGGGAAACCGGAGTGCGAGCCGGTGCGCCGCGATCGCATGGCTGTTTCGGTCCTCCTCTATACCTCGGGAACCACGGGACTTCCCAAGGGGACGGTTCATCTGAATGAAGAGGCGCTCATCGTTCCTGACGGCTTTGGCAAGTACTGCTGGAACGTGACGGAGAACGATGTCATCTTGAGCGCCGCCCCCATCGCCATGGCCGCCGGCTATTCCGCCGTGGCGACGATCCCCTACCGGTTCGGCGCGGCGGTTTCTATCTTCCCCCGCTTTACGCCGGAGGGGATGTTCGAGCAGATCCAGAACCACAAGGCGACGATCTTGTCGGCGCTGCCGACGGCCTATCGAAAGATGCTCCAGGTGCCGGATGCAGAAAAAAAATACAATCTGAGTTCCCTTCGGGTCTGTACCGGTGGGGGAGAGTCACTCACCGCGAAAACATACCATGATTGGAAAGCCAAGTTCGGCCAGGAGATCTATGAGGGGCTGGGCACCACGGAGATGATGTTCGTTTTCATCTCCTCTGCCGCCACCAAGAAGGTCAAGCCCGGCTCCATCGGGCCGGCCGTTCCGGGGTATGAGGTCAAGGTGATCAACGAACAGGGGAAGGACTGCAAGCCGGGAGAAACCGGACAGCTCGTGGCGCGGGGGCCCACGGGGACCCTGTACTGGCGCGATCCCGAGAAGCAACGGTCCGTCGTCAGGGATGGCTGGTGCCGTGCCGGCGATATGGTCACCATGGACGAAGATGGCTACATCTGGTTCCTCTCCCGCGAGGATGACCTCATCAAATCCTCCGGTTATCGGATCGGCCCGGAGGAGATCGAGGACGTTCTTGTCACCCATGCGTCGGTGGCCGACGCCGGGGTCGTCGGGGTTCCAGATACGGTCATGGGCCAGATGACCAAGGCCTACGTTTCTCTCAAAGAGGGAAAGCACGGTTCGGATGACCTGAAGCGAGAGCTGATCGAATTTTGCAAGGGCAAGGTCGCCGTCTACAAACTGCCGCGGGAAATCGAGTTCATTGATAAGATGCCGCGCGCACCTGGGCCCGGCGGTCCCGGGACAGGCAAGCTTCTGCGGCGCGTCTTGAGACAGCGCCAGGCGAGCTAACGCAAGAGATACAGACCTGGAGGTCAGGTGAAGGGACCCGGTTCGGGTCCCTTCTTTTTTCCATTGACATGGGGGCGCGCTCTGCCGTTTAATCTAGAGAACTGTGTTCTGCATATAGAACGAATAGGAGGCATCAGTGGGGGCGGAAATAGTTCCGGCGGTCGAGAGCGCCGTGCGGATCCTCAAGTTTTTGAAGGACAGGAACCACCGCCCGTGGGGGGTCTCGGAGTTGAGCCGGTCACTGCATCTCAACAAAAGCACGTGCTTCAATATTCTGAAGGCGCTCTCGAGTCACCACTTGGTGACTTACGACGAAGGAACCAGGAAGTATGGCCTGGGCTCGGCCCTGATCGAACTCGGGGGTGCGGCCTCGGTTGCCACGAGCCGGGCAACGGTGGCGAAACCTTTCTTGCAAGATCTCTTTGAAGAGCTAAAGCTGACGTGCCTCTTGGGCCAGCGATTCCAGGATCGGGTCATTATTGTCGACCGTGTAGAGGCCCAGGATGCCTTTCGCATTACGATCCCCATCGGGCAAGCCCTCCCCTTGGGGCAAGGGGCCATGGGTCGCTGTTTTCTCGCCTACTTACCTGAAGTGGAATTGGATCATTTTTGGTCCCATGAGGCGTTAGAGCAGGACGATATCAGGAAAGGGCCCCTCCAGATCAAGAGGGCCTTGGCCAAAGTCCGGCGTCAGGGGTTTGCCGAGAGCTTTGGAGAGATCGCCAAGGGTGTGAATGCCGTGGCTACTCCGATCTTCGACCATCAAGGTGGCGTATCCTTAGCGCTAGGGGTCATCGGTTTTTCCTCGCTGCTTCCCCCCCGTCGTCTGGCCCACTGCGCCCGGAAGCTGCGTGAGGTTTCCGGGCTGATCACCCGGATCATGGGGGGCCAGCCCAGGCTTTGAATTTCTCATTGACGGGATCGAATGCAAGTGGTACGCTGGCCGACAACCGTTCGCTTGACAGAACGAACGAGGGCTACCCATGGCGATTACCGGACGTGCGATTCTGCTGGCTCCGGCGGGGAGTGTCCAGGCGGCGAAGGCGAGCCTGGACGCCGGGGCGGACGCTGTGTATATCGGCCTGAAAGGCTGGAGCCGGGGGGGGGCGCGCGGTGAGCTTACCTCCACAGAGATCGAGCAGGTCCTCAGCGTTGCGCGCCGGAAGGGGGCCGCCGTTCAGCTCGCCCTCAATACCATCCCCCGGGGGGCAGAGATCGATTACCTCGTTCAGCGCCTCCCGGAACTCAAGGCGTGGGGAATCGCGGGAATCATCCTGAACGATCCCGGCATCATTGCGTACATTCACCGCCGCTACAGAGACCTGCCCCTGACCGCCAGCATCGGCTGTGGCGCCCTCAATTTCGGCGACGTGGCGATGCTCGAAGAGATCGGGGCGAGCTGCATCGTGCTCCCCGGAACATTGCATCCTGCGGAGATCGCCGAGATCCGTTCCCGCGTGACGGCCCAGATCGAGGTCATGATCCATATGGTGGATGAGTTTCACCAACTGGGGAAGTGCTGGATGCCGAGCTACTACCGCACGAATCCCTCTCCGATGCCGGAGATGCCGGCCGACGGTGAGCGTCTTACCGGATCGATCAAGCGGGGCGGGGCAGGGGTCTGCTTCCGGGTCTGCCAGCATCCCTGGGCCCTGTATCTGAACGGACGGAAAAAAGAGGAGCGGGCGCTGCCCGCCCGGCAGGTGAGCCGGGCTGCCGAGGTCGGCGCTTACCTTGAGGCGGGCGTGGATGTGATCAAGCTTCAGGGAAGAAGTCTTTCCCCGGAGCTGGTCTTTCCCCTCGTCAGGCAGTTCCGCATGGCCATGGACCAAGCCGGAAATGGAGGGCAGGTTTTGGAGATGCCGCCGTATGAGTTGCCGGCCTCGTGGGTCGTGGTAGGCCGATGAATAAGCAATGACAGTAGATATTTCGAATTTCGAAATTCGAATTTCGGATTTGAGGAACCTCCCCCTCGCTCTTCACGATGTCGGGCTTCGAACATCGGACTCCGGACCGTGACTGTGAACTCTGAACTGTGAACTGTGAACCCTAAACTCGGAGGGACCTTCTTTGGCGGCGCGATATTCTCCGGGGCCAACGGGTCCTGTCGCCTGGCAGCCCAACCGTCCTCGGAGAATTAACGCTCATTATTCGGAATGGAACAATGGAACAAGAGGTGGCGAAATTCTCCTGCGGACAGCTGGGCGCCCAGCCCGGCGCCACCCGTTGGCCTCGGCGGCGGGAACTCGGCCAATTTCGAAATTCCTGGGGACTTCGGACCTCGGCCTTGGAAATTCCGACCGGGGATGGGGGACCGGAGACCGGACCTCGGACTGTGAACTGTGAACCGTGAACCCTGAACTCTGAAACGGTGTGCCATGATCCCTGATCTCTTCGAGCTGAACACATCCATCTCCAACATGAAAGATCTGCTGGCTTCGGATCTAGGTCCCTATGATGGGATCTATCTCGGGAACCTCTACTGCCGGGATTACGAAGCCAACTTTTTGGAGGAACTCGAGGCTCTTCGGATGGGGATTCGTCATTGCCGGAAGGCAGGCTGCAAGGTGTATCTCAGCACCTATGCGGCCCCCCGGAATTACTTTCTCCCGCAAATCCACAAGGCGATAGGTGTGGCGGCCGAGGAGGGGGTGGACGCCGTGGAGGCGCACAACCTCGGGGTCGTCCGGATTCTCCGTAACGAATTTCCCTCTCTTGCCATCCACATCGGTGGGTTTGCCAATGTCTATACCGACACGGGGGCGGCGGTCCTGCGGGAGTATGGGGGGAGCCGGGTGACTCCCAACTATGAGCTCTCCTTGGAGGAGATCGAAGGCATGGCCCTGAATTCCGGGGTCCCCGTCGAGATCCTCATCCACGGCAAGATGCCGTTAGGGGTCTCCGACTACTGCTTCCTGCTGGAGTATGAAAAGGCATGGGGCATGAAGTGTCCGGACCTCTGCCAGCAGGATCTCTTTCTGAAGCAGGGGGAGTGGGCGATGAAGTCCGTGGGAAAGGGCGTCCTGAGTGGCCGGGATGTGTGTATGCTCGAATACCTGCCTCGTCTGGTCGCGGGCGGGTTTCGCTTTTTCAGGGTGGAAGCGATCTCGGAGGATCCTGCGTACCGGCGCGACGTGGGCATGGTTTACCGGGAAGCCCTTGAACAGGCCTTCAGCGGCGCAGGGGAAGTTCGTGAGGCGTGGTGGCAAGCGATCCGGGCCCACACCAAGGTCGGGCTGTGTAACGGCTTTTACTTCGGTCAATCGGGACAGCTCTATATCGGCAAGCGGCAGGCGGCCGCCGGCAGCCAGCTACAGGTTTTGCACTGATTGCTGGCCCCGGGCCGCTCATCATGAGGGAGGAAACGATGGTCGAGCTACTGGTACCGGCAGGGAACATCGACATGGTGAAGGCGGTGGTGGAAAACGGGGCCAATGCCGTATACGTCGGGCCCAAGGGGTGGAGCCGGAGGCGGGATGCCTACGAGCTCTCCGACGAGGCCCTTCGCGAGTCTGTACGCATCGCCCATGACCGGGGGGTCAAGGTGCGGGCAGCGGTCAATACCCATCCCACCTCTTCCGAGATTCCCGCGCTGCTCACACAGATGGAGGGCTGGGTCAATGACGGCATTGACGGCGTGATCCTGAGTGACGTCGGGGTGATGGCTGCGGTGCACCAGGCCTTTCCCGCCCTGACCATCCACGCGAGCATCGGGGCGAATATCCTCAACGATGAAGACATCCGTTTCTATCGGGAGATCGGGGTCAGCCAGGTGGTGGCCGACACCAAGCTTTCGCTCGTGGAGCTCAGGTCCCGCCGGGAAATCGAGGTGGGGGTCGAGGTCCTCATACACGCCAACAAGTGCTATACCTACCTTGGCAAATGCTGGATGTCCCCCTACCACCGCCTCGACCGGAGCCGGGATGAAACCGGCAAGGATCTCTTCAAGGGGAGTCCGAACCGCGGCGGCCTGGACTACCGTGTCTGTCTCGAGGCCTGGAGCCTCTGGCGTGGGAATCGGGAGCTGTGGGCGGACCGCGTGGCCCTCAAGAATGATGCCTTCTTCCTCCTTGACGATATTCCCAAGCTGATCGACATGGGGGTCCATACTCTCAAGGTCCAAGGCCGCGAATACGCCGTCACCCTCATCGGCCGGATGGTCAAATTCTATCGGGACCTCATCGATGCCTACACGGCGGATCCTCATTCGTTTGAGCTGCGTTCCTGGAGCACCCGCCTCGCCGAGATCCAGGCCCAGCGGGACCTGGAGCGGGCCAAGGGAACCCTGGATCTCTTTGAGGAGGCCAGGCAGCCGGCAGGGACGTGCGGCAAGTAAGCCGGGACCGGGGAATGGGTCCTATGGCCTGCAAGCGGTGCGGCAAGCAGGAGAATACCCATTTAGAGCGGGTCGATGGCTTTGAGCGGATTACCCTCGCTGATGACCCCGCCGATCCCAACTGCGGGCACTATTACGTCGAGACGGTTCACGTGATGCGTTGTGCTGCCTGTGACCACCGGCAAGAGTCCGTGACAAGGCGGTGGCCGTTCCTGACGCTGCGCGAGGCCGAGAAAGAGCTCGATAGCCGTATCGTCGGAAAGGGATAATTCGGACCGTGGAGGGCTTCTATCTCCGCCAGCGGGTCAGACGGTGTGCCGTGGGCTCTCCCCACAGGAGGGTGAAAAGCGCGTGGCGGGCCGTCTTGCGAATCCGCTCGTAGTGCTGGCACACGCCGTTTGCGAAATGGGTGCGTGTCTCGCTCTCACGACAGAGCAGCACTTGGCCGGAGACGGCGTTGTGCCTCAATCCGAGGGGAGCCACGTTGAGGACGCTGATATCCACCGGCAGCCGCAGCGCCCGGCTTAAGTCCTTCGCGAGCGTCACCTGGTACTCCAGCGAGGCGTGGCGGGTGAAGCGGCCGTGGAGGTAGACCGCCACGTCGATGTCGCGGAATTTACTCCCGTTGATGAAAGACCCGTGGAGATACGCAAAGAGCACTTCCTCGCGAAAGGCGAGAAGATCCCGGAGGGCGGAAGTGACCCGTGCCTTCTCTCGCAATGTTAACCGATACCTGGCGAACACGTCCTACCACCTAGAAACGCCCCCGTCCACCGGTTGTCCCCGTGACGGGGCTACTCGTGGTGGTCGTGGAGCCAGCGCTCATCTTTCGAGGGCACCATACGACAAAGCGACCACCAGAATCAAGTGCTTTTCCCCTGGTAAAGAATAACTGCAGCGGGCACGGAGAGGCTAAGCGGACGGGCGCTGGTCTCGCTCGCGGTCGAGCTTTTCCCGGATGCGGCCAAACGTTTCGAGATCCTGTTTGAGGTCGGGATGTCCGATGCGCTTGTCGATGTTGATCACCTCTTGCATGATGCGGAGGGCGTCGCGGTACTCCCCGCGCTCCTCGTGGATCATGGCCATGTTGTGGAGCGGGATGGTCACCCGGAGGTGGTCCCCCAGCTGTAGCATCAGGTCCCTGGCCCGGGCGTAACTTTTGTAGGCCTCATCCAGATCCCCCAGGCGCCGTTGCACGAGACCGAGAGCATTCAGCGTTGTGGCCAACCCCACGGTATGGCCCGCAGTCTCGTAGAGGGCGCGACTCTCCTCGAAGCCCCGCAGCGCCTCGTGCCAGTTTTCCTGGCGCTGGTGGAGGCTGGCAATGTTGGTCAGGGTCACCGCCCTCCCGAGGGGGTCCTGCAGCTTTTCCTGGATCGCGAGACTTTTCTCGAAGGCGTCCAGGGCTTCTTGAATGATCCCCATCCGCGCCTTGATCGTCCCGATGTTGTTCCAGGTGAGGGAAACGCCCCGTTCATCCTGGAGTTCCACCCTGAGCGGGAGACTCTCTTCGTACGCCTCGAGTGCCCTGCGGAACTCTCGCTTTCCTTGCATCGCCTCGGCGATACTCCCCAGCGTCACGGCGATTCCCTGCCGGTCGTTGGCCTTCCGGTGTAGCGCCAGCACCCGGTGGTACAGCTCCAGGGCCCGATCCCAACCCCCTTGAAGTAGGCAGAGCAAACCCAGTTGGTGCAGTGTCTGGGCCATCCTGGGCTCGTCGTCGATGGTCTGGGCCACCTGATAAGCCAGATTCAGGGTGCTGCGGGCTTTTGGCTCATCCTGCAATTCGGTCAGCAGCCCTGCCAACTCTGCAAGCGTCTCGAGTAGGCCAGCCGAGTCACCCGTGGCTTCTTGGGCCTGGGCCCGGGTTTCGAGGATCTCGACCTTTTCCCTCGGTGTCTGTTCCTGCGTCATGATCGTTGCTCCGCGGTCGGTTCAATCTTGACGATCTTCCCGATGACTTCCTGAACGTCGAGAAACCGGCCAGGTCTCTCCGCCTCCGGTACGAGTTGCTCGAGCTCGAGCATCATTCTGGTGACCTGGCGATTTACCCGTTGCAGGTGCTCCCTGTCTTGCACCTTCATCATGCAGTAGTCTAAGAGCCGGCGATACAGGGGCGCGTGCGTCAGGGCAACCTGATGGGCGGGGTCAAAAAGGAGTTCGTATCGCTCGGTGAGCAAGAGGCGCGTCAGGTGCCGGGAGGCTTGCAGCAGGTCCATGGCATCGTTATCCGCCTCCAGCAGCATGAATTGCTCCTGGAACGGGAAAAGCTTCCACGCCTGGGGGCTGACCCGGTCCCGAGCCCAGAGACGCCCTGACCGGTATCGGAGCGCGAAGTCACACACATTCCTGTCGCCCAGTCGCATCGACAGTTGGGGGAGCAAGGTGGTGAGCTGCTCGGCGGGGATATCGGTGAGAGAGCGATATTTTTCCTTGAGGGGCTCGAGTTCCCGGTGTTGCTCTTCCAGGCTCATGAGCTCGATCAGGATGCGGAAAGAGGCCTGCAGTTGCTGCAGATTCATCTCCTCGACGGCTGTCTGAATCTCGGCATTGACCACGTCCGGCAGGGTTCCCGGGACAGTAGCCGGCCATCGTTCCATCCGTTCAGTGGCGAGCGGCTCGAAGGGGGGGCGAAGCCCTGCCGCCCTGCCGATGGCCTCCCGAAGTGCGGCCAACACCGCCTCCACGGCTGAGACATCGCGAATATTGAGGCCTCGATAAGCGGCAATGGCCTGCGCCTTGAGCTCGTCGATCAGGGAATCCGGCAGTGCGCCGAGACGTTCCATGAGGTCAAGGTACGTGCTGAATTCAATCGCGGCCTCGGCCAGGAGGGTGTCGTGAAAGAGGTCAAAATTGAAACACATAAAGAGCCGCGCCAGCTCTTGACGGACCTGATATGGCTGCAGGGCCTCGGGATCATTCTGGAGAGAGTCCCACTTCTCTACCGCCGACATCGCCTGGAGCTCTTCATCGGTCAAGTCCCGAAGACTCTGTCCCGTCGTGAACCGCTTGGCCTCCAGCGTTTCGAGGGCATGTGTAGTGTATTGGGGGACGAACTGCTCAACCAGATGCCGCATCTGATGGAGATCGAGGTGCTCGCTGTAGTCCGGCAGCATCTCGGCTTGTAACGCCGGGGGCAGGCAATCTCTGAGAAACCGGACGGTCCACCGTAGCTCTTCGTCCTCCATAAAGGGAACGCGCTCCAGGAGGTCTTCCGCTTGTTTCTCGAGGTGTCTACGTTGCGGTTCTATGCGTGGATGCTCGTCCATTTCAAAACCTCGATGACCGACGACCGATGACCGGCCTTAAGTGTTGCGTGTTAGGTGTTGGGGCTGTTGGTTCACGCTAGCCCGGATTTCTCGACTCAACGGGGAAACGTTCGCTCGAGGAGTTCTCGAACACGTGTGATCTCATCCGGAGGGAAGGTCCAAACCGTATAGGTGGGAACTTCCCCGTCACTATCGCTCAGTTCGCCGATATTGAGGAGCTCGGGACCGGCGGTCGGGTTTCCAAAGGCTTTCCTCAAATGCTCCACAAACTGAAAAGCAGCCGGCCTGGACGAATAAATCTCCAGGGCGAGCTGGGTGAACCCGCGCCGCTCCTATCCGATTCCCCGGATGCGCCACGGTCCCCCGCTGCGGGAAGGGTCAGACGGATTCGGGGCAAAAGATGGCCCAGGGGAAGTCATAGTAGTCTTTCCCCATCCATTCATCGATATGGACCCGGACCTCCCCGAGATAACGGAATTCGCGGTCGAACTCATAGGCGACGATGCAGCGCTCCTCCAGGTCAAAGTATCGGATGGCAAAGTGATCCGGGCCGTTGATATTGTGGGCATCGATGGGGCGGATATCCGCGTGGTCCAACCCCATGACCTTGAGCAGTTGATACAGATCGTACCGCTTTTCCCCTATGGTCAGTTCGGTCAGGCCCTCCCCGACCGCCCCGAATCGCTCTTCCATTTTTTTCCGTTCCTTCTGTTCTGGCTGTCCTGGGATCATTTTTTCCTCCCTGTACTGATGCCCGGCGCCGTGAGGCGGCCCCGGCGTTGTTTCAGGCCTTGAGAGATGCCTCTCGCAAAGATCAGAGGCCGCAAACTCTGTTTTATACTACGGAAGAAGGAGGGGTGTAATCAAGCCCTTTTTCCAGAAACTCCTCGACCCTCGCCCTGAGGGTCTCGCGGTCCTCGGGAGGGAACCGCCATGTGGCCGTCAGAATCATTTCGCCGAAGGGCTCTTCGATCTCTCCTGTCCGGGAGTGGGTCATCGGGCCGTAGGCCGGGCGCCCGAGATGGGACATCCAGGCCTGCATGAGCTTTTCCGGGATAATACGGCTTACCGACTTCAGCTCAACGGCACAATGATCCTGGCCCAGCAACAGAAAGCAGGCGATCGGCTCAGATTCGCCGGGAACGCGGACCCACCCCTCGTAGGTCAGGTACCACGGAGATGCCACCTGCCGCAGATCGAACGTCCAGCGGGATGCCCTGGGGCCCATGCCTTGGGTTCCATAAGCAGTCACGGCACCGTTCCTTCGCGGGTTCAGGGGATCAGAACCCGCTGGCGGTGGAGGATGTTGAGGATGCCGGCGACGGTGACATCTTCCATGGGAAAGAACTCCCCCTGCATGGCCGCCGCCAGTTCCTGCGCCGGTGCGAAAAGCGTCCCGTCAGCCATATGCCAGCCTTCGCCGCCTGCGCCCAAAACGATAGTGCGAATCTGCTTGGCACGGATCATCTCCCCGACCAGCGTGGCCTCCTTCATCGGGCTCAACTCGGACATCGACACGTTGGCGTTGCCATCGCTGATCAGGATCAGCACCGGGAGCAGCCCCCGCTCCCTCTGGCGTTCCCGCTGGATCAGCTCGTACGCCGTGAGCAACCCTTTCGACAGCGGCGTCGTGCCGCCGATGGCGAGGGATTGGAATGCCCCTTTGGCGAGCTCGATGCTCGCGGTCGGGCGGAGGTTCACGGTGGCGGATTGCTCCCGGAATGTCACCAGCCCCACCCGATCCCGACGCTGATAGGCGTCCACGAGCAGAGACAGGATCGCCCCCTGGGTGGCGATAATCCGCCGCTGTGTTCCCATGGAGGCGCTGCAGTCCACCACGAACAGGACCAAGTTTCCGACCTTGCGCTGCCGGACCTTGGCGTGCAGATCAGAGGGCTCGACCCGCAGGGCGCTGGATGTCCGATCGCGCGCGTGCTGGTGCAAGGCCGCCGTGCGGATCGTGGCGTCCAGCGCGATGTCTCGACTCGAGGGCCCGGCATGCCAGGCGCGGATGTACCGCCCGCGGGTAAAGGCCGTCCGGGCGAGACTGCGCTTGCCGGGCGTGTCCCGCTGCCGTCGCTCCTTGCGGGGCGAAATAAGCTTCGGATTGAAGCCCGCCATCATCTGGTGGAGCAGGGCACTGTCGAATTCGATCCGCTGGCCCGAGGGCATCTCTTGATTGTGCGGGCAATCGTCCAGATCGCAGGCACACGCCCGTGCGCTCCCCCCGGCGCCACCGCCACCGCCCGAGGGCTCCTCGCCCTCGAGGCCCTCCCAGGCCTGGAGCTCGAAGATGTGTGCGTCCGGTGCGGCCTCGGGGTTGCCGGCCGGCGGTTCGGCACGCGTCAGGTTGATCGATGCCGGCGTCGATTCCTGCGGGTCAAAGATGCCTCCGTTCGAGAAACGCGCCGGCCAGTCGATCCAGGGTCTTGGCATCGAAGGTCTTTTCTTCGAAGGGCAGGCGCTTGACGCGATGGCGGAGGCTGAGTTCGACGATATCGCGCAAGTCTTCCGGCAAGGGCTCCGGCTGTCCTCGAAACGCCGCGGCCGCCAGGCCGGCCTTCACCATCGTGATCTCGGCCCGGTGGCCGTCGACCTTCATTTCTTCGGCCACCTCGGCCGCGAAAGCCATCAGGGCGTCCGACGCGGTCAGGGTTTGCCGCACCGTCCGGGCCCGAGCGATCTCTGCCCGGAGGGTCTCCTGCGAGGCCTGCCACTCCCGCCGGAACCCGTCGGGGTTCATCTGGAAGGCGAGGGCTCGCCGGGCGATTTCCTGACGGCGGTCGCGGGCCTGCTCGGTTTCGATTTCCACGCAGAGACCGAACCGGTCGAGCAATTGGGGTCTGAGCTCTCCCTCTTCGGGATTCATGGTCCCCACCAGGATGAATCGGCACGGATGGGCGTAGCTGATGCCTTCCCGCTCCACGACATTCACCCCGGTCACGGCGACGTCCAAGAGGACGTCCACGATGTGATCGTCCAAGAGGTTCACCTCATCCACATACAGGATCGCCCCATGCGCGCTCGCGAGAATCCCCGGCTGGAAGGCCTTCTGCCCCGATTTGAGGGCCACTTCGATGTCGATGGATCCGATCACCCGGTCTTCCGAGGCGTTGAGCGGCAAATCCACGACCGGGGTCGAAAGTTCATGGAGCGGCAGCTCTTCCCCTCGGTCCCTTCGATCCCGGCACTCCGGGCAGAGTCCCTCCCTCTGATCGGGATGGCAGCCAAAACGGCACGCCTTCACGACGACACGGGATGGCAGAAGCTCGGCGATCCCCCGCACGGCCGTGGACTTGGCCGTGCCTTTCTGTCCCCGGATCAGGACGCCGCCGATCGAAGGATCAATGGCATTGAGGACCAGGGCCTTTTTCATCTTTTCCTGGCCCACGATCGCCGAAAACGGATAGAGTTCTCTCTTCACGGAGTTCCCCCCTTCCTGGTCCTGTGGCTTGCTGGCCTCACAGGGTTATCGAATATGGCTAACGGGAAACGTTCAGCGGGGAAGAGAGCAGGCGGCCTCGGGGTTTCGCATGGAACGAATCTCCATGTCGCACCCTGATGCTGCAAGGTATGGAACGTATCTCCATCGGTGGGCTCTGGCTCCCAAATGCACCCCAACCATCGAATCGTCAATCTGGGGACTACATCCAGCATGCATGCGGAACTGGCCGGAGACGATTGCTTTTCCCTCGTTCTGGTCCCAGAAATTTCCGCCTGCTGGAACATCATTATTATGGCGCAACCCATGGGGTCTTGTCAAGGCATCCTCGATCGCCCTTTCGCGCGCCCCTTGGGTCTACGGGGATCCCGGGTCCCGCTTGAGAAGCGCTTCTCTGACGCGTGCTCGAGGCAGAGCCTGTTCCCTATCTCCTGCGGCCCTTATTTGCGTTCGGGGATCCGGTATATAAGGTCTGCCAGGTCGGAAGCCTCGGCGATGGCCTGACGCGGTTGGGGACCGCTCTCGGCGAGGCGATCCATGACGTTCCCGACGGTCGGCCCGAGCTGCTCCCAGTTGAGCGTGAGGGGGAAGAGCGGGTCGGCTTCTGAGGCGCCTTCCCATGCCTCCAGCGAGGCGATGCGAGGATCCAGGCCTCGGGCACGCTCGAAGCAGTTCCCTTCGATGTCGGTATTAAAGCCGGTGCTCCAGAAGTGATCCAACAGGGCCCGTACTTGTTCGGCCAGGGGCGCCCCCCACATATCCAGGCTCCGGCCCCTGAGGCAGGCACGGCAAGCCGAAGGCTTTGCGGGATCGGCCTGTACGTTCCAGAGGTTCGGCATCGTGATGACGTCATCCGGGCTCTGAAGCGGGGCGGTCCGGTAGTAGACGCGCATCTCCTCGAAGCTTCCCTGGAAAAAAAGGAAGAGATATACGATATAGGGAAACGCGAGGCGGTGGGCCTGATACTGCCCGCCTTTCCCCATGTGGGCATCGCTCCAGCGAATCAACCGCACCTGTGGGGGCTGCTCGATACACAGAACGTTCACCGCCCCTTCCAGCTTGGCGATCCGCATGCCGGGAGGCAAGAGAAGATGGTGCCCCCGCCCGGGACGACGGGCTGCTGCAGCCACCTGCCGGAGAAAATCTTCGAGCGAGACCTCTCGATCAAGCGTGGGAGGCGTGCCATCACGATAGAGGAACACCCTTTTCTCCCGGATCTCGATCCACTCCACAGCTTCCCTTTCCCTCCTGAATATTCCCGCCGTACGCGTTCAGCTTAGGTGGGTTCTCTCTCTGTGTCAAGGCGTCGCTATGGGGAGACAGGAGATCGGGGACGAGGGACTGCAGACCGGAGACGCCCGGACTCCAGACTCCGGTCTCCGTTTTAGGTTTTTGCCTCTCGCAGCCTAATAGTGCGCAGAGGCATACTACGACAGTTCAAAGTTCACAGGCTTCGCACTAGGAATGCCGCAGCGTAACCCACTGCCCCTTTGATGGCCGCACTCAGTTCCCCCTTCCATGCTCCTGTGACGGTTAGAAAAAACACGCTATGTGAAAGCTTTCACGGAAGTCTGACGACCCCGGCTTTATCTTTACAGTGCATCATGAGAGGAGGTGAAGATCATGGAGACCATCTTCAATGTCGATCTGGCTGTTGCAGGTCTGCTGGTTATGCTCGCGGTCGCGATCGGTGCGCTCGTCTTCGCGTACATCGGCGACGAGGAGGCGAGGGGGAGGCATATCGACTGGCTGGAGGAGCCCCTCGCCACCCCTGGGACGGCGCGCCCGCATCAGTGCTCCTCCGATCTCCGCAAGGCGGCCTAACGGCCTAACAGGCACATGGCCAGAGGACCGTGGAACCCGGGCGGACCTCTGGCCCTTTTTTTTGCGCGCATTCCTGCCCCCACTCCCTGAGATCCCTCAAAAAAGGCGAGCCCTTGTGAAAGCGATAACAGAAGTTCGCTCGCTCCCGCCCTATCCTGCCTCGACACTGCGCCTCTTCCCTTTATCTTTTTCAAATGGCGTGTCGAGTACCGGAGGAGAGGCTGCTGACGCTCCTAAGATTGCATGGAAGAGAAGAGACCTGGGAGAGTGCCAGAGAGTGGGCGGTCCATAAGAGCATGGCCAGGTGGGGGATGTGCCCGATGCGGCCGCGTCGTGACGCGGGGCCGTCGCTACGTGGTGCATGATGGCCAGCACCAGCAGGTCTGGTGTCTCGGCTGCGCCCTCCGCCACCGAACTATATTCCGCAAGGCCTTGGGTGTCGCGGTAGTCGTCGGGATCATCCTGAATGTCATTAACCAGGGAGATCTTTTCGTCACCGGCCGTATTGGCAAGGCTGGATTGGTG
>Ga0302046_10001257_pt1 | contig 23819 bp, 24 predicted proteins | sample RVTome_11_FD_200261 | JGI IMG/M metagenome (GOLD analysis project Ga0302046, IMG submission 200261) | Soil microbial communities from uranium-contaminated site in the Upper Colorado River Basin, Wyoming, United States - RVT147D111 (version 2) ... | reverse complement strand
GCGGTGGCCCGAGCTGGGCATCGTTCTCACCACCGTCACCCCCACCGGCGCCCGGATCGTGGGGGACCGCCTCGCGGGGATGGCCACCCATCGCTACTTCCCGATCGACCTGCCGGGACCCGTGAACCGCGCCCTCGACGCGGTCCGGCCCCGCTTCTTCATCGCCATGGAGACGGAGCTGTGGCCCAACTTCCTGCGCGCGGTGGCGGCGCGGGGGATCCCGTCGATGATCGCCAATGGCCGGATCTCCGACCGCTCGTTCCGCCACTACCGGCGGGTCCGATTCCTCATGGGGCGGGTGCTGGGCCAGGTGTCGGTATTCGCCATGCAGTCGGCGGAGGATGCCCGACGCATCATCGCTCTCGGTGCGCCTCCCGACCGCGTGGTGGTGACCGGCAACCTGAAGACCGACCTCCCGGCGGGGCCGGCGGAGGAGCGTGAGGCGTGGCGGCTGCGGCTGGGCGCGGAGGCGGAGACGGCGGTGTGGGTGGCGGGAAGCACGCACCGAGGAGAGGACGACGTGGTCCTCGATGTCTTCCACCGACTGCGCCGGCGCTTCCCCCGGCTGATCCTGGTGCTGGCGCCCCGCCACCCGGAGCGCGCCGCCGAGGTCGAGCGGGCGATCCGCGACCGGGACCTCCCCTGGGTGAGACGGACGGAGCTTGCGGCGGGCGCGCGGCCGCAGCCCGTCCTTCTGCTCGATACCGTGGGGGAGCTGGTCCGGCTCTACGCCGCGGCCGACCTCGTCTTCGTCGGCGGCAGCCTGGTGCCCGCGGGCGGCCATAACATGCTGGAGCCGGCGCTCCAGCGCCGGCCCGTGCTCTTCGGTCCCCACACCACCAACTTCCGTGAAAGCGCCGAGCTGCTGGTAGCGGCGGGCGGTGCCCGCGTGGTGGAGGACGGCGAGGAGCTCGAGCGCGCGGTAACCGCGCTGCTCGATCGACCGGAGGTCCGTCACAGGATGGGAGAGGCCGGCTTCGGCGCGGTGAGCGCCCGCCAGGGCGCGGTGCGGGAGACACTGGAGCTCGTGGGGCGTGTCCTGCTGGGGCAGACGGGCCGGTGACGGGCGCGCGCGCGGATCTCGAGTCGCGGCTGCGGCGCGTCTGGGACGAGGGGGGCGAGGCTCCGGCTGCCCTGTCGGTGGCGCTCACGGTGGCGAGCGCGGGGTACCGGGGCGCGCTCGCCCTGCGCGAGCGTCTGTATCGGTTGGGCATGCTGCGGAGCCGCCGCCTGTCCTGCCCGGTGATCTCCATCGGCAATCTCACGCTGGGCGGGAGCGGCAAGACCCCCGTCGCGGCGCTGGCTGTCTCGACGCTCCAGGCTCTGGGGGCGAGGCCGGCGGTGGTGAGCCGGGGCTACGGACGGCACTCCCGTGGCCTGCGGGTGGTCTCGGATCGAGCCGGGATCCGGCTGCGGGCTCGAGAAGGGGGTGACGAGCCGGTGCTCCTCGCCGAGCGCCTGCCCGGGGTTCCGGTGGTGGTGGGGGAGAGTCGCTACGAGGCCGGGCGCGTGGCCGTCGAGCGGCTCGGGGCCGACGCGGTGGTCGTGGACGACGGCTATCAGCACCGGGCCCTGCACAAGGACCTGGAGGTGCTCGTGGTGGGGGGCCGGGAGCCGTGGGGGAACGGTCGCCTCTTTCCCCGAGGCCGGCTCCGTGAGCCGCTGACTGCCATCGGGCGGGCTCATCTGGTGGTCGTCACGAACGCGACAGCGACGGTGCGTGACGTCGCGGCCACGATCCGGCGCCACAACGACCGCGCGCCGCTGGTGAGCGCCGGGTACGAGCTCGAGGGCGTCCGGCGAGCCGGGGCGGAAGCGGCACAGCCCGGAGCCCGCGTCGCCGGACATCGCCTGCTGGCCTTTGCCGGCCTGGCCTCGCCCCGCGGCTTCGCCGAGACGGTGGCGGCCACGGGCGCCGGCGCCATCGGGCTCGTCGAGTTCCCCGACCATCACTGGTACACCGCGCGGGAGCTGGCCGAGCTGGCCGAGCGGGCAAGGGCCGGCGGCGCCGAGGGGCTGATCACCACGGAGAAGGACTGGGTACGGATCCGCGATCTGTCGTTGCCGCCCGTCGCGCTCTGGGTGGTCTCGGTGAGCATGTCGCTCCGGTCCGGCGCGGGCGCCTGGCACGAGGCTCTGGCGCGCGTCTGGACGTCGGCGGCGACTCCGGGGGCAGGAGGTCGGGCACGGAACCCCGTGTGATCGTCGTTCGCGCGCCGAACTGGCTCGGGGACACGGTGATGGCGCTGCCGGCTCTGGCCGCATTGCGCTCGGGCTTTCCCGAGGCACGCATCACCGTGATGGGCCGATGGGCGCCGCTCCTGCGCGGGCAGGGAGTGGCCGATGCGCTGCTGCCCTATCCACGGAGTCTCGGAGAGCGCCGGCGGCTGGCGCGGGTGCTGCATCAGGACCCGGCCGACCTCGCCCTCGTGCTTCCCAACTCCCTCGAGGCGGCGCTCGCGGCCCGCCTCTGGGGCGGGCGGCGACGTATCGGCTTCGACACCGACGGCCGCTATCGGCTGCTCACCGATGCGGTGCCCTTGCCCTCGCCCCGGCTCCATCAGGTGGACGAGTACCGGCTCCTGGTGGACCGCACGGGCGCCGCGTCCGGTCTCGAGCGCCCTGTTTGGAAGAGCGCGGGCGACCGGGGAGCCCCGGCCGAGGTGGCCGTGCTGCTCGCCGCCCTCGGCATCCCGGCCGCGGCGCGGGTGATCGGGCTGCACATGGGCTCGGCGGGTGGGCCCGCCAAGCGGTGGCCTGCCGAGCGCTTCGGCCGTCTGGCCGAGCGCCTCATCGAGGATGATTTCACGCCGCTGCTCCTCGGCGCTCCCGAGGACACCGGGGTGGCGGAGGAGGCCCGGCGAGCTGCGCGGGCGGCCATTGCCTCGGCCGTGGGGCGCGACCGGCCCGCGCTCTTGCCGGCGCTCCTCGCGCGGCTCCACTGTCTCGTGAGCGGGGACACGGGGGTGGCGCATCTGGCGGCCGCCGTGGGCGTCCCCACGGTCACGCTGTTCGGGCCCACGGATGCACGATTGACGGCGCCGAGATCGCAGGCGGCGCGCGTCGTCGATCAACGGGCTCCCTGCGCGCCGTGCTTCCTCGCCCGCTGCCCGATCGATCACGGCTGCATGTCCGCGATCGAGGTGGACGAGGTGGCGCGCCGGGTGAGGGAGGCCGTGGCGCGATGAGGACCGTGCTGCACGCCGAGGCCTCGCCCGGGCTGGGAGGGCAGGAGATCCGGACGCTCAGCGAGGCCCGATGGACGATGGAACGCGGCTGGCGGGTCATCCTGGCCTGCCAGGCGGGCGGACGTCTCCACGACCGGGCCCGGGCGGCCGGGCTCGAGGCGGTGGAGGTGGCGATGCGAGCTCCGTGGGATATCGCGGCGCTCGCCCGGCTGGTCCGCCTGATCACGCTCGAGCGCGTGGACATCGTCCATACCCACAGCTCCATCGATGGCTGGCTCGGCGGCATGGCGGCCCGGCTGGCCGGGGTTCCGGTGGTGCGAACGCGTCACGTGTCGATCCGGATCCGCCGGGGCTGGAATCCCGTGTACACCCGGCTCGCGGATCGGGTCATCACCAGCGGAGAGACGATCCGGTCCATCGTCGTGGCCGCGGGGGTGCCGGCGAGCCGGGTCGCCGCCATTCCTGCCGGAGTGGATCTCGAGACGTTCACGGCGTCGTCGGGCGTGGCGGCGGTGGTCCAGGCGCTGGGGCTGTCACGGCCGGTGATCGGCTCGCTGGCCATGTTCCGCGGCTCCAAAGGCCACCCCCATCTGCTCGATGCATTCCTCCAGGTGCGCCGGAAGTACCCGGGGGCGCGGCTGCTGCTCGTGGGTGATGGGATCCGCCGGAGCTGGGTCGAGGGCATGGCCAGGGACAAGGGCCTGGGCGAGGCGGTGATCTTCACCGGGTTCCGCTCCGACGTGCCGGTCCTGCTCCGCGCCATGGACTGCTTCGTGCTCGCCTCCATCCGCACCGAGGGCGTGCCCCAGTCGCTGCTCCAGGCCTTCGCCGCCGGCGTGCCCGCGGTGGCGAGCGCCATTGGCGGGATTCCGGAGGTGGTCGTGGACGGTGAGACGGGGCTTCTCGTACAGCCGGAGGATCCGGAAGCCCTGGCCACGGCCATCCTCGCGGTGCTCGAGGACCGGCCCGCCGCGGCCCGACGGGCCCAGGCCGCGCGGCGGCTGGTGGAGGAGCGGTTCTCCCACGCCACGTCGATCTCGCGGCTGCTCGCCCTCTACGAGGAGCTCATCCCGGGCTCGCCCCGGCGGGGCCGGGCGTCCGGATGACAACGGACACGACCGGCGGCGGGGGGCCGCTCACCGTTCTCCATCTCGTGGCCAACCGGTGGTGGACGGGCAGTGCCGATCCCGTGATCCGCCTCGTGAGCGGGCTGCGGGACCGCGGGCACCGGGTCATGCTCGGCTTGATCCCGGGCGACCGGTTCGAGGCCAAGGCCCGCGAGGCGGGAATCGAGCCCATCCCGGGCCTCTCGCTCGAGGTCCGGTTCCATCCGATGCAACTGGCGCGGGACCTCGCGCGGCTGCGACGGCTCGTCAGCGAGGCGCGGGTGGACGTGATCCACGCGCACCAGTCGCACGACCATTGGCTGGGGGCGGCGGGCCGGGGCCGCGCCGCGCTCGTCCGCACCTTCCACAACCGGCGCTCGGTGAAGCTCGGCTGGCCGTCCACGGCGCTGTACCGTCGCTCCGATGCGCTCATCGCCGTGAGCCTCGAGATCGAGGAGCGATGCCGCCACATCGGCGGGGCAACCGAGAGTCTGTTCCGGGTGAGAGGGGTGGTCGATCTGGATCGGTTCGTCATGTCCTCGCCGGGCGGCAGCGAGATCAGGCGCGAGCTGGGAATCGGCGCAGGGCCGGTGATCGGGTCCGTGGCGCGGCTGGCGGCCAACCGGGGCCAGGAGCAGCTCGTCCAGGGTTTCCGGCTGCTCCTGGACGACCATCCCGGTGCGCGGCTGCTCCTGGTTGGCAAGGGCGAGGCCCGGCCGCGTCTCGAGGCGCTGGTTGCGGGAATCGGGCTCCAGAGGCAGGTCGTGTTCGTCGGCTACCGCGACAGAGACCTCCCGGCCGTTCTGGATGCGCTCGATGTGTTCGTCCTGATGGGCGCCGGCTCGGACGAGTCCTGTCGCGCCGCGCTGGAAGCGATGGCGGCCGGCAAGCCGGTGGTGGCCCGCCGGGTGGGCGCTCTCCCGGAAACCGTCGCCGACGGCCGAAGTGGTCTCCTGCTGGACGACGACGCGCCGGAGGGGCTCGCCGCCGTCCTCAAGAGCCTGGCGGCAAACCCGGAGCAGGCGCGCGCGATGGGCTCTGAGGGCCGGCGGCGGGCTCGCGAGGACTTCAGCCCGAACCGTCACGCGGCTGATACCGAGTCGATCTATCGCCAGGTGCTGGCACGGCGAGGTGGCCGCACGTGAAGATCCTCCACCTCATGTCCTGCCGCGGGTGGTCATCGGATGCCTACTGGGCGGCCCGCGTCTGCGCGGAGCTGGAGAGAGCGGGCCAGGAGGTGACGCTGACCTGCAAGCGGGGGAGCGAGGCGCGGGTGATGGAGCGCGCGCGTCAGGAGGGGGCGAGCCGGATCGACGTGCTGGCATTCGGCAACGGGATCAAGGGCTCCGACATGAGCGATCTGAGGCGCCTCATCCGATGGCTTCCGTCGGTTGACCTGGTGCATGTCCACCGCGGCAAAGAGCACTGGCTGGCCGCCCTGGCCAATCTCCTGTCCGGGAGGCCCCGGCCTCTCGTGAGGACCCGCCACATCGCCCTGCCGGTTCGTCCCCATGCCCTGAACCGCTGGCTTTACCGTCGGGCCACCGACCTCGTGGTCACCGTGACGGAAGCGATCCGGCGCCAGTACATCGCGAGCGAGCTCGTCGGGCCGGAGCGGGTGATCTGTCTGCCCGGGGGCGTTGACGTCCATCGCTTCCACCCGGGCGTCGACGGCGGCGGCGCGCGGCGGGGTCTGGCCCTGCCGGAGGGTGTGCCCGTGATCGGCCAGCTGGCGGGGCTCCGGTGGATGAAGGGGCATCGGGTGGCGATCGAGGCTGCGCGGGATCTCGCGCGCCGCGGGCGGCGCTTCCATCTGGTCTTCGCCGGACAGGGTCCCATGGAACCACGCATCCGCGCGGCGATCGCCGACGCCCGACTCGAGCAGCGGATATCGATGGTCGGGTTCGTGCATGACCCGGCCGGGACGATGGCGGCCTTCGACGTGGCGCTGTATCCCTCGCTCGAGTCCGAGGGAATGTCGCGTGTGGTGTTCGAGTACTGCGCCGTGGCGAGGCCGCTGGTGGCCAGCCGGGTGGGCGTGGTCCCCGAGGTGCTCAGCGATGGCGAGCACGCGCTGCTCGTCCCCGCGGGAGAGCCCGGCGCGCTCGCCCAGGCCATGGAGCGCTTCCTCGACGATCCCGGTCTGCGAGCCAGGCTGGGCCAGGGCGCCGCCGAGCTCATCCAGTCCCGGCTGTCCGGAGCCCGCATGACCGCGCGCCTGGTCTCGCTGTACGCCGATCTCGCCGCAGGGGGCATGAGGCATCGGGCGCCGCCGAGCCGGTCGGGACGTCAATGATCTGCCCGTGAAGGTCGCGCTCATCTGTCGCCCCTTCTCCTTCCACGGCGGGATCGAGACCGCCACCGCCGGGCTCATGGCGGAGCTGGTGCGCCGGGGGTACGAGATGGACCTGCTCACCACGGCAGGCCAGCCGCCCGTGCCGGGGGTCACCGTCCGCCGGCTCACGGTGATCAGGCAGCCCTCTGTGCTCCGGCTGCTCTCGTTCTCGCTCGCGGCAGCTCTCGCCGTGCGTGACCGCGACTACGACATCGTCCAGAGCCACGAGCGCTGCTTCCGACAGGACATCTATCGCGCGGGAGAGGGCACGCACCGCGGGTATCTCGAGGCCCTGGGGCGACGGGGTGCGGCGATGAGCCCCTATCACCGCGTTGTGCTGGCCCTCGAACGGAGGATCTTCCAGCTGAAAGGGGCGCGCCACATCGTGGCCAATTCCTGGCAGGCCAAGGGCGAGATCGAGCGGCTCTACGGGACTCCACGGTCACAGGTGAGCCTCGTTTACAACGGGGTGGATCTCGCGCGCTTCCATCCGGACAGCCGGGTTCGTCTGCGATCGGAGGTCCGGGACCGATGGGGATTGCCCCGGGAAGCCTGGGTCGTTGTCTTCATCGGATCGGGCTTCGAGCGGAAGGGGCTTGGACCCTTGATCGAGGGAGTCAGTCGTCTCCGGGACCCAGGGGTGCGCCTCGTGGTGGCGGGCAAGGGGCATGCGGGCCCCTACCAGGGGCTCGCCTCCCGTCTTGGCGTTTCGGACCGAGTGTGCTGGATGGGCCCGCGCAGGGACGTGGAGTGCGTGTACGCGGCTGCCGACGTCGTCGCGGTGCCGTCCCTCTACGATCCCTTCCCGAACGTGCTGCTCGAGGGGCTGGCGTCGGGTGTGCCGGGACTCGCCAGCGCCCGGACCGGGGGCGCCGAGCTGATTCGCAGCGGTGACAATGGCTGGGTCGTCGAGCAATGTACCGGGGCGGCCGTGGCGGGCGGGTTGGAGGCCCTGCGCTCGCTGGATCCGCTCGAGCTCGGCGCGCGCTCCCGGGCCATGGCCGAGCGCTTCACCTACGCAGCCCAGGTAGAGGCACTGGCCCGGATCTATCGCGGGCTGGCTCGGTGAGCGGGTCGCCCCTTAGCCCCGCGGGAGGGGGACAGCGCCTCGTGACGGCAAAACCCGTGATTTTCATTGATCATTCACGACGTTGGCATTACACTGCGACTCGATGCCTGGACGCCCTGCGCTCTTCATGGACCGCGACGGTTGCCTCACCGAGGAAATGGGCTACATCAATCACGTCAGCCGTCTCCGGCTGCTTTCCAGAACCGCGGAAGCCATCCGGAAGCTCAACCGGGCCGGGATACCCGCCGTCATGGTCACCAACCAGGCCGGCATCGCCAAGGGCTACTTCTCCGAGCCCGTGCTCCACGCCGTCAACCGCGAACTGGTGAGCCTGCTCGCCGCCGAGGGCGCCAGGCTGGATGGGCTCTACGTCTGCGCCCATCATCCCCGCGACGGCGAGCCACCGTATCGGGCGGATTGCGATTGCCGCAAGCCACAGCCCGGGCTGCTCCTGCAGGCGGCCCGCGAGCTCGGCCTGGACCTGGCGGCCTCCGCGATGGTCGGGGACAAGATCTCGGACGTCGAGGCCGGCCAGGCGGCCGGAGCCGCCGGCGTCCTCGTGTTAACCGGTTATGGGCGCGGTGAGTGGGAGCATCGGCGGCACGGCTGGCGGGTGAAGCCCGACCATGTGGCCGAGGACCTGCTGGACGCGGTGGAATGGGCGCTGGCCCGGAGGGGGCGGTGATGTTCTCGGCGGCCAGGCTCTCGGAGGCCATCGGGCGGTTCAAGGGCCGGCGCGTGGTGATCGTGGGCGACCCGATCGCCGACGAGTACCTGTTCGGGAAGCCGGCCCGCATCTCGCGGGAGGCGCCCGTGCTCATCCTCCGCTTCCGGGACCGCGAGGTGAGGCTCGGCGGGGCGGCCAATGCCGCGCACAACATCCACGCGCTGGGCGCGGTGGCGCTCCCCCTGGGCGTGCTCGGCGAGGACGCCGCCGGTGACGAGGTGGTCCGGCTCTTCGAGCGGGCCGCGATGCCGACCGACGGGCTGCTGCGGACGCCGGATCGTATCACGCCGGTGAAGACCCGCATCATGGCCGGTGGCTACGAGTCCACGCGCCAGCAGGTGGTGAGGCTCGATCGGGAGCCCGGCGCCGGGCTCGCGCCCGATCTGGAGGAGCGGCTGCTCGGGCGCCTGCGCGGCGTCGGGGCCGGCGCCGAGGCCTTCCTGATCTCCGATTACGGCTACGGTGTCGTCACGCCCCGGGTCTTCGAGGCCGTGCTCGAGCTGGCGCGGGCCAGCGGAGCCATCGTCACGGTGGACAGCCGCTATGAGCTGCTCCGCTTCAAGGGGGCGACGGCGGCAACGCCCAACGTGCCCGAGATCGAGGCCCTCACGGGCAGTGAGCTGGACGACGAGCGGTCCATCGAGAAGACGGGCCGCATCGTTCTCGAGCGGCTGGACGCGCGTTTCCTGCTCGTCACGCGCGGGAGCCAGGGCATGGTGCTGTTCGAGCGGGAGGGCCCGATCACGGTCATGCCCATCCACGGCACCGACGAGATCGCCGACGTGACCGGGGCCGGGGACACGGTGATCAGCGCCTTCACGGTGGCGCTGGCGGCGGGCAGCCCGGCGGGGGAAGCCGCGTGGCTGGCGAACGTGGCCGGAGGCGTGGTCGTCATGAAGCGCGGAACGGCCACGGTGGCGCCATGGGAGCTGCTGCAGGCGCTCGGCCAGGATGGCACCGCACGTCACCCCTGAGGAAGCGGCGCGGCTGGCTCGCGCGTGGCGGGCCGAGGGCAAGCGGCTGGTCCTGGCCAACGGCTGCTTCGACCTCCTGCACGTGGGGCACGTCCGCTACCTCCGGGCGGCAAGGGCGCTGGGGGACGTGCTCGTGGTCGCGCTCAACTCGGACGAGTCGGTGCGCCGGCTGAAGGGCCCGGGACGTCCGATCATGGCCGCGGCCGAACGCGCGGAGCTGCTCGGCGCCCTGGCCTCGGTGGACGCGGTGGTGGTCTTCGAGGAGGACACCGTGGACGCCCTCGTGGCGCGGCTGCGCCCGGATGTCCAGGCCAAGGGCACCGATTACACCGAGGAGAGCGTCCCCGAGCGCCGGACGGTGGAGGCGGCCGGGGGCCGCGTCGCGATCGCGGGAGACCCGAAGGAGCACTCCACGAGGGATCTGATCCACACCGTTCTCGCGCGCTTCGGGCGGGCAGGGGGATGATGGGCACGGTTGCCGCGGCTGGGCCTCGGCAAGGCTTGCACCCTGTCATCACGGCGCGCCCCCATCCGGAGCCGGTGCCGACGCCGACACAGCGGATCGGCATCGTCAAGCTGTCGGCCTTCGGCGACGTCGTCCATGCCCTGCCGGTGGCGCGGGCCCTGCGTCGCGCTTTCCCCGGCGCCCATGTGAGCTGGATGGTCGAGGCTCGCGAGAGCGGCATCCTGACAGGCCACCCCGACCTCGACGCCGTCATCCCGGTGGACAGCCGGCGCTGGAGGCGGCTGATCGGGCGGCCCCGCGGCGCCCGCCAGGCGCTCGGCGAGCTGGACGGGCTGCGCGCGCGTCTCCGCGCAGCCCGGTTCGACGTCGCCCTCGACCTGCAGGGGCTCATCAAGAGCGGCGTCCTCACCGCTCTGACCCGCGCTCCCGTGCGCATCGGGTTCTGCCGGGCCCGCTGCCGCGAGTCGCTGAGCGCGCTGTTCACCAACCGCCACGTCACCCCGCCACCCACTGCGGTGCACGTCGTCGAGCAGTACCTCGCCCTGCTGGAGCCGCTGGGAATCACCGGGGTGCGGCCCGAGTTCCACGTGCCCGTGGATCCGGCGGCGGAGCGCCGCGCCGACGAGTTCGCGCGGGCTCACGGCATCGCGCGGGGCCGGCGGCTGGTCGCCCTCAACCCGGGGACGGCGAGGCAGAGCAAGCGCTGGCCGGCCTCCCATTTTCGCGCGGTGGCCGAGCGGCTGGCCAGCGAGGCGGATGCGCGGATGCTCCTGCTCTGGGGACCCGACGAGGCGTCCCTCGCGCGGGAGATCGCCTCCGGGCTTTCGGTCCCGCCGCTCCTGGCCCCGCCCACCGATCTCCGGGAGCTGGCCTCGCTGCTCCGCCGCTGCGCCCTGATGATCTCCGGGGACACCGGCCCGCTCCATCTGGCGGCCGCGGTGGGCACGCCCTGTCTCGGGCTGTTCGGTCCCACCCGCGCCGAGCGGAACGGCCCCTACGGCGCGCACTGCCGGGTCCTCCAGAGCGGCGATGGCACGATGGCGGCGCTGGAGCCCGGACCGGTGGTGAGCGCGGCCCGCGAGCTGCTCGGACCTGATCGATGACGCGACTGTCGGTGACGGTGATCGCCTGGAACGAGGAGGAGCGGCTGCGCGGTTGCCTGGAGAGCGCGTCCTGGGCCGACGAGATCGTCGTGGTGGACGCCGAGTCCACCGACAAGACGGTGCAGCTCGCCCGCGAGTTCACCGATCGCGTCTGGGTGAGGCCGTGGCCGGGCTTCGCCGCCCAGAAGAACTTCGCCCTGGACCAGGCCGGGGGTGACTGGGTGCTATCGCTCGACGCCGACGAGCGCGTCACCCCCGAGCTGAGAGAGCGCATCCGCCGGATTCTCTCGGACGGCGGGCCGGCCGACGGCTACTCGATCCCGCGCCGCAACCTCTTCTGGGGCGCGTGGGTGCGGCATGGCGGGCTCTACCCGGACTACCAGCTCCGGCTGTTCCGGCGCGGGGCCGGGCGCTTCGTGGCGGATGCGGTGCACGAATCGGTCAGGGTGAGCGGGCGGGTGGAGGCTCTCGGCGAGCCCTTGCTTCATCACTCCTACCGCGGGCTCGAGGACTTCGTCCGCCGCTCGAACCGCTACTCGACGCTGGCCGCCGCCGACTGGCTGCGGCGCGACCGGCCGCTGCGCATCTCCGACCTCATCCTTCGCCCGCTGGGCCGCTTCCTGTCGATGTACGTCGCGCACCGGGGATTCCTGGACGGCTGGCGCGGCTTCGTGCTCGCCGTGCTCTACGCCAACTACGTCTTCCTCCGCATGGCCAAGGCCTGGGAGGCCCGCCACGCGGCCGACACCCACCCGCACTGAGGGCCGACCATGGGGACCGCTCGCGACCGCGTGCTGTCGGGGATGCGCCCGACCGGGAAGCTGCACCTCGGCAACTACCTGGGGGCGCTGGACAACTGGGTGAAGCTCCAGGACGACTACGACTGCTTCTTCTTCGTGGCCAACTGGCATGCCCTCACCACCGACGCCAAGAACAGCGCGGAGGCGCCGGCCAACACCGTCGAGATGGCCGCCGACTGGCTCGGCGCGGGGCTCGATCCCGAGCGCTCCACGCTGTTCATCCAGTCCCGGGTGCCCGAGCACGCCGAGCTCCATCTGCTGTTCTCGATGGTGACGCCGCTCGGGTGGCTCGAGCGGGTGCCCACCTACAAGGAGATGGTGGAGCAGCTCGGGCTGGAGGCGCCCTCCTACGGGCTCCTCGGCTATCCGCTGCTCCAGGCCGCCGACATCCTCATGTACAAGCCCCAATGGGTGCCGGTGGGCGTGGACCAAGTGCCCCACATCGAGCTGACCCGCGAGGTCGCGCGCCGCTTCAACCACACCTGGCGGCCGGTGTTCCCGGAACCCCAGGCCAAGCTCACCCAGATCCCCAGGGTGCCGGGCACCGACGGGCGCAAGATGTCCAAGTCGTATGACAACGCCATCTACCTCTCGGATCCGCCCGAAGTGATCGCCGCCAAGATCAAGCCCATGGTCACCGATCCGGCCCGGAAGCGGCGGAGCGACCCCGGCAACCCGGAGGTATGCCCGGTGTTCGACCTCCACCGGATCTTCACCCCCGAGGCCGACCGCGAGGCGGCGGCGACGGGGTGCCGGACGGCGGGCATCGGGTGCCTCGACTGCAAGGGCGTGCTCCTGAAGCACGTGCTCCCCCCGCTGGAGGCCATCCGTGAGCGCCGTCAGCGCTTCGCCGAGCGGCCGCGCGAGGTGGTGGAGATCCTGCGCGAGGGCTCCCGGCGGGCGCAGCAGACGGCGCAGCGGACCATGGAGGAGGTGCGCGACGTGGTAGGGCTCGAGCCGTGACGACGCTGGCCGAGCCCGTCGGCATCACCGTCCGTGTCGAGTCGTTCGTGGGCCCCCTGGACCTGCTGCTCCACCTCTGCCGCACGAGCGAGATCGACCTCGCCAAGCTGCCCATCCGCGCGATCACGGACCAGTACCTGGCCCACCTGGAGTCCGTCCAGTTCCAGGACCTGGAGACGGCCGGCTCCTTCATGGTCATGGCCGCCACGCTGATCTACCTGAAGTCCAAGCTGCTGCTCCCGCCGAGCGAGGACGCGGGGGAGGAGGCGCTCGACGAGGAGGGCGAGTTGCTGCGCCGGGAGCTGGCCGAGCGGCTGCGCGAGTACGCGCGCGTCAAGACCCTGGGGGCGTGGCTCGGCGAGCGCGAGGCCGAGCAGTCCCTGCTCTACGGCCGGGCGGCCAGCGAGCTGCCGCCCCCGGAGGACATTCCGCTCGAGGACCTCTCGGTGCACCTTCTCCACCGGGCGATGACCCGCCTCATCGAGGAGCAGCGGCGGCAGGCGCCCCGAGAGGTGGAGCCGAATCCGCTCTCCGTCCTCGAGCGGATGGGAGAGATCCTGGCGCTGCTCCGCCACACGTGGTCCCTGCTCTTCTCGTCCATGGCCGGGGCAGACCGCATCCGCGGCGAGTGGATCGTCACGCTCCTCGCGCTGCTGGAGCTGGTGCGGCTGGGCCAGGCCCGGGCGCACCAGGCCGAGCTGTTCGGGGAGATCGTGATCGAGCGGAACGCCGTCGCGGTCCACCCGCCGGCCGGCGCCGACGCCCCTGACAGGGGAGACGTCGCGCATGACTGAGCCGATCGACATCGTCGAAGCGCTGCTGTTCGCCTCCGACGCTCCCGTCGAGGCCGAGCGCGTCCAGGAGGCGCTCGAGCTGCCGTCGGTGGAGGAGGCTCGCGCGCTGCTCGAGCGGCTCCGAGCGCGGCTGGATCAGGATGGCCGGCCGCTCCGGCTCATGGAGGTCGGGGGAGGCTTCCGCCTGGTGACCCGGCCGGAGCTGGCCCCGTGGCTGGTGAAGCTGGCGCGCAGCAAGACGCGCTCGCGGTTGTCGCGGCCCGCCCTCGAGACGCTGGCCATCGTTGCCTATCGTCAGCCGGTGTCCAGACCCGAGGTGGACGCCATCCGGGGCGTCAACTCGGAGGGCGTGCTGGACAATCTCCTGGAGCGGCGCATGATCCGGATCACCGGACGCAAGGAGTCCCCCGGACGCCCTTTCCTGTACGAGACCACGCGCGAGTTCCTGGTGGCCTTCGGGCTGCGGGACCTGGGGGAGCTCCCGAAGGTGGAAGGAGAGCTGGCGGTGCCCGGGCCCGGCGCCGTGGCGGCCGAGCCCGAGGCCGTCTCGAAGGGCGACGGGGGGCGGGAGAAGGGCGCCGCCGACGCCGGGTCCGCGGAGGTCGCCGCCCCGCCCGAGGAGAAGAGCGCTGCCGCCGATTCGCCTGAGCAAGGTCCTGGCTCGAGCGGGGCTGGCCTCGCGCCGCGGGGCTGAGGATCTTCTCGCCGCCGGGCGCGTCACCGTCAACGGCGAGGTGCGGCGCGAGCCTGGCGCCCAGGCCGATCCCGCGCAGGACGTGATCGCGGTGGACGGCCTCCCGCTGCCGGGCGCCGAGCCGCCGGTTTACCTCCTGCTCCACAAGCCCCGCGGCTATCTTTCCAGCCGCCGGGATCCGGAGGGGCGCCCGGTGGTGCTCGATCTGCTGCCGCCCGGGGCTCCGCGGCTCTTCCCCGTCGGGCGGCTGGACTACGATGCCGAGGGGCTGCTGCTGCTGACCAACGACGGCGACCTCGCCAACCGGCTGCTTCATCCCCGCTACGGGATCCCCCGCGTCTACGAGGTGGAGGTGACGGGTCGCGTGCGTCCCGTCGGCCTGCGGAGGTGGCGGAAGGGGGCGACCTTGCCGGACGGGCGCGCCGTGCCCGCGGAGGTCGGTCTCCTGGGGGCCGGCCCGCGCACGACCCGGCTGCGGCTCACCTTCACCGAGGGCCGGTACCGGGAGGTGAAGCGATACTGTCTCGCGCTCGGCCATCCGGTGGTCCGCCTGCGCCGCGTGCGCTTCGGGCCGCTCCGGCTGGGCAGCCTCCCGGCGGGGCAAACGCGCCCCCTGAGCCAACGGGAGCTATCGCTCCTGGGAGGCTTGCATGGCGCGGGGCCTTCGCCTATAATGCGTGGGATTCGCTGATAGATCGGCATCAGGAGCTTCTATGGGCCTGGACGACTGGCGTTCCAGGATCGACGACCTCGACGAACAGATCCTCAACCTCCTCAACCAGCGCGCCGCCGCCGCCCTCCAGATCGGAGAGCTCAAGAGGCAACAGGGGCTCCCGTACTTCGTCCCGGAACGCGAAGCGCAGGTGCTCGACCGCCTGGTGTCGCTGAACCCAGGCCCGCTTCCCGCCGAGGCCGTGCGGGCCGTGTGGCGCGAGATCCTCTCGGCCGCGCTCGCCCTCGAGCATCCGCTGCCCGTGGCGTATCTGGGACCGCCGGCCACCTACACGCACCAGGCCGCCACCCGCCGGTTTGGCTCCTCGGCGCAGTTCCGCCCCACCCGGAGCATCGCCGAGGTCTTCGACGAGGTGGAGCGCGGGCGCGCGGGGTTCGGGGTGGTGCCCGTCGAGAACTCCACCGAAGGAGCGGTGAACATCACGCTGGACCGACTCATCGACTCCGACCTCCTGATCACCGGCGAGGTGACGCTCGAGATCGGTCACCACTTGCTCTCGCGGGCCGCCGATTTCGGCGAGATCAAGCGCGTGTGCTCGCACCCCCAGGCCCTGGCCCAGTGCCGCCAGTGGCTGAACGCCAACCTGCCCGACGTGCCGACCGAGGAGGTGTCCTCCACCGTCGGCGCCGCCGAGCGCGCCCGCGAGGACCCCGTCGTGGCCGCCATCGCGTCGGAGATGGCGGCCCGCCTGTACGACGTGCCCGTGCTCCAGCGCCGGATCGAGGACAACCCGCACAACTCGACCCGCTTCCTGGTCATCGGCCGGCTGGAGATGCCGCCCACGGGGCGGGACAAGACCTCCATCCTCTTCTCGATGCGGAACGAGCCGGGCGTGCTGTACCGCATCCTGGAGCCATTCGCGGCCCGGCGGCTGAACCTCACCAAGATCGAGTCGCGGCCCACCAAGCGGCGCCCCTGGGAGTACGTGAACTTCGTGGACTTCGAGGGGCACCGCGACACCGAAGACGTCCGGGTGGTCCTGGCCGAGGTGAAGGAACGCTGCCAGTTCCTCAAGATCCTCGGCTCCTACCCGGCCGCGTAAGGAGCCTCGCATGTCTGTCCCCTGGGAATCGCTGGCCAACGAGCACATCCTCGGGATCGCGCCGTACGAGCCCGGGAAGCCCATCGAGGAGCTGGAGCGCGAGCTGAGCATCACGGACGTCATCAAGCTGGCCTCCAACGAGAACCCCCTGCCGCCCTCCGAGAAGGTGCTGAAGGCGGTGGCGGATGCCCTCGGGCAGCTCAACCGCTACCCCGACGGGAGCGGGCATTATCTGCGGGTGGCCCTGGCCCAGCGCCACGGCGTCACCCCCGATCACGTCGTCCTCGGCAACGGCTCGAACGAGCTCATCGAGCTGCTCGTCCGCGCCTTCGTGCGCCACGGCGACGAGGTGGTGATCCCGCATCCGTCGTTCGTGGTCTACCCGATGGCGGTGCAGTCGGTGGGCGGCATCCGGGTGGTGGTGACCCTCAAGCGCCACCGGCTGGATCTGGAGGCCATGGGCCGCGCCATCACGCCGATGACCAAGATGGTCTTCATCGCCAACCCCAACAACCCCACCGGCACCATCGTCACCGCGGGCGAGGTCGAAGCGTTCATGGCCCGGGTGCCCGATCGTGTCATCGTGGTCTTCGACGAGGCGTACTTCGAGTTCGCCCAGGGCCCGGACTTCCCCGACTCCCTGGAGCACATGCGGGAGGGCCGGAAGGTGGCCGTCCTCCGCACGTTCTCCAAGGCCGCCAGCCTGGCCGGGCTGCGCGTGGGCTACGGGATCGCCGATCCCGACTGCGTGGCGCTGCTCAACCGCATCCGGGCGCCCTTCAACGTGAACTCGCTGGCCCAGGTGGCCGCCCTGGCGGCGCTCCAGGACGACGCTCACATCATCGAGTGCCTCCGGATGATCGAGGCCGGCCGGCACTTCCTGTGCGAGGAGTTCGCCGGGCTCCGGCTCACGTACACGCCGTCGCGGGCCAACTTCATCCTGGTGGATGTCGGGCGCAACGCCGCCGACGTGTTCCGGCGCCTGCTCCGCGAGGGGGTGATCGTGCGCCCGATGACGAGCTTCGGCATGGAGAGCACGCTCCGGATCAGCATCGGCACGCCCGAGGAGAATCGGCGGCTCATGAAGGCCCTGAGAAAGGTCCTTGCCGAGGCCCGGACGGCGTGATCCGGCGTCTCAGCGTGATCGGGCTCGGCCTGCTGGGCGGCTCGGTGGCAAAGGCCGTCCGGGCGCAGTCGCTGGCCGGAGAGATCGTGGCGGTGGACCGCCATCGCGAGAGCCTCGAGCCCGCCCTGCGGGAAGGCACCGTGGACCGTGTCACGACGGATATCCGGGAGGGCGTGGCCGCGGCCGATCTCTGCCTGCTCGCCGCGCCCGTTGCCACCCTCTGCGAGATCCTTCCCGCGGTCTGGGCCGCCGCCGCTCCCGATGCCGTCATCACCGACGTCGGGAGCACCAAGGCGCGGATCGTGGCGATGGCCGAGCGCCTGGCCGGGGAGCGCCCGCTCCAGTTCGTGGGCGGCCACCCGATGGCCGGCTCGGAGCTGAGCGACTACGCGGTGGCGCGCGCCGACCTCTTCCGCGGCGCCACCGTGATCCTGACGCCCACCGAGCGGACCGCGCCCGGAGCGACCAAGCAGGTCACGCAGCTCTGGGAAGCCGTGGGCGCCCGGGTGACGGCGCTGGATCCGCTGAGTCACGACCGGGCGGTGGCGGCCATCAGCCATCTGCCCCATCTGGTCGCCGACGCGCTCGTCGACGCCGTTCTCCGCATGGACCCGGCGTACCTCGAGCTGGCCGCCCGGGGCTTCAAGGACACGACGCGCATCGCCGCCTCGAGCCCGCGCGTCTGGCGCGAGATCTTCCGGGACAACCGCGCGGCGCTCCGCGAGGCGCTGGGCGCTTTCCGCGCGGCCCTCGACGCGCTGGAGCGCCTCGTCACCGCCGATGACGGGTCGGCCACCGAGCGGGAGCTGGAGCGGATCAAGCAGGCCCGGGAGCGCCTGGGATGACCCTGCAGGTCACTCCCGTGCGCCGGCTCGAGGGCGTGGTCGAGGTGCCCGGCGACAAGTCGATCTCCCATCGCGCGGCCCTGTTCGGAGGGCTGGCGAAAGGGCAAACCGAGATCACCGGCTTCCTCGAGGGCGAGGATTGCCTCGGCACGATCGGAGCGGTGCGGGCGCTCGGTGTCGAGGTGGCGCGGCGTGGGCCCGGCCATTACCTCGTGGATGGGGTCGGCCTCTCCGGGCTGCGGGAGCCGGACGACGTCATCGACTGCGGGAACTCGGGCACCACGGCCCGCCTGCTCATGGGCATCCTGGCCGGGCAGCCGTTCTGGACGGTCCTCACCGGGGACGACTCGCTCCGGCGCCGGCCCATGAGCCGGGTGGCCGAGCCGCTGCGCCGGATGGGCGCCACCGTGGTCGGCCGCGGCGGCGGCGGCCGGCTGCCGCTGGCGGTGGGCGGCGCGCGGCCGCTCCGCGCCCTGACCTACGCCTCTCCCGTGGCCTCCGCGCAGGTGAAGACGGCTCTCGTCCTGGCCGGGCTGTGGGCCGATGGCGCCGTCACGGTGACCGAGCCGGCCGTCTCGCGCGACCACACCGAGCGAATGCTGGCGGCCTTCGGCGCGCGGATCCACGTCGAGCGACGCAGCGTGACGATCACGCCGGGCGACGAGCTGCGGGGGCAGCCCGTGGCGGTGCCCGGAGACATCTCCTCGGCGGCCTTCCTCCTGGTGGCGGGTCTCATCGTGCCCGGCGCCAGGGTGACCGTGCGGAACGTGGGCGCGAACCCCACCCGCACCGGGCTCCTCGACGTGCTGTCGGCCATGGGGGCGACCCTCGCGTTCGGGACGGCGGGGGGCGGGGGGGCCGGCGAGCCGGCCTGCGACCTCACGGTGACAGGATCCCCGCTGCGTGCCGCGACGGTGGGGGGAGACCTGATCCCGCGGCTCATCGACGAGGTTCCGGCGCTGGCCGTGGCCGCCTGCCTGGCGGAGGGCGTCACGCGCATCCGCGATGCGGCGGAGCTGCGCGTCAAGGAGTCGGACCGGATCCGGGCCATTGCGACCGAGCTGGCCAGGATGGGGGCGGAGATCACGGAGCTGCCGGATGGCCTCGAGATCCGGGGGGGGCGGCGCCTCCGGGGAGCCGCCGTGAGCAGCGGCGGCGATCACCGCATGGCGATGGCCCTGGTGGTGGCGGGACTGGTCGCCGAGGGGCCCAGCGTGGTCGCCGATACAGCCTGCATCGCGACCTCGTTCCCGGAGTTCCCGGCGGCCATCAACGCCCTGGCCGGCGCCGCCTGCGTGACGGAGCGGCCGTGAGCGCGGGCGCGCGGCGAGATCCGGTGATCACCATCGATGGGCCGGCGGGCGCGGGCAAGTCGACGGTGGCGCGGGAGCTGGCGCGGCGGCTGGGCTTCCGGCTGCTGGACACTGGAGGCATGTACCGGGGCCTCGCCTGGGCGGTGAAGCAGGCGGGCGCCATTCCCGAGGAGGGTCCCGCGCTGCGCGCGGTGCTGGACCGCACCACCGTGGAGCTGGTGGAGGACCGGGTGTTCGTCAACGGCCGGGACGTCAGCCAGGAGATCCGGGCCCCGGAGATCGGCGAGCTCACGTCCGTCTTGACGGCGCTACGGTCGGTGCGCGATAAGATGACGCCACTCCAGCGCGCGCTTGCCGCGGCGGGCGGGGTCGTCCTGGAGGGGCGGGACACCGGCAGCGTGGTGTGCCCCGACGCCGAGCTGAAGTTCTACCTCGACGCGGATCTCGAGGCCCGGGTCCGTCGGCGGCAGGAAGAGCTGGCGCAGCGGGGGATCCGGCGCGACCTGGACGCGGTGAGGGTCGAGGTGATCCGGCGCGATCGACAGGACATGGGCCGGGCCCTGGCCCCACTGGTCAAGCCCGCGGGGGCGGTAGTCGTGGACGGCACGGGGCTCGAGCCCGAGGATGTGGTGGAGCGGATGCTGGAGGCGGTGGAGCGGGTCCGATGCTGTACGCGCTGCTGAAGCCGCTCGTGGCTGTCCTGATGCGCCTCTACTTCCGGCTCGAGGGACGGGGCATGGAGCATCTGCCGGCGGCGGGGGCAGTGCTCGTGGTGGCCAACCACTCGAGCCTGCTGGATCCGCCGCTGGTGGGCTGTGTTGCGCGCCGGCCGCTCTGCTTCCTCGCCAAGGCGGAGCTGTTCGAGGTGCCGGTGCTCGGGCGGCTGATCCGCGCCCTCAACACGCACCCGGTGCGGCGCGAGGGCTCGGACCCCGGGGCGCTCAAGTCCGCCCTGCGTCTCCTCGAGGAGGGGCGGGCGTTGCTCCTCTTCCCGGAGGGGACGCGCGGGGAGGAAGGAACCGTGCGGGCCGGCAAGCCGGGCGCCGGCATGCTCGCGGTCATGAGCGGGGCGCCGGTGGTGCCGGCGTACATCTCGGGCTCGGGACGGGCCATGCCGCGCGGCCGGGTCTTTCCCCGTCCCCGGAAGGTGCGCGTGACGTTCGGCCCCGCGCTCCGCTTCCCGGCGGAGGCGGGGGAGGGGCGCAAGGAGCGGTACCGCGAGGCCGCGCGGGCCATGATGGGGGCCATCGCGCAGCTCCGGGACCGGACGGCGGAGGCGACGCCCGCGCGCGTGGCCTGAAGGATCGGATGCACACGCAAGGCGTGGCAGCGCAAGCGCGCGCCGGCGATCTCTACCAAGGAGGCAGTCGACAGTATGGAGACGGCAGATAACCGGAAGCCGCAGACCCTCGCGGGAGGTCAGAAGGAGGTGGATGAAGCCCCCGAGGAGAGCATGGAGGACTGGTTCAAGAGGAGCCTCGGCGACATCGAGGAAGGCGAGGTCGTCCGCGGCCGCGTCGTCGAGGTCCGCGACAGCGAGGTGCTCGTCGACATCGGCTACAAGAGCGAGGGGAGCATCCCCATCGAGGAGTTTCGCCACGGCGGCGCACTGCCGAAGGTCGGGGACGAGATCGAGGTGTTCCTCGAGGCCAAGGAGGACAACGAGGGGCTGATCGTCCTCTCCAAGGACAAGGCGGACAAGATCAAGGTCTGGGACGCCATCTCGAAGGCGCACGACAGCGGGACGCCGGTGGAAGGGCGGGTGATCGAGGTGGTCAAGGGAGGGCTGGCCGTCGACGTGGGCGTGCGGGCGTTCCTGCCCGGCTCCCAGGTCGACCTGCGCCAGGTGAAGAACCTGGGCTCGCTCCTCGGGCAGACGATCCGGGCCAAGGTGATCAAGCTCAACCGGCGGCGGGGCAACGTGGTGCTCTCCCGGCGGACGGTGCTGGAGGAGGAGCGTGAGGAGAAGAAGAAGCACACGCTCTCCGTGCTGACCGAGGGGATGGCGCTGACCGGCGCCGTCAAGAACATCACGGACTACGGCGCCTTCATCGACCTCGGCGGCATCGACGGCCTCCTGCACGTCACCGACATGTCCTGGGGCCGCATCGGCCACCCCTCGGAGATCTTCCAGGTTGGCGACCAGGTCGAGGTGGTCGTGCTCCACTTCGACCGCGAGAGCGGCCGCGTGTCCCTCGGCTACAAGCAGAAGTCCTCGGACCCGTGGGCCATCGTGGACGAGCGGTACCCGGTGGGCGCCAGGGTCACCGGCCGGGTCGTGAGCCTCACCAACTACGGCGCCTTCGTCGAGCTCGAGCCGGGCGTCGAGGGCCTCGTGCACGTCTCGGAGATGTCGTGGACGCGCCGGGTCCGCCATCCGTCCAAGCTGGTCAACGTCGGAGACACCGTAGAGGTCATGGTGCTCGACGTGAACAAGGCGACGAAGCGGATCTCGCTGGGGATGAAGCAGGTCGAGGCCGACCCGTGGGCCACGATCGACGAGCGCTACCAGCCCGGCATGCGCGTGCAGGGCAAGGTGCGGAACCTCACGGACTTCGGGGCCTTCGTGGAGCTGGAGCCGGGGGTCGACGGGCTGCTGCACATCTCCGACATGTCGTGGACGCGTAATGTCGGGCACCCCTCCGAGCTGCTCAAGAAGGGGCAACCGATCGAAACCGCGATCCTGCACGTGGACAAGGAGAACAAGCGCATCTCCCTGGGCCTCAAGCAGATCCAGCCCGATCCCTGGGAGAGCGTATCGCAGCGCTATCCGATGGGCTCGCGGGTCACCGGCAAGGTCGTGCGGCTCACGGACTTCGGGGCCTTCGTGGAGCTGGAGCCCGGGGTCGACGGGTTGCTGCACATCTCGCAGATGTCGTCGCGGCCGATCAACGCGCCGTCCGACATCGTGAACGTCGGCGACGAGCTGACGCTGATGGTGATCCGCGTGGATCCCAACGAGCGTCGGATCGGCCTCTCCCTGAAGGAGCTGGCGGCCCTGATCGAGGAGCCGGCGCCCACCGACGGCCGGGGGCGCCAGAAGGGGCGCAAGCGACGGATGGACGATGACTACGACGACGACGAATAGCGCCGCCATGCCGACGGACGTCGCCACGCTTCGTCATGTTGCACGGCGGAGCCGCTGATGGCCCCCCGCGGCCGCACCGTCTGGCTGGCGCTGGGGGTGATCGCCGGTGTCCTCGCCCTCTTCCTGGTCACGGTGTGGCTGCTGATGACCGTCCTGGAGGAGGGCGGGCTCCCAGGCGGGCAGAAGGTCGCCGTCGTCGAGGTGGAAGGTCTCATCATCGGCTCCGACGATCTCGTGCGCGAGCTGAACGAGCACAAGGACAACCCTTCGGTGCGCGCCGTCGTCTTGCGGGTGAACAGTCCGGGGGGCGTGGTGGCCCCCACCCAGGAGATCTTCTCCGCCGTCGCCCGGGTGCGCCAGGCGGGCAAGCCCGTCGTCGCCTCGCTCGGGGCGGTGGCGGCCTCCGGCGGGTACTACGTCGCGGCGGCGGCGGATCGCATCTATGCCAATCCCGGGACCCTGACGGGCTCCATCGGCGTGGTCATGCAGATGGCCAATGTCGAGGGGCTGCTCAAGAAGGTGGGCGTGGAGTACGTGGTGGTCAAGGCCGGGTCGTTCAAGGACGTGGGCAACTTCTCGCGGCCCATGAGCGCCGACGAGCGGCGGATCCTGCAGGCCCTGCTCGACGACGTCTACGGGCAGTTCGTGAGCGCGGTGGCCGAGGGCCGCGGGCTCGACACCCAGACGGTGATGGGCTTCGCCGACGGACGGATCTACTCGGGACGCCAGGCGAAGGGTCTCCGGATGGTCGACGAGCTGGGCGGCCTGGAGGAGGCCATCGAGGGCGCCGGCAAGCTCGCGGGCATCCCCGATCGTCCGAAAGTGATCTACCCGCGGCGGCGCTTCTCGCTCAGGGACCTGATCCAGAATCGGCTCGGGCTGGGCCCCGCCTCTGGGCTGCTGCCGGCGCTGCCCTCCCTCAAGACCCCCCTCTACCTGATGGACTGAGGGCCGGGGGGACTTCCGGGCCGGGCGCCTATGTCCGCTAACCCCGCACCCTTCTTGACAATCTTTCGATCCTCATGCTAGCGTGGGCCGGGTGAGTTGACCCCGGGCGGCCCGAGCCGGTTGAGCGTGCCCGGAACCACGGTGTGGTCTGGTCCCCCTGGAGGGAGCTGGCTCATGACCAAAGCAGATCTCATCGATGAGGTGTCCAAGCTGTCGAACCTTACCAAGAAGGAGACGGAGCTGATCGTGAACACGGTCTTCGACAACATCACCGACGCCCTCGCCAAGGGGGACAAGGTGGAGCTGCGAGGCTTCGGCAGCTTCCGGATCCGGCACCGGAATTCCCGCAAGGGACGCAACCCGAAGACCGGTGACAGCGTGAGCGTGCCCGAGAAGAGGGTGCCGTTCTTCAAGGTCGGCAAGCGGCTCAGGGAACTCGTCAACGCCTGAGAGCCGGTGGATCGCCTCTGGGCGCCGTGGCGGATGACCTACGTCTCCAGCGCGG
>Ga0302046_10001256_pt1 | contig 23831 bp, 27 predicted proteins | sample RVTome_11_FD_200261 | JGI IMG/M metagenome (GOLD analysis project Ga0302046, IMG submission 200261) | Soil microbial communities from uranium-contaminated site in the Upper Colorado River Basin, Wyoming, United States - RVT147D111 (version 2) ... | reverse complement strand
GCCGGCTCGGATCAGGCCGCTCCGGCCGCGGCGGCGTCGCCCTCCGTCTCTTGCGGCGGGGTGAACCCGATCACCTGCACTCCGGCGCCCCGGGCGACATCCATCGCCTGGATGACATCCCGGTATGTGCGATTTCTCGCGGTCTTGATGAACATTATCTTGGCCGGCCGGTTGTCGAAGATCTCGTGCAATCTTGCATCGAGCGTTCCGAACGGCAGCGTGTCCGCGTTGATGGAGTACGACCCGTCCGCCCCGAGTTCCATGACGATCTGGTTAGTCTGCACGGATTCCATCTGCTCTTGCTCCACCTGTTGCTCGGGTGGCAGTTGCACCTCCATGACCTTCCGGGACAGCGGAATCTGCATCATGAAGATGATGAGCAGCACCAGCAACACGTCGATCATGGGAACGACGTTGGGTTCGTCGTTGAATTGCTTTTTTTCTCCTCCGACTGACATACCCATTGGTGCTACCTCCCTCGTCCCGGCATCTGTTCATCGGTCACGGCTGCCAGAACGCGAACACCGGCTTTGCGCGCAATGTCCATTGCGTCCTCCACGAACGAGAACTCCAGGTCCTGATCGGCTCGGAAGTACATGATCGCATTGGCGCGGTTCTGGTAGATGGTCGTCAGAATCTGAGCCAGTTTTTCCGACTCTGGTGCATCCCCTTCCAGCATTCGGGCGACCGGTCCGATCTCTCCCGTACCGGGATCCAGGTAGTACCGGCCGTTATTGTCGATGCCGAGTACGATGTCACCATCCTCCTCGGCGGCCTTCTCGATATTCCTGGCTTCCGGCATCTCCGCCTGGAAACCCGCCGTGATGATGGGTGTCACGATCATGAAGATGATCAGCAACACCAGCATCACGTCGATCATGGGAACCACATTGGGTTCCGATTTTACCTCAGCGTCTCCTCCAACACTCATAGCCATCGCGATGACCTCCCGAGTTCAGTCAACAGCATCGACACAGACTGCATCAGGTGATGGGCTCACCACCGGTCTGCGCGGCCTTGAACTCTTTGGTGAAGATCGAGCGCCCGAACTCACTTCCAACACTCTTGATGAGGAAGTCGATGAGTTCCTTGGACGTATAGGTCATTTCGACAGTGATTTTCTCGATCTGCACCTGGAAGTAGTTGTAGAACCACACCGCCGGAATGGCCACCATGAGTCCGAAGGCGGTCGCGATCAGTGCTTCGGCAATACCTGCCGACACCGCCGCGAGGCCACCCGACCCCGATTCGGCCATACCGGTGAACGAATTGACAACACCCATGGTTGTTCCGAGCAGGCCGACGAACGGCGCCGTTGACCCTACGGTCGCGAGTACCGCCAGGCCCTGCTTCAGGTCCGCAAGGAGAATGAGCATCTGGCGCTCGACTGCGCGTTCGGCGGAGTTGATATCAGCGCTCGTTACCGTTGCGCGATCCTGAATCAAGGGCTTCACCTCGGAAAGAGCCTCACCCAGCACGCGTGCCACGTGAGATATCTTCTTGGATTCGGCCAGGTCGATCGCGGCGTCCAACGACTCTTCCTGGAGGAAGCGCGCAAACTCAGGGGCGAAATTTCGCGTTTCCCGCTTGCTCTTGCGCAGTCTCCACCACTTCGCGACCGCGATGCTGAGCATGTACACCGACATGATTGCCAGGACGATCAAGATCCCTCTGGCAAACCATCCTGCCTGATCCCAAAGCTCTAATAACGAATTATCCATGCTAAAGGTCTCCTTCGCCTTTCATGAACGGGTTTGGAAAATGCGTGCTCAATCCTGACTACTCGTCGTCTTCTTCACGCTGAATGTTGAAGGCGACCGACGTCTGCACCAGAACGCGCACGGGTGTTCCCCGGACACGACCTGGTCGATACGTGCTGCGTAGGATGACGTCGCGCGCCGGCGTTTCAAACGCGCGGTTTGTGGACGAGATGATCTCAATCGAATTGGCTTCCACCCGACCGGTGGTGTCGATCACAAACGATAACGTCACGCTACCCTCGACACCCGCCTGTCGAAGCATCTCGGGGTAGCGCGGATTGGGGCCCGCGATACGCTCTGGCGGTTCGTCCACGGCCGCCTCGAGAAACGTCTGCGTGAGGTCTACAGGTCCCGTCCCACCTTCCACGCCACTGAATATCCCACCCTCGACCCCGACACCGGAGAAGTCGCGCGGGTCAAAGCGCTCGCTCAGATCGATCGGCGGAATATCCGTCGGAATGTCGATGGGCGCGTTTAGCGTCTGGAACCCCTTCGGCGGAGGATTGAGATTGACAATCTGCTGTGGAGGCGGTTCATCCGGTTCGGGTTCCGGTTCCGGCTCATCCTGCTCCTGGGTCAGGAAGATCATCGTCGTGTCATCCGCGATCTCCTGAATGGCCTCACCCGTCTTGTTTGTAACAAACACGGCCGCCACGATCAGAATGGCATGCACGACGGTCGACATCACGGTGCCGGGAACACCCCGGGTCACCTTGGTCTTCGGATCAGACAAAATCAAATTGTCAAACACGCAAATCCTCCTCGCATCGTTGCACGTCTATTGTAATTGACCCGCGCGCAGCCTGGCTAGCATAACGGTATTCAGAACATTACAAAACGATTACAGCCAAATGAGGAAAAGCATTACAGCGAGTCCCCCGTGGATTGAGGCTCCTCCCGGTCACCGCCCGTCAATCCGGTTCACCCAGCGGTAGCGTTACGGTGAATACCGACCCCTGTCCGCGTCGACTCTCCACGACGATCGTGCCACCGTGCGCTTCCGCGATCCATTTACAGATTGCCAGCCCCAGACCAGCTCCCGATCTGGCGCCCGTGCGTGACCGCGCCACGTCTGCCCGCCAGAAGCGGTCGAAGATATGCGGAAGTTCATGGCTCGCAATACCAATTCCCGTGTCCCGCACCACGAAGACGACCCGACGCGCGGTAATCTGACATTCGATGCTCACCCGGCCGCCCCTGGGCGTGTATTTGATCGCGTTCGTCAGCAGGTTCATGAAAAGCTGCCTGACACGATTGCGATCCAGCGGGAGGAAGATGGAGCGCTTCGGGACCTCAACTGAGACGTTAATCTGCGCCTGCTCACCCAGCATCCCCGCCGTCTCGGCCACCTCGGCGAGGAGCGCTCGGATATCGACCTGTTCCAGGTGCAGTGGCGCCCTCCCCTCATCGGCCCGCGCCAGCGTTAGGAGCGAATCGACCAGTTCGGTCATGCGGTTCACCTCCACCAGGGCTTCCTCCAGCACCTCGAGGACCTCCGGCGGCGCCTCCGGATGGGTGATGGCGCGCTCCACCCCGGACCTGAATACGGTCAACGGTGTCTTGAGTTCGTGACTGGCCTCGGCCGTAAACCGGCGCAGACTCAGAAAGTTGCGTTCGAGTCTGACCAACGTGTTGTTGATCGTGGTCGTGAGACGCGCCAGCTCCTCCGTACTTTTGACCTCCATGACGCGCCGATGCAGACTCCGCCCGTCCGTGATGGCTTCGATTTCGTTGATGATGATATCCATTGGACGGAGGGTGCGCCCGGCGATGACGAACCCGAGACCAGTGGACGCCAGGAGTATGATCGGCCCGATAACCAGCAGCGCCACGACCAGCCGACCGGCACCGTCATCGGAGACGGCGGCCGCCATGAGAATGCCCGCCTGGACCGTGTCGAGGGTCACGTGGCGCCGGTAGTAGCGGACGGTTCCGATGGGAGGACCAGCCTCGTGGACGTCGAAGCCCGCTTCCGGAACCGGTGGCCGGGCAATCTCCGCCAAATCGCCCAGCACCGCTGCGAGCACTTCTTGTTCCGCGCCCGTGATGACCAGCGTACCGCCGGTCACATGAACGTCGGCGGCGGGCCCGCTGGCGTAGTACACCGCCCCCTCGCCGTCGACAACGAGCACGTAGTCTTCAACGGTTTCGAGAATGTTGCGTAGCCCGACCCCAAGCACCGGATTGCCAAGGGAATCCGGCTCGATGACCTGTTCCGCCGGGCTGTTGAAGACGATGTTGGCGAAAATGTTCGATTCAGCCAGGAGTCGGTCGTCGATCTCCGAAAACCGTTCGGCTTGCAACAGATACATCGCGCCGGAAAAGACGAACATCGTTGCTGCCAGCGCGATGGCGTACCCAACGGTGAGCCGCCCGACAATGGTTCGCATTCAGGCTCTCAGGACGTACCCCACGCCACGGACGGTATGGATCAGCTGAGGTCCTCTTTCGCGATTCAACTTCTTCCTCAAACGATTGATGACGACGTCCACAATGTTGGTGCCCGGATCGAAATCGTAGCCCCAGGCGTACTCCGTTATCAAGGTCCGGGACATGACCCTCCCCATATTCCGGACGAGGTACTCCAACACGGCATATTCCTTGGGCGTCAGGTCGACCGGTGTTCCGGCCCGGCGTACTTCCCGGCTGCCTGTGTCGATCACGAGGTCGGCGATCTCGAGCACCGGTGATGCCAGCGCTCGCGGGCGGCGCCCCAACGCCTCGACTCGCGCGAGCAGTTCATCAAAGGAAAACGGTTTGGTGACGTAATCGTCCGCCCCTTTGCGCAGCGCCTGCACCTTCGACTCCACGGCGTCCTGCGCAGTGAGGATAAGCACGGGGGTCACAATACCGCGGTCGCGCAGAGTGCGAAGCACTTCGACGCCCGGCATACCCGGCAATCGAAGGTCCAGCACGATCACGTCGTATTCGCCGCGCGAAGCCCGTTCCAGACCCTCGGGGCCATCAGCAACGAGATCAGTCTGGATCTGCTGCTCCTCCAACCCCCGTCGAACAAACTGTCCCACGGTTCGATCGTCTTCGACGACGAGGACTTTCATGGCGTCAGTCCTGCTCGGTCTGCTCCGACGCCCTGGCTGTCGGCAAAAAAACCTTGAACGTTGATCCGCGGCCGAGCTGGGAATCCACCAGTATCCGCCCGCGATGTTCCTGAACCATCGCGTAACAGATGGAAAGACCGAGGCCGGTTCCTCGCCCCGGATGCTTGGTCGTATAGAACGGCTCGAAGATCTTGTGCAGATCGTCGCGGGCTATACCCAGCCCCGTGTCCGCAAAGGCCACGACAATCTCGTCGTCCCGCTCCGGATTGTGTGACGACGAGACGGTCAACGTTCCCTCGCCCTCCATGGAGTCCAACGCGTTCAGCATCAGCGTCAGAAATACCTGAATGAGCTGCCGCGCGTTAGCGTAGACTGGGGGCAGATCCTCCTGGAGTACCCGGACGAGTTCGACGCCCCGGTAGTTGTCGTGGTGTTTGATGAGAAAGAGCGCATCTTCCACTATGGGATTGATCGCTTCGCTCTCTTTCTTCTGGGCTTTGGGGTGAGAGAAGTCGAGGAGTCCATCCACGATGGCCTGACAGCGATCCAATTCGGCCTCGACGATACGAAGGTATTCGTCAAGAGCCTGCTGGTCCCCCGGTGGCAGGTCGGGCATCCGAACGGTCAATGCTTCGACGCAGGCGCCGATGGTCGCGAGCGGATTGTTCAGCTCATGCATGACACCAGCCGCGAGTTGGCCCACCGCGGCCAGCTTGTCGGTCTGCGCGATCTGGCGCTGAATGGTCTTCCACTCCGTGACGTCCTCGCCAACCGTGATGACGTGTGTGATCTCGGCGTCGTGAAGCCGCATCGGTATCTTGCTGATCCGGAAGTAGCGGACCGCTCCGTCGATGGTGGACTCCACGTCCATTTGTTCCATTTCACCCGTTCGGAAGACGCGCTCAAATTCCCGTTGCAGTAACGACCTCGGTTGCCTCGTCAGGATGGCAAAGACATCGCGACCGATCACCTCTTCACGATCGATCCCTTGCGTTCCCGTCTCCCGCTTTCGATTCCAAGCCTGAATCCTGAAATCACGGTCGACCACGTACAACCCAACCGGGAGTGAGTCGACGATCCGATCTGTAAAACGTCTTTGCGCATCGATTTCTCTCGTCCGGGAGGCAACCTCCGTTGCAAGATCCTCTGACAGCTCCGTGGAGGAGAGCCAGAGTGCCAGGGTGTGCGCAATGGTCTCGAGCAGGCTCGCGGCCTCACGTGGGATCGCAGGGTGTTTTTCGGCTTGCAGCAATCCCAGCGGTTTTCCTTCAGCGATCAACGACAGCCGGACGACGTCCCGACGATCCTCTGCCTCAGTGATCCACTTCGAGGGGTCTCGGATTTCGGCGTGTAGCTCCCCACCAGCGCCCAGCCGCCTGAAAACGTCACCTTCTCTGGCCCTCACCCAGATGGAGCAGCCATCCACCGGCAGCCGCTGCCCCAGGAGGTTGACCGTTTCGTGCAGCACGTCATCGGACCCGATAGCTGACGCCAACAGACGTGAAACCTGTGCCAGGATTTCGAGACCCTGCTTGTCCGGCCTGGTGAGGAGCGGTTCTGTTTCTGACTTGGTCACGTTTATACGTTTCACGTTACAGCTTTTGAAGCTCCGAGAGGAGCTCCGCATTCTCACGTTTGTGTCCGAGCTCTGACTCAATGTGTTTCCAACGGACGACACCTTGCTTGTCGACGATGAAATACGCTCGGTTTGAGAAAAACTGCTCCTCAATCAACGTGCCATACTCCCGGCTCACTTCCCGTTTGAAATCGCTCAACAGATCAACCTCGATGCCGGTCTGCTTCCGAAACTGCTTCAAGGCGGGTATCGAGTCCACGCTGATCCCAACCACCTTGGCAGCCGCATCGGGGAACGCAGACAACCCGTCCGAGAAGTCACACAACTCGGCCGTACACGTGCTCGTGAACGCCAGTGGAAAAAAGGCCAGGAGAACATTCTTGTCGCCGCGGTACGACGATAGGGTGAAATCTCCACCTGCCGTGGACGGAAGTGTAAAATCCGGCGCCGCCGCTCCAACAACCACACTGCTGCCTGTCATGCTCGACTCCAACCGAAGGTACCGAGACGGACCTCTCCCGCCGCCCCAGGGGTTCAAATGTGACGGGGCCGAGGGGGGCCGGCAACAACACCCTGATCCCTGCCAACTGGCTTGCACGCCCCAGGACGAAAGGCTATTTACCACGACCGATCCAGAGACCAGGAGAAAACACATCAGATGGCACATGAACTCCCTTCGCTCCCCTATGCGCACGACGCGCTGGAGCCCCATATCGACACGCGTACCATGGAAATCCATCATGGCAAACACCACAACGCGTACGTGAGCAAGCTCAACGAGGCCCTGGACAAACACTCGGATCTGCACGGGCGTCGTGTCGAAGACCTGTTGACCAACCTACAGGAAATCCCGGAAGACATTCGGGGTGCGGTGCGCAACAACGGTGGCGGTCATGCCAACCATTCCATGTTCTGGCAAATCATGAGTCCCAATGGTGGCGGTGAGCCGGGGGCCTCCCTCGGCGGGGCCATCAAGTCCAAGTTCGGCGACTTTACAACCTTTCAGAAGGAATTCGCGGCCGGCGGCGCCACCCGATTCGGCAGTGGTTGGGCGTGGCTCGTGGTGGCTAACGGCAAGCTCGAGGTCTACAGCACCCCAAACCAGGACTCCCCAGTGATGGAGGGCAAGACTCCTATCCTTGGTTGCGACGTCTGGGAACACGCCTACTACCTGAAGTACCAGAACCGCAGGCCCGACTACATCACCGCCTGGTGGAACGTCGTAAACTGGGATGAGGTCCAACGACGATACGAAGCCGCCGCCGGGTAATCGCAGCCTACACGACTCAGGTCACAGCGCTCTCAAACTGACCCAATTATGGTCTGGGGATAGGAAGGTCCCCCTGTTAACGTTTCAAGTTGAGACAGTCATAGTTTCCAACCGTCCGTCGAAGGACCACCACCTCGCCTGAGAAAAACACCGGGCACGAGGCTTGCGGCCGGGAATCTGCGGGCAATCACTTCAGGGTAACACCGGAAGGCGGTTCGGCGGGCCCTGTAGGCCTGGCCGGCGCCCCTCAACCCCCTGGGCTTATGACACGACGGATGGTCGAAGCAAGAACTGAACTCCCCCGCTGGATGCCTGCGGACCGACGTGCCGGTCACGACCGACGTCTGGATGATCGAAGGCGGTCATCCCTGGCGGTCTCGATCGACCGCCGCGCGGGTGGAGACCGCCGTCGAATTCAGCGCCGCAGCGGTGTTGAGCGGCGCGGCGAGCGCATGGAGTCTGGTGCGACTCAGTCGCGACAGACGTTGCTTCCCTACTCTCGCGACGACGCCGCACGCTTGAAATCCGGCCTTTCCGCCGGGGATCTCACCTGCCCCTCTTGCGGTCAAACCGTCACGCGAGGTCCACGGATCACGCGGGGCGGGCGGTCGGTACGAGAATACCGTTGTATAAACTGTCGAAAGGGCATGATGTTCAGGGGCTCCTGACCCCGTGCCGGGCAACCAGCGAACCGCTGCGCCGGTCTTCTTCAGCTGACCGCCCCGCCATGTGACGGAGACGCTGCAGCTCCTGCACCTTCACGCACACCGGATCCAGTCAACTCAGGGTCCAGATCTTCACCTTCCGTACGCGCGACGAACGCCGTGACGGTCAGGTCGCCGGTCAGGTTCACGGCCGTCCGCATCATATCGAGAATGCGATCCACGCCGAGAATGAGGGCGATTCCGGTTTCCGGTACGCCAGCCTGAATGAGGACAAGTGTCAGCGTAATGATGCCGGCTCCCGGTACTCCTGCTGCGCCGACGGACGCCAGCGTGGCTGTGAGGACGACCACGAGCTGCTGTCCAATCGACAGGTCGATCCCGAAAACCTGCGCGATGAACATCACGGCGACCCCCTGGTAGAGGGCGGTCCCGTCCATATTCACCGTGGCGCCAAGGGGGAGGACGAAGCTGGAAATACGACGCGAGATCCCCAGCTTCTCTTCTGCTGTTTGCATCGACACGGGCAGGGTGGCGGACGAACTCGAAGTCGAAAAGCCGAGGATTTGGACCTCTCGGATTTTTCGGTAGAACGGAATGGGATTCAGGCGGGCAATGAATTTGAGAATGAACCCATACGTCCCGATGGCATGGATGGCGAGCCCCAGAATGACGGTACCGGTATAGAAAAGCAGGCTCTGGAGTATGTTCCAGCCAAACTGCGCGGTAACATCTGCGATCAAAGCGAATACAGCATACGGAGCCAGGATCATGATCCAGTGGATCAACGTCATCGAGATGTCATTGACTGCCTCGAAGAATGACACGACCGTTTGTTTTCGCGTTTCATCCTGAATGAGGGATGCCGCGACTCCAAACAGGATACTGAAGAGGATGAGCGGGAGCATGTCTCCATTGGCCGCTGCGCCAATCGGATTGGCCGGGATCATGTTCAATAGAACATCGACGACTCCAGGCGCCTCCTGTGCGAGCGCAAGACTTCCTTCCGCATCACCCCCGAACTGGGCGGTCAGTGCCGCCTGCGCATCCGAATCCAATCCGCGCCCCGGCCTGACAATGTTCGACAATACCAGACCAATCGTGACCGCCACGGCAGTCGTCGAGATGTAAGCCGCCACGGTCTTGCCGCCGACCCGTCCCAGCGTTCTCAGGTCTCCAAGGCTTGCGGCCCCGACCACCAGGCTTGCCACCACGAGGGGGATCACCACCATCCTGATCAGTCGGATCCATCCGGTTCCGACGGGACTCACGACATCCACGAACCCCAGCGCCCAACCCAGGTCGAGCAGGTTGGAGGTGACGCCGAAGGCCGCCCCTGCGAGGAATCCAATGGCGATCTTGGTATAGAGCTTCATAACGTCTGGACGTCCTTTTTGGCGAATCGCTGTATCGCCCGTACCTCAAACCCCCGCCAGGGTTCCAATCGGGCAAAATGGGTATGTAGCGTCCCCGTGATACTGACCCGTACGTGGAGACAGGTCAATCAATAGGGGGAAGACCGGCGCTCCGTCGTTGTCTCTGAAGCACACGCTCTGTATCCTCGACCCGCTCCTCGAGTTCCAGCAGACGATCTTCCAGTCGATGCTCGACGCCCTCGAGATCCGCCAGCGAGTAAGGCGCACCGCCGTGGTTGGCAATCCAGTCGGCAAGGGCTTTGCCAACCTGACTTCTGGAAACGATGAGAACCGCGAGAAAAAACCAGAGCACCTTTCTGGTCAATCCAGCGTTTTCCGCAGCGCCTGATCGTGCGCCGTGGCTTTGCTGGCCAATCGATAGATCGCGATATAGATGACGACAACGATTCCAGCGGCCCAAAGCGCCCTCCCGGCAATCCGGACCGCGGCCAGCGCGATGAGCACACCGACGGTAAACGGCCAAACCTGGCGAAGGGGTGATTCATCGAGCCACCGCCAGACCGCCAGAAACGATCTGGTCACGGCGCTGACGGACGATTGATCCCGTTTCGCCGCTGCCCCGCGTGCATCTCCTACGGGCATTCCTTAGCTAACCTCCGTTAATCCTGATCGTGCGGAGCGCGCAAGAATCGCTCCGCAGCGTCAATGCGGTCCTCGAGCTCGAGGATCCGGTCCTCGATCCGGAGAGCCATGTTACGAAGCTCTTCCCCATCGTCGCGGCCGGGCGCCCGTCCCGCAAGACGGTCACCCAAGGCCCGGCCAATGGGACTGAACGCAACTGCCAGGACCGAGAAGATGAACCAGAGCATTTCAACTCCAGAAAAATACGGCATCACACGACGGAAGTTGACCCCGGAAGAGGATTGCGCTCCGACTGGCTGCGGGTGGTCCAAGGGGCCAGTCAACGGTATCGTTCCTTCTCGTTTTTCCTGGCGCCGCTGAACGCACATGATCGGGAGCAGTCCGGACGATTCGACGAATCGCGTCGAGAGAGCGCAGGCACGCAAGTTCCTCCTCGCTGATCCCGAGGAAGCCCCCAAACGGGCTCGATTCCGTCGCTGGCTCGCGTTGGTCGCCGCCGTGGCAATTGTCATCGCCGCCGGCCTTGTGGGTGGGAGCGCGCTGATTTCGCATTGGGCTCTCATCAACTCCTACGAAGACTGGATGCGACACGAACTGCGAACCCTCATGGCCCTCGAGGCCGACTACTACGCCACGCATGGCACGTTCGCGGATTCCGACGAGATCGGCACGACCTTCATCCCCTCCCAAGGCGTGTACATCGACATCCAAAACGTGACTGACTCGAGCTGGCAGGCCACGGCGGTTCATGTCCGCTCCCGAACGGCCTGCTTCGTTTCCGTGAAATTGGGCGGAGCTGGGAACTCGGAAGATCTGCCATCCTGCGAGCGTCAATGAGCGCACTGGTTGACGGTTTCCTCGCGTATCCCCGGTTTCTCTTCAACTTCATTTTTGTCAGAGGCTTCGCTGACTTGTACGAGCCCGGAGTCCTCAGCATGGGACTCGTCACCCTCATGCTCATCGGCGTCGGCATCGCGTTGCTGATCAGTGTCGTCACGCCCCCACCTCCGGAACCGCAACAGGAAACGGACCCGCGTGCACCAGTTCTCAAGCAGGCGGGCTCCACTCGGCGCTTTGTCGAAGGCGTTTTGCGGGTGACCATCCTGCTGACGGGTGGGCCGCTGATCCTCCATTCACTCATGGTCTTGTACAGCCTCGTGGTCTCGACGGTGGACCTGGGAAACATCCTGGACACGGTCAACGCTTCCCTGGCGTACGGTGCGGCGTACCTGCCGCTCCACGCTGGCGCTGCACGAATGAGACACCGAATCACGCGACAGAGCAGGGATCCGGAATCAAAGCCCCCGCTTGCTCGACCGCTGAGGATCTCACTGGGCCTCTTCGAGCTGGTGTTTCCGGTCTATTTCCTGGCGAGTTTGAGTCAGGTGCACCGCGTACCATTTCACCTGATGATCCGTCCCGCCGTCGTTTCAGCGATCGGAACCGTTGTGGCCGTCACGGGTGTGGTGGCGGTCGTTCTGTTGTTACTGCGCGGAAACCCACCCGTAAAGGGATGAGGCGGCCGTTCTGGCGGTGGCTGGAAAGAGTTGGTCTGTAGGGGTAAGGTGGAGATGAGGCGAGGGGAGATCCGGCAACCGGGGTCAGTTGCGCCCCAGCCGCCGCCGCCGCCGCGCCGCCGCCTGCTTGAGTCTCTTGGCCTTGCTTGGCTTGATGTAGAAGCGCTTCTCCCGAAGATCCTTCAGAATACCGGCTCGCAGGACTTTTCGCTTGAAAGCCTTGAGCGCCCACTCGAGTCGGTCGTCTTCCCCCAAAATGATCTCAGCCAAACCTGCTCCTCCTGAGAATAAGCACACTTCCGGCAGGTGAAGGATATGCGGAAACATCCCCTGGTCAAGCCGTGGTTACGTGATTCGGTGCGGTTCTCCGATGCGCCTGGCACGCAGGTATCGCGTAGCGGTGGCGGTCAAAGAGGACTGGGATTCCCCCGGAGTCACATCACAGAGGAAAGACTTCTCGCCGTCGACCACGATCCACCATTTCAGCTTCGACGCGTCCTCCGTTTCGCTGGTGACCGTGTAAGGTCGCCCGGCGTACTTGAATGTGAAATCCTTGACCACGGACTCCTCCCGCTGGCAACAGGGCACGATGCCGGAGTGCCGAGCCTGAGTCCGATCAGTATTGAAAGATCCTCACGGTCGACAAGCGCAATGACATTCCGACCCTGAATGGATAATACTGCGTGTTCAGCAATTGTAGGTCCCCGAAAATGTCGGAGTACCGGGGCCCACGGAGTCCAATGACATAGCGCGCATCGGCAAACACATCGATCTGCGACGTGAGACCGAGGTCAACACCCCCACCCACGGAGAGGGAAACCGAGTTTTCTCTCGCGTCCCCACCATCGGCGCGCCCGGGCACAAACTGAGAAAACGGAAGGTCCGTTCCATTCGGACCGGTGACCGAGAACGCGCCGGCCGTCATCCGCATATAACCGAAGCCGAGCGTCCCATATGGCCGGAACCGTCCACCGGAGGGATGGAATTTTACATTCCCGGACAGGTTGAAAAGGGTCATGGGAGCCCCGTTTACCTCAACGGCCTCGCGGCTCCTCAGGCGGTACGAACCGTTCGATGACTCGAGGAAGGACAGGACGGCGTCATCCTCAAAGCTGAACCGATTGTAGTCCACGTTGGCGACAACGGTGACATTTTTCGTGGCGGTGAGGCCAAGGCCCCCCCCAACGGCGTAGTGCGGAGCCCAGAAGTTTCCCAGCTCACTCGGCGAGGCGACGATCGAGGAAGCCCCGTTGAAATGAACCACGGGTGACACCGTAAAGGGTTGATACGGTTCAAACGTGTACGATGGTCCAGACCCGTCCCCGCGATCACCACGCTCACTGCCTTCGGCGGCGACCGGTCTCGTTCTCTGTGCGTCGGTAATGACCTCGATGGCACCACCCGTGTTGCCGGTTCCCCATTGCTGGGTCGCTTCAGTGGGCGAGTAGTATCGAATCTCCTCAACGAGGGTGATGCTGATGGTCTGCATGAAATCCAGGCCGGTCGGCGCCCTGAGGTTGTCGACATAGAGCTGCGGATAGGCACTCGAGCCACGCATCGAGGTCGTACCGGGGGGACGCATCCATGTGCCGCGCAGCCGTTGGACGGCGTCGAACGCCGTACGGGCGGTGGATGCCCGATCGAGAATGTCCTGCCTGGTGATCAGGGCTGATGACCGGCTCGGTCGCCTCGTGTCACTGGCACCGCCGGTACCTGCCGCGACGGCACACGCCGAGGCGAGGATTGCGATTGTTCCGCATGTAAGAACCGATTGCCGCATCGTCCGAGATATTCGGGAATTTGTCGAAGACTGCGCAACGGACAACTTCAATATAATGGACGAAAAAGGCTGGTTCTGACGGCTCGCTCTATGGAAGCTTTACCAACACGCCGGGAAGGAATTCGTTGGGAGTGGTGACGCGACGTTCGGCAACGCGTCGTTCCGGGTTCTGGCGACGGTCGTTCTCCACCGTCAAGAAACGCTGGCGCCGATCCTGTCCGCGCCGCTCTCCGTTGCACCGGCGATCCGACACATAGTCCTGATCTCGTCGGCTGGGAGCGATACGCCGCACAGCGCCACTGCGACGTTCTTCGGCCACGGCCAGTTCGATTTTTCGGCGATCGCCCGCCCGACGGTCGGTGCCGCGACGTTCCTTTCCGCTGTACACGCTCTCAAACATTCGATCCCTCGATGTTGAACCCTGCCGCGGTTATCGACTTTTGGCCGACGAAACCGAAGCACAGCTGCACGCTGCCCTCCCGTCCGGGTTCGCCGCACTCCACAACACGGCAAGAGTGACGCCAAACGCCGACGGCTTCACGACTTAGGTTTTGGCCCGCAGCCACCAGACTGACTGATGTACCGTTATCCTCATCCCGTCCCGGCCAAGAGTTTCTGAAGCTCTTTCGTTACAATGACTTAATCTGCGTCTGTTCGCGAGTCCACACGGTTCCGCCCGGCCGGACCACACCGAAACCAGCCGTGCCCGCCGCGAGGTCCCCGTCGTGGGACATGTCGGTCAGTCGAGTGGACCAAACACCCCCAGGCGCACAGGTGTTGGACCGCTTCATCACCGAGTCGCGGGCCCGCTTCTGTCAAGTACGACGTGCTGTGATGTCAGTCGGGAGTGGAGCGGATGGGATTCGAACCCACGACCCCCTGCGTGCAAGGCAGGTGCTCTCCCAACTGAGCTACCGCCCCCCGGTTACCGAGGAACGCAAGATAATACGCCCAACCGGCCCCGGAAGTCTGTGATTCGCGAGAGTTTCGGGATCCGGCGTGCATCACCGCATCCACGCGTCTGCGATTCTTCGGGGAGGAAGCATGCGCTCACGATACCCTTCGTCAACGGTCATGACTGCGCCCCCGGCTGATGAAGCAGGACGCGATTCTCCTTGGTGAAGCACTCGACATCGCGTGGGATATAGGACCTCGATTGGAAGCGTGACGAGCAACGGTACCGCCAGGGCATCGCTCTCAACGCGAACTACTCCACCGCACACCAATGGTATGGTGGACCCCTCTACGTGTTAGGCAGATTTGACGGAGCCCTCGCAGAACTGCGAATTGCGGCCCGGCCGTTGAGGCCCTGGCCAAACTCGACTACTGACCCGAACCCGGAGCGATCATCCCTGCTTTCCGATGCACCGAGCCCTGATTCAACCCCAGCTTGGCCATTCAGACTACGCACTCGACTTCGTGGAAAACAGTCAGGCCGGTTGCCGGAATCAGGCAAACGGTGTGTTGACACCCACCCTTCCGGGACGTGCAGACAGGTCGCGTCCTTCCAGTCCCGTCCACATCCTGTTCATGACCGCACGGGCGGCATTCAAGGCCGCGGCGCCTTCCGGCGTAACGCGGAAGAATCGACGGGACTTGCCGCCGGGAACGGGGGTCGGGTCGGACAGCCATGAGGCGGCCAAGCCACGCTTCTCGAGACGGACGAGGGTGACGTAGATCGTCGCAATGGACACGGACCGATTTGCCGTCCGCTCCAGCTCCTGCTGAATGGCGGCACCGTATCCTAGATTGCTGAGCCGGACCACGGCCAGCAGAGCGAGCTGCTCGAACTCGCCGAGTGTTTCCTGCACCATGAGCAATAATTGACATTGCCAATTTTTGTGTCAATGGGGCACGGCTGCGGCAGGTCACCACCATTCCGGGCTTCATCCCGAAGAAGTAATTCAGGAGCTGAGGTTGAACGTTGGGTCTGAGCGTTGGCGCGATCCAAATCGAAACCCGGAGCACGAAACCGACGTAGATTGATCCATGGCATTGATATTCGAGTGGCTCAAGCGGATCATCCGCATCGGAATCTGGGAATTCCTGCATAAAATCGGGCTCAAAGCCCTCCTGAGCCTTCTCGGTGTGGTAATCGGCCTGGTCATTCTCGTTGTCATTCTGATCGTGCTGGTCATCATCCTGCTCTGATTCGGGTTCACGAGGTACGCATGCAAAAAGGGTCTCCAACCGGAGACCCTTCGTTATTTACCCGCCTTTGCGAATCCTCGAACGAGGGCGTGTCAGCTTTGCGCCGGCCGGATGATGCCGTACGATTCCGTTTGCAGCCCATCATCAGTCGTCCTGCCCAGGATCCAGACCTTGGCCCCGATCTGGGTCTGCAGAGCCTCGGGAGGATTCGTCAGACGAACGGTGGTATCACCTTCCAACCACAACCCGCCGTCCCGGGAAACGATTACGCCCACGGTCGGCCGTCTACCCTGCACGGATGTGACGTCATATTCCGTCACGTTCAACCCCTGCATACCCGTGCCCATCGTGCCGGTGACCGATACAGTCACACCGGACAGCCGCATGAGTTCGCGTGCCAGGTCTCCCGTGAGCTGGACCTCGGGCCCGCCGGCCGCGGGCCGGAGCATCACCATGGGCAGTGGATCCGCCCCGGCTATCCGAATGCTGCCTTCCATGGTCTCCGGTGCGGGCATGGCTGTCTCGGGGCTCCGTGCATTACACGCGGCCAACATGAGGGCCGCCAATACTACTGAAAGTCGTCTTACGCGCATCCTATTGAATCCTAACGAGGAAGATTTGCATGTGGTTGGGTAGCGTACTGTCGTTGACGTCGCGAACCCGCACCGCAGTGGCAGGTCGATCGGCGCCGCTGATGAGGTAGTACGCTGTCGACCCCGAGACCACCTCCGTGGTGCTCTGGAAGACACCATAGCCTAACGACGGCGGGATCAGTCGCGACGAGCGTGACAGGTTGGACGTACCAAACATCGAGAAGTAGTTCCAACTGGGGATCGTCAATCGCGTGGCGGCCCCCGTCACCCGATCATCAACGTAGATCGCGGCTGCCCATTGTGCCAGCAGCGAATCGACCGGCAGCCCGACGACCCCTTCGATGTTCGCGAATCCATTGTTGGTATTGTCGATGAGGAAACGGTGCAGTTCCTGCTCGCCTCCAGCGAACGTACCGCCAAGGTGATCGGAGATCCATCGCAGGAACGACCACGTGACGCCATACCAGAGCGAGCGGCCCCCGCACGGCGTCCCGAAGGGGGTACGCCAGCTGCATCTCTCGGGCGCACCGTCGATCGACTCGTTGGGACTCGGGAGATTTCGACCGAAGTAGTATGCCATGTCGTTGAGCCCCAAGGCATACCATGAGACACCGGATGCGGCCTCGCCAAACCCGACCGAAAAGCTGTAGTTCTCACCCACGGTGTTCCCCAGCACAGCGTGCCCTGCCACCTCTTCCGCCAGTGTCGCCTGTCCTTCCGCCATGAATGCGCTCATGAACTCGTTTGGCCCCAACGCACGACGACGGGACAGTTGGATGATGTGGGAGAATTCGTGCGCAATGAGTGGAGGCATCTCCCCACGCGCCGCATCGAGCGGATAGACGCCGTTCACGATTCCGTTCGGATCGGGGGCGCGCCCATAGAAGATCTCCGCCTCGTTACTGGACGGGCACTCGGCAAGCGGAACCAGATCGGCGGGTGACACAAAGCCGAGTATCGTCTGGCTCCATTCGTTGATCTGGCTCGTTATGAGGATGAGAATGCGTCCGTTGCCGTCGCCATCCGACGGCTCACCAAAATACGCGACATCGGTTGGATAGAGCTGGTTATCGAGCTGATCGCTGAACCCCTGATAGTCGGCGGTCGTGAATCCGCCGCTGGGATTCCGCGAATCAGCAAGCCAGATCCCACGTTGGCCGACAACCTGGACCGTTGCTGTCAGAGTCTCCGAATCGTTGCAACTGCTCATGCCAGGTCTGATATCGGGGATCTTCAACTGGAATGTTTCGCCCGGTTGAACGGTGGAGTCGATGACGACGGCGGCTCCCATCCGGGCATCCGGGACCAACGTTCGGTTGAGGTAATCTTCGCGCTGCGCAGCACGCAGCTCTATCTCGGCTTCACGATGCCGTCGACGACGTTCCCACGCCGGGTCCAGCGCCACAGGCGCGGTGAGGTCCAGCACGTCGGGTGCAACGGCCGTCCCTGGCGCCCCGCCAACCGCGCTACCGATGATCCGGGCGGAGGTGCGAAGGCCAGCGATGAACGACGCATTCTGCACGCCAAGGAGATATTCTTCACTGGCCGCCGTTGCCCCAAACTGCAGGCAGAAACTCGACGGGTCCTGGATAATAGTTTGCTCACCGACGGCCAGGGACACCTGCTCGGCAGGTGCCCAGGGATGTGAAGTCGGCGCGGTCGTGCCGCCAAGGGCTGTGGACACCAACACGTCGACAGATCCTGCCGTACGGCATGCACCCGGGGGGACCGTCACGTCCAGGGTCGTCGCTGACGCGGTATTGATTACGGCCAGCACGTTGTCAATCAGGACCGTGTCGTTCGCCGCGTTCCCATCGAACCCCGTTCCGGTAATCGTCGCCGGCTGACCCGGCACCAAGGTGGCTGGCTGGATGTCCGTCACGGCGAGATCCGTTCCCGTCGCCGTAAAGGTGAGCGGTGAACCGGCGACGGATCCGGCATCAGCCGTCGCTTGTTGATCCCCGAGGACGTTTCCGATGGTCCAACGCGTTCGTGCGAACCCCGCGGCATCGGTCGATGTGACCGCGGGATCGACCGAGCCGTTTCCGACACCGGCGGCGAACGTGACCGGGTGATCGGGAACCCCGTTCCCGAACTGGTCCAGGACCTTGACGACGAGGTGTTTGGGCAGTACGGCACCGAGCGGCTGGCGCTGACCATCACCACTGTCCGGCGACACGGAAACGGGCACATCCGGCAACCCTGTCGCAACGAACACGGCCTCCCCGGCGGCGGCAATCTCCGAACGTGCAGTGACGCGGTATCCTCCGCCCGCGAGGCTTCCCAACGTCAGGGTGGTCGACGCCGTGCCATCCGCCGACGTGGTCGCCGACGCCACACTCAATGAAGCCGTCGGTTCGTTCAACGAGAAGGTGACCCCAAGACCGGCAATGCCGTTGCTGCGGGCATCGACGACCCGTACCACCAGCGGCTGGGTCAGGGCGGTCGTGACCGGTCCCGACTGGGCGTCTCCTGAAACCTTCAGGAGTCCGGTTGCCACCTGAGTCACCGTTACCGACGCCGATTTGGTCAACGACCCCGCCGACGCGGTCACCTCAGCTGTCCCGACCCCTTCGGCGGTGAGCAGGCCGGTTGCGTTCACGGAGACCACGGTGTTGTCCGACGAGAGAAATTCCACGGTGCTGTTCAACTCGTTGCCGAGCGCGTCGCGCACCGTGGCCGTTAACTGCTCCGTTTCGGTCAACGCCTCGAAACTCACCGTCGACGGGACGAGTGTGAGTGATGCTGGCTGGGCGAGGTTCCCACCTGTGGAGTCGCCGCAACCGGCAATCAGGATCGCTGTCAAAAAAACGCGCCCACCCATCGTCTTCATGTTTGGAACCTCATTGATCGCCAGGGATAAGATGCCAGTAGGCGGCATCAGTGTACACTGTTTCCCGATCTCCACTTGTTTACCCATCGTCCGATCGGTAGTATCTACACTGGAGTAATTTGTTCGGTATATTTTCGGCACCTGAACCCGAGGCCCTTGTGGACATACAGACTCTGCAAAAGGTCGCGCTGTTTGATAAATGCGACAACTTCACACAGGCCCGCGAAGTCGAGCGTTCGGGCCTGTATCCATACTTCAAGCCGATTTCGAAGTCCGAGGATACCGTGGTCGTCATTGATGGCAAGGATCGCATCATGATGGGCTCCAACAACTACCTCGGCCTCACTCACCATCCTCGGGTATTGGCTGCGGCCCGCTCGGCGCTGGAACGATACGGATCGGGGTGTACGGGAAGTCGCTTCCTGAACGGCACCCTCGACCTGCACGAACAGCTCGAGGCTCGACTCGCAACATTCTTCGGCAAGGAAGCAGCGTTGGTGCTGTCCACCGGCTATCAGGCAAACCTCGGACTGATCTCAGGATTGGTCGGCCGTGGTGACGTCGTCTTCATCGACAAGCTCGATCACGCCTCTATCGTTGACGGCGCCAAAATGGCGTTCGGCCAGACTGAGCGGTACGCGCACAACTGTTTCGAACAACTCGAGCGTTTGCTCGAGAAGCATGCGGACCGTGGCAAAATGATCGTGGTTGACGGCGTGTACTCAATGGAAGGGGACATCGCTAAACTTGCGTCCCTGGTTCCGATCGCCAAGCGACACGGTGCCGCATTGGCCGTCGACGACGCCCACTCGACGGGTGTCCTGGGCCCAAAGGGTGACGGCACGGCGGCACATTTTGGTCTGATTGACGAGATCGATATCGTTGTGGGGACCTTCTCGAAATCCCTCGCCTCGATTGGCGGGTTTATCGCCGGGTCCGAGAGCGTCATTCACTATCTCAAACATCACAGCCGCCCGTTGATCTTCTCGGCTGCACTCCCACCAGCCAACACGGCTGGCGTGCTCGCGGCCCTTGAGGTGATCGTGGAAGAACCAGAACGCCGCGAGCGGTTGTGGAAGAATACCACAAAACTGCGCGAAGGGTTGCAGAGTCTCGGTTTCGGTACCGGCCCGACCGAAACGCCAATCATCCCGGTGTTGATCGGCTCGTTGCACGACACGTTCGCGTTCTGGCGGCGGCTGTTCGACGCGGGTGTCTTCACCAACCCGGTCGTTCCGCCCGCCGTGCCGCCATCCGAGTGCCGATTGCGGACCAGCCTCATGGCGACCCATACCGACGACCAGATTGACCGAGTGCTGGAGGCGTTCGCTACGCTGGGCAAGGCATCGGGGGTTATTTGACAGGAAGTACGGCCGTGCGACCCGTTCGCACGGCCGCCGCTCTCAAGAACTTCATCGCATTTCCATACGAACTACACCGCGGGCACCCTCTCTGGGTGCCGCCTTTGCGTATGGATATTAAGAAGCTCCTCTCCCGGGAAAAGAATCCGTTCTTCGATCACGCCGATGCCGAGTATTTTCTCGCGTCGCGCGAGGACGCGAGCGGTGAGCAGATCGTTGGCCGCATTGCCGCTATTCACAATCGTGCGCACAACCAGTTTCACGATGATTCGGTTGGATTCTTTGGATTCTTCGAGTCCATCGACGACCAGGGGGTCGTCAACGCGCTGATGAAGCCGGTGCGTGAGTGGCTCAGTGCGAGAGGCCTGACGGCGATGCGCGGGCCGGCGTCATTCTCGACCAATGACGAATGCGGGCTGCTGGTGGACGGATTCGATACTCCCCCCACGCTGTTGACCCCGTACACACCACCCTACTACGCCAGACTCATCGAGGGTGCCGGGCTTGCCAAGGCGAAGGATCTCTACCAGTACCAGACAGTCAGCAATCAACTTCCCGAGCGCCTGATCCGCGGAGCGCGTCTTATCGCGGAACGACACCACATCGCGCTGCGACCGTTGAACAAGAAGAACTTTGACGCCGAAGTGGAGATCATCAAGGAACTCTACAACAGTGTGTGGGAAAAGAACTGGGGATTCATTCCCATGACCGACGCCGAGATCGATCACATGGCAAAGGACATGAAACCCGTGGCCGTACCCGACCTCATCGTCTTTGCCGAGCGAAACGGAGAGACAATCGGATTTGCCGCCGCCCTGCCGGACCTCAACCCGGCTCTCAAGAAGAATCCCTCGGGACGACTCTTTCCAGGTATCGTGCGAATCCTGTGGGAAGCCCGGAAGATCACACGCATCCGAATACTCCTGCTCGGTCTAAAGAAGGAATATCGACGCACCGGTGCGGATGCGTTGATGTATCATTGGATCTGGGAGAAGGGATATAAACTGGGATACCGGTGGGCGGAGGCCGGATGGATCCTGGAAGACAACACGGCAATGAACAACGGACTCCAACGCCTCGGCTTCGAACACTACAAGACGCTGCGACTCTACGAACAACCCCTCGTGTAGCCAGTTGAGCTGCGGAATGCTTTCGGCATTGCATCGACAGATGGCACCGCTCGACACAATCCACGCCGTCCAATCCCGCAGCGCCGCGGCAGCAGGACGACACCCGGGTCCATGAAGATTCTCGTCACGGGCGGCACAGGCTTCGTTGGCTCACATCTGGTGGAAAAACTCCTCACCCAGGACCACAGTGTCGTCTGCCTCGTACGGGATCAATCCAAGGCGGAACGGCTGTTTACCCGCGAGAAACCGCAGTTCGTGGTGGGAGATCTGGATGCCACCGATGCACTCTCAACAGCGGCGCGTGGTGTTGAGGCCGTGTTCCACGTTGCCGGTCTCACCGCCGCCAGAAGCCGGGCTGATTTCCATCGCGTCAACGTGCAGGGAACGCAGACACTCGTGCGAATCGTGGCAGCCAAGGCAAAGGACGTGCAACGCTTTGTGCATGTAAGCAGTCTCGCCGCGTGTGGTCCCACACCGGACGGCGTTGCGGCAAACGCGTCTTCCAAACCACAACCCGTAAGCCAATACGGCTGGAGCAAGCTGGCGGGTGAGGAGGCCGTGCGGCGATCAGACCTGCCTTGGGTCATCATCCGACCACCAACCGTTTACGGGCCGCGTGATACGGAACTCTTTCGGATCTTCAAGCTGGCGCGTACGGGCCTGGTCCCGGTGTTGGGTACCGGCGAGCAATCCAATTCATTTGTTTACATTGCGGATCTCGTGGACGCCCTCGCCGCCTGTTTGAATGCACCAGAGAAGGCTACTTACTTCCCCAGCCACCCCGGCATCTACACCCAGCGGGAACTGGTTCATCACGTGTCGCGGGCGCTCTCTGAGGGTGCAACATCCGCCCGAGTGATTGGCGTTCCCGAACTCGTTGCTCGTTCCAGTCTCTGGCTAACGGGAACGTTTGCCCGGTTGCTCGGGCGCGCAACCCTCCTGAACGCGGATCGGGCCAATGACTTTCTTGCCAGCGCGTGGGTCTGCTCCTCAGCGGAACTGGAACGGGATACCGGGTGGCGCCCCGAGACCGATTTGCCTAACGGCCTTGCCCTCACGGCACAATGGTACCGCCAGCACGGATGGCTCTGAATCCCGTTGACAAGCTGCTCGGGAGCTACCTGGGTTTCGTAACGCTCGTCATGCTCCTCCGCCACCCCTTTTCCGGTTCGACAACCGCGTGGATGCTTGTTATGCACGTGCTGTTCGGGCTCCTGTTGTTTCTCTTCTCCAGGCTCGACGCCCGCATGCGAGTCGGAAACGTAGTCCACGAATTGTATCCGCTGGTGATGGTGGTACCGCTGTATACGGAAATCGGCTTCCTCAACGCCGAGTTGGGTGAGTCGGCGATCCTCGCCAACGATGCATTCGTTCAATCCATTGAGGCGTGGATCTTCGGGGGCCAGATTTCATACACATGGCTGCGCGAGTACCCTTCCGTGTTCTGGTCAGGTGCGCTCCATCTGGCCTACCTGTCGTACTACGTCATCATCGTCATTGGCCCGGTCGTACTTCTCGCCCAGAAACGCACCGGGGCGGCGCGGATGGTCCTCTTCTCGACCATGCTCGCCTTCGTCTTCTGCTACATGTGGTTCATCCTGTTCCCTGTCGCCGGACCCAACTGGGTGTTCGATCACCCAACGGGACCCGTACGAGAGGTGTGGAGTGCACGGCTCGTTTACAGCCTGCTCGACACGGGATCCTCCTACGGCGCGGCGTTTCCCAGCTCGCACGTCGCGGCCACGCTCGCGGCGACGCTCACGCTGCTGAAGGTACGAAAACCGCTGGGGCTGGCCGTGCTGGGCCCGTGCCTGCTCCTCATCGTCGCGACCGTGTATTGTCAAATGCACTATGGCGTGGATGCCGGAAGCGGGGTCGTGGTGGGGATAGCGGCCGTAGTCTCGAGCCGACTCCCGACTCTCAACAGGGTGCTGAAAAAAGGGTTCCCGGCGGCGCGCGTTGGGTCGCGGCCCATGGATGATGGGGCGGTGTAGTAGGGGGCCGCGAACCGCGGCGCGTGGAGGGAGCCCTTTTTCCGCACCCCGCTAAGGAAGCTCTGAAAAAGTCGTGTGGTGGTCCCTCGGGCCGCTGCAGTTCGCGGGAAAGGCCAGTGAGTACGAG
>Ga0302046_10001255_pt1 | contig 23833 bp, 19 predicted proteins | sample RVTome_11_FD_200261 | JGI IMG/M metagenome (GOLD analysis project Ga0302046, IMG submission 200261) | Soil microbial communities from uranium-contaminated site in the Upper Colorado River Basin, Wyoming, United States - RVT147D111 (version 2) ... | reverse complement strand
ACCGCGACGTGCACGACACCTCGCCGCGCATCGCCTACATGCGCGCGACGCTGCTGGGCATGTGCAACCCGCACGAGCTGACGCCGCGCCAGCTGACGTTCGTCGCCTACCTGCTCGAGCGCTGGGCCGAAAAGGTGGAAGTGTCGGGGAAGCCCGTGGAGGAGGGCGAGGTGCCGCCGCTCGTCGTCGACCTCGCCGGCGAGCGCTGCGCCGAGCGCGGCGCCGCCGAAGGCACGGAGCTGCGCTACCTGGACGCGCGGCGCCTGGCGAAGAGCCTGCGCAACCGCGTCGCGCTGCTCAGAAAGGGCGAGTCGCCGGCGCGGCTCGCGCTCGGCGAGGACTGCGTGCAGCCCTCGTGCGAGCAGCTGCTCGTGTTTCTGTACCGCCAGTGGTGCCAGGCGCGAGCGCCGCGCGGCGTGGAACGCAAGCACGCGAACAACCGGGTGCAGGTCTGCACCAGCCTCGCCGCCATCCACTACTACGTCTCCGGGCGCGTGTTCCGCGTCGCCACCGCCTTCAAGGAGCTCACCGTCCGCCAGCGCGACGAGATCGCCACCTTCGGCCGCGTCAGCACGCGCGACGAGGACGACTACAGCGTGGCGCAGGGGTTCCTGCTCGAGCAGTGGCAGCTCGAGGACGAAAGCGCGCAGGGCCTGCGCATGCTGCGCCGCGCCGGCAGTCCCGGGCGGCGCATGGCGCAGGGGCAGCTCGTCGGCGTGCGGACCGCCGACGCAAAGAGCTTCCAGCTCGGCCAGGCACGCTGGCTGCTGGCCACCGACTCCGGCGACCTGATCTGCGGCGTGAAGCTGCTGCCCGGGCTGCCGCTCGCCGCCGCGGTGCGCGGCACCGGCGTCAACGCGGCCGACGAGAAGTACGTGCAGGCCGTCGCGCTCGCCGCGGTGCCGGCGCTCAAGGCGCCGCCCACGCTCGTACTGGCGCCCGGCTGGTTCAGGCCCAAGCGCGTCGTCGACGCGGCGATCCAGAAGCCGATGCGCGTGCGCCTGCTCGAAGTCATCGAGCGCGGCAACGACTTCGAGCGCGTGGCCTACGAGGTGCTGCCGGACTAGGCGTGATGGCCCGATAGGCTATGGCTGTTGGGCAGGCTGTAGCCTCGGCGCTAGTCGCTCCGCTGGAACAAAAACAAACTTCCACTCAGCGTAGCTACGCGCCTTCGCGAAGTCGCGATAAACCGCAGGGAAACCGGCTACCTTGACCGGCGCTTCCGTGGACACACTGTGTACGCCAGCGATACCACCGTCAGGCGCCTTGACGACGGCCCATTCCCCGCCGCTGATCGGGTCGGGATAGAGTTTCCTCAGATGCCGCACGGTACCGGCGTGGCGCGGGTCCATTAGCAGGTCTTCGAGCGAGCGCGGGAACTGGCGCGGTCCCGAAAGAAAGTAGCGCTCGATCGCCCGGCGGTACTCATCGCCAATGTGCAGGAGCTCGGCTTCCTTCTCACGCAGCACGGTCGTGTGCCACGCTTCGCCCGCGAGCGCGAGGCCGCCGCTCAGGATAGCCACCGCGAATAGGATCGCGAGGTAGGTGAATCCCGCACCGCGAGAACGCGCGCCTACCATGCCGCGTACTCCGTACCGTCGAGCCCCTTGCCTGCGGCCCCGCTCTTCACGTCGAACACGCCGCCCTTCTGCGCATCCGCGGGCGGCACGACGATCCAGGTCGTGGTGCTCTCGGTGATCGGATCGAACGGCGCGCCGCGCAGGTACTTCTCAGTGGTAAGCGCTTCGAGCGAGTCCGGGTACCTGCCCCTGTCGCCATAGTATTTGCCGATCGCATCGCGCAGGTGATACAGGTTTTCCCGCAGTACCACCTCCTTGGACCTGTCCACGCTCGAGTAGTAGCGCGGCACCGCAATTGAGAGCAGCGTGGCGACTATCGCCAGCACCACCAGCAGCTCGATCAGCGTGAAGCCGCGCGCGCGCATCACCAGTCCCGGTAGGGCCGGCCGTTGATGCCGCGCCCCGGCACGCGCGAATAAACGTCGAACACGTCCTCGCCGTCCTGCGGGTCCTGCGGCGAACTGGCATAGCTGCGCTTGCCCCAGGTATCGGCGGCTGCGAGCGCACTGTCCGGGGCGAAGGGGTCGGGCGGCAGCCGGCGCATGAAGTACAGGCGCTCGCGCCGCGGGCTCTTCTGATCCTCCACCCCCTCGACCAGGTCCTCGAGCCGGCGCGGAAAGCCCGATTCACCTTCCCGCTTAAGGATCCGGCCCTCGTCCGAGGCCTGCTTGTAGGCATCCAGCGCGACGCGGATGTCGCGCAGCGCACGGCGCAGGTCCTGCTCCTTTGCGCGTTGCACGACGAGCTCGTTCAGTGGCAGCGCTACCGACGCGAGGACGGCGACGATGGCGAGCGAGATCAGCAGCTCGATCAAGGTGAAGCCGCGCGCGCGCATCACTGGGCAGGCGGCTTCACACCGCCGAGAGGCACCATCTCCGGCGCAGGGGCCGATGGGCTTTCCGCGGCCGGCTTGGCAGGCGATTGGGGCGGAGGTGGCGCCGCGCTCGCCGGAGCGCCTGTCGAGGCCTCCGTGCCGGCGGCGAATTCGATCGAGCGCGCGTCCGGCCGCGCAAGCGTGCGCACCAGGCGCGGCGTGATGAGCAATACGACCTCGGTGCGGGAGGTATTATCGCGAGTTGCCGAAAAGAGCCGCCCCACCGTCGGCAAATCCCCGATGCCCGGCACGCGGCTTGCGCTGCGGCGGTCCTCGTCGCTGATCAGACCGGCCAGGACCTGCGTTTCGCCGTCGCGCAGGCGCAGGACGGTGCTCGCGTTGCGAGTGCCGATCTGGTAGGTAAGCGTGTTGGTGGTGGCGCTGCGCACCTCGCGCGCGATGTTGCTCACCTCCAGCCCGACCTTGATGCCGATCTCGTCCTCGAGGTAGATCTGCGGCTCGACCTCGAGCTTGAGTCCCACGTCCAGGTAGCTCACCGACTCAGAGACAAACCCGCCGCTCGCCGCCGCTGTCGTAGTGATCACCGGCACACGGTCTCCGATGTGGATGCGCGCCTTCTCCTTATTGCGCACGCGGATGCGCGGATTGGCGAGCACGCTGGTCGAAGCATCCTGCTGGCGCAGGGTGAGGAGGAAAAGCGGATCGGAGAAGCTTAGCTGCACGATGCTGGAATCGCGCGCCAGCCACTCGGGCAGCGTCACCACGCCCGGCTTGCCCGCGGCGCCCACGAGACCGAGCGCCGCCGTCTCCGGAAAGCGCATGCCGAGCTCGAGCAGCCGGCTCGCGCCGACTTCCAACACCTCCACCTCCAGCATGACCTCCGGCTCGGCAAGATCGTGCGCGGCGATCAACCGCTCGGCGAGGCGCACGGCGCTCGGCGTGTCCTTGATGAACACCGCGTTCAGCTTCTCGTCGATGAACAGATCCTTGGTCTTCACCAGCGTGCGGATCATGCTCGCCGTGTGTTTCGCGTCGGCGTTGGCGAGGTAGAAGCCGCGTACCACCAGCTCCTGGTACTCGCGGAGCTTCTGCGGCGTATTGGGAAACACGAGCACGGTGGTCTCATTGATCAGCTTCTGCTCGAGCTGGTGCGTAGAGAGGATCACGCGCACCAGCTCCTCCACCGGGGACTGGCGCAGCACGAGCGTCGTCTTCTGGTCGGCGCGCACGTCCTTGTCGAGAACGAAGCTCACGCCGGAATTGCGCGAGATCACGTCGAACACGGCGCGTAGCGTCACGTCGCGCAGCTCGAGCGCCATCGGCTGGGCGCTGGCTGGCTTAAGACGCACGGTGGCGTAGGCCGGGGGCACGGTCTTCTCCTCGATCAAGCGCCGGAGCCGCCGCGCCTCGCGCTGTTGAGGGTTCTCGGCGAGCACCGGCCGCAGCAGGTCTTGCGCCTCGTGGTACTTCTCCTCCTCCACCAGCCTCCCGGCGGCGGCGATCACGCCGCGGTGCCGCGCATCTGCCTCGATGAGCGTAAGGCCGCGCCTGGCACGCGCATTTTCGGCGTCGAACGACAGCACACGGCGATAGAGCGCCGCGGCGGCGTCGGCGCGCTCCGTCGCCCGCAGCGCTTCGGCCTGCGCCACCCACTGCGCGACAAGCCGTTCGCGCTGACGGAAAAGCTCGGCCCGGTACTCGTGGTTCTGCGGTTGCTCGCGGGCCGCTATCTGCAGGAGCGCGAGCGCCTCCTCGCCCCGGCCCGCGGCCACGTAGGCGCGTGATTCGTCGAGCACCGGGTCGATGCCCGCGCACGCTGGCACCAGCAGGAGAAGCGCGAGGGTTCGCAAAGTGCGCGGTGAAGGCATGGTCAGATCCTCCGCTCCGGCGCGGCTGGGCGCAGGTGGATCGTCAGTCGCAGTTGGGCTTCGAGCGCGCCTTCGGAGGCATTGCGGCGCTGGAAGCTCATCCCGTCCACCGAGGCGGTGGGCATGTCTTCCAGCACGCGGCCCACGAAGCGGCGCAGCTGCGCGTAGCTGCCGCGTATCGGGAGAACCACGCGATAGGCGGCAAGCCCCCCTCCGGTCGAGACCAAGCGGTACTCGGCCTGCTGCAGCTTGAGGTTCGCGGCTTTGGCATGCGCGTACAGCGCAGCGATCTCGTCCGTCAGCCGGTCCGCGGACGGGAACGACTCGTGAAAGCGTTCGAGCCGCGTCGCATCGCGGTCAGCCGCGACCGGCAGAGTCCCCGGCAGCGCGCGTGCGCGTGCTGCAGCCGCGAGGCGTGTCTCAAGCTCGTGATGCGCAGGGGCTAGCGTGCCGACGTAGAAGGCGAAGCAGAAACACAGCACGCCCAGCCCGACTATGCCGGCTGCACCCAGCGCATCGGCCATACGGCGAATGCGCCTCATGGCGCACCCCCGAAGAAGGCCTGCACGGCAAACTGCAGCGGCTGGCGCGGGTGCTCTAGCTGCACTTGGTGATGCACGAGGTGGACGGCACTGAAGCCGCGCGCGTTCTCCAGGCGGCGCACATAGTCGAGCATGGTCTCGGGCGTGCGTGCTTCCGCCGTCACCCGCAGGAGCCTGCGTTCGGCGTCCGGCTGGATCTGCAGCAAGGCAACGCCGGGCCGCGCTGCGCTCTCCAGGGATTCGATCATCTGCGCCCAAGGCAGTGCGAGCTGCCGCACGATGGATTGGGCCTGCTTGAGTTGCGCATCGAGCGGCTCGCGTTGTGGGGGCGCTGCGGGGCGCGTCGAGGTGAGCAACATCTCGGCCGCCTCCAGCCGCCGCAAGCTCTCCTGCGTGTCCCGGAAGCGGTCGAGCTCCACGACGATGACGAGAAGCGCGGCGGCGAGCAGCGCATAGCCCAGCACACGCCGCGGTCGGCGGGCCACCATGAAGTCGAGCGCGAGTGCGGGCCAACTCATGCAGCTAGGGGCAGCGCCTCTGGCATACCGTTCACCAGGACCGCGCCTGGGAGCGAAATCCCGGCAGAACGAATGCGCTCGCGCTCGAAGAGCCCGCGCCAGTCGCCACCGCCGTGCGCGGTGTGCAGCGCACGCAATCCGCCGTCGGCGACAAGCGCGAGACAGATGTGATCGGTTTCCACGAGCGCCAGCCACGCGCCCTCTGGCGGAATGTGCGAACGCCAGTTGTTATAGGCAGCCATGAGGCCAGGCTGCACAGAAATGAGCCGCGCGCGCAAAGGGGGCGCGAAGCATGCCTTGAGCTCTTCGAGCAGCGCCCGGTCAATCGCGCAGGCCAGTCGCGGTCCTGTACCGATCGCGGCAAGTCGCACTTCCCAGCCTCGGCTGCGCTCGCCGTGCACGCGCGCGAAGTGGAAACGCGCGAGTGCTTCCTCCTCTTCGAGCGTGGGGTCGCTCTCGGGGGCGGGCACGATCAGGTAGCGCACGAGAGCGCCGGATGCGACGACGCTGACGCGCAGGCGCTCACGCCGCCACGCACGCGCCTCTATCTTGAGCGCCTCCAGCGCTCCTTGCCAGCGCTCTGGTCCATGCGCGGGATCGACCTCGATCCGCCGGCTGCCTTCTCGGCGCTTGTACGAGAGCGCGGACGGCTCCAGGGTGATCTCGACGCGCTCAGGCCACAAACGTGACACGGTTGATCTCCTGCAGCGTCGTTTCTCCGTGGCGTACGGCGTCGAGCGCGGCTTGGCGCAGGAAGCGCGTGCCGTGGCGCGCGGCAGCCTCCTTTAGCGCTCGCACCGGTGAGCGGCCAGTGATGAGCTCGCGCAGCTCGTCGTTCAACACCAGCAGCTCGGCGATTGCCTTGCGGCCGCGATAGCCCGCACCGCGGCATTCGCGGCACCCGCGCCCGGCGCGAAAGCGCCACCCGGTTACCTGCGTCGCCTCCAGTCGGGACTCTTCGAGTTGCTCCGGATCTGGCCGGATTGCCTCGGCGCAATGCGGGCAGACCAGGCGCACCAACCGCTGCGCGAGGATCGCGTTCAGTGCCGAGACGAAGCCAACCAGGTCGACGTTCATGTGCATGAAGCGCCCGATGACATCGAACACATTGTTTGCGTGCACGGTCGTGAAGACGAGGTGCCCGGTGAGTGCGGACTGCACCGCGATGTTGGCGGTCTCCGGATCGCGGATCTCGCCCACCATGATGCGATCCGGGTCGTGGCGCAGGATGGAGCGCAGCCCGCGAGCAAAGCTGAGGCCCTTCTTCTCGTTCACCGGGATCTGCAGCACGCCGGGAAGCTGGTACTCGACCGGGTCCTCGATGGTGACGATCTTGTCCTGCCCGCGGTTTATCTCGGTAATCGCAGCGTAGAGCGTGGTTGTCTTCCCGCTGCCGGTAGGGCCGGTCACCAGGAGCATGCCGTGCGGCTCCTGTGCCAGGCGCCGCAGCATCCGAATATCTCGCGCCTCGAACCCAAGGCTGTCGAGCGAGAGCTGCTGCCGGGCGGATTCGTAAAGGGACTGCTTGTCCAGCACGCGCAACACAGCGTCCTCGCCATGGATGCTGGGCATGATCGAGACACGGAAGTCGATAGTCCGGCCACGGTCGACGCCCTTGAACCGCCCGTCCTGCGGGACGCGCCGCTCGGTGATGTCGAGCTCGGAGAGCACCTTGACGCGCGCGATGGCCTCCTCGGCCTGCGTCGGGTCGTCGATCTGCTTGATCTGGGAGAGGATGCCGTCGATGCGGAACTTGATCGCGAGCCCTCCGGCCACGCTCTCGAGGTGAATGTCGCTTGCGCCGATCTTGAGCGCGTCGCGCAGCGTCGAACGCACCAGGCGTACTATCTCGCTACGTTCCTCGGCGATCGCCTTCAACGACAGGTCCTCCACGCCTTGCCGATCCTCGCCGCGAGCGCCGGCTTCGGCGCGCACCGCATCCAGCGCGCGCAGCGTCTCTTCATGGCTGGCGAGGAAGGCGACAAGGTCGCCCCGGTGGGCAAGCCGCAGTTCGAAGCGCGCGCGCAGGCGCTCCATCGCCCATGCCTCGAGCTCCCCCGAGAAGGGGTCGTCCGCGGCGACGATGAACCCCCCATCATCGCCGCGCAGCACCGCGCAGCCGCGCTGCGAGCATTCGGCGAAGGGGACCGCGTCGAACGCCGGCGCGAGCCGTCGCAACGCCTCCATCCGCAGCACCGGCAGCCGGAACGCGGCACCCAGCGCGTCGGCGAAGGCGTCGGGCTCGAGCGCGAGGCGTTCCTCGAGTACGTCGACCACGCGGCGCGTCCCGGCCGCCGTCGCGCGCGCTTCGGCGATGTCCTCGGCGCGGATCATTGGAGGTTCCCCGCCAGCTCGAAGATCGGCATGTACATGAGGATCACGATGATCCCGATCACGAGGCCGATCACCGCCATCAGGATCGGCTCGAACAGGCGCGTGAACCAGTCGACCCAGCGCGCAAGCTCCTCATCGTGGAAGCCCGCTGCGCGTTCCAGCATCTCGCCCATGTTGCCGCCGCTCTCGCCCACCCCGATCATGCGCAAAGCCACCGGCGTGGCGAGGCCGTTCGCCTCCAGAGACGCGGCCACACCACGCCCCTCGCGGATGGTGCGCCCCGCGGCGGCAAGGCGCTCGCGCAGCACAGGATGCAGGAGATCGGCACCCATATCGAGCGCCGCGACTAGCGGCATGCCTCCCTTCAGGAGCATCCCGGTCGTCCGGTAAAGGCGCGAGAGCTGGTAGACCCTCATTCGCTCGCCGAGCCCCGGCAGGCGCCAGAGCGCATCGCCCAGGGCAGCGCGTGCCCGTGGCCGGCGTAGCGCGTACACGATCGCCGCGGCGAGCGCGGCGAGCGCGGCGAAGACGAGCCCAGCGTGGCCCTCAACCAGTTGCGCCCAGCCGAGCAGGAGCCGGGAGAAGACTGGAAGTTCGTCCCCGCGCTCGGCGTAGATGCGACCAAAGCGCGGCACCACATGCAGGAGCAGGAACGCGCTCACGAGGCCGCCGACACCAACGAGCAGCAAGGGATAGATCGAGGCATTGACGACCCGCTTGCGGATCGCCTCGATGCGACCGCGGTACTCGACATAGCGTTGCAATGCCGGAACGAGGTCGCTCGTCTTCTCCGCCGCGCGCACGCTTGCTACGTAGAGCGGCGGGAACGCAGCGGGTGCCTGTTCCAGCGCAGCCGACAGCGGCCGGCCCTGCCGCAAGGCCGCGATCACGCCCTCGAGCACAGCGTGGAACTCGCCGCGCCGCTCTTTCTGTGCCAGCGTGTCGATCGATTCGACGAGCGGCAACCCCGCGGCGAGCAGGACCAGCAATTCCTGGCTGAAGAGCTCCAGGGGGAAGCGCGTGACGCCGCCGCCCCATATCGCAGCCAGTTCTCGCCGTGCAGCGATGCTCACCACGGTATGGCCGCTGCCCTCGGCCTGGGCACGCGCCGAGCGCTCGTCGACTGCCTGGCATTGCAGCGACTCTATGCGCCCGTTCGGGGAGATCGTTCTCAGCTCGAAGCGCATCTGCAGCGTCCTACCGATTACTTAGGTCCGCGTTCTCGCCACTGCCGCCGGGCTGGCCGTCCTTGCCGTAGGACACGAGGTCGTAGTCGCCGCGCTCGCCGGGGACCTTGTACTGAAAGGGCTTGCCCCACGGGTCGAGCGGCACGGCCTTTCTCAAGTAAGGCCCGTTCCACTTCGGCTCGTTCGCGGGTCTGTCGACAAGGGCGCCCAGGCCATGCTCGGGCGCGGGAAAGCGTCCGGTGTCGAGGCGGTACTGGTCGAGCGCCTTGCCGAGCGCATCGATCTGCGCCTTCGCCGTGGCGACCTCGGACTTGCCGACCTGGCCGAAGTAGCGCGGCGCGACGAAGCCCGCGAGCAGCCCGATGATGGCGACGACAACTAGCAGCTCCAGCAAAGTGAAGCCGCCGGATGCCTTCCGCAGGCTCTTTTCTGCCATCACTTTTTCAGTTGCAAAGACTTTGTTCCGACAATTGCCCATGGCGTTATCCCGATTTCTTGATACAGCGCTCTACCATCACGCTCCTAGCCGAATCGAAACTCTCTCAATAGAATCGTCCAAACTCTCGAAAGAAGATGTAACCCGAAAGGGTTAACACTCGGGGGAGCAAGTGCGAACGGGGATGTTGTTCGTGGTGCTAGCTGCCGTCCTCGCACTCGCGGTCTATGGGCCGCAGAGCGACGAGCCCACTCGCATGTCGCCGGTCGTTGTGCAAACGCGGCCCGCCGCCCTAGCCACGGCGAAAGACGCTCTGTACGTGCCCGAGCGGCAGGCGCTCAGTGCGCCGCGTGGCGAGCTTTTCGCCGCGCCAGCCGTGGCCAGGGTGCTTCCTCCGGCTGCCGCACCAGCTGCGGCGCCGGTAGCACCGCCCCTTCCCTATCGCTTCGCGGGCGTCGTCCGCCAAGGCGGGGAAACCCAGGTGCTCGTCGCGAAAGGCGAACGGGTGTTTCCGATCAAGGAGGGCGAAACCCTCGACGGCGCCTACCGCGTCGGCTCGATCTCGGCGGAGCGCATCGAGCTGGTGTATCTGCCCCTCGGCACCATCGAGCGCCTCGCCGTGAGCTCGACGCTCGATGCGAAGCCGGTGGCGCAAGCACCGCCGGAACCGCCGGCCGCGGCTGCCAAGCGGCCCTCGGGGCCGGCTTCCTCGGAGACCGCGAGCCTGCGCTGGGAAGGCCCCGGCGAGATACGCGCAGGCTCGAGCGTGAGCGTCGCGCTTCGCCTGAGCTACTACGGCCCATTGCGCGCCGCACCGATGCAGCTCCGGTTCGAGCCGGGCGTGCTCGAGGCGCTGAGCGTGCGCCCGGGAAGATTCCTGCGCCGCGGACAGTTCAGCTATCGCGTCAACGCTGAAGGCTCGATTTTCGTCGGCGCGAGCGCGGCCGGCGCCGCCCCCGGCGCCGACGCCGAGCTGCTCGTCGTCACCTTCAGGCCGGTAAAGACGGGTGCCACCGCCGGGCTGAGCATGGCGGCGCTCAGCCTGCAGGGCGCGGCGGGCGGGCCGGTGGCCCACGCGCAGCTTGCCGACTACCGGGCGGCGATCATCCCATGAACCGCGTCCTCGTCGTCGACGATCATCCGATGGTCGCCATGCTCCTTGCGGAGCAGGCGCGCGCCGCCTTCTCCGGGGCGCACGTGGAAGCGACCGGCAGCCTCGCCGAGGCCGTCGAATGCGCTCGCGCGATGGGCGGCGTCGAGACCTGCCTGCTCGACCTCGGGCTGCCGGGCTGCAAAGGCATCGAGGCGCTGATGCGCTTTCGCGCCGCGTTTCCCGAGGCGCGCGTGGTGGTGGTCTCGGCGTTCGAGGAGCGCGCCGTGGTGCTTGCGGCGCTCGACGAGGGCGCCGTGGGCTACATCCCCAAGACCTCCAAGCCCGGCGTCGTCGCGAACGCCCTCAGGCTGGTCGCCGAAGGCGGGACCTACGTGCCGCCGCAGGCGCTCGAGGGCCCGCGGCTGCTCGCGGAGAACATCGGCCTCACCGGCCGGCAGATAGAGGTGCTGCGCCTCATCGCGCGCGGGCTCGCTAACAAGGAGATCGCGCAGAACCTGCGCATCGCCAAGGACACCGTCAAGCAGCACGCCAAGGCGGTCTACGCCGCGCTCGGCGTGAAGAGCCGCACGCAGGCCGGCCGCGCCGCGCAGCTGCGGGGCTTGAAGCTCGACTGAGCGCGCTTTTCCCTGGGATTAGCCCATCAGGGGGAATGTGCTCGCGCGCCGCGTTCGATAGGCTCCCCCAGACGGGATGACAAGGGGACATCCCGCAACCTGACCAGGGGAGCCGGTGCTGAGACTCGCGCTTTGCGGGCTCGCGGTGGTGGTTGCGATGAGCGGGGGAGCGGCGCTCGCCGGCACGGAGCGCTACGACTACGATTCGCTCGGGCGCCTCGTGCGTGTCATCGACGAACAGGGGCGCGTCACCGAGTACGTGTACGACCCGGCCGGGAACATCCTGCGCGTCGTCGTTTCCGGCCCCGGCTCTGCCCAACCCCCCGCCGTCACGGACATCTCGCCGGCCGCGATTCGCCGCGGTGAGACCAAGTCATTCGTTGTCACGGGCACCGGGCTCACCGGCGCTCAGCTAAGCACCACCGACCCGGCGCTCGAGTTATCGGATCTGCAGACTAGCGCGACCCAGATCACGTTCACCCTCAGGGTGGTGGCTGAAGCGCCCCTCGGGCCGCATTCGTTCTCGATCGCGAACAGCGGCGGAGCTGCCGCGGTGGAAGTCGCAATCAATCCATTGCTGCCGGTGCTCGATTTGACTCCGCAGCCGATCGCCCTGGCCCTTGGCGGGTCCTCGCACGATTTCACCGTCACGCTATCGAATGCGGACAACATCGAGCACGTGGTGTCGGTGGCTTCGGCCGATCCAGCGATCGCGACCGTGTCGCCTTCGAGCGTCACCTTCACGGCCGGGCAGACCGAGGCGGTGATCAGCATCACGCCTCAGGGACTCGGCAGGACCACGATAGATATCTCCGCACCCACGCTGGCGACAATCTCCGTTGAAATTGGCGTCGGGTCAGCGCTGACGGGCGAAGCCATCAGTGTGACCCGATCGGTCAGCGTGCATCTGCGCGCAACGACCCCAGGCGCGCCTGCCGGCAACGCCATGGCGGCGACCAGAGCCGTCAGCGTACATCTGCCTTCGTTGACGGCGGGCGCACCGCCGGGCAATGCGATGGCTGATTCCGGCGCAGTGAGCGTGCACCTGCCCGCGACGACTTCCGGCGCGCCGACAGGAAACACCATGAGTCTCACACAACCCGTCAGCGTATCGATGCCATGAATCCGATTGGACGAAGGGAGCCGCAAATGAAACTGGAACGCAAAGGCGTATGGAGTCGCGTGATCGCGCTTGTGATTTCGTCGATTTGGGCCCAGGCCGTCCTGGGACAGACATTCAGCAGCGGTGGTACAGGCGCGGACGGACCGCTCACAGTCTCGGGCACCGTCAACATCACCGTGCGGCCCGGTGGTGTCTACAACTACACGACCGTAACTCTCAATACCAGCTCCACGCTGAACTTCGTAGCAGGGGAAGACAACTCGCCGGTCATCATTCTCGCCACTGGCGATGTCACGATAGGGGCCGGCGCGGCGATCTCGGTCAACGGCAATGGCGGCACGTCATCATCTGTGGTTCCCCCCATTGGCGGGGTCGGAGGTCCAGGCAGTTTTGCCGGCGGCGACGGCGGTGTCAATTCCAATCTTGGCTCCGGGGGACGCGGGCCGGGTGGCGGGCAGCCCGCCGCCGTCATCCCTGGCACAGATCAAGCCGGCAAGTTTGGGGCTCCGGATGCTTTCGTTTCCCTGATACCGCTCTTTGGCGGTTCGGGCGGCGCGGGCGGCGGCGGCACGGCTGCGGTGTCGTCAGGTGGAGGCGGAGGAGGTGCCATCCTCATCGCCTCCTCTACACGCATCAGCTTCCTCGCGACCAACAGCACAATCAGGGCCAACGGCGGAACTGGCGCGACACCTGCAAACTTCAACAACTGCACGACGAGCGCATCCGGTCCAGGTAGCGGTGGAGCCTTGCGCCTTGTCGCACCCGAGATCGTCGGTCCCGGGCAGCTTCGCGCAATTGGTGGAACGGCTTGCAACACCGGCGCACCGGGCGGAGACGGACGTATCCGCCTTGAAGCAACCAACATGGGATTTACCGGATCCGCGGTCCCTGTTGCGTCGGTGTCGCTGACCCCCGGACCCGTCTCCCCACTGGGGGATCCGGTTCTTGTCAACGTTCCGACATTGGCCATTACTTCAATCGGCGGTCAGGCGCTTCCGTCTACAACCGGCGGCTCCTACTTCGCGCCGGACATTACCTTGCCACTCGGCACCACGAATCCGGTGCCTGTGGCCGTGGCAGCCACGAACACGCCGGTCGGCGCCCCGACCGCGATCTCGGTGCGCCTGATTCCGCAGGCAGGCGGCTGGACGGACGTGCCTGTGACGAACCAGACCGGCTCGTTCGCCAGCTCCTCCGGAAGCGCCGACGTCACTTTTCTGGTCGGACGCGTGAGCGTCGTTCAGGCAATTGCAGCATTCGAGCTGACAGGCCAGACGGCGAGCCTCTTTCCGCTGATCGACGGAGACCCCGTCCATCGCGTGATGTTCGCCGCCTTGCCCGGCGCTCCCTCGACGGTAAGCCTGGTGACGCGGTCCGGGAAGGAACTGAGGCTCGATCAGTTGGGGGCCGAGGACCGCATCAAGGTGGCGCTCGCCTGGGCCGCCTTGAAAGAGGCGCGCAACTGAGCACCGCGAGGGAGTCGAGGTCATGACGGGCCGAACGCTGGAACCTTTAGTGCGATTCGCTGCGCTGTTGCTCGCGTGGGCCTTCGCCGCGCCCGCGGTGCACGCGCAATGGACGCCCTCGGGTCCAGCCGGCCAGTCGACCGCTGTCCTAACCGACAAGGCAAAGGCGATCGCGCTCGCCTCGGGCGCCCGCGTGCTGGTGGCGGGGCAGGAAGACAAGCGGTTCTCGGTACTGAACCCGGACACGGGAACGGTGCTCGGGCAACTAACGCTCCCTCACGAGCCGAAGGCAGTGGCGGTCTCGGCCGACGGCACCAAGGCCTACGTCGTATACAACAACTCCACGGTTACTGCGCTCGACTTGACGACGCTCACGATAACGGCCAACTGGACTGTGGGCGGCGATCTGCGCAGCGTCGTGCTGCTGCCCGGTGAAACCGAACTGGCAGTCGCAGACTCCGGCCCCAACCGGCTGCTCGGGGTAGCGGCCGCTTCGGGGGTAGTTACCCGGCAAGTAGCGCTGGCATACGAGCCACGTGATCTAGTGGCCGCCAGCGGCGGCACCAAGCTGGTGGCCGGCTCGACGAACGGCTGGCTGACAACGGTGGACGTGGCGACGTTCGGCATCGACTCGCAATTGAAGGTGGGCGACGAAATCCGCTCGCTCGCGTGGTGGGAGGCCGGGGCACACGCGCTTACCGTTCATAAGCGCACGGACGCGGTATCGCTCGTGGACATCACGGTACCGGAGGTGAGCGCGACGGTGGCGCTGGACGGCGATCCTGACAAGGGCGCGGTGGCGGTGGGCGCGGCGACCGGCTACGTCGCCACGCACGATGACGCGAGCGTCAACAAAGTGGATCTCGCCTCGCCCGGGCTGCTCGGGCGCTATGCGATTGCGGCGCGCCTCAATGCGCTCGTCTTCGACCCTGTGGCGAACGTGCTCTACGGGGCGCAGCGCAACGACAAGAGCCTGCTGCGCCTCGATCCCGCCGCGGCGAGCCTGATCGCCGTTCTGCAACTGCAAAAGCGCCTGCGCGACATAGCCATCAACGAGACATCGCACGAGGCGGTTGCGGTCGCGGACAAGACCGACGAGATGTTCGTCATCAAGCTCTCCGACCGCAGCGTGCGGGCTATCGCCCTGCCGGCGCGGCCGGATCTGGTCGCGGTCGACCGCGAACTCAACCGCGCGGTGGTGGCGTTCAAGGGGAGTGGCCCGAAGCTGCGCTTTGCCGATCTCGCCGCGGACACGCTTTTCGCGGAAACGATCGATTTCGACAAGAACGTGAATGCGCTGACGGTCGATGCGACGCGCGCGCTGGCGCTCGCCATCACTGACGGCGACCGGCCGGTGGTCTTTGTGAGCACGGACACGCGCACTCGTCTCGCCGATGGTCCCGCGGACCGCTACCGCGCCCTCGCGGTGCATGCTGGGCGTGGTGTGGCCTACCTGGCGACCGAGGACAAGAAGCTGAAGGTGCTGGATCTCGGCACGCGCGCGCTGACGGCGACGCTCGAGCTGGGCTTCAAGGTAAACGCCATCGCCGTGGACGAGGGGCTGGACAAGGCGGTCCTCACGACCGACAGCGACGACAAGGCCCACGTATTGAACCTCGTCACGCTGCAACTCGAGGCGAACCACGTGCTGCCCAAGCATCCGGGCGCGGTGTCGATCCAGGCCGATACGCACGTGGCGGTCATCGCGAGCCGCGAGTCGGACAAGGTCTCACTCCTCGCGCTCGACACCGGCACGTTGACGCCTGGCTTCACGACGATCGACAAGGCGCATGCCGTAGCCGTCTCCAATCGCTACAACCAGGCAGTGGTCCTCTCGGGCGAGAAGGACGAGGTGGCGTTCGTGCAGCTACCGAACCCGGCGCCGGTGCTGGAGACCCTGGCGCCCATGCAGGCGCCGGCGGGAAGCCCCGCGCTGACGATCGCTTTGACGGGCACGGGCTTCACGGACGCGAGCAGGGCCTACTTTGGCGAGACCGAGCTCGTCACGCGCTGGCTCAGCGCGACGGAGCTTGAAGCCGACGTGACCGCGGCGCTGCTGGCGACTCCGGCCGATGTGCCGGTGACGGTGCGCAACCCCGCGCCGGCGGGCGGCACGTCCAATGCCCTGACCTTCACGGTGGGTGGCGCTCCGGTACTTGCTTCGATCCAGCCCGACAACGCCGTGGCCGACGGCCAGGATAAGCTGCTGACCCTCACGGGCGAGAACTTCGCAAGCGGCGCAGCCGTGCTCTTTGGCACGACGTCCTTGCCCGCTACCTTCCAGTCGAGCACGAGCCTCGCGGTAACCGTCCCGGGTAGTCTCACAGGAGCTGCAGGGGTGTTCCCGGTAAGCGTGGTGAACCCCGGCGGGCAGACCTCGAACGCGCTGCCCTTCACGCTCGTGGCGCCGTTTGCGGTCAGCGGGTTCACGCCCGCCACCGGGCCGGTGGGCACGGCGGTGGCGATCAGCGGCACCGGCTTCGACCCGGCGATCTCCAACAACGTGGTGCGCTTCAACGGCGAAGTGGCCGTGATCGTGAGCGGCAACGCCGGCTTGCTCAATGCCATCGTGCCGCCGCGCGCGACGACCGGCCCGATTACCGTGACCAAGGGCGCGCTGGTTGCAACCAGTGCTGCGCCGTTCACGGTGCAGGACCGGGAAGCGTTCGACATCCTCCTTGCACCCACCGCAGTGCAGGTGCCGCCGGGGGGATACGGCAACTCGAGGATCCGGCTCTCGAGCATCGGGCTCAACCCCTATCCCTACGCGGCGAGCGTCGCGGTGACGGGGCTTCCCGCAGGGGTGACCGCAACCCTCGATCGGGCAACTGTGGCGCTCGGACAAGACGCCGTGCTCACGCTGTCCGCCGCCGCTGGAACGGCGGCGGGGAGTGCCAACGTGACCGTCACCGTAACCGGGGCGGCCGGGGTCGGGACGCAAGTGCGCACGGTGCAGCTGCCGGTCGAGGTATTGGCCGCGGGCGCGACGACCGTCACGGGAAGAGTGTTCCACGCCGACGACGGGGCACCCTTCGTCGGCGCGCGCGTGCGGCTCGGGGCCACGGCGGTGTTCAGCGATGAGTCCGGAACGTACCGCTTCATCAGCCCGCCGGTGCTGGGTGACCAGGTGCTGCTGATCGACGGCAACACCAACAACACGGCCCAGTTCGAGTTCCCCTCGGGCATCGCCATGCCGGTGATGATCATCAATGGCCAGGACAACAAGGCGCTCACCTCCTTCATCGGGCGGGTGGACGCGACGCGCTTCACGGCCATCGTGCCCGGGCAGGCGGCGAGCGTGACCGATGCCGAGATCCCGGACTTCTCGCTCGATATTCCCTCGGGCGTGACGATTATCGGCTGGGACGGCCAGCCCGTCACCAAGATCAACGTGCGCAAGGTGCCGGTGGATCGGCTGCCGATCCGGCCGATTCCCGAGGGGCAGACGAGCCGGAGCGTGTACCTGTTCTACTTCTTCCGCGAGGGTGGCGGGACGCCCTCGACCCCGATCCCCGTGTCGATCCCGAACGACATGGATGCCGAGCCCGGCGATCAGGTCGAGATGTGGTACTACGACGAGGAGCCCACGCCAGGTCCCGATACCAACCAGTGGCGGCTGATGGGCATGGGGACGGTCTCCCCGGACGGCAAGATGGTTGTCTCCAACGCAGGCGTTGGCGTTCCCAAGTTCTGCTGCGGGGCAATCCGGATTCAACGGGGAACGGGGAGCGCTACGGGCGGCGACGGCGGCGACGGGGATAGCTGCGAGTGCGGCAATCCGGTCGACGTCGCCTCGGGGAATGGGTCTGTGTTCAGGCCTCGCCCGTTCGGCATCTCCAAGATCGTGCCGATCGATCTCGGCTTCCAGTATCGCTCGACCGATCCGCGGGTCGGGCTGTTCGGGCGCGGCACGAGCTTTGCCTACGACTGGTTCGCGGTGCCTGTGGGCGCGGACGCGGTGAGAGTCACCAATCCATCCGGGGTGCAATACCTGCTCGCGCGCGAGGCCGACGGTGTCTTCCGCTCGAGAAGCGGCCGCTCCAGCGCGATCGAGATGGAGGTGACGACGACGCCGACGGGGCGGACCCTTCGCATGGCCGACGGCACGCAGTACGAGTTCCGTCCGCAGGGGCAGTTGACAGCGATTGTTGATGTGTCGGGGAACAGGACAACGTTCAACGTCACGTTCCAGGGGATTCCGCAGAGTGTTACTGACGCGGCGGGGAGGACGTACCAGTTCCAAACGGTCGGGGGGATACCGACGGTCAGGATTACGCGGATTACGGATCCTGCGGGGCGGTTCGTTGAATTCGAGTACGACGGGAACAACCGGCTGATCCGTTACACGGATCAGGGCGCCGGGGTGACGCAGCTTGAGTACGACGCCAACCACCGGATCATTCGGCGGACGGATCCGCGGCTAGCGGTGACGGAGTATCAGTACGACAGCGCGGGGCGCACCGTGCGCGAGGTGCTGCCTGGCGGCGCGGAGCACCTGTTCGCTTACACCACCTCGGGGAACACGATCACCGAGACGCGCTGGACCGACCCCAACGGCAATGTCACCACCTATCGCTTCAACGGCTTGGGCTATGAGACCGAGATCGTCGATGCCCTGGGGCGGGTGAGCCGCATCGAGCGCGACCCGGTCAACAACCTAGTCAGGCGCCGCATTGATCCCGCGGGTCGTGCCACGCAGTACTTCTACAACGCGCGCGGCGACATGATCCGAACGATCGACCCCGATAGCCGGGAGACGCTTATCGAGTACGACTCCCGGTTCAGGAAGCCCACGCGCATCGAGAACGCGCTCGGGCACGTGACCACGATGGCCTACGACGCGAAGGGGAACCTCACGAGCGTCACCAACGCCGAGTTCGAGACGACGAGCTTTACGTACACGGCGAAGGCGCAACTCGAGACGATCACCGATCCGCTCAACCGGGTGACGCGCTCTGCCTACGATGCCGAAGGGAACCTGATCGAATTCACGAACACGGCCGATGAGACGGAGACCCGGAGCTACGACCTCGCCAACCGGCTGATCGCTGCGACCGACAGCCTCAACCGCACCGCACGTTTCACCTACGATAGCCGGGACCGGATAAGCGAGATGCAGGACGGCTCGGGCGGGCTGACGAAGTACGCGTTCGATGCGAACGACAACCTGCTCTCGGTGCACGACCAGAACGACAATCCGGTGGAACGAAACGTATATGACTTGAGGAACCGGCTCACGAGCAAGACCGACGCGAAGAACCTGGACACGGTCTACGAGTACGATCTGGTCGGAAACCTAGTACGCATGACCGACCGGCGGGGGCGGGTGACGGAGTATGTCTACGATGCCTTGAACCGGGTGACCCAGGTGAGCGACGCCGACGGGCGGATCACCACCTACGCCTACGACCTGGCGGGGAACCTCTCGCGGATCGGGGATACCGATTCGGGCGAGCTGCTCATGAGCTACGACGCGCTGAACCGGCTGACGGAGGTGGTCGCGCCGCAGGGGACGGTCTCGTACGCCTACGACGCCATCGGCCGGAGAACCAGCCGCACCATCTCCGGGGGAGACGTCACCGCCTACGCCTACGACAAAGCGAACCGGCTGAAGACGGTGGCGGTGCAAGGGAAGACCGCTACGTACAACTACGACGCCGCCGGCCGGCTTACCGAGCGCGTACTGCCAAACGGGATGACCGTGGCCTACTCCTACGACGCCGCCGACCGGGTGACGGCCATGGCCTACCAAAAGGCCGACTTGACCCCTGTCGAGACCGCGACTTACGCCTACGACGCGGGCGGGCAGAGGATCGAGAAAGCCCTAGGCTCGGGCAGCGTACAGGAGACGCCCTTTGAGGCGAGCTACGACGAGGCCAACCGCCTTACCCAGATCACGCTCGCCGGCGAGGAGTTTACCCTTTCGTACGACGAGAACGGGAACCTCGCTTCCAAATCGGGGCCGGTGAGCGGAACGACCTCCTACACCTGGAACGCGAGGAACCAGCTTACGGCTCTTGCCGGGCCTGCCGGGGCCGCGAGCTTCCGGTACGATGCGCAGGGTCGGAGGATCGAGAAGACGGTGAACGGGGTGACGACGGGGTTCCTCTACGATGGGGCGCAGGCGATCGCGGAGCTCAAAGGCAGCTCGCTCGACACCGTGTACCACACGGGCCTCGCGATCGACGAAGTGCTCGCGCGCTACGCGCCGCTCGGGAACAGGACGCTGCTGACCGACGCGCTGATGAGTGTGATCGCGCAGGCGAATGATGACGCGACAGTCTCCAACTTCTACGCCTACTCGCCATACGGCGAAACGGTGGTGCTGGGGGCCGATGACGGGAATCCGCTGCAGTACACCGGACGGGAGAACGACGGGACGGGACTGTACTACTACCGGGCGAGGTACTACGACCCGGGGTTGAAGCGCTTCCTCTCAGTGGATCCTATCGGACCAAGCGGGGGCCCAAATCTGTACGCTTACGTTGAAGGAAATCCGGTCGCTGCAAATGACCCGCTGGGATTGGCCAAGAATTCTGGTAGGCAACCGGGCCAGCCGGGAAAATGCAATGCTTTTCAGAATGGTGAATGCGAACGCAAATGCGCAGCCGAACGTAAGTTGGTGGACAAGTGCTATGTCCGGGTGACTGAGGTAATCATCGGTGTAACGGGGGAAGGAAAGAGAAGATATGGTCTGAAAGAGGAAGTGATCTGCAGTTGCTGTGAGGGCGGTGAAGACAGTTGGCTCTCTAGGTTTCTGGACTATCTTACCAAGCCGGGCCAAAAGCCGGTCGACGACTCCTTTGGTATGGAACCGAAGAAGGGCAAAGGCTTTGGCGGCTCCGGGGGCGGGCCGTTCCCGTGGCCTATTAATCCGATCCCCGTGCCCTGATCTAGGCCTGCAAGATGGAGTCATCCAAGCTGCGAAAGGGAAACGTTTACTTTCGTCTTGCATACGAAGACGAGACGTACACATGGCCCTTAATCAAGTCATACGAATACCTTGGAGAGGACGTTTTCGAGAAGTCGAAAGAATCCAGAGAGATCCACTTCTGCTTTCGTATCCTTGGAACAGAAGATTGCTTGGAGGTCACCGAATCGCAGCTTTGGATGATTCTTGATATTCCAGGGCTCTATGGTGCTTTAGAGGAGTGGTGTAGAAAGTATCCAGCTCAGAATCGATCCTGATCTTAACCATGCTGGGACCGGAGTGGGTAAGTTGAGATAGCTCGGGCAGTCTTGATGATGCGATGCCTACTGCGCGAGAGCGCGCGAGGCCGCGCTGTTGCTGAGGCGTGCGCTTTCGGGCGAAAGCGAGCCAGAAGAGCGGGATGCCAACGGCCCGGGGTGTCCAGCGAACGCATAGCCAGCACGCTGTCCTGTCCGCATGTCCGACGTGCCGTCTTGTAGGCGAAGCGAACGATTTTTCGCTGATTCGTTCGCCTCAAGCGGCTCCATCTCCTCGGCAAGAGATTCGAATTCGAGTTGTTTCACAGCGCTGAACGCCGAAATTCGCGCTTCGCCACGAGTCCGCACGCGTGTTGCCCGGACGGCCACGTTGCCGCCTCATGCGTTTCGTTGGCTGGATGCTCTTTGTTCCAGTCACCTGCTCAGGTAGTAGCCGCACAGCAAGCCGTCCCAGGCGTCGAACCAGTACTCTCGCCTGATTCGGCTGGCGTACGGATCGACGCCCGACCACGCTTCGGCGGGCGTGGCCCCGCCCAGGTTCTGGTGCGGGCGCACGTGGTTGTAGAAGAAGCGGAATTCGCGGAGCGCTTGATTCAGCCCCTCGAGCGAATCGACCGCGAGCCGGTCGAGCTTGTCCTTGAGGGTACCGAAGAAGCGCTCGACGCGGCCGTTCTGCCAGGGACAGCGAAGGTCGGTCCGTTGGTGTCGAATGCCGAGCAGGAGGAGCGCAAGGCGGAAGGTGCGGGAGACGAAGACCGATTCGTTGTCGGTTCGAACGATGCCCGGCTTGCCGTAGCGCCGGATTGCTTGGACAAGTCGGTTGACCAACCGCCAGCTCGATTTTGATTCAAGCGCTTCGAGCCAGAGCGCCGCACGGCTTGCGTGCTCGAGGATACCGAGAACCAGGCATGTCGAGCCGTCGAGCGTGACCTTGCCGGTGAGATCGAGCGCCCAGACGAGGTTCCTGCAAACCCGCTTGGGCCTGGCGTTCCTGATCTTGCGCCTGAGGAACCTGATTTCATGGAAGTGATTGCGGATGACCTGGGACACGAAGGTCTTGCCCACGGTCATCGCGTGTTTGGCCGCGAAGCGCCGGTTGAAGCAATCGGCGATCGCGCGGCAACCGGCGTCGGGCATGAGCGCCTTGAGGCGCTGTAGCTCGCTTCGCACCCAAGCGGGCTTGGCGCAGGCGCGTCTGCCAAGGACCGCCAGCGCTCGCAGGTGAAACCCGCGCCGCAACTTCCACTTTGCAAGAAATTGTAGAGGGAGAACGAAGAGCACGGCGGGGGCGAGCATGGGCAAACCAAAGCGATCGCTTGGCGCGGCCAAGCTGGAAAGGCGGTATGACGGTTCGCCTGGGGCGGCGGCATTCCCCTGAGGGGTTAACCCTCAGGGAATGCCGCGTCAGCGCCGGGCGATGCGCCCCAGCGCCTCGGTGGCGCCGACAATTGGAATGCCCTGATAGGACTTCAGATCGAGCAGATCCGAGTCGCCCGAAACAATCAGGTCGGCTTGCGCCGCGAGGGCGCAGGCGAGGACGTGATCGTCGTCGGGGTCGGCCGACGTCGGCGAGATGACTGCCGGCACGATTCTTTGCGCCAGCAGCGCGAAGCGCGCCGCCAGTTGCGCGATGCTCATACCGGAAGCGGAAACGCGCCGGGCGAGCTTGTGTCGCGGCAGCACATCTTCCAGCTCCAGTAGCAGAGCCTCGCTTGTGAAGATTTCAACGCGCCCTTGCAGGGCGGCGTCGATCAGAAGCGAAGGGTTCCTGTTCCACAGCAGTCCGGAGACGACGGTATTGGTGTCAAGGACCAGCCGCACGCGCTTCGCGGGCGCGCCTTTCCGCGCGCGCGGCCCTGATCTCTTCCTGGATCTCCTGCGGTGTCAGCACCGGGCCTTCAACCGCCGCCATCCGATCCATGGCCTGCTTCAGTTCCTGCATTGCGCGTTGGCGAATGGCCTCGCGCACCATCCGTTCGATTGCCTCCGGCGCAAGCAGTCCCGCCGCTTTCGCCTCCTTGGCGAGACTGTCGGGCAAGGTGATTTCCAATGTGGTCATGGCAAACTCGAATCGCGGTATGCGCTCCATGATAGCCAATTCCCTCCACCCCTACAATCATCCGCCGGCAGTTCAACCCGTTCGACGCCTTTGCCTACATCGCGAACTTCCAGCAGAGCCTGGGCATTAACTGGGTTCTGGGCGGCTACGACGTGGCGATGCTGCCGTTAGAAGTGGCTCCAAGAATTCAGACAGCCCGGTAAGTGTAATCTCGGCCCGGAACGGCGCCCTGCGCTCCTTCCAGCTGGCGTAGCCCAGGTTGTTCCTGATCAGGGGCACGATGCGGGTCTGCAGCGTCGTGGCCGGAATCCGCACTTCGGATGGGGAACCAGCACGTGCGAGGAGCAGCCGCCGGGCTTCATCACGCCGAGGAACTGCGCCTTCATGCAGTAGTTGTCCTGGCCCGCCTTGCACACCGGGCACTTGCCGCAGCCGATGGGCCCGCCGGCCGCTACCGGGCGCGCGTCGCTCAGCGCCGCGGCAGGCGCTTCAACGCCCCGCGCGCCGGCGCTCCGCGCGGTAGGCCTTGATCTCCGCGTTGACCTCTTCCACCGTCAACGGCGGGACGCCCGCGGCTTGGACGCGGTCCGCGACCGACAATAACTCGTCGAAGGCCCTCTGGCGCAGCGCCTCGGCAATGAGCTTCTCGATGGCCTCGGGGGCGAGCAGCCCCGCCTCCTTCGCTTCCTTGGCGAGGGAATCGGGCAGGTTGATTTCAAGTGTCGTCATGACGGCTCCGGATCGAGCAGGCTGTCGTTCATGCTAGCCGAGCGCTCGAACCCGCGGCAACCGAGGATGCCGCACGCCGACGCCGGGCTTCACGACGATCGAGCTCACGAGTCCTAGGCGGCAGCCCTTGCGGGGCCGTCCGGCGCCACGCGCTCGGCCGGGAACTCGGCGCGGAACGTGGAGCCCTTGCCGAATTCGCTCTCCACCTCGAGGCTCGCCTGGTGGCGCGTGAGCACGTGC
>Ga0302046_10001254_pt1 | contig 23845 bp, 30 predicted proteins | sample RVTome_11_FD_200261 | JGI IMG/M metagenome (GOLD analysis project Ga0302046, IMG submission 200261) | Soil microbial communities from uranium-contaminated site in the Upper Colorado River Basin, Wyoming, United States - RVT147D111 (version 2) ... | reverse complement strand
GTGAGCGTGCCCGAGAAGAGGGTGCCGTTCTTCAAGGTCGGCAAGCGGCTCAGGGAACTCGTCAACGCCTGAGAGCCGGTGGATCGCCTCTGGGCGCCGTGGCGGATGACCTACGTCTCCAGCGCGGCGGCGCCCATCGAGTCCTGCCTCTTCTGCTCCGCGCTCGCGGCCGGCGATGACCGCCGGGCTCTCATCCTGCACCGCGGCGAGCAGGGCTTCCTCATCCTGAACGCCGTCCCCTATGCGTCCGGCCACCTCATGGCGGTAGTGACCCGCCACGTGGGCGCCATCCAGGAGGCGACCGTCGAGGAGCTGGCCGGAGTGATGCGCCTGGTGCAGATGGGGATGCGCGCGCTCGAGGCGAGCCACAAGCCCGACGGATTCAACGTGGGGATCAACCAGGGCCGGGTGGCCGGGGCCGGTGTGGTCGGACACCTCCACGTCCACCTCGTTCCGCGCTGGAACGGAGACACCAACTTCATGCCGGTGGTCGCCGACACGCGGGTCCTGCCCGAGTGGCTGGAGACGACCTACGACCGCGTGTCGGCGGCGCTTCGCCCGTGAGGGAACACCCCGCCGAGCTGACCCCGGTGATGCGGCAATACCGGGAGCTGAAGCGGCGCTACCCGGAGCACCTGCTGCTCTTCCGGCTCGGCGACTTCTACGAGATGTTCTTCGAGGACGCCCACCTGGGCGCCCGGCTCCTCCAGATCTCGCTCACCTCTCGCCAGAAGGGCGAGGGCGCCATTCCTATGGCCGGGATCCCTCATCACGCGGCTGAGAGCTACATCGCCCGGCTGATCCGGGCGGGCCAGAAGGTGGCCGTGTGCGAGCAGATGGAGGCGCCGGGCAAGGGCCGGAAGCTCGTCCGGCGCGAAGTCGTGCGGGTGATCACCCCGGGCACGGTGACCGACACGCAGTGCCTCGACGGGGGCGTCAACAACTACCTCCTGGCCCTCCACCGGGCATCGGGCTCCCTGGGAGTGGTTCTGGCCGACATCTCCACGGGGGACTTCTGGGTGGGCGAGGAGCGCGGCGGCGGCGAGGGGCTGCTCGAGGCCGCCCTTCTCCGCCGGCCCGCCGAGATCTTGCTCGCCGAGCCGCCCGAGGCGTCGCTCCTGGCTCGGCTGGGCGCGGCCGGCGTGCCCGTCACCCGCGTGGACGCGGGCTGGTTCACCCTCAAGGGCGCCCGCGAGCGGCTGGCCAGCCACTTCCGGGGCTCGACCCTGGACGCCTTCGGTGTGGGCACGATGAGCGCGGGCCTCCAGGCCGCCGGTGGGGCACTGGCCTACCTCAAGGACACCCAGGGCGATGCCCTCGGCCACGTCACCCGTATCCAGCGATTCCTCGCCGGCGACGCCCTGGTGCTCGACCAGCCGGCGGTGTCCACGCTCGAGCTCTTCGAGACGGCCCAGGAGCGGAGCGTCCGGGGCTCGCTGTTCGGCATCCTCGACGGGACCCGCACGCCGATGGGCGCCCGGACCCTGCGCCAGTGGCTCCTGCGGCCGCTGCTGGACCTCGAGGCGATCGTGGCCCGCCAGCAGGCGATCGGCGCCCTGGTCGAGGCCCCGGCCCCCCGCGCAGCCCTCCGGAAGCGCCTGGGCCAGGTCGGGGACGTCGAGCGGCTGGCCAGCCGCGCCGCGTTGGGCGTGGCCCACGCGCGGGACCTGATCGCCCTGCGGGGCTTCCTGGGCGAGATGGGCGGGCTCCGCGAGGCGATGGCTGGCGTGGCGGCATCGCTCCTCGGCGCGCTCGCCGGGGAGATCACCGCGGTGCCGGCGCTGGAGAAGCTGCTCGCCGAGGCGCTCGAGGATGAGCCGCCGCTCCAGCTCAGGGAGGGCGGGCTGATCCGCGAGGGGTGGAGCCCGGAGCTCGCCGAGCTGAGGCGTGCGGCGAGGGAGGCGAGGGACTGGATCGCGTCCCTCGAGGGACGCGAGCGCGAGCGCACCGGGATCCCCACGCTGCGGGTGCGCTTCAATCGGGTGTTCGGCTACTCGATCGAGATCAGCAACCCCCACGCCGCGAAGGTCCCGCCCGAGTACATGCGGCGCCAGACGCTGGTGGGGGCCGAGCGTTTCGTCACCGCCGAGCTGAAGGAGTACGAGAGCCGCGTGCTGGGCGCCGAGGAGCGCATGGCCCGGCTCGAGTTCGAGCTCTTCGAGCGGGTGAGGGCCGCGGTGGCGGGCGAGGCCGAAGCGCTGTTGCGGACGGCGCGCGCGGTGGGCAGCCTCGACGCGCTGGCCGCCCTCGCCGAGGCCGCCCATCTCCGGGGCTATGTCCGGCCGGAGGTCGACGACGGCGTCGTCATCGAGATCACCGAGGGGCGCCATCCGGTGCTGGAGGCGCAGCCCGACAGCCGCTTCACGCCGAATGACCTCTCGCTGGACCCGGCCGCCTGCCAGATCATCATCCTCACCGGCCCCAACATGAGCGGCAAGAGCGTGTTCATGCGCCAGAATGCGCTCCTGGTGATCCTGGCCCAGATGGGCTCCTTCGTTCCCGCCCGCTCGGCGCGGATCGGGCTGGTGGACCGGATCCTCACGCGCGTGGGCGCCCAGGACAACCTCGCGCGAGGGCAGAGCACCTTCCTGGTCGAAATGGTGGAGACGGCGAGCATTCTCCACAACGCCACCCCGCGCAGTCTGATCCTCCTCGACGAGGTGGGCCGCGGGACCTCGACCTTCGACGGTCTCGCCATCGCCTGGGCCGTCACCGAGGAGCTGCACGAGCGCGGGCACGCGGCGAAGGTGCTCTTCGCCACCCACTACCACGAGCTGACCGCGCTGGCGGCGCGCCTGCCGCGGGTCCGGAACTTCCACGTGGCCGTCAAGGAGTGGAACGACGAGATCATCTTCCTCCACAAGGTCCGGACCGGGGGGACGGACCGGTCCTACGGCATCCAGGTGGCGCGCCTGGCCGGGCTCCCGGCCCCGGTGATCCGGCGGGCCAGGGAGATCTTGGCCGAGCTCGAGAGCGAGCGCGGGGCGGCGGCGCCGGCCGCCAACACCGCCCCGGAGCAGGCGCAGCTCGTGCTCTTTCCCGCCGCCCACGATCCCGTGCTCAAGGACCTGGCGGCGCTCGACATCCCGTCGCTGACCCCGCTCCAGGCCCTGAACCTGCTGGCCGAATGGCAGCAGGATCTCCGGTGCCGGTCATGAGCCGCATCCGGCGGCTGCCCGACCACCTCGTCAACAAGATCGCGGCGGGAGAGGTCGTCGAGCGGCCGGCCTCCGTGGTGAAGGAGCTGGTGGAGAACGCCATCGACGCCCGGGCGCAGAGCGTGGTGATCGAGCTCAGGGACGCCGGCCGCCAGCTCATCCGGGTGAGCGACGACGGATTAGGCATGTCCGCCGACGACATCGAGCTGGCGCTCACGCGACATGCGACCTCCAAGATCGCCTCCGAGGACGACCTGGATGCCATCCAGACCCTGGGCTTCCGCGGCGAGGCGCTGCCCGCCATCTGCGCGGTGACGCGCTTCTCGCTGGCCTCGTGTCCGCAGGGCTCGGAGGCGGGCCTGCTGGTGAGGGGGGAGAGCGGGGTGGTGAAGGAGCGGTTGGACGTTGCCGCCGGGGCCGGCACCACGGTCGAGATCGAGGACTTGTTCTTCAATACGCCGGCGCGGCTCAAGTTCCTCAAGAGCGCGCAGAGCGAGCTGGCGGCGGTCCTGCGGCTGCTCCACGCCCTCGCTCTCGCGCACCCGGCGGTGCACTTCCGGGTGGTGCACAACGGCCGGGCCGTTCTCACCGCGCCGCGCGCCGGCTCGCTGCGCGACCGCCTGGGCGCGCTGCTCGGCTTCGAGCTCGCCGGCCGGATGCTCGATCTGGAGGCGGGCGAGCGCGCCGTGGCCATCGGCGGGCTGGTCTCACCACCCCAGCTCGCCCGCGGGAACCGGGACGAGGTCACCCTGATCGTCAACGGCCGGCCGGTGCGCGACGGCCTGCTGGGGCAGTCGCTGCTCGAGGCCTACCGGCCGCTGCTCGCCCGGGACCACTTCCCGGTGGCGGTGGTCCGGATCGATGTGCCGCCGCGGGAGGTGGACGTCAACGTGCACCCGACCAAGGCCTGGGTCCGCTTCCGGGCGCCGCGCCTGGTCCAGGAAGTGCTCTTCTCCGCCGTGCAGGACGCGCTCCGCTCGAGCCGGGTGGTGCAGGGCCAGGCGGGCCTCGCGGTGGCCGGCATCGAGGGCGGGCCGCCGTGTGCTGCCGGAGGCGACCCGGCGGTGCCCCGGGACGCGAGCCCGGCGTCGGCGGCCGGGCTCTCGCTGTTCCAGGAGAACAGCGCCGTGTTCAGGCCGGTCCTGTTCGGGACCGTGGTCGGTCAGCTCCAGGACACGTTCATCGTCGCGGCCAGCGAGGATGAGGTCTTCTTCATCGACCAGCACGTCGCCCATGAGCGCGTGCTCTTCGAGCGGCTCAAGAGCGAGCTGGACCGGGGCGCCCTGGCCGGGCAGGAGCTGCTGTTTCCCCAGCCCCTGGAGCTGGGACCGGGTCAAGCCGACCTCCTCGAGGAGTGGGCGGCCACGCTGGAGCGGCTCGGGTTCGCCGTCGAGCGGTTCGGCGTCGCCACGATGCTCCTGAGGGCCGTCCCCTCGCTGCTCACCGGCGAGGAGCCGCGCCGGCTCATCGAGGGCCTCGTGGACGAGGTGCGCGCCCCCCGGCGCGAGGATGCGGGGCCGCTGCTGGATCGGGCGCTGGCCTTCGTGGCCTGTCGCGCCGCGATCAAGGCCCATGCCCCGCTCGAGCGCCAGGAGATGACGCGCCTGCTGGCGGATCTCTCCGGCACCGGGACCCCGTACTTCTGCCCTCACGGCCGTCCCATCGTCTCGCGCCTCTCCCTGCGCGAGATCAAGCGGGAGCTGCGCCGGACGTGGTAGCGCACCCCCCGCTGCTGGTGATCGTGGGGCCCACCGGGGTGGGCAAGACCGCGGTGGCCGTCCGCCTGGCCGCGGCGGTGTCCATGGAGGCCGTGAACGCGGACTCCCGCCAGGTCTACCGCGGCATGGACATCGGAAGCGGCAAGCCGACGGCGGCGCAGCGGGCGGCGTTACGCCACCATCTACTGGATGTCGTCGATCCTGACCAGCGCTATCACGTCGCGCGCTTCCGCGACGAGGCGCTCCGCGCGCTCGGGGAGATCCGCGGCCGCGGGAAGCTCCCGGCGGTGGTGGGCGGGACGGGGCTCTACGTCCGCGGACTCCTCAAGGGGCTCCATCCGGCGCCCGCCGCTGAGCCCGCGCTCCGTCGGGCGCTGGAGGCGCTCGCCGAGGCGCGCGGCGTCACCGCGCTCCACGAGCGGCTCCGGGCGCTGGACCCGGCGGCGGCCGATCGCCTGCACCCCCACGACCGGGTGCGCATCGTGCGCGCGCTGGAGATCGCCGGTGCGCGCCAGCGCGCAGCGGGGCCCGGGGAGCCGCCGCCACCGGGCGGCTGGGCCAGGGCCACGCCGCCGTTCCGGCTGCTCATGGTCGGGCTCACCCGGCCGCGGCCTGGCCTCAACCGGCACCTGGCCGATCGCGTGCGCGATATGGTGGCGCGTGGGATGATGGAAGAGGTTCGGGGCCTGCTGGGGGCCGGATACGATGAGTCGCAGCCCGGCATGAACGGGATCGGGTACCGGCAGCTCTGCGCGGTGCTGCGGGGCCGGATGCGGCTCGAGGAGGCGATCCGCCTCACGATCCTGGACACCACTCGCTACGCGAAGCGCCAGATGACGTGGTTCGCCCGGGACCCCGAGGTCGAGTGGATAGACGTGGAGGCGGCGGGCGGCATGGAGGGCGCGGCCGAGGAGATCAGGAAGCGCATCGAGCGCGGAGGGCTGATGGAGTGAACGCGCGGGAGAGAGCGCTCCTGGCGGCCTTGCGGCTGCCGCAGCAGCGCCGCTTCGAGGTCGAGGAGTCGCTGGACGAGCTGGGCCGGCTGGCCGAATCGGCGGGCGCCGAGGTGGTGGGCCGGATGTTGCAGGAGCGGCGGGCACCCACCCCCGGCCTGTACTTCGGCAAGGGCAAGGTGGAGGAGCTCAAGGCGCTGTCGCATCGCCAGGCGGCGGACCTGATGATCTCCGATGACCCCCTGTCGCCAGTCCAGGAGCGGAACCTGGGCGGCACGCTGGGGCTCAAGGTCATCGACCGCACCGCGCTCATCCTCGACATCTTTGCCCAGCGCGCCCGCACCATGGAAGGCAAGCTGCAGGTGGAGCTGGCCCAGCTCTCGTACCTGCTGCCGCGCCTGGTCGGGCAGTGGAAGCACCTGGAGCGGCTCGGCGGCGGCATCGGCACCCGGGGGCCGGGGGAGACCCAGCTCGAGTCGGACCGGCGGATCATCCGCCAGCGCATCCAGAAGGTCCGGCGCGCGCTCAAGCGCGTTCGGACCCATCGCCAGCTCCTGCGCGACCGCCGCAAGGCGACGGGGGTGCCGGTGGCGGCGCTGGTCGGCTACACCAACGCAGGGAAGACCACGCTCCTGAACCGGCTCACGGGCGCGGAGCTGACGGCCGGCGACCGGCTCTTCGTCACCCTCGACCCGGCGGCGCGCCTCGTGTCCGGGAACGCCCACGCCCCGTTCGTGCTGACGGATACGGTGGGCTTCATCCGCAAGCTGCCTCACCAGCTCGTCGCCGCCTTCAAGGCCACGCTGGAGGAGCTGTCCGAAGCCGACGTGCTGGTGCACGTGGTGGACGCCAGCCATCCGGGCCTCGAGGAGCAGATGAGCGCCGTCGAGACGCTCCTGGCCGAGCTCGAGCTGGCGGACCGGGCGACCATCGTGGCCCTCAACAAGGTGGACCGGGTCGAGAGCGATTCGGCGCTCCGCGGGCTGGTCGAGCGGTTCGACGCGGTACCGATCTCGGCGCGTACCGGGCAGGGCATCGAGCGGCTGCTCGAGCGCCTCGAACGGGCCTTCCGGCCGCGGGTCGCGCGCGCCACGCTGCGCATCCCGTACAGCGACGGGCCCACGCTGGCCCTCTGCTACGAGCGCGGCCGCGTGCTGAGGCGCCGCGACGAGGCCGACGGGATCACGGTGGAGGTGGAGCTTCCCCCGCGGCTCCTCGGCCCCCTGGAGGCCTATCGCCCACCCGCCTGAACGCGGCGCGCGCCGGAGGTTTGCCGCCGCGGCGGCACGGCCCGGTGTTACACTCTCTCGTCTACTCTCGCGGATGACCATGGGCCTCGCGAACTGGCTCACGACGCTGCGAATCCTGCTGATCCCGGTATTCGTCACGCTCCTCGTCTACCGGAGACCAGGGTGGGCGTTCCTCGTGTTCTGCGTGGCCAGCCTGACCGACATGCTGGATGGCTACATCGCCCGCACGCGCGGGCGGCAGACACGGCTCGGCGCCTTCCTGGACCCGATGGCCGACAAGCTGCTGCTCATCTCGGCGTTCGTCACCCTCACCTACCTCAGGGTGATCCCGTTCTGGATCACCGCGGTGGTGGTGAGCCGCGACCTGATTCTCACCGTGGGGGTGCTGGTCATCCACGTGGCCGGGGGGACGGTGCACCCCGCGCCGACCTGGGTGGGCAAGCTGTCCACGGTGTTCCAGATGGCCACCGTGATCGCGGCGATGGGCGCCGTGTACTTCAAGATTCCTGCCACGGTGCCGAAGCTCTTCGCCTGGGCGGCGGCGGCGCTCACCGTGGCCTCCGGGCTCCAGTACATCACCCAGGGGCTCAAGCAGCTCAACCCGCCCGCGGGCGCGCCGGTGGAGCGATAGGATCATGAGCGGCGGCCCGGAGCTCTCCGACGGCGTCGTGGTGGCGAGCGTACGGCCGGCTACGCCGGCCGCGCGCGCCGGGCTCCGGCCCGGCGATCGTATCCTGACGATCAACGACGCCCCCCTGCGGGATGCGATCGACTTCCACTTCCAGGCCGGCGAGGAGCGCCTCCGGCTCTCCCTCGACCGGAGCGGGCGGGGCCTGACGGCGCTTCTGGAGCGCCGCGGATCCGACCTCGGCCTCGAGCTGGAGCCGCCGCGCCCGGGCGCGATCGCCACCTGCGCCAACAAGTGCGTGTTCTGCTTCATCCACCAGCTGCCCCGGGGCATGCGCAAGAGCCTCTACGTCAAGGACGACGACTTCCGCCTGTCGTTCCTCCACGGCAACTACATCACCCTCACGGACCTCGAGGAATCCGAGCTCCGCCGCATCGAGGAGCAGCGGCTCTCACCGCTGTACGTGTCGGTGCATGCCACCGATCCCGAGCTGCGCCATCGCCTGCTGGGCCAGCCGCGGGTGAAGGGCGACCTGCTGCCGCGGATGGAGCGTCTCGCCCGCGTCGGCATCACCATGCACGCCCAGATCGTGCTCGTCCCCGACTGGAACGACGGCGAGCACCTCGAGCGCTCCGTAGGCGACCTGGCCCGTCTCCACCCGCGGGTGACGACGACCGCGGTGGTGCCGGTGGGGCTGACGCGATACCGGGCGCGGCTCCCTCAGCTCCGCGCCGTGACGGCCGAGGAGGCGCGGCGCCTGGTTGGCGCGATCGAGGAGTGGCAGGAGCGCTTCCTCCGGAAGCTGGGGAGCCGCTTCGTCTTCGCGGCGGACGAGCTGTACCTACGAGGGGACGTGCGGATCCCGGCGGCGCGCGCGTACGAGGGCTTCCCCGTGGTGGAGGACGGCGTGGGCCTGGTGCGCCGCTTCAACGACGGCTTCGCGCGGGCCCGGCGGCGCCTCCCGGCGGACCTGCCGCGCGCGCGCGCCGTGACCGTCGTCACGGGGGAGCTGTTCGCGCCCCGGCTGGCCGAGCTGCTCGGACTCGTGCGGGTCCGGCGTCTCAGCGTGCGGCTCGTGCCCGTCGCCAACGAGTGGTTCGGGGGCGATATCCAGGTGGCCGGCCTGCTCACCGGCCGCGACATCCTGGCCCGGCTCGCCCGGCAGCCGCTGGGGGACGAGGTGCTGATCCCGTCGGTGACGATCAAGGACGGCGACGGGGTGTTCCTCGACGACCTCACGCCGGCGGACCTGGCCGACTCGCTCCGCGTGCCGGTCACCGCGATCGAACCCTCGCCCACGGCCCTGCTCGCGGCGCTGTGCGGGAGGTGAGGAGCGCGCGATGATCCGCCCCATCATCGCGATCGTGGGCCGCCCCAACGTGGGCAAGTCCACGCTGTTCAACCGCCTGGTGGGGCGACGGCAGTCCCTCGTCCGGGACGTGCCGGGCGTGACGCGCGACCGGCTCTACGGCACGGTGGCCTTCGAGCGCTGGCAGGCCACCGTGGTGGACACGGGAGGCTTCGATCCCACCGCCGACTCCGATCTGGTCGCCGCGGTGCGGGTCCAGGTGATGCGGGCCATCGAGGAGGCCGACCTGATCCTCTTCGTGGTGGACGGACGGGTCGGAGTCACGCCGCTCGACGCCGAGATCGCGCGGACCCTGCGGCGCAGCGGGCGTCCCGTCCTCCTGGTCGCCAACAAGACCGATACCGCAGCCCAGGAGGCGCAGCTCGGCGACTGCCACCGCCTGGGCTTCAGCCCCGTGCTCGCCATCTCGGCCGAGCACGGACGAAGCGTCGCCGAGCTGCTCGAGGCCGCCCGCCGCGTGGCTCCCGCTCCCGTGGTGGATGTCGTGGCCGAGGGCACGCGCGTCGCCATCGTGGGCCGCCCCAACGTGGGCAAGTCGTCCCTCGTGAACGCGGTGCTGGGCCACGAGCGCGTCCTGGTGCACGAGGCGCCCGGCACCACCCGCGATGCGGTGGACACGCCGATGACGTTCCGCGACCGCCCCTACCTGCTGATCGACACGGCGGGCATCCGGAGAAAGGGGAGGGTATCCGAAGCGCTGGAGAAGCTGTCCGTGGTCATGGCGCTCAAGAGCCTCGAGCGCTGCCAGGTGGCCGTGCTCGTGCTGGACGCCTCGGAGGGAGTCACCGCCCAGGACGCCCACATCGCGGGGTACGCGCACGACGCCGGGCGTGCCCTCGTGGCGGCCGTCAACAAGTGGGACCTCGTCCCGGCCCACCTGCTGCAGAAGGGCGACGTGATCGGACAGATCTACGATCGGCTGCCCTTCCTGGACTACGCGCCGGTATGCTTCACCTCGGCGGCGCAGGGCCACGGGCTCCGCGAGCTGTTCGATCTCGTCGATCAGGTGGCTCTCGAAGCTCAGAAGCGGATCCCTCCGGGCGACCTGGTGGCCGTCCTCCGCCAGGCCGTCGAGCGCCGGCCCACGTCGGCGGGGGGCGTACCTCTTCGCGTGTACTCGGCCCAGCAGGTCGCGGTGTCGCCGCCCACCGTCGCCGCGCGAGTGAACCTGCCCGACAGGATCCACTTCTCCTACGAGCGATACCTCATCAACTCGATCCGGAGAGCCTACGGGTTCTCGGGCTCACCGATCCGGCTCCTGTTCCGCAAGGGCGGGGGCAGGCAGAAGGCTCCGTCCCTGCCCGGGCGAGCCCGGCGGTAGGACGATCGGAGGGGGCCTCGACGGCCCCTTCGACCCCTCCCCGGGAACAGTGGCGCCGGCAAAGCCGGCGCTCGATCCACGCGAGACCGCTTCCAGGGTGCTTATCGACACGCTCGTAAGGCCCCGGCCGGCCCGTCGGCGCGCGAGTACCCGCTAACTAGGCATCACCCCTGGCAAAACCGTTTGGCGGCTTGCTGGCCTGTGCTAAGATGTGCCCGCGTTTGCCGGGCCTGTAGCCCCCAAGGGAACGAGCCAAGGTGAGGCCAGACCACGACGAGTACGTGGAGGACGGCGAAGACGGTGAGTCCATGCCGCGGAGCATCTTCGCGGCCGGATGGTTCCGGGCCCTCCTCTTGCTGGCGGTCATCGGGATCATCGCAATGGTGGGGTTGCCGTACCTGCTCCGCTGGTTCGAGCCAACGGTTCCCCCCCCGAGGGTCCAGGCGGGTCCGGGCGATCGCTCCACGGCCTCGCCGTCCGTCCCGACCTCCCGGTTGAAGGAGTCACCCGGCTCAACACCGGGCGCGCCCGCGTCACGGGGACCGACCGCCAGCCAGCCTGCGCCGGGCGGAGCCGCTTCACCGGGATCGATAGCGCCGCCGGCTGCGATCCCCCCCGCCACGGCGCCCTCGGCGGCGCCCAAGGCCCCGGCAGCGAGCCGGCCCGCGGCGCGGGCCGGCACCGAGGCGAAGGCGGGCGGCGCTTCGCCCACCGCGCCGAAGGCCGCGGCCCCGGCGCCTCCCGCGCAGGGTGAGTACTGGATCCAGGTCGGGGCGTTCCAGGACCGGCGGAACGCGGAGCGGTTGGCCCAGGAGATCCGAGCGGAGCGCTTGCCGGTGCAGCTCGCTGCGGTGACGCGCAACGGCGGCGATAACGCAAGCCGGCACGAGCTGCTGGTCACCGGCTCGACGGTGGACGCCGTCAACGGGCTGCTGCGCGGCCGCCACAGCGCCGAGGCGGTCCCGGGAGGCGTGCTGATCCGTCCCGCCCTGAGCCTCCGAGAGGCGGTGGAGCTCTCGAAGCGGCTGGCTGCGGAGAGGCTGACGGTCAAGATCCGCCGGGCGGCGATGGGCGGTGGATCGACCTACCACGTCGTGCGGGTGGGCGCCTTCCCCGATCGTGCGCGGGCCCTGGAAGCCCGGGCCGACCTGGCGGCGAAGGGGCATGCGGGCTTCGTCACGCAGGGGCCTGCGCGATGAGCCCCCGGCCGCTGGTGGTCCTGGTCACGGCGCCGTCAGCGGAAGAAGCGGCCCGGATCGGACGCGTGCTGGTCGAGGAGCGGCTGGCCGCCTGCGTGAACGTCCTGCCCGGCGTGACCTCCATCTTCTTCTGGGAGGGCAAGCTGGAGGAGTCGCCGGAGGCGCTGATGCTGATCAAGACCGATCCGCAGCGCTACGAGGCGCTCGAGCGGCGCGTGCTGGAGCTGCATCCATACTCGGTCCCCGAGGTGCTGGCGCTGCCCGTCGAGGCCGGGTCCCCGGCCTACCTGAGCTGGGTCAGCGAATCGACCGCGCGCGAAGGGAGGTGAGGGCACTGACCAAGAACGATCTGATCAACGCGGTGGCAGCCCACGGCCTGTCGAAGCGGCAGTCGGCCTCCGTGGTCGAGCAGCTCTTCGACATCATCTTCCGGTGCTTCGAGAAGGGAGAGGACGTCAAGATCGTCGGGTTCGGCCACTTCCGGATCCGCCGGAAGTTGTCCCGGCGGGGCCGGAATCCGCAGACCGGCGACAGCATCGAGATCACGGCCCGGAAGGTGCTGACCTTCAAGCCGAGCAAGGGGCTCAAGCTACGGATCAACCAGTGAGCGGGGGGCCTGTGGCGCAGACCATCCCGGACAAGCTCTACTACCGGATCGGAGAGGTCGAGGCCGTCACGGGGATCCCGGCCTACGTGCTTCGCTACTGGGAGTCCGAGTTCAAGCTGCTCCGGCCCAAGAAGAATCCCGCCGGCCAGCGCCTGTACCGCAAGCGGGACCTGGAGCTGGTGCTGCGGATCAAGACGCTGCTCTACGACGAGCGGCTGACGCTGGAAGGCGCCCGGAAGCGGCTCCTCGCCGAGTCGCGGGGCCCGGGGCAGATGGATCTGGGGCTCCGCGGCGCGATCCTGGAGGGCGCGCTGCGCCGGCTGCGAGAGCGGCTTCGCGGGCTCCGGGAGAGGCTTGGACCGAGTCGAAGCTGATCGCGCCTTGAGTTTCCCGGCGCCTGTCCGTACAATGCAGCCTGGGTCGGGGCGTGGCGCAGCCCGGTAGCGCACTTGACTGGGGGTCAAGGGGTCGCTGGTTCAAATCCAGTCGCCCCGACCAACTTGACCCAGCACTCACGGCAGATTCCCGGATCCGCCCTTTTTTTGTGTGCCCGCGGAGAGAGGCATGGCATCCCTGATCCTCGTCACCAACGATGACGGGATCCACGCTCCGGGGCTGCAGGCGCTCGCCAACGCGCTCGACGAGCTGAGCGAGGTCTACGTGATCGCTCCGGACCGGGAGCAGAGCGCGGTGGGGCATGCCCTCACGCTCCATCGGCCGCTGCGGGTGGAGCGGGTCGCGGAGCGCCGCTTCGCGGTGAACGGGACGCCGTCGGATTGCGTCAACCTGGGTGTGCTCGGGGTGCTGCCGGAGGCCCCGGCGCTGGTGGTATCCGGGATCAACCACGGCGCCAACCTGGGCGACGACGTCACGTACTCGGGGACCGTCTCGGCGGCGATGGAGGGCACGCTGCTGGGAGTGCCGTCGATGGCGGTGTCGCAGGTGGATCCCGACGGGGGCGGGTTCGAGGCCGCCGGGCAGATCGCGCGCCTGGTTGCGGCCCGGCTGCTGGTGGAGGGGCTGCCGGCCAAGACCTTCCTCAACGTCAACGTGCCGCGTGGACCGCTGGCCGGTGTCTGCGTGACCCGGCTCGGGCACCGGGTCTACCGGGAGAAGGTGGTCCAAGAGGTGGATCCACGGGGCCGGCCGTACTATTGGATCGGCGCCGGGCCTCCCGTCTGGGAAGAGGACGAGGGATCGGACATCACCGCGATCCACCGAGGCTTCGCGACGATCACGCCGCTTCACCTGGACCTGACCCACTACGGGGCCCTGGGGCGCATGGCGGACTGGGGCGGTGGGCTCACCGCCCTCCTGAAGAAGCGGGGGCGGTGATCGGCCGGGCGACCGTGGCCACCGGCGAGCAGCGGTTCGCTCGGGAGCGAGAGCAGATGGTGGAGCACCAGCTGGTCGCGCGGGGCATCGCCGATGCCCGGGTGCTGGAGGCGATGCGCCGCGTGCCGCGGCACCTGTTCGTGGAGGAGGCCCTGCGAGACCGGGCCTACGGCGATCACCCACTGCCGATCGGCGAGGGGCAGACGATCTCCCAGCCCTTCATGGTGGCGCGGATGACGGAACTGCTGAAGCTCACGGGGCGGGAGAAGGTGCTGGAGATCGGAACGGGATCGGGCTATCAAGCGGCGGTCCTCGCCGAGCTCGCCGCGCGCGTCTGCACGGTGGAGCGCATCGCGCGCCTGGCCGCGCGGGCGCGCGAGACGCTGGAAGGGCTCGGATACCGTAACGTCTGGGTCCGCACCGCGAACGGGACCTTCGGCTGGCCGGACGAGGCCCCGTTGGACCGCATCCTGGTGGCGGCGGGCGCCCCCGGGGTGCCGCCGCCGCTGCTGGAACAGCTGGCCGAGGGCGGCCGGCTGGTGATGCCGGTGGGCGCGGTCGATACGCAGCGGCTGCAGGTGGTCGACAAGACGGAGGGCGAGACGCGCATCACCGAAGACTCGGGATGCGTCTTCGTCAAGCTGATTGGCAAGTACGCCTGGGAGAGCTGAGTCCCGACCGGGCGATGTCGATGGGAGGGCGGGGCGTAGCGCAGCTTGGTAGCGCGCCTGCTTCGGGAGCAGGAGGTCGCTGGTTCAAATCCAGTCGCCCCGACCAACTCTTCTCCGGCGGCCCGGCGGCGAACCGGGCTCGGCGTCCCGGCCGTGAGCGGTCGCGCTGATCGAGGGCGCGAGACGGTGCTTGACCCACGCATGAGCGGCACGGGACCGCGCGCCGCCGCCGAGATCCTGGTGGCCGGACGGGTCCAGGGGGTCGGGTTCCGGAACTTCGTCGAGCGGAAGGCCAGCCAACTCGGCCTGCTCGGGTACGTGATGAATCTCAGGGACGGGAAGGTCCGGGTACGCGTGGAGGGCTCGCGTGAGGTCATCGAAGAGCTCGCGCGGGATCTCGGGAAGGGCCCACCTCTGGCGCGCGTGGAGGAAGTCACCGTCAGATGGCGTCCTCCGACGGGACGCTTCAGCTCCTTCGGGATCCGCTTCGCGGAGTTCGATCCGTGATCCGAGGCCGGAAGCGGATGATCGGCGTCGGTCTGCTGCTTCCGAGCCTGTTCCTGACCCACCCGGCGGCGGCCGACGAGAGCAAGCCCAGCAAGGCCTCCCAGAAGAAGAGCGTGCCCAAGGAGCCGGCGGCGGCTTCCCGGAAGTCATCTCCATCGGCGAGAGCCGATGACGCAGGGCCCCGGGTCCATCTCGTGGGCGCGGGCGACACCCTGAGCCGCATCGCCTCACGCCACCGCGTGAGCCAGCGCGCGCTCATCGAGGCCAACGCTCTCGCGCGACCCGGTCGGCTGCGCCCGGGGCAGCGCCTCGTCATCCCCGAGCCGGGCCAGACCCATCGGCAGGCCGTCATCGCCTCTCCCCGGGGTGACGGGACCCTGGTTGCCGCGGTCGGGCCCCGGCGTGTCCCGACCCGTTTGTTCCTCTCCGTCCCCGAGCTGAACGGACGCGCGATCGACTTCCTGTGGCCCGCCGATGGCCCGGTGATCTCCGGCTTCGGGCGCCGGCGCAGCGGGTGGCACGCCGGGATCGACATCAAGGCCCAGATGGGAACGCCGATCCTCGCTGCCGCGCCGGGCACCGTGGCGGTGAGCGGGTGGGAGCGGTTTGACGGGCGTGTTCTCAAGATCGAGCACGAGAGTGGGTTCTTTACCCATTTACGCGCATACCCTTCAGAATGTGGTCAAGGTAGGGGACCGCGTGGAGGCGGGGATGGTGGTCGGCACCGTCGGGCGCACCGGTCGGAGCACCGGCTACCACCTCCATTTCGAGATCCGCCAGGACGGCATGGCCTACAACCCGTTCTATCTACTCCACGGGCGGGAGGTGGCGCGAGTGCCGGCCGATGAGCCCACGGAGCCCGTGGACGAAGACGAGCCCCATGAGTGAGGACCAGGACCACGACGACGAACTCGAGGACGGCGACGAGCCCATCGAGGCCTTGATCGCGGAAGACCGGATGGACGCGGGGGAGTCGGAGGCGGCGTCCGGGGCGGCGGACCGCAACCGTGCCCTGCTGGCCTTGTATCTCCAGGAGATCGCTCGTATCAAGCTCCTCGCCCCCGGGGAGGAGCAGGATCTCGCCCGACGAGTGCAGGTGGGCGACACGGGGGCGGAGCGACGGCTTGCCGAGGCCAACCTGCGCCTGGTGGTCCACATCGCCCGGCGGTACCTCCACCGAGGGCTGTCGCTGCTGGACCTGATCGAGGAGGGCAATGTCGGCCTGCTGCACGCCGTCCGGAAGTTCCAGCCTGACCGGGGAACGCGCTTCTCGACCTATGCGACGTGGTGGATCCGTCAGGCCATCGTGCGGGCCCTCGCCAACCAGGCGCGCATGATCCGGCTGCCGGTGCATGTGGAGCTGCTGGTCGGGCAGTACGTCAAGATGCGCGACACCCTGACGCAAGAGCTGGGGCGTGTGCCCAGCCTCGACGAGGTGGCGCAGGCCCTCGGCCGGCCGGTCGACGAGATCGAGCGTCTCGAGGCGCTGCGCCAACAGCCCCTCTCTCTGGACGCGCCGGTGGGCGAGGAGGGCAAAGGCAGTATCCTCGAGGTGATTGCGGACCCGGCGGCCCCCCCCGGCGCGGGCCTCGCCTCCATCCTCCGGCAGCGGCCCGATCTGGCCGGGGTGCTTCAGGACCTGCCGGATACGGAACGGACGGTGATCACCCTCCGCTTCGGCCTCGGTGGCGAGGAGCCGATGACGCTGGAGCGCATCGGGCGCCGGCTCGGGGTCACGCGCGAACGCGTCCGTCAGGTGGAGGCGGCAGGGCTCAAGCGCCTCCGGGGTCTGCTGGGCGCCCGCGGGATGGAGCCGTCCGACTTGATGTGAGCGGCGACGGTCGGCGCCCGGGCCATCCGGGCCCAGCAGCCTCCCCGAGGGTCGTCTCGCTACCTCCCCTGCATGCCCTTCCTTGGCGGCCGCGGAAACTCGAGGTGGCGCCTGACCGGGTACTGTTACACCGAAGACGATCACGGTGGTGGGCGTGTCTTACCCCTGACCCCGGGCGATGCCGGGCGCGGCGACCACGGGTTGACCTCCGAGGGAGGGCGGCGATGCCGGAACAGGCGAAGTTCACTCAGATCGCAGTGGGCTTCCAGCTCACCAGTCGCGGTACGCGGCAGGAGATCCTGTACGCCCTGGACGAGGTCGGCCACGTCTGGAAGTTCAGCGAGCGGGAGAACCTCTGGCGCCTGATGCCCATGCAGCGCGAATGAGCGACGGCCCGGCGCCGCGCCGTCCGGGAGCAGCTTGCCTGCGCGGCCCGGCGGGGCCCAGCGCGCAGCGATTGACCGCCGTGCTCCGGGAGCGTAACGTTCTCGGAGACGGGTGACAACCGGCTCGGCGGCCCGGTACGAGGGAGGGCCAGGCATGGAGCATCAGCCTCGGAGGAGGCATCGACGGTGCCTCGTCGACGGGGCCGCGGCCGCGATGCTGGCTGCGGCCGCTGGCTGGCTGGGGCCGGGGGTCACGTCCGCGCACGCGGCCGAGTTGGTGGAGTATCTGCTCTACGGTCTCGGCCTGACGGGGTCAGCGGGATTCCGGCCGCTGGAATGGCTGGAGCGGCTGTCGGTGTGGCTGCTCGAGCCGCTGCACGCTTCCCTGGCCCTCCTGGGCGCCGGGCTCTGGATCACCTGGCGGGTGTTCCGCCGGCGGTGAGCGCGAGCGGTGACGCCGCGGGAACGAAGCGTTCCGCCTGGCGAGGCGCTCGCCAGCGGTAGCGAGGAGCGGGCATGACACGAGCGCGGACGACGGCACAGGCCAAGAGCCGCCGGCGGATCCGGCGAGCGGGGACGACACTGCTCGTGCTCACGCTCCTGATCGGCTCGCCGGCGACCGACCTTCTCGCCGCCACCGACGCCGAGCGGGTCCTCGAGCGCAAGACGCAGGAGTACCGGGGCGCACTGGCCTGGATCTGCTACACGGGCATTACGCCCGGGATCGAGCGGCTCTACGAGGAAACGGTGCGGGCGGCGGAGGCAGCGGGCTACGGGGCCGGCCGCGGGGGGAACTTCTGGGGTCCGCGCGCCCCGTTTCACGCCTATCAGGATTGCCTCCAGGGGCCCGGCGACCGCGACTGACGATCGCGGGTCCCTCACAGCGCGGCGGCGCCAACGGATCGGCGCGAGCCGTGCCGGTAGCTGATCTCGATGGGCTCGGTTGAACCGCTGCGGCCGGGGTCGGCAGCCGAGAGGCCTGAGGCGTCCCGGGGCGCCGGGCCCCCGTCGGGTGTCTTGGCGGAGCTTCTCGTATGCGAGAACACCATCGGCCGGCTCCCGCCGCGCCTGCGTGTCTTCTGGCTCCTGTCGTGCCTGGCCCTCATCGGCCTCTTCGCCCTGCTCGCCCGCGGGGCCGGGCCCGCGTTCACCGGCACGGCGGTCAGCGTGGTGGACGGCGGCACGATCCGGCTGCGCATGGGCGAACTGATCGAAGAGGTGCGGTACATCGGCCTGAGCGCGCCAGAGCAGAGTGGTCCGGCGAGCGCCGCGGCCGCCGGCGGGTGGCAAGCTACCGAGGCCAACCGACGGCTGGTGGAGGGCAAGCGGGTTCGGCTCGAGCTCGATGTCCGACTCCGGGACGAGTCCGGGCGCCTGCTGGCCTACGTGTGGGTGGAGGAGGCGGGCGGCGCGGAGTTGATGGCCAACGCCGAGCTGATCCGGCTCGGCCATGCGCAGGCCCTCGCGGCCGCGCCCAACCTGCGGCATCGGGCCCTGCTCCAGGACCTCGAGCGCGAGGCGCGACAGGCGAGCCGTGGGCGGTGGGCGAATCGAAGGAGAACGTGGTGCCCCCAGAGGGGGCCGGCGAGAGCCACAGGGTGCCGATCGAGGGCCTCGTGTGCGCCGCATGGTCGCGTAGAATCGCCGCTATCGCGGGCGTAGGGTACTGCCCGGGCCGCCCGGGACCGGGAGATCGCCGCCACCTTGGACCGGCTGGCCGCCGAGGTGGGGCCCTCCGGGCGCGGTGGACGGTCGAGCCATGAAGGCCCGCACCCGTGATACCCCCCGGGCATCCCGTCCTACCGCCGGGGAGGCTGCCATGCCCGAGTCGCCGGCCGAGCCCGAGTTCCCACCCCGGATCAAACCGTTCGTGCTCCAGTTCCTGGCCGCGCGCGAGCAGCCCGACGGCGCGCGCCGGCTGGTGCCCCGCCAGCTCCTCGCGGCCATCGGGGCGCATGGCGATCGCCAGCAGCGGAGCTACCTGGAGTGGGTGCTCGTGGAGCTCACGCGGATGCCGCGAAAGCCATAACGCCGCGGGGACCGTCCTCACCACGGTCACCACGGTGGCGGTGGCGGACACTTCGCTCTTGACAGTATTATCGGCTCACGGTATGCCTCGGGAGTGATTCGTGGGTTTGCCGACCGGGACACGGAGCGGCTCTTCCATCGCGAGTGGGCCCGCCGGTGGGGACCAGGGCTCCAGCGAGCGGCGTTGCAGACGCTCATGACGCTCGACGCGGCGACGACCCTCGAGGATCTCCGGCGGGTACCGGGCAATCACCTGGAGAAGCTCCGGGGCTCCCGCGCCGGGCAGTGGAGCATCCGGGTCAATGCCCAGTGGCGCGTGTGCTTCCGCTGGGCGCCCGATGGCCCCCATGACGTGGAGATCGCCGACTATCACGGAGGGAGGAGACGATGAGGAGGCCACACCGACAGGCCCCGGTCCATCCGGGGGAGGTCCTCGCCGAGAAGTTCTTGAAGCCGGCCGGCCTGACGGCCTATCGCGTCGCGGTGGACTGTGGGCTCCGGCCGCCCCGGATCAACGAGATCGTCCACGGCCAGCGCGCCATCACCGCCGACACCGCGCTCCGGCTCGGGCGGTACTTCGGGGTGAGCCCGCAGTTCTGGATGAACCTGCAGACGGCCTACGACCTGGCCGTGGCCGAGGACCGGCTTGGCGCCGCCCTTGCGAAGCATGTCAAGGTCCTGCCGAGGCCCGCGTAAGACGACAACGCCCCCGGGCGGTGCCGGACACACCGCGCCGAGGGCTGTGGCCCATCACCCCGCCGTTGCGAGAGGAGAAGCGTATGGGCACGACGAGTGGAGCGCCCCGGACTCCGCATCGTCCAGGAGGCGCTCTGGCAGGCCGCCCACCAGCGCGTCGCCCAGACCCGCGCCCGCTACATCCGGGAGGTCCGGGCCGACCCGATCGGCGTGGTCCGCCGGGGCCTCTTCACCGGGCGCCCGGATGGGAGCGTCGAGTCCCGCTATCTGCTGACGGGCTTCCTCCAGTGCTGGCAGTGCCGGCGCGCGATCAACGTGAGCGTCCAAACGGCGCCCGCGCCCGGATGGAAGCCCTCGACGCTGCCGTGCTCGATCTCCGATCACGTACAATCCGCGCCGCCGCCACTCGGCGCTCGACTATCTGTCGCCCATGGCGTATGAGAAGGGAGAGTTGGTGGGGGTGTGATCCCGAAAGCCGTTCACCTCCACGAAACCGGGGCAACTCCACTTTCTCCCGATCCGCCATACTCTACGCTGACCCCGTGTGATCGACCGCACCGATATAGGCTGCCGGGCTGCGTGGCGCATTCAACCACCGGGACTCCCACGGCGAGAATCGAGTAGCGCCGGAAGGGGCTTGGGCGGAGCGGGTGAACACTGCTCGATGGCATGGGACCCTTGGGCATACCTCGCTGCCTTCCTCGTGCCGAAGACCATTGACGCCCAAGGGTTCATCGACGGGCTCTGCTGTGTCGGCGGCGGCATCGACGTGGTGATGATCACGGAGCGGGAGGGGCTCCGATTCGTGCAGAGGGCGGAGAGGCACGAGGACATCCCGGTCCAGTGCCGGCGGATCATCGAGCGGCCGGGAGCGGTGACGGGCGCGCCAGCGGACCTCCTTCGGCCGGCGACGTACACGGTGGCCGACTCAGCGCCAGTCGAGTACGATAAGGGCGGCCAACGCTGGAACCGACGCCCAGTGGAGGGAACGATGACGACGACCGTACGGCTCGTTGCCGCCCTCATGCTCTTGACCCTCGGCGTGACCGCCTGCGCCATGTCCGAGGAGACGCGGTGCAAGAAGGGCGGTGGCGCGTGGCGAGGGACGTTCTGCGAGACGCCAGCGCGGTGAACCCCTCCAAAGCCGTCGCCTTCGGTGATCGGCGCGGCGCGAGACCGACACACTTGACCCGACCTTGGGCCGTCGTCGAGACTGCTGACCTATGGTGCTCTATGACTACCGCATCCGAGACGAGTTCGCCCGGGTGCGACGCCTGGCGACGAGGGTCAAGGAGAAGTTCGTCAGATCCTGAACGTGCTGGCGATTTGGTACCCCGACGAGTACGAGGTGGTTCGGCTCCTGGCACATGGCGACCGGGCAAGCTTTGTTGAGTTTGCACTCGCCAGCGCGGAATTCACCCAGCACGTTGAGGGCTACGGTTTAGTACGGGACGCACGGACAGAGCCGCGGCTCTCCATCGGATTGGTGCGCAGCCATCTTTCTCGACAACCTCGGCGGGGCGGAAGTTGTCAACGATTGTGAGACACCGCCGAGGACATAAAGCGCCTGCTGGATCTTGGCCCGAGGAACAGCGAACCCTAACAGAGCACTCGCGCGGTCCGGAGTAGGACGGCCTGTGCTGTGGAGGTCGGGACGCCCCACGGGGATCCCTGCAACGTCATGGCGCCATTCAGCGGTTGTGAATCACCTTGATCGTGGTAGGATATTTCATCATACCAAGGAGATGTAACGTGCCTAAGACGAAGGTCGCCATCACGCTTGACGCTGAGCTGCTTGATCGGGTCGATGAACTGGTCGCCCGGCGAGAGTTCCGTAATCGGAGTCAAGCGATTGAGACCGCACTCGCCGAGAAGCTGGCGCGAGCGCGGCGCACGCGTTTGGCGCGAGAGTGCGCAAAGCTCGACCCCGAGGACGAGAAAGCGCTGGCCGAGGAAGGCCTCGCGGGAAGCTCGGACTCGTGGCCCGAATACTGAGGGAGATTCGTTGGGCCGACCTCAATCCGGTCCGCGGCAGGGAACAGGCCGGGCTCCGACCGGTTCTGGTCCTGAGTCATGACGTGTTCAACGAGCGCTCCGGGACGGTCATTGGCGTCGCCCTGAGCAGTCAGGAACCCCACGCTGGCTTTCCGCTCACGCTCGAAAGTAACGCTCCAGGCTTGCCGAAACGATCGTGGGTCAGAATCAGCCAAATCCGGACGCTCTCCGTCGAGCGCATCGGGCGCCGTCTGGCGCGAGCCTCCATAGAAGAGGTTGATCGCGTTGTTGAAGGCATCAACGAGATAATCGGCTGAGAATTCATTCCCCGTCTTCTGACTCGAAGCTGTCCGTCCCAGCCGCGTTGGCGATCGAAGAGGCAGGAAGGCAACTGGCCGCAACCCAGCCGCAACCAGAGCTCACCAGCAAGAAGCGCACCGCGACGTAAGTTCTTGAAGGAGTTGGTGCCCCCGGGGTGACTCGAACACCCGGCACGCAGTTTAGGAAACTGCTGCTCTATCCACCTGAGCTACGGGGGCGCGCGGACTCACGGAGGACTCAGCCGCCATTGTAGCACTATGTGCCGATCGGGGTGCCGCGTGACCGGAGTCGGCCCCGGCCCCGCGCGACGACGGCCCGGTCAGTCGCGCTCCATGGGCACGCGGTGCCAGCGGCCTTCGTTCTCGCTGAAGCGCCACACGGCGCCGGTCGCGTCCAGGGCATAGAGATCCTGCCGCTCCACCCCGTGCCCCTTGGGGTGGAGAGCCACCGCAATCTGCACGAACTTCGCGGTCTTCTCGGCCGCCATCGTGGTCCTCCTGGTAGGACGTTGACCGCAGGATGGTCGTCGCATCCGCCGACGGGGCATCTTACCTCGAGTCGCGCTCACGGACGGTGCCGCAGGCGGCCGGGTGGGACGGGCAGGGGACCAGGCTCCAGTGGCCGCCCGATCAGAGGTACCGGCGCGTCCGCTCGGCGATGATCCGGGTGTCGGGGCGCTCGGGTGGGGACGGCGCCGCCCGCTCGAGACGGCGGGCCAGCCTGGCCAGCAGCCGACGCTGGTCGAGCGCGCTCAGGAGCATCTCCCCGGCGAGAACGAGAGGCGTCCCCGCGACGACGCCGGCCAGCGCAAGGACCGCGGCCACCGCGATGCGCGCCACGAGCGGATCGCGCGCCCCGAGCAGGCGGGCGACGCCCGGGTCGGCCACGAGGACGAAGAGCCCCGCGACCAGGCCAAGCCCGACCAGCACGCCTCCCGCCACGATCGCCGTGCCGGCCCAGAGGCGCGCGGGACCGTCCCTCACGGCGGCACCTCGCCGCTGGCCGCCAGTCGACCGATCATCTCCCGCACCAGCGGGACGAACATCATGGCGACGAACACGGAGGTCAGGAACCAGATCAGGACACGCAGTCGCGTCATGCTCGAGGATCTCCTCGCTTGGGCAGGGGCTCTCATCGGTTGAGAAGGGCCGCGGGCTCGGCTACACTGAGCTCATGGCGGACAGCTTCGGAGAGTTCGAGGCGACGAGCCTCTTCTGCGCCCGCTGCAAGACGGCCACGCCGGTTCGCAAGAAGCTCCTCCTCGTCCTGCCCACCGGTAACAAGTACGACTACACGTGCAGCGCGTGCGGGGCCCCGGTCGGCGGCAAGATGGACAGCGATGCGACTGACTTCTATGGTACGGCACCGGCCCGCCCCTTCGGAAGCGGCAGCCGTGCATCGCCGCGGAGGCGCCCGCCTCGAGGGCCTCGCTGAAGGCCAGGCTGTCGGGCGTGCTGACAGATCGGCACGGGAAGGGACCTGTCGGCGACGGAACTCGCTGATTCCGTTCACCTCTCCGACGTGGTGCCATTCGTGCATGATTCTCCTTGTACGACTCAGCCCGCTGGGGGCCGAGGCAGACCGCAGCGACGAGAAGGACGAGAAAGGGGAGACGGATGGCGAGGCATGTCTGGCGCCGGCGCGCCATGGTGGTCGGGTTGCTCGTGGCGGTGGCCGTGGCTCCGATCGAGGTTTCCATCTCCTTCGAGCCGTCCGTCTGGCCGGTCTCGCCCATGGTCTCCTGGCTGTCGCGGCTGCTTCTCGCGTCGAGCCTGCTCCTCGGGTGCACGGGCTTCCTCCTGGAGCGCCGGTCCGCAATGGCGCTTGCAGCGCCTCCGTTCTCACCCGACCGATAGGGCCCTCCGCCTCTCG
>Ga0302046_10001253_pt1 | contig 23847 bp, 22 predicted proteins | sample RVTome_11_FD_200261 | JGI IMG/M metagenome (GOLD analysis project Ga0302046, IMG submission 200261) | Soil microbial communities from uranium-contaminated site in the Upper Colorado River Basin, Wyoming, United States - RVT147D111 (version 2) ... | reverse complement strand
GATCGCTTCACCTGCCGCGATGTCGGAGGGCCATGCGACGCCGGCCGCAACGCGTGAATCGGCCGCAGTGCGGGCAAGCGCGGCGAACGCCGCCGCGTCGTCGAGCGGGAACGCATACGCGAGCACGGCCGCAGCAGCAGTCGCGGCCGCCGCATGCTCCGATGGATAGCTGGGAATGTCGTAAGCGAGCGCTCGCCCGATGCGGGTGTCGGCACGGTACGGCGGCGGGCGGTCGAACGCGTACTTGGCAGCCCACGTCGCGACCATCGCATCGTAGATCGCGACATGGAGCAGCGCGAGAATCCGCGCCGACCGGACGGGTGTGACCGTGCGGACATCGGGGAGCAGCGGCCACCAGAAATCGATCCGCTCGATGGCAATGCGGGTCCACTCGCCTGTCGGAGGCCCGTCCCATTGCGCCATTGCGCCGGGCGGCACCAGGCCGTCCTGCTGGATGCGCAGAATCGTTTCGATCTCTGCGGCTTCGGCCGCGGACCCGGTTGCCGGTGGAGGTGGTGGCCGGATCGAGGCACCGGACGGCAGGACCCAGGTCGTCCACTGGCCTGCGTTAGTGTCGCGACGAACATCATCGGGCGCAACGGGGTCGGCGTCGCAGGCGGTGAGCGCGACGCCGGCGCAGGCGAGCGGCAGTACGCAGCGCAACGCTCGCGCGCGGGCTGTCATGATGACGGTTTCGCTTCGGCGAATCCGGCGGGTACCTCGTCGCCCATGAAGGTGAGCGTTCGGGCAGCGCCGGGGCCGGCGCCGCCGAACGGGTCGCGATAGAGCCGCAGGAGGAACGGCCGCTCGGTCGTGATCGGCTCGCCGCGATCGGAGGCGGGCTCGATCGTGATCACGTGCGTCCAACGGAAGGAGCCGTCCGACGCACGCTCACGCAGGTCGAGCGGCAGTGTCAGTTGAGCGGGAAACGGCAGGTCGAGCGGATTGGAGATCCAGTCGTCACCGGGAAACTCTTCCTCGCCGGCGGTCTGAAAATCCACGACGCCGGAAAACGGTCCCCAGCCGGTGTCATCACGGCGGTTGACGGCGCCAGATGCATCGGGCGTGAACTTGCCGTAGGACAGCCAGACGGCTGCCGATGAGCCGTAGTCGCGCACCATCCACCCTTCGTAGACCCAACCCGGCTGCAACGGTGTGAGGCGGACCCACATGTCGTTCTGGATCGTTTCGCGGGGCGCCATGTTGAACAGCCACACGCCGGACTCTTCGTGTGAGGGGTAGTCGTTCACTGCGTTGTCACTGGGCGTGAACATGGTGAATTGACCGGGGCGGTCGCGCAGCCCGAGCCCGGCCTGGGTGAGTGCGCCGGCGACTGCGAGGTCCGCGCGGCCGTTGCGGAACTGGCCGCGCAGGACGACCTGAGGCGCACCCGTCCGACCGGCGGCCGACTCGATCCGCAATTCGATCGCGCGTACACCCGCGATCGGTGCTGTGATTTCGGCGCGACCGCTGGCGAGCGCCACTTCGCCTGCGCGATGCGCCTGACCCTGCGCATCGAGCATCCAGACCACCCAGCGCCCTTCGGTCGTCGCATCGAGCGGCCGGACACCGGAAACCTGCAGGTGAACGATGGTTCCTGCGGGACCGAGGGTCGAGCCGGCGCCATCCGCGCAAGCGAGAACTCCGAGCGCGAGCATTGCTGCCGTCAGAGCGGATGCGACGGGGCCGGCGAAGGACGACCTCATCGGGGACGAACCGTCGGCGTGGTCGCTCCTGCGGATGCGGTTCCCTTCTTGCCGCGGGCCGATCCGGCAGCCATTATCGATGGTGGACCCGCGTCCGGAACGCAGCAACTGCGATCCCATGCGATGGTGCATGCGGTGGTTCACCCGTCGCGGGCGTGGTCGAGTTCGAAACGGACGTCGATGCATGGCGAGTGCGTCCCCCGGGCGCGCCGTCTCCGAAGCCGTGATGCGATCTCCCCGCACCTCGATTCGCCGGCGCTGCAGCCCAACGTACGTCAGCGCACGACCCCGCTACAAGGGCACTTCACGGCAGCCGTACCGGCATCGGTCCCGGAGTCGTCGAAGCGCTGACACAGCCGTCCGCTATCGAGCGTTGTCCAGTATACAGAACGTCCCGGGGCAGGGTGTCATGTACACTCATTCGGAGGCAACGGCATGATCGTCCGACGCAATGTGTCCGATGCGCGTCCGGCGTTCGTTGCCCTGCTGACAGCGCTGTTCGCAGCGTTGCCGGCGGCGGCACAGACGGGTCGCATCCAGGGCGAGATCCGGAACGCGGCAACACAGCGCCCGATCGTGGGCGCGCAGGTCCACATCCCCGGCACGGGGATCGGAACGACCACCAACCAGACGGGCGCCTACGCCCTGCCGAACGTGCCGGCCGGCCAGGTATCGGTGCGGGTCCAGATTCTCGGTTACACGCAGGGCAACCAGACGGCAACCGTGAGTGCCGACCAGACGGTGGTCCTGAACTTCGAGCTGAGCGAATCGGCGGTCGCGCTGGACGAGATCGTGGTGACCGGCACGGCAGGCCAGGCGAGGTCGCGCGAGATCGGCAACAGCGTCTCGACGATCAACGCGCGGGAGCTCGAGCTGGCGCCGGTGCGCAACACCCAGGATGTGATCACCGGGCGGGCGACCGGTGTGACCGTGCTGATGAACTCGGGGCAGCCGGGCGCCGGCGGTGCCATCCGGTTGCGCGGCAACAAGAGCATCAGCCAGGGCAACAACCCGCTGATCTACGTGGATGGCGTGCGCATCTACAGTGAGCCGAGCACGGCGGGCGGGGCGTCGCGCCAGCGGTCCATGCCGCTGAACGACATTCCCGCCGAGGACATCGAGCGGGTCGAGATCGTGAAGGGCCCCGCTGCGACCACGCTGTACGGCACGGAGGCGTCGGGCGGCGTGATCCAGGTGTTCACCAAGCGCGGCCGGCCGGGCACACCGCTCTGGTCGGTCGAAGCCGGGTTCGGCTTCAACGAGCTGGATCACATCGGCCCCAAGGACGACGAGACCGGCCTGTTCCTCAAGCAGTGCCGCGGCCCGCTGCTGGTGGACACGAACGGCAATGCGTTCGAGGATGTCGCGTGCCCGGAGAGCGGTACGTGGCTGCGCAAGGGCATGGTGCAGCGCTTCAACGCATCGGTGCGCGGCGGCGCCGGCGAACTGACGTACTACCTCTCCGGTACGTTCAACGAAGAGGAAGGCGCGATCGAAACCGGCTTCAACAAGGATGGCGGGTTCCGCGGCAACTTCTCGTTCCGTCCGGGCTCGCGGCTCGACTTCTCGATCAACACCGGCTACACCAAGCGCAAGACGCGCTGGATCGCCGACGGCAACCTGGCGAACGGCTTCACGCTGAACGTGGTGCGCGGCTCGCTCAACAACTTCAAGCTGGCGGGCGCCTGCTCGACACCGAGCATCACGTGTCTGAACAATGTCGAGATCCTGGACCAGGAGTCGATCGCGTACACGGACCATTTCGTGTCCGGTCTGACCGCGCGCTGGGAGCCGAACGCCATGCTGTCCAACCGTCTGACCGTCGGCTTCGACTACACGCGCATCCAGAACGATTATGAGCAGCCGTTCAACTTCTCGCGCACGCCGCTGGGCTCGCTCAACGTGACTGACCAGCAGCACCAGCTGGTGTCATTCGACTACGTGGGCACCCTGCGCAACGACCTGCTGGGCCTGCAGTCGACGCTGTCGTGGGGCGGCCAGCTGTTCGAGGATCGCAACCGCTACACGTCGGTGACCGGCTCCGACTTCGCCGGTCCCGGCGAACCGACCGTGACCTCGGCTGCGCGCACCCAGGTCAACACCGACAACTACCTGCGCGTCGTGAATGCCGGCTTCTTCATCCAGGAGATGGTCGGCTGGCGCGACCGGCTCTTCATCACGGCCGGCCTTCGTGTGGATGGCAACAGTGCGTTCGGCGAAAACTTCGGGCTGCAGCCGTATCCCAAGCTGAGCGCGGCCTACGTCCTGTCCGATCACGAGTTCTGGCCCGAGTGGTGGGAGGCCATGAAGCTGCGCTTCGCGGCCGGCGAGGCGGGCAAGGCGCCCGGCGCATTCGACGCGGTGCGTACCTGGGATCCGATTGCGGCCGATGACGGCAAGCCGGGCTTCACGCCGAATCAGCTGGGCAACGAGGACCTGGGCCCGGAGCGCACGCGCGAATACGAGCTGGGCTTCGAGTCGAGTGCGTGGGAGGCCCGGGTCGGTCTCGAATTCACGTACTACTACCAGCGTGTGTACGACGCACTGGTCGGTGTGCTCGCGCCGCCCACGCTCGGCTTCGCGCAGCGCCAGCTGCGCAACATCGGTACGCTCGAGAACAAGGGCGTCGAGCTGCGACTGGACGGTGCACTGCTGCGCACGGATGCGCTCGAATGGCGAGGTCGCATCAACCTCTCGACCAACCACAGCAAGGCACTCGACCTCGACGGCCAGAACATCCCGGTCGGCGTCAGAAATGAAGTGCGGGAGGGCCACCACATTCCCACGTACTTCGGGCGTCGCGTCACGAATCCGGACGCGTTCGCCGACGCGGTATTCGAGGAGGACCAGTCGAACGGCCCGTCCTACCCGACCCGCACGATCGGCCTGGGCACGACGCTCAACATCGGCAGCAGCATCACGTTCGACGCGCTGGCCGAGCACCAGGGCGGACACTACCTGGCCAACTGGGTGGCGTATCAGGGCAACGTGCGCGGCATCTGGCGGCCGTGCTACGACGTCAACGCCAAGTGGCGCGACGTCCGTTCGGGTGCGAATCCCAATGCGCTGGATGACGTGCGTGCGATCGATCGTGTGAAGTGTGAGACGGAACGCACACTCATGCACAATGACTACTGGATCGAGAAGGCCGACTTCATCAAGCTGCGCTATGCGTCACTGACCTACAGTCTGCCGCAGAACCTCATTCCGGGTGCGCGCACGGCGCAGCTGACACTGGCCGGTCGCAACCTGTTCACCTGGACCGATTACACGGGCATGGATCCGGAGGTCGCGGACCAGTCCGATTCGTCGTTCGGCCGCAGGGACTACTACAACCTGCCGCCGCTGCGGACCTGGATCATGTCCATGCGTGTGACCTTCTGACGGCGAGGAGGACGAGATGACTCGTTTGGCGAAACTCGTGCGTGTCCCCGCCGCACTGTCGCTCGCGCTCGTGACGGGCGCATGCGGGGATCTTTTCGAGGTGACGAATCCCGGACCGATCCAGGACGAATTGCTGAACCGGGCCGACGCCGTGCCCGGTCTGGTCGTCGGCATGTCCGGCGACCTGTCGGCCGCGATCAATGCGACACTCGCTCTGATCTCGATCGCGTCCGACGACCTCGCCCATGGCGGCAGCTACACCGAGCAGGGCCTCTGGTATCGCGGCATCATTCTGGAAGACGGGGTAAACGGGCCGTGGGCGAACATGCAACGCGCCCGCTGGGTCGCGGAAACCGGGATCGACCGCATCAAGGAGATCCTGGGCAGTGCGTATGAGAACGAGGTCAATGCCGCTCGCGCCAATGTGCTCGCCGGCTATGCGAACCGTCTGCTGGGCGAGAACATCTGCGATGCCGTGATCGATGGCGGCGAGAAGCAGGCGCACACCATCCATTTCACGCGCGGCGAAGCGTACTTCACGGAAGGCCTGCGGCTGGCGACCGCGTTCAACAACGCGCCGCTGCGCAATGCCGCGCTCACGGGCCGCGCCTCGATGCGCGCCTGGCAGGGCAACTGGGCGGAAGCCGCGGCGGACGCCGAGCAGGTGCCGACCGACTTCCGCTACGACGCTACGTTCTCGCTCAACAGCACCCGTGAATACAACAACCTGGTGACCGAGACGTGGGTCCGCTTCGAGTACACCGTCTTCAACACGCCGTGGGCGCAGATCTTCCAGGATCCGCGCGTGCCGTGGGACACACTCAAGGGACCGGGCGGTGGCGTGCGCAACGGCCAGGATGGCACGACACCGTTCTTCCAGCAGAGGAAGTATGTCGATCGTGGTTCCGAAGTCCCGCTCGCCAAGGGCACCGAAATGCGTGTGCTGCAGGCCGAAGCCGCGCTGCGCTCCAATGACCTCGCGGGTTTCACGGCGAGGATCAACGAAGCCCGCACATTCAACAGCCTGACGTCCATCGCGCAGCCGGCGGATGCGGATGCCGCGTGGACCATCCTGAAGCGTGAGCGCGGCGCGATCGTCTGGATCGAAGGCCGGCGCCTCTGGGACCTGCGTCGCTGGAACGCCGAGGGCAGAGACAGCTTCCTCACGGACCGCGACAAGTGCATTCCCATCAGTCGCAACGAGATCGATTCGAACCCGAATCTGCGGTAAGGTCCGGTACGGTACGGGGCCCGTTTCGTGTTTCACGGAACGGGCCCCTTGCAGTTCGCGTTGCCGGCGTCGCGGCCCCCCTGCGCACGGCGTTCTTGCACGAAATGACGCTTTTCGCCGTCGATCCACTCGTTTGGCCCTGGTCGATGTCAACCCGAATGCGGTATCCGTCAATCCAGGACCGGGCGGGCCTCCTGCAGGCTCAACGGAATGCGGCCGCGCGCTTCAATTGGCTGTCGCGCGCTCGCTGAGGATGGTGACGACGTCGTTCTCGACCTGCAGGAAACCGCCCTCGATCTCGAAACTCTTCTCGCTGCCGCTCTCGGTGATGCGGAGCGTGCCGCGGCCGATGAGGACGAGGGTCGGCGCATGGCCGTGCAGAATGCCCATTTCACCGTCCCATGCGGGCGCCACGACCATGTCGGCGGCACCCTCGAACACGACGCGCTCGGGGCTGATGACCGAGACCTGGAGTCGGGCGGCCACCGATCAGACCTCCAGCCCCATCTCGCGTGCATCAGCGATCACGTCCTCGATACCGCCCTTCATGTAGAACAACTGCTCCGGCAGGTGGTCGAACTCACCCTTCACGACGCGCTCGAACGATTCGATCGTGTCCGCCAGCTTCACGTACTTGCCGGGCCGGCCGGTGAACTGCGATGCGACGTTGAAGGGCTGCGACAGGAACCGCTGAATGCGACGAGCGCGGTTCACGACGACCTTGTCGTCCTCGGACAACTCGTCCATGCCCAGAATCGCGATGATGTCCTGCAGGTCCTTGAAGCGCTGCAGAATGCGTTGCACCTCGGCGGCCACCTTGTAATGCCGCTCGCCGACGAACTGCGGGTCCATGATGCGGGAGGTCGAGTCGAGCGGGTCGACGGCCGGATAGATGCCGATCTCGGTCAAGGCCCGTGTCAGCACGGTGGTCGCGTCCAGGTGCGCGAACGCAGCCGCCGGCGCGGGGTCGGTCAGGTCGTCCGCGGGCACGTAGATCGCCTGCACGGACGTGATCGAGCCGTTGCGCGTCGACGTGATGCGCTCCTGCAGCTCGCCCATCTCGGTGCCCAGTGTCGGCTGATAGCCGACGGCAGACGGCATGCGGCCGAGCAGGGCGGAGACTTCGGAGCCGGCCTGCGTGAAGCGGAAGATGTTGTCGATGAAGAGCAGCACATCCTGTTTCTCGACGTCGCGGAAGTATTCGGCGACGGTGAGTCCGGAGAGTCCAACGCGTGCGCGCGCACCCGGCGGCTCGTTCATCTGACCGTACACCAGCGCCACGTTGGGCAGCACGCCGCTCTCCTTCATTTCCAGCCAGAGGTCGTTGCCCTCACGCGTGCGCTCACCCACACCGCAGAACACGGAACGGCCGCCGTGCTCCATGGCGATGTTGTTGATCAGTTCCATGATCACGACCGTCTTGCCCACACCGGCGCCGCCGAACAGCCCGGTCTTGCCACCCTTCACGTACGGCGCGATCAGGTCGATGACCTTGATGCCGGTCTCGAAGATCTCCGTCTTCGGCTCGAGATCCGTGAACGGCGGCGCCGAACGGTGGATCGGCCAGCGCTCGACATCCGCCGGTATTTCACCACCATGGTCGACCGGTTCGCCCAGCACGTTGATGATGCGGCCCAGCGCCGCCTCACCCACCGGCACGGCGATCGCGCGGCCCGTGTCGATGACCTCCATGCCGCGCGTCACACCATCCGTCGTGGACATGGCGACCGCACGCACCTGGTTGCGCCCGATGTGCTGCTGCACCTCGGCGACCAGGTCCACCGCGACGCCGCCTTCCCGAGCCGGCGCCGTCAACCGCAGCGCATTGTAGATCTCCGGAATCGAAGCCGCGCTGAACTCGACGTCCAGGACTGGCCCGATCACCTGGACGACGCGGCCCTTTGCGTTTTCCTGAGTCATCTTTTCCTGTGCCCTCATCTGTGTCACGGCGTTTCCGGGGCTGGTTTCCGGGGCTGGTGCCCCGGTTGCTGCGCCGGTGCGAAGCCGGTTTGGTTCATCCCGGAACGCAGGTATCCGCTATCACTCCAACGCAGCTGCCCCACCCACAATCTCCGCAATCTCCTGCGTGATCTGCGCCTGCCTCGCGCGGTTGTACGTACGGTTCAGGTGATCCAGCATCTCGCCCGCATTGTCGGTCGCGTTCTTCATGGCGGTGCGGCGGGCGCCGTGTTCGGCTGCTGCGGTCTCGACGAGTGCGCGGTACATGCTGTTGCGCACGTAGAGCGGCAGCAGCTTCTCGAGGATCGCGGCCGCGGAGGGCGACATCGCGTAGTTCGCCTTCCAGTGACTCGCGGTCCCGTCATCGTCGGGCGCCGGCGGCTGCACGGGCAGCACGCGCAGGACACCGGGCGGTGTGCTCATGGCAGAACGGAAGCGGGCGTGCACGATATGGACTTCGTCCAGGTCGCCCGCCTCGAACTTCTCGCGCACCGGCTCGATCACGGACGCTGCATCGTCCATGGTCGGCTTGTCCGTGATGTCCATGCGTTCCGTCGCCATGGGCTGGCGGCGGAAGCGGAAGAAAGAGACGCCCTTCCTGCCGACTGCGTGCAGCTCGACCTCGACGCCCTGCTCCTTGAGCCGCTGCACGAGGTTGCGGCCTTCGCGGATGAGGTTCGAATTGAAAGCGCCGGCCAGGCCGCGATTCGAGGTGATGACAATGACGGCGGCCCGACGCACACGCTCCGGCTGGCGCAGCAGCGGGAACCGTTCGAGCAGAGACGGATCGATCAGGCGGCCGAGGACTTCGGCCAGCCGCTGTGCATAGGGTCGTGCAGCGTGCACGCGATCGGTCGCGCGCTTCAGCTTGGACGTGGACACCATCTCCATGGTCCGCGTGATCTGGCGCGTCTTGCCGACCGACCGGATCCGCCGTTTCAGCTCGCGAGATTTCGCCATGTCCGTCCGCTCACGCCGCCGCGCCCTTGCGCTCGACCTGGAACGCGTGCTTCCAGGCGGCGATCGCGCGCTTCAGCGATTCCGTCGTCTCGTCACTCAATGTCTTCTGCTGCAGGATCGCCTGACCGACCTCCGGGTGACTCGATCGCATGAACTCGTGCAGGCCGTGTTCGAAGCGACGTACGTCGGCAGTCGGCACATCGTCCAGGTCACCATTGATGGCGGCGAAGATGATCATGACCTGGTGCTCGACGGGCATGGGCGCGTACTGCGGCTGCTTCAGGATTTCGACGAGGCGCTCGCCGCGCGCCAGCTGCTTCTGCGTCGCCGCGTCCAGCTCGGAGCCGAACTGCGCAAACGCCTCCAGGTCGCGGAACTGCGCCAGCTCGAGACGGAGCCGGCCCGCGACCTGACGCATTGCCTTGATCTGCGCATTGCCGCCCACCCGCGACACCGAGATGCCGGCGTTCACGGCAGGCCGCACGCCGGAGTAGAACAGATCGCTTTCGAGGAAGATCTGGCCGTCCGTGATCGAGATCACGTTGGTCGGGATGTACGCGGAAACGTCACCGGCCTGCGTCTCGATGATGGGCAGTGCCGTCAGTGAGCCGCCGCCCTGCTCATCGGACAGCTTGGCGGCCCGTTCGAGCAGGCGCGAGTGCAGGTAGAACACATCGCCCGGATACGCTTCGCGGCCCGGCGGCCGGCGCAGCACCAGCGAGATCTGGCGGTACGCCTGTGCCTGCTTCGACAGGTCGTCGTAGATCACCAGCGTGTGCTTGCCCTGCCACATGAAATGCTCGGCCAGTGCGCACGCGCTGTAGGGCGCGATGTACTGCATGGGCGCGGGATCCGACGCATTGGCGGCGACCACGATCGTGTAGTCCATGGCGCCGTGCTCGCGCAGCGTCTCGACCACGGTCGCCACCTTGCCCGCGCGCTGGCCGATCGCGCAATACACGCAGATGACGTCGCCGCCCTTCTGATTGATGATCGTGTCGATCGCGACGGCCGTCTTGCCGGTGCCGCGGTCGCCAATGATCAGCTCGCGCTGGCCACGGCCGATCGGGATCATCGAGTCGATCGCCTTGATTCCCGTCTGCAGCGGCTCCTTCACCGGCTGGCGCAGCACAATGCCGGGCGCGACAATGTCGATGAAGCGACGGCCTTCGGTCGCGACCTCGCCTACACCGTCGATCGGCTCGCCCAGCGGGTTCACGACGCGGCCGAGGTACGCGTCACCCACCGGAATGTCCAGCACGCGGCCGGTGCGGCGCACCGCATCACCTTCGTGGAGGATCGTCCATTCGCCCATGACGACGGCGCCGATGTTGTCTTCCTCGAGGTTCAGCGCGAGCGCGATCACGGATTCGCCGGATGCCGACGACGTGATCTCGAGCATCTCGCTCGCCATGGCGCGGTTCAGCCCGTAAATGCGGGCGACGCCGTCCTTCACTTCGAGGACTTCGCCGACCTCTTCGACCTCGAGCTCTTCCGCGTACTGTTCGATCTGGCGGAGCAGGACGTCCTTGATTTCGCTGGCGCGCAGGTGCGACTCGGTGGTGGCCATAGCGGTTCAACCTCGGGTAGTTGACGGATGTTGCTGCGCCGGTAGCGACGCATCCAGCAGGCGCCCGCGCAGCGAGACCAGACGACGGCGCAGCGAGCCGTCGAGCAGCCGGTCGCCCCAGCGCACGATGATCCCGCCCAGAATGGCAGGTTCGACCTGTACATGCGGAATCACGGACCGCGCGGTCAGGCGAGTCAGCTTCGCCGAGATGTCGGCAAGCTCGCGCGCGTCGGGCGGACGGGCCAGCGTGACCTGCACGTTGACCCGGCCCAGCCGGTCGTCCATCAGCTGGTCGTACTCGCGCGCCATGTCGCGCAGCAGTCCCTGGCGGCGCTTGTCCAGCACGACCATCAGGAAATTCAGGAACAGCGGCGGTACGCGGCCCGCGAATGCCGATTGCACGACACGCTTCTTCGTCTCGACTTCGATCTTCGGGCTGCGCAGGAAGTCGCGCGTGCGCCGATCGGTGTCCAGCAGTGCAACGACACCGGCGAGCGAGCGGGCATACGATTCGTAATCGTTGTTGCGCTCCGCCAGCTCGAACAGCGCCGACGCGTAGCTGCGCGCAATCGTCGCCTGCTCCACGATCAGTTCGCTCCCGCGCCGGCAGCGCGACCGAGGTAGTCGCTCACCAGCCGGCGATCCTCGTCCGCGCCGAGCCGCCGCTCGATCAGCTTGCCGGCCGCGGCAATCGCCAGGTCGACGGCTTCGCGACGGATCGACTCGACCGCCCGCTCGCGCTCGCGCATGATCTCCAGCTTCGCCCGCTTGACCAGCGCGTCACCTTCTTCGCGTGAGCGCGCCAGCATGTCAGCCCGCAGCTTCTCGCTCGCAAGGCGCGCCTCGGCGATCAGCTGACCGGCTTCCTGCTTCGCCGTCGCCAGCTCCTGACGCTGTTGCTCGAGCAATGCCGCCGCCTCCTCGCGCTGACGCTTCGCTTCATCCAGACTGTCCTGGATCCGCTTCTCGCGCGCGGCCGCATAGCCGAGGATGGGCGGGAACGCGAACTTCGCCAGCACCGCGAGCAGGACCAGAAAGATGACGACGGTCCAGAACGACACACTTTCCGAGAATGCGAAGACGTTCGGCGTTTCGCCTTGCGCAGCCTGCTCCTGAAGCATGAGCCACAGCAGGTTCATGTCACACCTCGGTGGGCCGGCGCGGACGACCGTGCGTCCGCGCCGGCGTCATCGTCACTGGCGGATCAGGAACGCGATCACCAGCGCGAACAGCGCCGCGCCCTCGATCAGCGCCGCCAGAATGATCGCGGCTGTCTGGATCTCGGCCCGGATCTCCGGCTGCCTCGCCATGCTTTCCGTCATGTTGCCGCCGATGCGGCCAATGCCGATGCCGGCACCGACCACTGTCAGCCCCGCACCCAGCGCCTTGCCCAGCATCGCCAGGCCACCGCCAGTCTCGACCGTCTGCAACATCGCGAGAATCGGTGCCATCATGTGTGCCTCTCCGTTCGCACGGGGATGGCTGCTCGCCCGCTCCTCACCCGCTGGACGCAGCCCCGTCCGCGAACACCGGGCTCCACCGCTTCACGGATCGCATTCGTCGCCTGATCGAGCTCGGGCCCTGCGATCCCGCGGATCTCACCGGACGCTCGTCCGGCTACTCTTCAACGGAGACCTGGAACGGTGGGTCTCCGAGGGCACGGCGGTTACGCGGCCGGGCTCGCGTTCAACAGATTCCGAACTGCGTTTCCCGGGCGGATGGCCCCAGCCCCGGATACCAGCCCCAGAAACGCCGTTTCGCCATTTCAGTGACTATGCCGTATCAAACCGATGAACACCGATGACAGCATGGCAAAAATGTACGCCTGCAGAAACGCGACGAAGATCTCCAGGAGCATGATGCCGACGGCCATGATGAGTGGCGCCGGCGCAATGAACAGCCGATTGGCCATGCCCGCCATCACGAGCAGACCGGTCAGGGCGAGCACGACGGCGTGACCGGCGGTCATGTTCGCGTAGAGTCGGATCGCCAGGGCGAACGGCTTGGTCACCTTCCCCAGGAACTCGACCGGCGTCATGATGATCATCATGGGGACCTTCATGGCCAGCGACATGCCTTCGGGCGCGTAGAAGATCGTCTTCGCATAACCGCGCCAGCCCAGCTCGCGCATGCCCGCGTATTCGACGATCACGAATGTCATGGCCGCCAGCACCGCCGTCACGGAAATGTTGCCCGTGGGCGATGCGCCCCACGGCAGCAGGCCAAGCAGATTGCTGAACAGAATGAAGAAGAAGACGGCGACGATGTAGGGCACGAACTTCTCGCCGCCATGTCCGATGTTCTTCAGAGCGACTTCGTCGCGCAGATACAGGATGAACGCTTCCACGACGTTCGCCGCACCTTTCGGCCCGCGGCCCGCGCCCGACTCGTGCTCCCGCTTCGCTCCGCGCGCCGCAAGGATCAGCACGATCGCCACCAGCAGCGCGGCCAGCGCGAGGAACACGACGTGCTTGGTGATCGAGAAGTCCAGCGTCAGCGGACCGATCTGGACGGGCGGGAACTGCGGCAGATGTATGACCCGGCCAAACGGAAGCTCCAGCTCGTGCGAGTCGGCCAGGTGATGCAGGATCATCGAAGTGATGTCAAAGCCCTCTTCGGCGTGCCCTGCCTCCTGGAGCAGCGCGACTCTCCCGATCATGCCGAACGCGTCCCTTTCTTCAGGAACAGGGGCTCCAGCAGAACCAGCACGAACATGAACGCCACCAGCGACACCAGCAGCGGCGCCGGCGCCAGCCCACCCGTCTGCGTCACCCACAACGCCGCCACCATCACGACCACCATGCGCAGCACCATCCCCAGCAACCACCCGATCATGAACTGATGCGGATTCCCAAACACCCGCAGCAGAATCGCGAACGCCACCAGCTGGACCACCCAGGCCAGCAACCCCGCCGCCCACACCGCAACGCCCACACCCTCACCACCCAGCACCGCCCCCGCGATTCCGCCGATCACCACAACCGTGACTCCTGCAAACGCGTACTTCACGAGCGTGTTCACGCGTCACGCTTCCCTTTCACGTCGCCGTCCGCGTCCCGATCACCATTACCGAAGCCGGACAGACCTTCAGCCGAAGCGTCACCTGAACCGGCCGATCGCGGCCGACCCTGCGCCCGTGGTCTCCTGGCGCTTCGCGGTCCCGATTCCGATCCTTCGCTTTGCGCCGGACCGGACCCCGCCGCACCCGCCTGACCGCCCCGCCCGCGACGTTCCGCTGCGCCCGCCTGACCCGGCGGCGTCAGCTGCCGAACCATCCACGCGAACCCCGCAGCCGCTCCCACGAACGCGCCGATCAACGCACCGACCGATCGGCTGCCCAACCGCTCGCCCAGCCATGCGCCGACGACAAGGAAAAGCAGCGTCGCCAGCGCCCACGTCAACCCCGCCCCCAGATACCGCGATACATCGGCCGTCACCGGCCTGTCCGGCTTCACGCGCACCTCGTTCGCCGGCCCAGCGGCGGGTGTCGTTCACACGGGTAAGGATACCCGCTTGTGAAATTTTTCGCAAGCTCCCGGCTTGACGCTTCCACGACCGGCCCGGTATCTTCAGCCGCACAGTGTCCGGACGGCGACGCCTGCCGCTGTAACACACTATCCGATCGTGACTTAGGACCGATGAAGGGCCGGTTCTGACCCACAGTGCCACACATCCCGAGGTATCTCACCGGCGCGATCCTGCTGCTGGTTTCGTGTACGACATCCGAGCCGGCGAACGGTGGCGGCGCGGCGGTGTCTGATTCGGTGACGGGCCCGCCCGCGGTGGTGTCGTCGTTTGTGGTGCGTGTGCTGGCAGACACGGTGCACTTCACGTTCGAGGTTCGCAACGCGGGCGCCCTGCCGTTGGAGCTGGAGTTCGCGACGGCGCAGCGATACGACTTCGAGGTTCGGGATCCGACGGGCGAGGTGGTGTGGCAGTGGTCGGCGGATCAGATGTTCAGTCAGGCTCTGGGCCGTGAGTCGGTGGCTGCCGGCGATTCTCTGGTGTACCGGGAGCAATGGGTTGCAAGCGGTCGACGGGGCGAGTACCGGGCGGTCGCGCGCCTGGCGTCGACGAGTCATCCAGTCGAACTGGAGACGCTCTTCGAGGTCGGCGGCGGGGGTTGAGGGGAACCAGGGCAGCCGGGGGAAGCGGATGGAAGCGAGTGCAGTGCGGGATGTACGGGGCGCGGACGACGTCACGCTGCTGGAACGGCTGACGTCGGCGCGGGAGTCACTGGAGGCGGAGATTGCGCGGCGGGTGATCGGCCAGCGAACGATCGTGGAGGGTCTTCTGACGGCGCTGCTGGCGGACGGCCACGCGCTGCTGGTGGGAGTCCCGGGTCTTGCGAAGACGCTGCTGGTTTCGACGCTGGCGCAGGCGCTCGAGCTGCGGTTCAGCCGGATCCAGTTCACGCCGGACCTGATGCCGACGGACATCACGGGTACCGAGGTGCTGGAAGAGGATCGCTCGACGGGCAAGCGGATGTTCCGGTTCATGCGCGGTCCGGTGTTTGCGAACGTGATCCTCGCGGACGAGATCAATCGCACGCCACCCAAGACGCAGGCTGCGCTGCTGCAGGCGATGCAGGAGCGGGCCGTGACGGCGGCAGGCGAGACGATGTTGCTGGAGCGCCCGTTCTTCGTTCTGGCGACGCAGAATCCGATCGAGCAGGAGGGCACGTACCCGCTGCCGGAGGCGCAGCTGGACCGCTTCATGCTCGAGTTGCGCATCGGGTATCCGACGCGTGCGGAGGAGGAGCGGATCGCGCAGGAAACGACGGGCGCGGACGAGCCGGAGATCCGTCCGGTGCTGGGCGGTGAGGAGCTGGTGCACCTGCAGAAGCTGGTCCGGCGGGTTCCGGCGCCGCCGTCGCTGGTGAGTCATTCGGTCCGTCTTGCACGGGCGACGCGGCCGGAAGACAGCGATGCGCCGGATGTGACGCGCAAGTACGTGAGCTGGGGCGCGGGTCCGCGCGCATCGCAGTATCTGGTGCTGGGCGCGAAGGCGAGGGCGGCCATGTCGGGGCGTGGTGTGCCCAACTTCGACGATGTCCGAGCGGTCGCGCCGTCCGTACTGCGTCATCGTGTGGTGACGAACTTCCAGGCGGAAGCGGACGGCCGGACCACGGGCGACATCGTCGAAGAGCTGATCCAGTTGAGCCTGAAATGGACGTAGAGTCAGGCAGCGACGATCGAAGACGGCGCCCGGGACGGCAGTCATGATCGTCCCGTACATCCTTGCACTCGGCGCGGCCATTCTGGTTTCCGCGGTGTTCACCGCAGCCGAGCTGGCCATCTTCATCACACCGGAATCGAAGATCCGTGCGCTTGCTGACGAGGGCGTTCGCGGATCGCGCGCGCTGACCGAGCTGCGTGCGCGGCCGGCACGCGTCCTGGTCCTGCTGCGACTGTTCGATGCGTGTGCCGACGTCGCCGCCGGCGCACTCGTCGCGCTGGCCGCGTATGCGTACTGGGAAACCTGGACGCTGGCCGTTGCCCTGGGCGTGGTCGCCCTGCTGGTCCTCTACATCGGCGAGCTGCTGCCCATCGGTCTGGCGGCAAACCACGGACTGCGATTTGCCCTGGCGATCGCACCCGTTCTGCTCGTGCTGACACGCGTGTCAGCAGTACCGCTCGACCTGCTGTCGCGGCTGGCGCGCGTGCGGCCCGGTCACCGCGAGGGCGGTGCGCCCGGTGTGACCGAGCAGGAGATCCGGCAGCTGACGGTGCTGGGTCACAGCGAGGGCGGCATCGAATCGCACGAGCGTGAGCTGATCGAGCGGGCATTCCGCCTGGATGACAGCCAGGTATGGGACATCATGACGCCGCGCGTCGACATCTTCGCCTGGCGCGATGACCAGCTGCTGCGCAACATCGTGCCGGAGCTGGGGGCAGTACGATATTCGCGGGTACCCGTCTACCACGGCACGATCGACAACATCACGGGCGTGCTGTACCTGCGGGATGCGTACCAGGCCCTGGTCGCGGGCCAGCGCGATGTACCGCTCAAGGCACTCGCGCGGGAACCGCTGATGGTGCCGGGCTCGGTACCGGTGACGAAGCTGCTGCGTGATTTCCAGGCGAGGCGCATCCACCTTGCCATTGTGGTCGACGAGTACGGCGGGACGGACGGGCTGGTGACGCTCGAGGACGTGCTCGAAGAGCTGGTCGGTGAGATCCAGGATGAGACCGATGTGGCGGAAGATTCGCTGACCCGCATCTCGCGCAACGAGATCCTGGTCGCGGGTGATGCCGACCTGCGCGAGATCAACCACTTCTTCAACAGCACGTTCCCGCAGCTCGAACACCGCACGTTCAACGGCTACCTGCTGGAAGAGCTGGGCCGCGTGCCGGAGCCGGGCGAGAAGTTCGAACGCGAGTACATCCACATCGAAGTGCTGGAAGCGACGGACACGCAGGTCACACGGGCGCGGTTGCGGCGTATGGCGGCGACGACGCCTGATGCAGGCAGTGCGACTGCGCGGCCGGAGACCGGTCCCGTGGCCGAGAAGCGGGAGTGGAACGGTCGCGAACCGCTGCGGCGCGTGGTCGAACCGTCTCGTTCCGCCAGTCTCACTGACGGTGCCTGACCCGACCCTGGCCGGCGAGGCATTGCAGGCCGGCGCTGAGTGGTCAATGGTCACAAATACGTTGGCATTCGAACCGTATTCATGACCAGGACCACTGAGGGCCCGGACGTGACCGAAGCGGACGTGCGCGCGGCGGCTGGCCGGTTAGCGCCGCACGTCGTGCGCACACCACTCGAAGAATCCCCCTGGCTGTCCGAGCTGGCAGGCGTCAGCATCCGATTGAAGCTCGAGTGCTGGCAACCGACCGGCTCATTCAAGGTGCGCGGCGCGTTCAACGCGATTGCATCGCTGTCCTCGCCAATGCGTGCGCGCGGCCTGGTCACGGCGTCCGCGGGCAATCACGGACAGGCGGTCGCGCGCGCAGCCGCGCGGTTCGGCGCGAACGCGGTCATCTTCGTACCGCGCTCGGCGCCCGCCGCAAAGAAGTCGCGCATCCGGGCGTACGGCGCGACGCTCGACGAAACGGCCGCGACCTACGACGATGCTGAAGACGCCGCATTTGCATACGCGCGCGACCGTGGTGCGACGTTGGTACACGCGTTCTCCGATCCCGCCGTGGTCGCCGGCCAGGGCACGATCGCACTCGAGATCCTCGACGAGCTGCCGGATGTGCGCACGGTCATCGTGCCCGTAGGCGGCGGTGGCATGCTCGCCGGCATTGCGACAGTGCTGGTACCACGCGGCGTGCGCGTGATCGGTGTGCAGAGTGATGCGACGCCCAACATGCATGCGGCGCTCGCGGCCGGCGGGCTCGTCGACTGTCCGGTCATCCCGACGCTGGCCGATGGTCTCGCCGGACGGACGGACGCAACCAGTGTCAGGCGCCTGCAGTCGCTCGGCGCACCTGTGCACCTCGTGCCGGAAGCAGCACTCGCGGCCGCGATCCGCGACCTGTTCGTGAACGATGGCGTGGTCGCCGAAGGCGCGGGCATCGTCTCCGTCGCTGCACTGCGCACGCTCGACCTTCAGGCCGATGGACCGGCCGTGCTGGTGATCAGCGGCCGCAACATCGACGCACTGAAGCTCGCTCGCATCCTCGCCGGCTGATGGCGTTGATCCTGCCGTTCGGCGGGCACCTGCCGCGCATACATCCCACGGCGTTCCTCGCGCCGACCGCCGTCCTGATCGGCGATGTGGAAGTCGGTGAACAGTCGAGCATCTGGTTCGGCGCCGTGCTGCGCGGCGACCATCCCGATCATGGCATCCGCGTGGGCGCGCGTGCCAGTGTGCAGGACAACTGCGTGCTGCACGTGAGTGCGCGCGGCCCAACGATCGTGGGCGACGAGGCGACCATCGGCCACGGCGCGACGTTCGAGAGCTGCACGATCGGCCGGCGCGCGCTGATCGGCATGAATGCGGTCATCCTGCACGGCGCCGTCATCGGTGACGGCGCGCTGATCGCCGCGCTGAGCGTCGTGCCCGAGGGCATGATCGTGCCGCCCGGCACACTGGTCGCCGGCGCTCCTGCGCGCGTACGGAAAGAGCTGGCGGGCGAAGCAGCGGAGTGGGTCCGGCACAGCGCGGAGCACTACGTCGAGCTGGCCGCGCGCTATCTGGACCAGGGCATCGGCCGACCGCGCAGCGATCGCGACTCCGGTCCATGACGGACCGCTCGCCCGATGCGGTCATCATCGGTGGCGGCGTGATCGGCTGCGTGACTGCCTGGGAACTCGCGCAGCGCGGTTTGTCCATCACCCTGCTCGAACGCGGCACACCGGGCCGTGAATCGACCTGGGCAGCCGGCGGCATGCTCTCGCCGCTCGCCGAGACCGCCCACCATGAAGCGTTCTTCCGGCTCGCCGTCACCAGCCTGGACCGCTGGCCGGTCTTCGCGCAGCGGCTGCGAACGGCCACCGGAACGGACGTCGAGTTCCGGCCGGCCGGCAAGCTGCACGTGGCGTTCAGTGCGCACGAGGTGGATATGCTGCGCGGCATGCACGCACGCGGCACGGGCTTCGGCGTCGACCTGTTGTCCGGCGACGAGGCGCGCACGCTCGAGCCCGCGCTCGCGGCAGACGTCACCGCCGCATTGCTGGTCGGCCGTGATCATCGTGTCAACACGCGTGTTCTGGGGGAAGCCGCGTGGCGTGCTGCGGAGGGCGCCGGCACCCGCGTACGCACGGCTGCGCCGGCGCAGGCGATCGAAGTGCGCGGCCCGGAACAGCGCCGTCACGTCACCGGCGTCACGCTGGACGATGGTACGATAATGCACACGCCGCTGGCCGTGATCGCTGCCGGAGCGTGGAGTGGCAGGCTGGCCGGCCTGCCACGACCGTTGCCCGTCGAGCCCGTGCGCGGTCAGATGTTCGCCGTCGACCCCGCCTCGCCGCTCTTCGAGCACGTGATCGAGGCGCCCGGCTGCTACCTGATCCCGCGCGAGAGCGGCCGATTGCTCGTGGGCGCAACGTCCGAGCACGTCGGCTTCCAGCCCGGTCCCGTGCCCGCCAGCATCGCCGCTCTCCTCCAGGCTGCCGTCCGCGTCGCACCCGCCATCGCCCGGCTACCCATCGCCGAGACCTGGGCCGGCTTCCGGCCCGGTACGCCCGACGAGCTGCCCATCCTGGGCGCGGACCCGGATGTGCGCGGGTTGCTCTACGCCACCGGTCACTATCGCAATGGCGTGCTGCTTGCACCGGTCACAGGCGAAATCATGGCAGGCCTCGTGACGGCCGGCAGCACGCCGTTCCCGATCGAGGCGTTCCGTGTCGAGCGATTCGGAGGCGCATGATGGCCAATGGCGAATTTCCTCCGGGCGAGTCGCCGCCGAAAGACAGCCCCGCCGATCCCCGGCGCGACGATGCGGACGCGGCAGACACCGATGCGGACGGCGAAGGCGCGTCTCCGGACGACGAGCCGACCGGCACGACGCTCTGCGATCTCTGCGGTGGGCCGATGATGGAAGTGCACTGCAAATACGTGTGCGTTCAGTGCGGGTATACGCGCGATTGTTCGGATCCGTGACCTCTCGTCAGGCTTCGTAGTGGTGCTCCGTGGCAGGTCGAGGTTGATGGCCGGGTGCTCGCACAACGACCGGCGCACGGTAAACGCGATGCAACATCACGACATCAACCGAGCACAAAACCGACGTACCATTCGATGAGCTGCGGACCCCAGCCATGTGCAATCGCAGCGCCGAGTGCGAGGAACGTACCGAGCGGCAGGTAGGTCGCCATTCGTTCGAGCTTGCCGCGGCTCAACATGATCGGCACGCCGACGATCAGGCCGAGCAGCGAGCCGAGCATCACGGTGAGCACCGCCCCGGCCGGGCCCAGGAATGCGCCCACGACGGCCATCATGAAGATGTCGCCGGTTCCCAGGGCCGGTTTCTTCAGTGCCTTCTCAGCCGCAAGTTGCAGGAGCCAGAAGGCGAGTGCGCTGCCGGCCGCGCCGAGGAACGCCGACAGCAGCGTGATCCCGCCCGGCAGGGCAGCCAGTGCGAGACCGATGATCGTGCCCGGCCAGGTGAACTGGTCGGGAATGACCATTTCGCGCGCATCCGTCACTGCAATACCGAGCATGATGGTGAGGAAGAGTGCGGATGACAGAGCGTCGATGGACAGGCCGAAGCGGATGGCGGCGGCGGTCCAGATCAGCGCGACCGTCAGCTCGATGATCGGATACTGCACGGGGATCGGAACACCGCAGTTGCGGCAGCGGCCACGCAGAGCGAGCCAGCTGAAGATCGGAATGTTGTCGTACCATGCGAGCGGATTGCCGCAGGAAGGACAGCGCGAGCGCGGCCGGATGACGGACTGTCCTGCCGGCCATCGGTAGATGCACACGTTGAGGAACGACCCGATCATGGCGCCGATCACGAACGCATAGATCCAGATGACGAATGCCGGCACAGTCACACCTCGCGCGTGAGCACGTACAGCAGGATGGCGGCGGCGACCGCGACGTTGAGCGACTCCGCAGTACCGCGGATGCGCACGGCAACGCGCGCATCGGCCGCGCCCATCACGGTGTCCCCCACACCGGCGCCCTCGTTGCCGACCGCGAGTGCCACACGGTCGGGACGGTGCGCGCGCTCCACCGGCTCACCGTTCATGTCGGCGGCGAAGATGGCGAAGTCACGGCTGCGCAGCCATACGATTGCATCGGTCGTTGCCGCCAGCACGACCGGCATGTGGAACGAGGAACCCGCAGCAGCGCGCACGGATTTCGGGTTCCACGGATCGACCGTACCGGTCATGGCGAGCACGAGCGCCGCATCGAACGCGTGAGCGCTGCGCACGAGCGTGCCGAAGTTGCCGGGATCCTGCACGCCATCCAGTGCGAGGACGGTGGCTTTTGCGGACAACTCGAGGCTCTCGAGATCCGGCCGCGGCATGTGTGCAGCGACGACAATGCCCTGTGGCGCATCGGTCGCGGCGAGTCGCCGCACTTCGGCTTCCGGGGCGCGCCGGACCTCGCCCAGCCTGGCCAGCCGCTGGACCAGGTTGCCGCCACGCGGTGTTTCCTCGAGCGATGGTGCGACGACGGCCAGCTCGAACCCGAGTCCCGCGCGCACCAGCTCTTCGGCGACACGCACGCCTTCGGCGAGGAACAGACCACGCTCTTCGCGAACGGCGCGGCGCTGGAGTCCGTGGAGCAGCCGCTCCTCGGCCGGACTCGGCCGCTCAGCGGGCATGCGCCTGGCGTGCCATGGTTGGCGCCGGCGTTACTTTCATGGCATGAAGGTGGCCCTCACGATTGCCGGCAGCGACAGTGGCGGCGGCGCCGGCATCCAGGCGGACCTGAAGACGTTCCATGCGTTCGGCGTGTTCGGCACGACCGCCATCACGGCGATCACGGTGCAGAACACGCTGGGCGTTCAGGCCGTGCATGCGGTGCCGGTCGACATCGTGCGCGCGCAGATCCACGCGGTCGCGAGCGACCTGCCGCCCGCCGCCTGCAAGACCGGCATGCTGGCGACGCGTGAACTGGTCGAATCGGTCGCGACCGCCCTTGGCGAAGACGGACTCGGCAACTACGTGCTCGACCCCGTCATGGTCGCGACGAGCGGTGACCGTCTGCTCGATCGCAATGCCGAACAGTCCATCCTCGACTACCTGCTGCCGCTCTGCACGGTGATCACGCCGAACCTGGAGGAGGCACGCATCCTCACGGCATCCGCGATCGACGACGAGGCGGCCATGCGGCGTGCAGCCGAAATGCTGGTGCGGCGAGGCGCGCACGCCGCTCTCGTGAAAGGCGGACATCTGACGGGCAATGTCGTGACCGATGTGCTCTTCGATGGCGACCGCGTGCACACCTGGCGCCGGCCGAAGCTGGCGACACGCAGCACGCACGGCACCGGCTGCACGCTCTCCGCCGCGATTGCCGCGGGCCTCGCGCTGGGTGATCCCCTGCCGCTCGCCGTGGCGCGCGCGCTCGACTTCGTGCAACGCGCCCTGGCCTCCGCGCCCGGGCTCGGTGCCGGCAACGGACCGCTCGATCATTTCATTGCACCGACCGATCGACCCACCAGCGCGGCAGATTGACGAACGCACTGCGAATGTCCATCTCCACGCCCTGCAGCCTGCGGCTGGCAAGGTAGAGATCGGCATAGAAGTAGAGCTGCGTCCACGGCTGCTCATCACGCAGGATCGTCTGCAGCCGGGCAATCAGTGGCCGGGCGTGGTCACGATCCAGCGCCTGATCGGCCGCATTGATCAGGGAATCGACTTCCGGATTGGCGTAACCGGCGATCTGGAACGGTCCGCTGAGGCTGGCACTGTGAAACAGACCTCGCAGGTCGAGCCGGAACTGGCTGGCCCAGCCCATCAGTACGGCGTCGAAGTCGCGGGCCGCTGATGTCATCTGACCGATGAGCGTATTCTGCTCGAGCGGCGTGAGCCGCACCTGCACCCCGAATGCGGCCAGCTGCGTGCGGATCAGCTCGGCCATGTCCCGATTGAGCGCACTCTCCGACGGATACTTCAGCTCGAAGCCGAAGCTGCGGCCATCCGCCAGCTCGAGCACGCCATTGGCATCGGCATCCGTGATGCCGGCACCGGCCAGCAGTTCGCGCGCGGCCGCCGTATCGAAAGGCAGCGGTGCGACACTGTCGGCGAAACCCCAGTGGTAGGGTCCGATCGGTCCTGCTGCGACCGTCCCCGATCCGCCGCGCAGCAGATCGATGATCTGCTGCCGGTCGATGGCCAGCGCCAGCGCACGCCGGACCCGTGCATCGTCGAGCGGCGGGCGCCGGCCGTTCCAGCCGATGAACGCGTAGTTGCGGGAAGGTCGTTCGATCCGCTGAACGCGCCTGTCCGCCGCCAGCTCGTGCCACACCTCCGCGCGCGGATTCAGGATGAGATCCGCGTTGCCGGTCTGCAGCTCCGTGACCTGTGCGGTGTTGTCCGGTATGATACGCCAGACCAGCCGGTCGATGTACGGCCGGCCACCCAGCTCCTGCGGAAAGTCGGGATTCGCGGCGAACACCCAGCGATCGTTCGCA
>Ga0302046_10001252_pt1 | contig 23847 bp, 16 predicted proteins | sample RVTome_11_FD_200261 | JGI IMG/M metagenome (GOLD analysis project Ga0302046, IMG submission 200261) | Soil microbial communities from uranium-contaminated site in the Upper Colorado River Basin, Wyoming, United States - RVT147D111 (version 2) ... | reverse complement strand
TGCACGTCGTGGTCTCGCCGGCCGTCACGCTGATGCCACTCAGCGAGGTCTCGTCCGCCCCGCTGGACGAGCCGTCCGAGCACACGATCGAGTCGATGAGCCAGCCGTCGGGCAGGTCCTCGGAGACGCTGTATTCCACGTCGTCGAAGAGGTCCTCGACGGTGAACGAGTCGCCGTGCCCGAGAGACTCGCTGTGGATGTCGCCCCCATTGGCGAGCGTGATCGGGAACGAGTCACCGAAGTCGTTGCCCCCGCTCACGACCTTCTCGACGACCACCGATCCGCAGTTGGTGATGCCGGGTTGCTGGTCGGTGAGGATCACGTCCTTGTAGTCGGCCGTGTCGCTGTTGCCGGTGACCGTCCCCGGAATGACGCCGGCGAACGACTCGCATTCTCCGCTGCTGGGATTCAGGATGCCGGCATCGGCCAGGTTGACCACGCCCTCACCGCGCAGGGTGTCGCCGCCCGACGACAGGGCCGCCTCGGCGAGGTCCGCGGTGTTCGGGTCGTCATCGTTGAGGAGGACCAGGGGGCCGAATGACGTGCCGTCGAAGACGCGGATGTAGATCCGGGCGGCTCCCCCCTCGAAGTCGTAGATCAACAGGAAGTCCCCGGCCTGACGACCCGCGAACGGGTTGCAGTCCTCCGCAGTCGACGCGCACTCCAGCTCGTCCTGGTGGAACTCCCAGAAGACGATCGTCGTGCCGTTGTCGCTGAAGCGCTCCCATGCCAGGTACAGGAAGAAGTCGTCGCCGACCGTCTCGGTGTTCATCCACACCTGGCAGAGGTCGGACTTCGGCGTCCCCATCGTCCCGACGTTGATCGTCGGGGCCTCGTCGAGGTGGATCACGTTGAGCTTGGTCGACGCCCCGTTGATCGGGAAGTCGTCGTCACCCGTCCCGCAGGCCATGTCGACGAGGTTGATGGCGCCGTCGTCGCCGGGAATCACCCCGTCGCTGCCGTCGAAGCTCGAGCCGGGAAGGGTCGCGAAGGCGGCGCCGGCGAAGTTGAACAGCAGCAGCGACAGGGTGGTGACGATGACCGCGAGGCGACGTGCATGGCGACGCATGCGAAAGTTGCGAGGGCTGCGAGTGTGCCCCATGTCCGGTGACCTCCGTGTGGTCGTTCGTCAACACCACACGGTCGGTCTCGCCACTCGCTCCCTGCCGAGGGTTGGGGATTGCTGCCCCCATTGGCAACCGGTTGGCCCCTCGGCAGATCATCGCGCCCGCGGATTCACAGACAGTGGCCTGTGAACACGCTACGTGTTGACGTGAACACTGTAGCGAGTCTCCGCCGGAAGTGGAACCGATTTCTCAGAGGCCGCTCGGCAACCCTCGACTCGCTGCCAGCGGACCCCACGGGGACGAGATCGGTGGACCAGATGGGATTTGAACCCACGACCCCTTCCATGCCATGGAAGTGCGCTGCCGGACTGCGCTACTGGCCCAGGTGACGCGGCCGACTGGTCGCGCGCGGCGGGAGGATACCGGCCGGTGACATGTAGCCTCCCGGCCTCCCGCACATCTTCCGCCATGACCGCAGACCCCGACCGTTACGACCCCCACGCGATCGAGCCGCCGATCGCCCAGCGTTGGTACGACGAGGGCACGTACACCCTCGACCCCGACCATCCCGGCGAGCGCTACTACGCGCTGACGATGTTCCCGTACCCCTCGGGCGACCTGCACATGGGGCACGCGGAGATCTTCACGATCCACGACGCCCTGGTGCGCCACCTGCGGATGAATGGCAAGGCGGTCTTTGACCCCATCGGCTGGGACGCGTTCGGGCTGCCCGCCGAGAACGCTGCCAGGCAGCGTGGAACCAACCCCGCGGAGTGGACCTACGCCAACATCGAGGAGCAGCGTTCCTCGATCGTCCGGCTGGGCTTCAGCTTCGACTGGTCGACGCGGCTGCACACGTGCGACCCCACCTACTACCGCTGGACCCAGTGGATCTTCCTCGAGCTGTTCCGGGCGGGGCTCGCCCACCGGCGCGAGGCCAACGTCAACTGGTGTCCCGGCTGCGAAACGGTGCTCGCCAACGAGCAGGTCGTCGACGGCCGCTGTGAACGGTCCGACGACATCGTGGTGCGCAAGCCGCTGACCCAGTGGTTCCTGGAGATCACCCGCTACGCGCAGCAGCTGCTGGAGGACCTGGACACCATCGAGTGGCCCGAGCGCGTCAAGACGATGCAGCGCAACTGGATCGGCCGGTCCGAAGGCGCCGAGGTCACCTTCCCGACCGCGGACGGCAACGACGAAGTCGTCGTCTACACCACCCGGCCCGACACGATCTTCGGGGCCACGTACTTCGTCTTCGCGCCCGAGCACCCGCTCGTGCTGGCACGGATGGCGGGCGACGCCGACTACCAGGCCTTCCTTGACGAGGTCGCCACGAAGTCCGAGATCGAGCGGCTGTCGACGATGGAGGGCGGCAGGGGCAAGCGCGGCCACCGGCTCTCGTTCGACATGACCAACCCGTTCACCGGTCGGCCCATCCCCGCGTACGCGGCCGATTACGTGCTGATGGACTACGGGACCGGGGCGATCATGGCGGTGCCGGTCGGTGACGTGCGCGATTTCGACTTCGCCAGGCAGGAGGGGCTGCCGATCGACGTCATCATCCGCCCCACGGATGGTGACGGCGGCCCGCTGCTCGACGAACTCGACCCCGCCACGATGGGGCAGGGCTACGTCGGCCCCGGGGTGATGGTCAACTCGGGCGAGTACGACGGGATGAGCTGGCAGGATGCCAAGGCAGCCATCATTGGGGACGTCGAGGCCAAGGGCTGGGGGAGCGCGAAGGTCAACTTCAGGTTGAGGGACTGGCTGATCAGCCGGCAGCGGTCGTGGGGGGCGCCGATCCCGATCGTCCACTGCGACGACTGTGGTGAAGTGGCCGTCCCCGACGAGGACCTGCCGGTCGAGCTTCCCGACGACCTCGACTGGACTGTCGCCGGCTCGCCGCTGGCGGCACACCCGACCTGGGGCAAGGTCGCGTGCCCGAGCTGTGGCAGTGACGCCCGCCGCGACACCGACACCATGGACACGTTCGTCGACTCGGCGTGGTACTTCCTGCGCTACCTGGCGCCCGGCGACGACACCCGGGCGTGGCCGGTCGCGGCGGCCAACGAGTGGCTGCCGGTCGACCAGTACACCGGCGGGGTGGAGCACGCGATCCTCCACCTGCTGTACGCGCGGTTCTTCGTCAAGGCGCTGCGGGACCGCGGCCACCTTGCCGTCGACGAGCCGTTCCAGGCACTGCTCAACCAGGGCCAGGTCATCCTCGAAGGCGCGGCCATGTCAAAGTCCCGGGGCAACCTGGTCGTGCCCAGCGAGGTCTACGAGCAGTTCGGTGCTGACACGCTTCGCGGCACGATGCTGTTCGCGTCGCCTCCCGAGGACGACATCGACTGGGCGGACGTCTCGCCGTCGGGGATGCACAAGTGGCTGGGCCGCGTGTGGCGCCTGGCGTTCACGCCCAGGTCCGGTGCCGCCGACGCAGAGGCCAGCAGCACGCTGCGGAAGGCCACGCACGTGGCCATCGACGGGGTCAGCCAGGACTTCGAGTCGCGCAAGTACAACACCGCCATCGCCAAGTTGATGACGCTCACCAACCAGTTGCAGGACGCCGACCGTGCCGGGGTGGACCTGGACGTGCGCTCGGAAGCCGTGGGTGCGCTGCTGTTGCTGCTCGCCCCGATCTGCCCCTTCATCACCGAGGAACTGTGGGGGCGACTCGGCTACGAGGGCTCCGTCCACGAACAGGCCTGGCCCCGCGCCGACGAGGCGCTGCTGTTCGAGGATGAGCTCGAGGTCCCCGTCCAGGTCAACGGCAAGGTCCGAGGACAGATCATCGTCGCGGCCGACGCCGACGAGACCGCCGCCGTCGCAGCAGCGACCGCCGACGAAGGCATCGCCCGGCATCTCGACGGCAAGGCCGTCGTCAAGACGATCTGGGTGCCCGGCCGGATGCTCAACCTCGTCGTCAAGTGACCCACGACCGGATCACGGCCAACGGCCTGTCGTTTGCGTACTGGTCATGGGGTCCCCCCGACGGGCCCCTGGCACTGCTGCTCCACGGGTTCCCGGACTCGCCCCACACGTGGCGCCACCTTGGTCCTGAGCTGGCCTTCGACGGCTGGCGGGTCGTCGCACCGTGGCTCCGTGGTTACGCGCCCACGGAGGTTCCGGCCGGGCGCACCTGGCGGCTGGAGGACCTGGCGCAGGACATCAACGGGCTCAACGCGGCACTCGGCGGCGACGAGCGAGCCGTGCTCGTCGGTCACGATTGGGGTGCCATCATCGGCTATCGGGCGCTCGCGGCCGCGCCGGATCGTTGGCAGCGCATGGTCGGCCTGGCCGTCCCGCCGGAACCCGTGACGTTCGCCGTCGTGTCCGCCGGCTACGCGAGGCGCTCCTGGTACATCCAGGCCATGCAGCTGCCGGGCGCCCAACGCCTGTTCACGCGTGGCGACGGCTGGTTCGTGCGGCGGCTGTGGAGAACGTGGTCGCCCGGCTACAAGGCCACCGAGGAGGACCTGCGGCCGGTGCTTGCCGCAACAGCCACCTCTGACGGCGCTCGCGCCATGCTCGCCTACTACCGCGGCCTTGGGCGATCGATCGCGATCGGGCAGGCCTATCGGCTCGGCTCGCCGATGCCGTCCCAGCCTGTCCTGTACCTGCACGGCGCTGACGACGGCTGCACGGGCCCCCTCGACCCGGACCGTGCCCTGCGGCTCCTGCCCGACGGATCCGACGCCGACCAGCTCGACGGCGTGGGTCACTTCCTGCACCTCGAGCAACCCGACGCTGTCAACCTCCGGATCCGCTCCTTCCTTGCCGCCTGACGTCCGTGTCAGGGTTAGCCTCCGCCGGCATGCCGTCGCCTGTTTCCCGCCGCCGCCTGCTCCAGGGCGTCGGAGCAGCGGCCCTGCTGACCCAGGCGCCAGCGATCGTCCGCGGCTCCCGGAGCCTGCTCGCCCAGGTGGGGGACGCGGATGCCGGCACGGGTTACTCGCTTGGGATCGCGTCCTTCGACCCGGCCGCGGACGGTGTGCTGCTGTGGGCAAAGCCGGACGTGTGCATCCACCCGGTGCGCTGGCGTGTTGCGCTCGCCGAGTACCCGCAACAGCAGCCAACCTCGATGGCGGGCATGCGCATCGTCGCGTCCGGCCTCGCCGACGACAACGGCGACAACACGGTCCTGGCCGACGTGACGGGGCTCGAGCCCGGCCGGCACTGGTGGTACCAGTTCGAGACCGCCACCGGCGCGTTGTCGGCGATCGGACGTACGAAGACGGCGCCGGCGGACTCCGCCGAGCGGCTGCGCTTCGCGCTGACCTCCTGCCAGGACTGGCAGCAGGGCTGGTACACGCTGTGGCGGGACATCGCCGAGCACGACCTGGACGCCGTCGTGTTCGTCGGCGACTACATCTACGAGTACGAGTCCTACCTGCCCACCGCCACCCGGAGCTGGCCGCGCATCCACGCTGACGCCGACGGCAACCCGGTGGGGGAATGTCACACGATCGAGCACTACCGCGCTCGCTACCAGCAGTACCGCTCAGACCCGGACCTGCGACTGGCCCACCGGCGTCATCCCTGGATCGTCGTCTGGGACGACCACGAGGTCGCTGGTGATCGGTGGGCCACGGGCGCGGTCAACCACGGCGACAACGAGGACCCGGACGAAATCCCGTGGGAGGTCCGCGAGGCCGCCGCGATCACGGCCTACTTCGAGTACCTGCCGGCCCGGGGCGCCGGGCCGCGGTCAACGGACCGTCCGGGGATCCATCGTCGACTGGCCTACGGCGACCTGGCTGACCTGATCCTGCTCGACGCGAGGACCTTCCGTTCCGAGGGTGTCGGCGGCACCAACCGGAACTTCAACCCGCTGTCCGACATCGACGAACCCGGGATCTCGGAGGGGGACCGGACCCTGCTCGGCGTCGACCAGAAGGCCTGGTTCAAGCAGGCGCTGCGTGACGCCGGCAGCCGTTGGAAGCTGATCGGCAACCCGCTGATGGTCACGCCGCTCAACCTTGCGTCGCTGCCCGACCTGCTGGCCGGCCCCGTCGCGCAGGTCACCCGGACCCCCCCGTTCGACCAGCTGCCCGTGACGGTCCACCCCGACGGCATCCCCGTCAACACCGACCAATGGGACGGCTATCAGCCCGAGCGTCGCGAGATCCTGGGGTTCCTGCGGGGCGACGGGGGCGGTGGACCGGTCGCCGACACGGTCTTCCTGTCGGGCGACATCCACACCGGCTGGTCCTCGGAGGCCCACGTGGAGCAGGGCGACGCGCCCCTTGGCACGCCCGTCGCCGTCGAGTTCGTGTGTCCCGGGATCAGCAGCGAGAACTTCAACGAGCGGATCGGGATGCTCACGGTCGGAACGCCGCTCCCGAACGGTTCCACGAACACTGTCGCTCCCGGCGCCATGCTCCTCAACCGACACGTGCGCTACGTGGACTTCGACTCCAACGGGTGGGTCCTGGTCGACGTGACGGACGAGCGCGTCCGGGCCACGCACCGCGTGCTCGTCAACCCGGCCGGGACCGACCCACTCGTGAACCCGATCGAGAACCCGGTCGCGACGGGGGTGGACGCGCTGTCAGGGGCCTGGCAGGTCGGGCGCGGCGAGACGCGCCTGACCCCCGTGCTTCTCTGAGCAGCGACTGAGTCGGCAGCCGGTCTCCCGCGGCCCGTAGCCTGCGTCGGTCGACGGCAGCGAGGCCAGTCGAGGCAGCGAGGCGGCAGTGGGCGGCGTGGCGGTGGTCACCGACTCGACGTGCGACCTGTCGATGGCCGTCGCAGAGGAACACGGCCTGCGGATGGTGCCGCTGAGCGTCGCGTTCGGCCGCGAGACGTTCATGTCGCGGATCACGATCACCGTCGAGGACTTCTACGACCGGCTGGCGACGGCCGACGTGCTGCCGACGACGTCGCAGCCCAGCCCGGCCTGGTTCGAGGAGGCGTACGCGGACTGCGCCGACGCCGGGCTCGACGGCGTGGTGTCGGTCCACCTGTCGTCCGCGCTTTCGGGAACCGTCAGCGTCGGGCGCAAGAAGGCGGAGGAGGCGCCGCTGCGCGTGAACGTCGTCGACTCCCACCAGGTCGGGGGCGGGCTGGCCATCACGGCGCTCGCCGCACAGCGCGCCGCCGATCGGGGCGAGTCCCTCGAGGCCGTCACGGCCGTTGCCGAATCCGTCGCCGCCGCAGTCCAGACCTTCGTCGTCGTGGACACGCTCGAGTACCTCAAGAAGGGCGGGCGGCTGTCGTCAGGCCGCGCCGCCGTCGGCAACATGCTGCGCGTCAAGCCGATCCTCCACGTCGAGGGGGGACGAGTCGAGCTGCTGGAGCAGACCCGCACCTGGTCGCGAGCGTTGCGCCGGTTGGTGGAGCTCATGGTCGACGCGCTCGCCGGCGAACCCGCCGATGTCATCGTCTCCCACGCCCTCGCTCCCGACCATGCCGCCGACCTGTGGTCAGCACTCGACGATGCCATCGAGGTCCGAGCCGGTCTCGAGACGATCATCGGCCCCATCGTCGGCGCCCACACCGGTCCGGGCGCTGTCGGCGTCGCGGTGGTGCCCGCCACGTTGGCCGGCTGAGCGGGTCATCCACAACCGGCCGCATGCGGCAGGCCCGGTTCGGTCGTCCGTTGCGACCATGCGCACGTGGACTCCCCCTGGCTGCAGCGGCTGCGACGTGCGGGCGCCTGGCTCGACGCGAGCCCGGCCGAGCTGGGTGCGCTCGCCATCCTGCTCGCCGGCGCGGTCGCCGTCGCCCTGTTCCTGGTTCGCGGCGACGCCGGGGCCCTCCCGGCCCTCGGTCCGGCGATCGCACCCGGCGACCTCGCGCCGTCCCGGGCACCGGTGGTCCTGGTCGTGCACGTCGTCGGCGCCGTCCACACACCCGGGGTGGTCCAGCTTGCCGAGGGGGCGCGGGTGGCCGATGCGCTGGAAGCCGCCGGCGGCGTGACCGTCGATGCCGCCCTTGGCGGCTTGAACCTCGCGCGGGCCGTCACCGACGGCGAGCAGCTGAACGTCCCCCGCATCGGCGAGCAACCCACGGGGGTCGACGCTGCGACCCCGGCGGGGCCCGTGGCTGGGTCGCCGTGGACCACGGACGGAAAGCTCGACCTCAACCTGGCGAGCGCCGCGGACCTCGAGGAGCTGCCGGGCATCGGCCCCGTGCTCGCCGCGAGGATCGTCGCGTGGCGGGACGAGCACGGCGGCTTCAAGGACGTTGGCGAGCTGCGCGAGGTCTCGGGGATCGGCGAGAAGACCTTCCAGAACCTGTCCGGCCTGGTCGTGGTGTGACGATCGCGTCGACCCCGATGCTGGCCTGGGCGCTCGCCGCCGTGGCCGGTGGCTGGATCGGCTGGTCACACCGGCCGACGCCGGGCCTGCTGGCGGCCTCGACCGCCCTGGCGCTGGTCGCTGCCCGCCGGGCCCGGTCACCGGGACCGCGCGTCGCTGCCTCCGCGGCCGCCGTGCTTGCCCTGGTGGTCCTGCTCACGGGCCTGCACCTCGATCGTCTCGACAGTGGGCCGCTCGTCGAGCTCGCGGACGGCGGCGGAAGCCAGCAGATGACCGGCGTCGTCGTCGCGGAACCCCGGCCCGTCGACGATGGCTGGTGGACGATCCTTCGCATCGAACGCGTCGGCGAACGCTCCGACCGGCAGCGGGCGCTGTGGCGGGGCTCCGGGGAGGCACCGGCCCTGGGGTCCACGCTCCGCCTGGCTGCCTCGGCACGACCGTTGGAACCCTCGGGCTTCGGTGACTGGCTACGGACCCGGCACGTCGCCGTCCAGGTGGACGCCGCCTCGGCGGACGTCGTCGCCGGACCCGGCTGGGTCCACGTCACGACCAACTGGGTGCGCCACCGGGTACGGGAGCTGGCAGGCCGGGCGCTCGGCGATGGTGCGGCCGGGCTGGCGGTCGGTCTCGTCACGGGCGACGTATCACTGCTGCCAACCGCTGACGTCGAGAACATGAACGCGACCGGGCTGTCGCACCTGACCGCCGTCAGCGGGTCGAACGTCGCGATCGTGCTCGCCGGTGCACTCATGCTGGCTCGGGCGTCCGGGCTGCGCGGTTCGGTGCGTCGCGCGCTGCTGCTGGGCGTCATGGCCTGGTTCGCCGTGCTGACCAGGCTCGAGCCAAGCGTCCTGCGGGCCAGCCTGATGGCCGCGGTCGTGCTCCTCGCGCAGTCACGGGGGCAGCGGACCGAGCCGATCCACGCCCTGTCCGCCGCGACGCTCCTGCTGATCCTCGTCGACCCGTTCCTGGCGCGCTCGCTTGGGCTCCTGCTGTCCGTGACCGCGACCGCCGGGCTGCTCCTGGTCGCGCCGCTCGTGGCCCGCCGACTCGGAGGACTGCCGGCCGTGGTGCGCGTGCTCGTCGCGACCTCCATCGGCGCCCAGCTTGCGGTGTCTCCCGTGCTGCTGTTGGCCACCGACGATGTTCCGCTCGTCTCGATCGTCGCGAACGTCGTGGCCGTGCCCGCCGCTGCCGTGGCCTCGAGCCTGGCGCTGCTCGGGGCGACCATCGGGCTGGTCGTACCGGTTCTCGGGCGAGCCTGCTTCTGGCTCGCCGCGACCCCGCTCGAGGTCGTGCTGGCCTCGGCCCGCGCGTTGGTCGGCCGGGGCCCCGAGGTCTCGCTGGGCGTGCCGGCGATGCTGCTGGCCGCCGCCGGGACCTGGCTGGTCAGCCCTCCGGGATCGCTGGTCGCGCGACGATCGGGTCGGGTCGCGATGGCGCTCCTGCTGGTCGTGGCCACGCCGGTGGGTTTGCTGCCCGGCAGCCCCGTCCGCGTCCTGACCGTCACGGCCATCGACGTGGGCCAGGGCGATGCGATCCTCGCGGAGATCCCGGGTGTGGCGGTCCTGGTCGACGGCGGCGATGGCGACGCCGCCGCCGCCTGGCTGGACCGGCACGGACCCGAACGGCTTGACCTGGTGGTCGTCTCCCATCCGCACGCCGACCACGTCGACGGGCTTCCCGGCATCGTCGCCGCCAGCCGGGTCGGCGCGATCTGGTGGCGCCCCCTTCCGGAGATGACCCCTGGGGCCGAGGAGCTCGCGCTGGTCGCGAACGCGCGCGGCATTCCCATGCACGAGCCCCAGGCCGGGGAACGCGTCGTGCTGGGCGAGATGGTCATCGAGGTGCTCGGCCCGCCTCCGGGACGGCCCTACCAGGGCGCCGGCTCCGAGCCCAACGAGATGTCGATCGTCCTGCGGCTCGCCTGGCGGGGCCGATCCGTGCTGCTCACCGGGGACGTCGAGACCGCGGCACAGGCCGACCTGCTGGAACGGCCGGCACTGCTGGCGGCGGACGTGCTCAAGGTCCCGCACCACGGCGGCGCCACCTCGCGGCCCGAGTTTCTCGCGGCGGTGGGCGCGTCGGTCGCGGTCATCTCGGTCGGGACGGCCAATGACTACGGCCATCCGCATCCGGATGCCCTGGCCGCCCTCGACGCCGCCGGCGCCATCGTCCGCAGGACCGACCTCGAGGGCACGATCCGCGTCGAGCTGGCGCCGCGCGATGCGGCCGCACCAGTGGCCGTCCCCAGCGTCCAGCCCGTCCGTCGGCGAGCCACGACGGTGTTCATAGAATCGCGTCGTGTCCGTCCTGCTCGTCGTCGCCGACGATCCACTCCTGGTGGATCGCGAGCTCGACGCCATCCGCTCGCAATGGCTGGCCGACGACGGCGCGTTGCAGGTCACGGTCCACGAGGCCAGCGAGCTGGAACACCTGCCGGAGCTTCGGACGCTGTCGCTCTTCGGTGACGCGGCCGGGCACATCATCCGCGGCGTCGAGAAGCTGCGCGCTGCGGTCAGGCGTGAGCTGTTGGCGTACCTCGACGATCCCACTCCGGACGTCCCGATCGCCATCGGCGCGCTGGTCACGTCCGGTCGCGCGCCGGCGGACCTGCGGAAGGCGGTCGACCCCGTCGGCGAGGTCCGGGAGCTGCGCGCCCCGGCCGACTGGGACGAGAAGGGATGGATCCGTCTGGTCACCAGCGAGTTCGAGCGGCACGGCCGCGCCGCTGACCGCAGCGCGGTCGAGGCCATCCGTGCGCACGCGGGTTCGTCGACCGCGACGATCGCCGCGCAGGTCGCCCAGGTCGTCCTGGCCACGCCCGGCGATGGGAGGCTCGGCAGCGACGACGTCGACCGCGTGGTCGCCGGGACCGGCGAGCGCACCCCCTCGGCGGTCGTTGCCGCATTCGAGGACCGGGACACGGCCGGCGCGCTGGTGGCCGCCCGGGGGGCGCTCGAGGCCGGCACACCGCCCACCTGGATCGCCAACGCCGTGGTTCGCCGCGTCTCGGACCTGCTCGAGGTCCGGGGTGGTGGCCGCCCTCCCGGAATGCGCGACGGGCAGGCCAACCGGCTGACGGGCATCTCGCGCCGGGCGTTCGAGCCGGGTGAGCTTGCGTGGATCCACGACCGGCTGGCCCGCCTCGACCTCGACCTGCGGGGGAGCGACCTCCCCGACGACGTTCTGCTCGAGACGGCACTCATCGAGGTGACCACCCGTCGGGTCGTCGGCCCGCCGTGGAACCCGGCCGCCTGAGCGAGCGCCTCACGCCCGGCCGATCGGTGCCGGCTCAGCCCGTGAGGACGTCGCGGACGGCGCGCACGGCGACAGCGATCGCGTCGAGGCGCGTGGGCCGCGTGCGATCGACGGCGCTCACCAGCTCCGCGGCCGACTGGATGCGCTCGTTGTGGTCGGCGACGAACGTCTCGATCGCACTGGTCCCGTCACCGCGTGCGAGCACCTCCTTCGCTGCCTGCCACCGCACGTCCTCGATGTCCGAACGGACCCCATGCCCTTGCAGCAGCGCCCAGCGGTCGTCCAGGACCCGATCCCGCTCGATTGCCCGTTCCAGACGGTCGAGCCCCAGGGCAGCGCTGACGCGCAGGATCACGTCCGTGGCGTGCGGCACGTCGAGGTCGCCACGCTCGGCGGCGAGCCGCAGCACTGCCGGAGCCGCGTGGAGGTCAGGCGCGGTCGCCAGCACGGCGGCCACGTCCGGGGCAACCAGGTTGTCGGAAAGGGTGTCGAGCTCCGACGCTCGGGCAGCCTGGCGCGGCGGCGGACCGATGGCCGCCGACTCGAGGGCGGCGCGCATCGAACGCAGGACCCGACGTCCGTCCTCGATCAGCGCGGGATCGAGATGCGATCGCAGCAGCACCGCCCCCAGCGCCTCGACGGTCTGGGCCAGGACCGCCTCCGCCTGCCGTCGCCGTTCGGCTCCCAGCAGGTCCCGTTCCTCGTCGATCCGCAGCAGGATCGGGTGGAGGTCCAGCATCTCCATCGCGGCGATCAGGGCGAGCTGCGTGCGGTCGAGTGCCGCGTCGGGGATCGGATCACCGCTGCGCCGTTCCGGCCCGGTGAGCATCGCCAGCGACCAGACTGACGTCGGACCAAGGAGGTTGACCAGGTTGTTGGCCAGCGCGGCAGCCGCCAGCTGGCGTCGCAGGGGGTGCGCCTGCACGTGATCGGCGAACCGCTCCGTGGCACCCGCCGGCAGCAGCCGGGAGGCTCGTTCGCTGTCGAGCAGCGGATCGAAGAACGCGTTCGCGAGCATCCGGTCAGCGAGATCGCGGCGGACGATCGACGACAGGACGGCCACCTGGGGCCGGCTCAGCCCGATGTCCTCGTCGAGGTCCTCGATGCCGGGCAGCGCCTGATCGAAGATGGCGGGCTGGGAGCGACGAACCAGCGCGAGTGCCGGGCGCACGCCCGCCCCCCTCGCCACCTCGGCACCGAGTGACCAGGCCTGGCGCCGAACGCGCCCGAGGACGTCGGCGACGACGTCGTCGGTCCAGTCGTCGAGGAGCTTGGCTCGTTCCGTCTCGCTGATCGTGCCGTCACCGACCGCGCCGTCGAGGAGGATCTTGAGGTTGACCTCCGCATCCGAGATCGCGACCCCGGCGGCGTTGTCGATGGCATCGAGGTTGGCCCGGCCGCCACGCGCGGCGTACTGCCAGCGGGCCGCTCTCGTCATGGCGAGGTTGCCACCTTCGACGACGACGCGGGCACGAAGGTTGCTGACGGGGATCCGGACCTCCGCGTTGGCGCGATCGCCAACGGCCTCGTCGGTCTCGTCGTCGCCTCGAACCCAGGTGCCGATCCCGCCGAACCACAGCAGGTCGACGTTCAGCCCGAGCAGCGCGCGGATGAGCTGGGGTGGCGTCATCGCCGCCTCGGCCGTCGACAGCAGCATCTGTGCCTGCGCGCTCAGTTCGACGGCCTTCGCCGATCGGGGGATGACCATCCCGCCCTCTGACAGCACCTGCCGGTCGAAGTCGTCCCACGACGAGCCGGCGAGCTCCTTGAGCCGCTGCCGTTCGACCAGCGCCGCAGCGGGGTCCGGGTCGGGGTCGATGAACACGTGGCGATGGTCGAACGCGCCGACGAGCCGCAGCGTCGCCGACCGGACCATCCCGTTGCCGAACACGTCGCCGGACATGTCCCCGACCCCGACGGCAGAGATCTCCTCCGTCTCGGGGTCGATGCCGATCTCGGCGAAGTGGAGCCGGGCGATCTCCCACGCCCCTCGGGCGGTGATCCCGAGGCGACGGTGGTCGTAACCAGTTGAGCCGCCGGACGCGAAGGCGTCCCCGAGCCAGAACCCATGCTGGATGGCCAGCTCGTTCGCGACGTCCGAGAACGTGGCCGTCCCCCGGTCGGCCGCCACCACCAGGTAGGGGTCGCCCTCGTCCCAGCAGTGGACGCGCTCGGGGTGGACGCTGGCCCCGCCGACCAGGTTGTCGGTCACGCTCAGCAAGGCCGTGACGAAGCGGCGATAGCGGTCCTCGACCTGGTCGGCCGGATCGTTGCCGGCACGCTTGACGACGAACCCGCCCTTGGCTCCAGTCGGCACGATCAGCGCGTTCTTGAGCACCTGCGCCTGCATGAGCGCGAGCACCTCCGTGCGCACGTCGTCGTGCCGGTCGCTCCACCGCAGCCCACCACGCGCCTTGGGCCCGGCCCGCAGGTGCGTCCCCTCGAGCAGCGGACCGTGGACGAAGATCTCGCGCCACGGGCGCGGATCGGGCGCCTCGGGAACCGCGGCTCCGTCGAACTTCAGCGCGAGCGTCGGTGGGGACTGCTCCCACAGGCTCGTGTCGTCGACCGTCGCGAACGCGTTGGTGCGGACCGTTGCGCCGATCAGCTCGAACAGGTCCCGCAGGATCCGATCCATGTCGCGGGACTCGATGTCATTGATGGCCTCGAGGGCCACGGCGGCGGCGTCGGGGTCGTCATGGTCGGGATCGAAGCGCGCTCGAAACCATCCGATCAGCGCCAGCGCGGCAACCGGGTTGTGGACGAGGGCATCGTTCACGTACTCGGTGGTGAAGGCCGTTCCGAGCTGGCGGCGATAGCGTCGATACGCCCGCAGGACCGCGATGTCCTGCCACGGCATCCCCGCGGTCGTGACCAGCCGGTTGAGCGAGTCGACCTCGCAGCGACCCTCCCAGCAGGCGTCGATCGCCGCTGCCAGCATCCCCGGTTCCGGCGCAATCCCTCCGAGAGCCGGCGTGCACAGGAAGTCGTGAGCCCACAGGTCGTGCTCGCCGCCGAGACGGTCCGGGCGCTCCTCGATGACGGTCAGTCCCACGCTCTCGAGCAGCGGCAGGAAGTCTGACAGGATCAGCTGGCCGTCGGGATGGAAGCCGTCGACGTGCAGCCCGTCGGCGCGCAGGTCGACGTGCATCGCGAGCGTCCTGCGCTCGTCCAGCATCGCGGTCACGACGGCGACGTGCGCCGCCGCCAGCTGGGGTGCCACCCGGTCGCGGTAGCTGCGTGGGAACAGCTCGACGATCCCGTGCGGATCCTCGCCGGCGAGCTGGCCGAGCTCGTCGTGCCACGACCGGGCCAGGGTCGCCACGTCACGTTCGAGGGCGTCCACGTCGACGCTGACGCCCGGGCCGATCGCGGACATGATGTATCGGGCGACCGCGCCGCCACGGACGCTCAACGTGAGCTCGAGCTCCGAGCTGGACGCGCCAAAGCGATCCTGGAGCAGCTCCCCGAGGTCCTCACCGAGCTGGGGCGAATAGCGCTCCCGAGGCATGGAGACCGTGACCGTCCGCTCCGACGACGCCGGGCCGACCGCGACCTCGACGCGAACGGATTCAGCGGTCCCGGTCCGGACCGGGTGCGGCGTCGCATCCGCTCGTCGGGAGATCTTCATCGCCGATCCATCGCTGCAACGAAGGCTACGGACCGTGGCGGATGAATCGCCCGGATTTGCGACGCCGGTGCGCACGTCGCGCCCCAGACCGCTGGAACGAAACGAGCGCCCGCAGGCGCTCGTCGCAGGGCACGGCTGGAGCTCAGATGCCGTTGAGCCGCCGGGCCAGGCGCGATTTCTTGTTGCCCGCGTTGTTGCGGTGGATGACGCCGCGCGTGGCCGCGCGGTCGAGCTCGCGGGTCGCGTCGCGGTAGGCAGACTCGGCCTCTGCGCGGTCGCCGGCCTCGATCGCGGCATCGAACTTCTTCAGGGTCGTTCGCAGGCGGGACCGGACACTCTTGTTGCGCGCACGCCGCTTCTCGTTCTGGCGGTTGCGCTTGATCTGGCTGGGGATGTTGGCCACGGAGGATCCGATGGTCACGGGCACGGCGAGGTGCACGAAATGGAGGAAGCAGGTGGCCACAAGGACCGGCGGAGCCGGGGAAGGTACCAGTGACCCGGAAGGGCGACAATCGGCACGCAAGTACGCTCGTGCTCGTTGGCGTCGTGTTTCGTCCCTTTTCCTGGCTGGCTCGCCGTGCGCATCGACCGGATCCGCAACTTCTGCATCGTGGCCCATGTGGACCACGGCAAGTCGACGCTGGCCGACCGAATGCTGCAGATCACCGACCTCGTCGACCCGCGCAAGATGCGCGACCAGTACCTCGACCGGATGGACATCGAGCGGGAGCGCGGCATCACCATCAAGGCGCAGACGGCCCGGCTGCCGTACGCGTACAAAGGTGCCGAAGCGGAGCACGGCGACTACGTCCTCAACCTGATCGACACGCCCGGGCACGTCGACTTCTCCTACGAGGTGAGCCGGGCGCTCAACGCGTGCGAAGGGGCGATCCTGCTGGTCGATGCCGCCCAGGGCATGCAGGCACAGACGATCGCCAACCTCCACCTGGCCCTCGAGGCGGATCTCGAGGTCATCCCCGTCGTCAACAAGATTGACCTGCCGGCGGCGCGGCCCGTCGAGGTGTCGCAGCAGATCACGTCGATTCTCGGGGGCGACCCCGCCGACATCCTGCGGATCTCCGCCAAGACCGGCGAGGGGTGCAGGCAGGTGCTCGACCAGGTGGTCGAGCGTGTCCCGCCACCGGTGGGCAACGCCGACGAGCCGCTCCGTGCATTGGTCTTCGACTCCATCTACGACGCCTACCGGGGCGCGCTCGTCTACTTCCGGGTGGTCGACGGGACTGTCCGGGCCAGGCAGCGGGTCCGGTTCCTGGCGACCGGGTACCGCGACGAGGTCGACACGCTGGCCGTGCATGCCCCAGAGGAGACCGCGGTCGGCGAGCTGGGCCCCGGGGAGGTCGGCATGCTCTCCGCGTCGATCAAGGAGGTCAGCCAGGCCAAGATCGGCGACACGATCACGGCGGCGAACGCGACGGACGTGACGCCCCTGCCCGGCTACCGCGAGCCGCTGCCGATGGTCTACAGCGGGTTGTACCCGATCGACTCGGACGACTTTCCGCTCCTTCGTGACGCCCTCGACAAGCTGCGCCTCAACGACTCCTCGTTCACGTTCGAGCCGGAGACGTCCGCGGCACTGGGATTCGGCTTCCGCTGCGGATTTCTGGGGCTGCTGCACCTGGAGATCATCACCGAGCGGCTCGACCGCGAGTTCGACATCCCCCTGGTCACGACGTCACCGTCGGTGCGCTACCGGGTCGCGCTCGAACAACCCGATGCCATCGGCCAGCCGCAGGTGCTCGTCATCGACAACCCCCAGGACCTGCCCGAGGTCAACGAGGTCGCCCACATCGACGAGCCGACCGTCACGGCCATGCTCATCCTGCCAACCGAGTTCGTCGGTCCGGTCATGCAGCTGTGCGAGGACCGGCGCGGCGACATGATCGCGATGGACTACCTGACCCCCGAGCGCGTGGAGTTGCGCTACCAGCTGCCGCTCGCCGAGATCATCACCGACTTCTTCGACATGCTCAAGTCGATCACCCGTGGGTACGCGTCGCTCGACTACGAGGTCAGCGACTACCAAGCCGCGGATCTCGTCAAGGTGGACGTTCTCCTCAACGGTGAGCCGGTTGACGCGTTCAGCTCGATCGTCCACCGCGACAAGGCACACGCGTACGGCCGCGCGATGGTCGAGAAGCTCAAGGAACTCATTCCACGGCAGCTGTTCGATGTGCCGATCCAGGCGGCCATCGGGTCGCGGATCATCGCGCGTGAGACCATCCGCGCCAAGCGCAAGGACGTCCTGGCCAAGTGCTACGGCGGAGATGTCACCCGGAAGCGCAAGCTCCTCGAGAAGCAGAAGAAGGGCAAGAAGCGGATGAAGTCCGTCGGGTCGGTCGAGGTCCCGCCCGAGGCCTTCGTTGCTGCCCTCCGGGTCGGCACCGGCCCGGCCCGCGACTGACCCGTGGAGCGCAGCTGGCTGCTGGCACCGGTCGAGTCGGGGCCGGCGGCCGGGCTCGGCATCTACCTCCACGTCCCGTTCTGTGTGCACCGCTGCGGCTACTGCGACTTCGCGACATGGGACGACGCCGATGGGCTCATCGCCCGGTACGTGACGGCCATGCATGCCTCGATCGCCCGCGGGGCCGAGCTGGTCGATCGGCCTGTCACGTCGGTGTTCGTCGGAGGAGGAACACCGACGCGCCTCGCACCGGCCGAGCTGGCGGGGCTGGTCGCCGCCGTCCGAGCACGGCACGACATCGCCGCCGACGCCGAGATCACCGTCGAGTGCAACCCCGACGACGCCTCGGACGAGCTCTTTGCCGCCCTCCGAGACGTCGGCGTGACACGCGTGTCGATCGGAGCCCAGTCCTTCCAGCCCGAGCTCCTTGCGTTCCTCGAGCGCACGCACGGCCCCGAGGGCCCGGTCCGCGCCGTCGAGCTCGCGCGGGCCGCGGCGATCGAGCACGTCAGCCTCGACTTGCTGTACGGGACGCCGGGAGAGACCGACGACGGATGGGTCGACTCCCTTGACCGGGCAGTTGCCACCGGCGTCGACCACCTGTCGGCATACGCGCTGACGATCCACGACAACACGCCGTTCGGCCGGCGTGTTCACGACGGGCAGATGCTGCCCCCTGATCCCGACGTCCAGCGGCAGCGGTTCGACATCGCCCGCCAGCGGCTGGCCACGTCGGGCTTCCACGCCTACGAGTTGAGCAACTGGGCGACGGGCCAGCCGGCACGCAGCCGCCACAACCTGTTGTACTGGCGCCACGGCGACTACCTGGCGCACGGCGTGGGGGCACACGGTCATCTCGACGGCCGCCGCTGGTGGCATCACCGGTCCATCCCACGTTTCTGCGAGGCCATCGAGTCGGGCGACGACGCCGTCGCCGGGCGCGAGTCGCTCGACGACCAAGAACGTGCGCTCGAGCGGCTCATGCTTGGGCTGCGACTGGCTGACGGCATCGCGGCGACGGACCTGCCGCTGATCGAGCAGAAGCGCCTGGAACAGGCAATCGAGGCCGATCTGGTGGCCTTTGACGGCGCCCGCCTGCGCGCGACCGACCACGGGTGGTTCCTGCTCGACGAGGTCGTCCACGTGCTCACTGGCGGCGGCTGACCCCCGTTACCCTCGCCTCGTGACGCTGGCTGGCCTGGCATGACCGAACCCGAGGACGCCCACCTCGCACTCGACGAGCGCCGTCGGGTCATCCTGCACGCCATCGTCACCGAGTACATCGCCAACGGCCAACCGGTCGGGTCCAATCGCGTCGTCGAGGTGACTGGCCTGGACGTGTCGGCGGCAACCGTCCGCAGCGACATGGCGCTCCTCGAGGAGCTCGGCTACGTCACCCAGCCGCACACCTCGGCAGGGCGGGTCCCCACCGACCTCGGGTACCGCGCCTTCGTCGATGAGCTGGGTGCGCGCGGCGAGCAGGACGGCAAGCAGCGCGAGGTCGTCCAGGAACTGCTCGGCTCCGCCCATGACGTGGAGGACCTGCTGGCCCGCACCACGCACGTGCTGTCCCAGCTGACCCGGCTCGTCTCGCTGGTCATTGCCCCGGCCATGGACGCCGCCCGGCTCAAGCTGGTCGAGCTGCTGTCCATGTCTGCCACCTCCGCGATGCTGCTGTTGGTCACCGACACGGGACGTGTCGACAAGCGCTACGTGGCCTTCGACGAAGCGATCAAGCCCGGTGATCTGGACCGGGTCCGGACCGTCCTCGCCGAGCACGTTCGCGGGCACCGAATGGCCGAGGTCACCGACGTCCTCCGGCGCATCGTGGAGGACGCTCCGGCCGACCTGCGGCACGTCGTGGCCGCGCTGGCTGACGCGACGTCGTCGAACATGATCGATGAACCGATCCACAAGGTGTTCGTCGGTGGCCGTGCCGCCCTCGCCGGCCTCGGCTTCGAAGAAGAAGAGCTGTCCCGCGTCCTGGGGCTGCTCGAGGAGGAGGTCGAGCTCGCTCGGCTGCTCGGCATCGACGAGGACGACGAAACCGACACCGAGCCCCGCGTCCTCATCGGAGAGGAGAACACGGCCGAGGGGCTCCAGTCGGCCGCGCTGGTCTCCCAGCGGTATCGCCTCGTGTCTGCCGGTTCGCTCGGTGTCCTCGGGTCAACGCGGATGGACTACGCCAAGGTCCTGTCGGCAGTGCGGTCCGTGGCCGACGAACTCCAGCAGACCCTGGCGACGCTGGACACGTGATGGCCGACCTCTACGAGGTCCTCGGCGTCGAGCCAACGGCGACCGCGGACGAGATCAAGCGGGCATACCGCCGCCGGGTCCGCGAGGTCCATCCGGACGCCGGCGGTGACGAGGAGACGTTCAAGCAGGTGACACACGCCTACCAGGTGCTCACCGACGGCGACCGGCGAGCCCGATACGACCGGACGGGTGACGACGGCACGACCGCGACCCGCGGCGCCGGTGACCCGTTCGGCTTCGGAGCGGCCGGGTTTGGTGGCCTCTCCGATGTCTTCGAGTCGTTCTTTGGAAGCGCGTTCGGCGGTGGTGGATCGCGGCGTCGTTCGGGGGTCGGTCGCGACGTGCTCGTCGGCGTCGACGTGACGCTCGAGGACGTGCTCGCCGGTGCCCGCGTCAAGGTGCCGGTCGAGGTCAACGGCCTGTGCGACACCTGCGGGGGCTCGGGCTCCGAGTCGGGCCAGGCCCCCCAGACCTGCGTCACGTGCAAGGGGCGGGGCCAGGTCCAACAGGTCGTCCGGACAGCGTTCGGCCAGATGGCAGCCTCGCAGGTCTGCCCGACCTGCCGCGGGGTCGGACGCGCAGCTGCCGACCCGTGCCGCGCCTGCGCGGGCGCGGGTCGCCGCCCCATCCGCCGGTCGGTCACCGTCGATGTCCCCCTCGGGGTCGAGGAGGGCGATCGGCTGCGGGTGACGGGTGCCGGTGAGGCTGGCCTCAATGGTGGCCCCGCGGGCGACCTGTACGTCGAGATCCGGGTCAGACCGCATGACGTGTTCGAGCGCGACGGCCGGAACCTGTGGGCCGAGCTTCCAGTCTCGGTGACCCAGGCCATCCTCGGTACCCAGCTGTCGGTGCCGGCGCTCGGCGGCGACGAGGTCGCAATCGACATCCCGCCGGGCACCCAGCCCGGCGAGGTCCTGACGATCAAGCGCGCTGGCCTGCCCGGCAAGAACGGTGGCCACCGCGGCGACTTCCTGGTCCAGGTCCGGGTGGTCGTCCCGCGCGCGCTCAACGCGGAGGAGCAGCAGGTCGTCGAGCAGCTCGCGCAGCTTCGCGGAGACGACGTTGGCGACGTGGGGCGCGGCCTCTTCGAGCGGTTGCGCGAGGTCTTCCGCTGACGCCCCCGCACGTGTTCGTGCCGGGGCTGGAACTTGACGCACCCATCACCCGGGAACAGCGCCACCACCTGGAACGCGTGCTCCGCCTGCGGGACGGTGCCGCCGTCGTGGCGACCGACGGTACGGGCCGGCTCCAGCACTGTCGACTCGCGGGCGACCGACTCGAGCCGACCGCCGATCCGATCACGCTCCCGCCCAGGATGCCGCAGCTCGGCGTCATGCAGGCGGTGCCCTCGGGACGCAAGCTGGACGAGATCACGCGGATGCTGGGCGAGGTGGGCGTCGCGTGGCTGCAACCAGTCGTCATGCGGACCGCATCCGCCTTCGCGGCCGACGCCAAGGGTGCAGCCCGGCGCCTGTGGCGCTTGCGGGCCATCGCCGTCTCGGCCCTCGAGCAGTCCAGGTCCGGCTGGCTCCTTGACGTCCGCGAGCCTTCGCGGCTCGTGGTCGCCGTCGCGGCCGACGGTGCCGACGTCCGGTTGCTGCTCGACCCGTCTGCGAAACAGCGCCTGTCGGACGTGGAGCTCTCCGAGGCCACGACGGTGACGGTGGTCATCGGCCCCGAAACCGGCTGGGACGTCGCGGAACGGGCCGTGGGCGGTTTGCCGGTTCGACTGGGTCCGGAGGTGTTGCGAACTGAGCATGCCGGCCTGGCGGCCGTCGCCGCGGTGATGGCAAGGAGCGGTCGCTGGTGATGCGACCGCCCGCCCAACTCCCGTCGCGGGCACCGGCCAGGCCGCTTCGAGCGCGCGTTTTCGGGCTCGGTTTGGCCAGATCTGGCTGAATACCAGATTCGACCATGTCACGGGGTGCGGGCTTCTGTAGTGTTGGTGGCGTTCACGCCGCGCTTGGGAGCGGTTGGGAGGCCTGATGGTCACCGTCGCCGATCGCGTCGCGCTCGAGCTGGGGCGCCGTCTGCGGGCAGTCCGCGAGCAGCAGGGCCTCACGCTGCGTGCCGCCGCTGGCCGCAGCGACGGCCTGCTCGCCGCCAGCCTGCTGGGGGCGTACGAGCGAGGCGAGCGGGCCGTCTCGGCCCAGCGACTGGCAGAACTCGCGGCGCTCTACGGTGTGCCCGTCCATGCGCTGCTGCCGGAACCACCGCTGGAGATCGACCTGCGCGACGAGATCCCGCGCGTGATCGTCGACCTGGCGGCGCTGGAGGCGTCCGAGCTGCCACTGGAAGCCGTCGGGCGTTACGTGCAGCGGATCCGCCGGCTGCGCCACGACCCGTCAACGCGCATCACGATCCGGCATGACGATGTCGAGCTGCTGGCCTCGGTGCTCGACGTCGACCGGGACCGGCTCATCCTGGAGCTCCAGGCGCCTGCCACCGTCTAGCTGCACCAACGGCCGGCGCATCGCCCGGTCCGCGCGTCGCCGCGCCGGTAGAATGGCGGCGTTCCACCTTCGACCCGACCAGTGAGCTGCACCTTCTCGTGGGCAATGCCACCGCGGCTGAACCGCCGCTGACATCGGCACTGGTCGAGATCCCACCCGAGCAGGTCGTTCGCGTCCTCGGGGCCGGCGACGAGTTCCTCCGGCTCGTCGAGGCCGCATTCCCGACTTCCGTGCATGCCCGGGGCAACGAGCTGACCATCACCGGGGCCGAGTCGGACGTCCGGGACGTCGTGCGGCTGTTCGACGAGCTGATGCTCTTGGTCCGTCGCGGGCAGCCGCTGGACGAGTCGGCGGTCCTCCAGACCATCCGGATGATCCGGGACGACGTCGTCGAGCGGCCGTCGGACGTGCTGTCAGGGGCGATCGTCGCCCATCGGGGACGCACGATCCGTCCGAAGACCATCGGCCAGAAGCGCTACCTCGACGCGATTGCGAACAACACCGTCACCTTCGCCATCGGGCCAGCCGGAACCGGCAAGACCTATCTCGCCATGGGCGCGGCCGTGCGCGCCCTCAAGGCCGGCGAGGTGAGCCGGCTGCTGCTCACCCGCCCAGCGGTCGAAGCCGGGGAGCGGCTGGGGTACCTGCCCGGCACGCTCGACGAGAAGATCGACCCGTACTTGCGGCCGTTGTGGGATGCACTCCACGAGATGATCGGCCCGGACGAGCTCGTGGCGCAGATGCAGCGCGGGACCATCGAGGTTGCCCCGTTGGCATACATGCGTGGCCGGACGCTCAACGACGCCTTCGTGGTCCTCGACGAGGCGCAGAACACCACGGCCGAGCAGATGAAGATGTTCCTGACCAGGATCGGGTTCGGATCCACGGCGATCGTCACGGGCGACATCAGCCAGGTCGACCTGCCGTCCGGTCGGACGTCGGGCCTGCGGATCGTCCGCCGGATCCTGGTGGACATCGACGGGGTCGGGTTCGCCTACCTGGACGCCGCCGACGTCGTGCGTCACCCGATCGTCCAGCGCATCGTCGAGGCCTATGACGCGTGGGATGCCGAGCAGGACGGCCATGCCGATTGAGCTGAGCGACGAGCAGACGCTGGCCATCGACCGCGACCATCTCACGTCGCTCGCGCGGCACGTGCTGGAGCGTCACGGTGTCCCTGCGGACACGGCGGTCGGCATCCTCGTCGTGGACGAGGCCACCATGGCCGCCCTCAACGCCGACCACATGGGCACGACCGGCCCCACCGACGTCCTGGCGTTTCCGATCGACCGCCTGGACGCCGCCGACGCGGGCGGACCCGCGGTCCTCGGCGACGTGGTGCTCTGCCCTGCCGTCGCGTATGCCCAGGCGGGCGACCACGCACGCACCGGACCGGGCGAGCTGGCGCTGCTGCTGGTCCACGGCCTGCTCCACCTGATGGGCATGGACCACGACACCGTCGAGGCCGAGAAGGCAATGTTCGTCCTGACCG
>Ga0302046_10001251_pt1 | contig 23861 bp, 13 predicted proteins | sample RVTome_11_FD_200261 | JGI IMG/M metagenome (GOLD analysis project Ga0302046, IMG submission 200261) | Soil microbial communities from uranium-contaminated site in the Upper Colorado River Basin, Wyoming, United States - RVT147D111 (version 2) ... | reverse complement strand
ATCTCAGGCGGCTTCAGAACTCTTCACGGAGCCCGCGTTTTCGCCAGAATCCGCAGTTACATTTCAACCTGCCGCAAACAAGGCCGCACTATTCTCGATGCCCTCCAACGGGCCTACTCGGGCGCTCTATTCATGCCCGCCGCCCCCGCAAACGGACCGTAGGTCCTGAATAGTTACCTTCGCCCACTTTCCGTCGTTCAGCCGAATCATCGGGGTGACGCTCGGATGCCAGTCGTTATACGAACCGGCAATGCAGACTTTCTGTGCGGTCGGGTGCGTCAGTTCCAGGCACACGCGCTGCGAAGCGCGGCCGGTGTCGGACCGTTTGGTGTTGTTTTTCGTGTTCATAGGTCAGTCAGATCTGGTGTCGGGGTTTTCTTTCCGGCTTGGCGCGGGCGATGCGCGGGAGTTTGAGTCTCTCCACGCACCGCCCAGCACAGTCCAGGTCGGGGTGACCGCTACTTCTTCTCCATGCCTTTGGTCGGGCCACTGCCGGGCTTGGTCGCGCAGCAGAAGCCGGAGTCTTCACCGCACATGGTGCAAGTGTGCTTGAGTTCGGTTGTAGCACCCTTCCCAACACCGGTGATCGTCCATGTGCCTCCGCAACCGGCGCACGCATGTGTGCCGATCAGTTCGGTGGGTCGGCCGCCTGCCATAAGGATTTCAGCACCCTTCACCCCTTGTTTCACTCGGGTGGTATACACCGTCGTGCATTTGCCGCACACCATCGCGAAGGTGTCGTCCGGCTTCACGGCTTCGGCTTGTTCCTTGGTCTCGATTTTGTTGAGCATCATCTGGTGCTCGCCGCCCTTCATCGGCTTCATTTGGTCGCCGGTGCTGGAGTTTGTCGCGCAGCCGCTCGCGAACGCCAAGGCGACCGCGAGTCCCGCACCGAGGGTGATTTTATTTAGGAGGTTGTGGTTTGTTTTCATAACTGTGTCTTTCGATTTGCTGTTTTAGCTTTTGTTTGTTGATGCTGCGAACGTCCTGCTCGCAAATTTATTTCCTGCTGTGGTCTCCTGGCTCATGTACGGGGATGTTATCCACAACAGCCTCCCGGCTTTTCCTCTGGTTTCGCGCAGGGGGCTGACATTCCGCTGGTCGCGCGAGGTAGTTTTTGATTTTTTTTGCCCAGCAAATCTTGAGTTTTCTAACAGTTGACTGGATGGGCTTTGAACCTTGTTCAGTCGGGTTGGTCACTCACCGTGCTCGGACTTGAGCTGCCTTTGAGCCATAATCCGGCCGATCGATCCTTCGTCAAGCTCAGAGCGTGCTCTGGAAGCGGGGCGAATTTTTTTCATTTTCCTCTGAACTCAAAAGAACTCTTGGGCTATGACCGCGTGCTTATGGACGAACTGTTGGTTCAAGGGCGAAGGATCGGCTCCAGTGAGCTCTGGTGGATTCGCCAGTTGATGGCCGAGCAGCCCCAATGGGGGCGCTCCCAACTGTCCATCCACATTGCCCAACAGTGGAACTGGCGCAACGCCGTCGGGCAACTCAAGGACATGGCCGCCCGCTCGCTCCTGCTCAAACTGGAACGGCGTGGATTGCTCTGCCTGCCCCCGCGCCAGCGTCCGGGAAAGGCCAATCACAAAGCGCATTGCGTCGCCCCGGAGCCGGAGTTGCCGTTGGATCAGCTCGGGCAGGATCGGCTCCAGTCGGCGCTGGAGCCGTTGCGCCCGTTGCGGGTGATGCAGGTTGAGCAGGCCCGGGGGCGTCGGGACTTTACCCGCCTGCTCCAACAACACCATTATTGGGGTTACACCCGGCCTGTGGGGGAAAACCTGCCCTACTGGATCGAAAGCCGATGCGGACGGCCTTTGGCCTGCGCTCTGTTCGGGGCGGCGGCTTGGAAGTGTGCCCCCCGGGACCGGTTCATCGGCTGGAGCGCTCGGGCTCGCCAAGAGCATCTGCCATTCAAGGGATATTATGGTCAGCCCTCGAATTAACATTTAGCGATCTGTATTGCCTGATTCCAGGGCAGTCCATTCCCCGGGTGCCTGTGGGCGTCGATCTTCCAATCGGCGCTCGATCTGCCTCACCCTTCGGGCCATCTGGGCATCCCCTTTGAGAAGCCAAGGCAGGCGCTCTACCTGTGCGCTGATGGCCCCGCCCGTGCCGGCCCCCAACAGCGCCGCCACCTCTCACTGCGCTTGGCTCACGTATCGGGCCGTCCTCGCTCAGGAGTTGGTTGAACACGTCATACGTGTACTGGTTTGTCCCCCTGTCTTCAATAACACCCTCTCAGCCGGTTCAATGCATCATAGCCATAGCCGACGATGCTACCCCGACAAGATGCGCGTTCGTCAGATTGCCCTCCGTATCGTGTGACAACCCGGTTCATGTCGAGCAGTCGCAGTAGCGAGTGTTATTGCGAGGGCTGGCCGGCCGCCGCCGATGATTGGCAACTGGAATCCGCGTTCAGCCTCACTGGCCCAAGGCAGTGACTTGGCCAGAATTCGCGTTCTTTGGTCCATTTGCGGTTTGCCACCTGAGTGGTCAGCGCTTTTTCGAAAGATTCTCCCCCGCGGCGACGTAACAATACTGGCGGGGCATTGCTTCAGACCAGCGAGATGAGGGAATGAGACTTTGTTTTCGGCATCGCATCTCGCTGGCCTGAGGCGATCCCTCGGCCGGACTTGGGTTTCTGCAGGGCAGGCTCGATGAAACAACCATCCATATACGAAGGAGGGATTATGAGAGGAACAAGGTTCATGGGTCCGGTGGTGGCACTGGTGATGGTTCTGTCGGCCGGTACTGCTGGCGCCGCGCAACTCAAAGTGATGAAGATGGGTTTGGGATCCGGAACGGTCAACTCGACCACCGCAGGCATTAACTGCGGAGGCGACTGCGACGAATCGTACGCGAGCGCCGTGTCTGTTGTGCTCACGCCGACGGAAGACCCGGGTTCGATCTTTGTGCGCTGGGAGGGGGATGGCACGGATGGCACGGATGGCATGGGCAACCCGATCCGCACCGTGGTGATGAGTGCCGATCGTTCCGTGAGAGCCGTGTTTGACCTGGTCACGCCGATTCCCACCCTGACGGACTTTACTCCCGGCGGAATCCAGACCTATTTGACGGCCAACCCCATCGTCACCACCCCTGCCCGATTTCTTAAGGCGCTGCCGCCGGAGTTCAAACGGAATTGGATCCTGATGTCGCGATCGGAAAGTCTTCAAACAGGCACGGCCCGATCACCCCGACTGCTCCTGCCCAGCGCTGATGCTCGTTTTGTGTTCACGATCGGAATGACTCCGCATAGCTCCTATCCCGGCTCCCATCCCAATGCCGTCGAGTATATGCAGTGGGACGCCGTCGATAAGAATTTCCGGTTCCATGAAGTTGTGTTGGCGGACATTCCGGACATGGGCGACTTGATCACCTTTCCCGACTCGTCCACCACATACACGATCCCGGCAAGAATGAGGGGTGTGGGTGTGGACGACGCAAAATGTTTCAAGTGTCATTCGACGCGCAATGTAAACAATGGCAGTGCTTTTCCCGGCACCACGGGCATTCCGGTTGGCCTTGTCCAATGGAAAAACAAGCCCAACTGGGATACCTACGACAGTTGGGGCGGAATGATGCCATTCAACCGTGATCGTATTTACCAGGGTTCTGTCGAGGCGGCAGCCTTTCGAAAGCTGCTCAATTGGTGGACATGGAGGGGCGACGCCCCGGTCAGAGGGATCATCGAGCAACTGGAACTTCAGCCTCCTGGCGTTCCGACGGGCGATGTCATTACCCGAACGGTCGGAGGCGCCAACGATGGCCATATCAACTTTTCGTTTGATGCATCGCCCCCTGTGTTGACGGAACCGCCCCCATCGGGCAGTACGGCGTCCATCACGTCATCCTATTCCTTCAACGGCGTGGCGGGTTCAGGGACGGGAACTTCCGTGCAGCGAGGGGGAATGTACGTGACGCTTCATCACTCGGGCAGCCCCACCAGCGGCGAAGGCCGTGCCGTGCAGTTCTTTGACCTCCTTGGTGGTCAGGATGGCAAGCTGAACCAACAGCGCATAGCGGATGAACTGATCAATCACCGATTTGCCACCGGGAGCGTTCCCATCGATGTTCGCCCCATTGCCCTGGCGATTTTCCGTGGATGGATTGTCAGGTCAGGATCCACGGTCATCAGCACGACGTCGGGGAGCAGTCTCTCGGTCGATCTCGGGTTTTTCAATTCCCGAAATGGCATGACGATCAATCAAATCGTGGATGACACGAGCGCGCGCGCCAAGAGTATTCCACGGAGAAAGGCCGATAATCAAAAGTTGAATCTGGATCGAACGGGTGACGTGTACCTGTCGAGCGGGCCAGGGGGCGCCGCGAATGGCCTGGTCCAGGAATATGGCACCGCGACATCCTTTGGAATCGATGCCTCCCTAAGCCGCATTCGCCAGGAGGTCTTTCGTCGGTACATTGATGCCGGGAGTGGTGATAGCGAGGGAATCCTGGGCGGGATTTATGTCGATCGGGAGGTTTATGGCGCCACCACGGAGAAACTCGCCCTGTTCCGCTATTTCCTGGAACCCTTGGGAGTCTCCGTTGACAAATGGTCCATGGGGGTCCGTGGCCGTTCGCGAACCTATACGTTTGCGGATGTGTTCGACACCGACTACGTCCCTCAATTGAGAACCGACTTGAGGGACAGCCTGCTGAGCGATCCGATTCCGGGATTGAGCGATCCCGACAACGGCGCGCAAGTCATTGCCGCCGTCAACAGCACCCTGTCGTCCCTTCCCCCTGTAAACGACGTGCCGACGTTCACCGATGTGCAGAGAATCTTCAATAAGAGCTGTATCGAATGCCACGGCGGATTGTTGTATCCCCCCTATAGGAATTACGTTGACTTCACCCCCACCGGTCATGCCTTCGGTCCCGACGATCACCTCGATTTTTCCGAGGACGAGAATCCCCCAGCCACCGCCGGGCTGTTTCGTCGCCTGAACCGTTCGTATCAACAGGCGGTGGCGTACACGACGATGGACCCTGCCACCAGTTACCTGTTCAGTCGCATCACCGCCACGTCCGAAGCCTGCCCCTTTGGGCTGATGCCCTGTGGCGGGCCGGCACTGAGTTCCGCGGACATTGAAACCATTCGCCGGTGGATTGTGGGTCCCCCGTCGCGGCCGGCCACGGTTGGAGATCCGCATATCCGGACCGTGGACGGGGTGAACTACGACTTTCAGGCCGTGGGCGAATTCATTCTGTTGCGCGACGAGTTCCTCGAAGTCCAGACCCGACAGACGGCAGTGGCGACGGACGTCCCCTTGGGACCCAATCCCCACACAGGGCTCACCTCCTGTGTGAGCGTGAACACGGCCATTGCCGTTCGATTGGGCACTGACCGAATCACCTATCAGCCCCATCTGAGCGGCCAGCCTGATCCCAGCGGACTCCAACTGCGGATCAACGGCATCCTGACGGAGGTGCCCGATCGAGGCATACCGCTGGCTTCCGGAGGAAGAATCCTTCGAACGATCGCGCCGGGAGGCATCCAGATCGAAGCGCCGGGTGGATCCGTGATCGTGGTGACACCCGGCTGGTGGAACCATTACCAGGTCTGGTACTTGAACGTGGATATGCGCAACGTTCGCGCGACCAGGGGATTGATGGGGTCCATCCCGCGGGGCAGTTGGCTGCCGGCCCTTCCGGATGGAACGCATCTGGGCCCCAAACCGCCCAATCTACAGGAGCGATACAAGGATTTATACGAGGCATTCGGCAATGCCTGGCGGGTGGATGACACCACCTCGCTTTTCCATTACGCGAAGGGCACCTCCACCGCGACCTTCAGCATCCCCAGTTGGCCCAATGGAATATCCAATCAGGTCTGCATCCCTCCGATGCAGCCGAACATCACCAACCTGCCTCCCCTAAAACCGCTGCCGCTGGCGGTGGCCCAGGAAGCATGCAGTGGCGTGGTCGATCCGGACCATAGGGCCCACTGCGTGGCGGACGTGATGGCGACAGGGGAAATCGGATATGCTACGACCTACCTGCTGGCGGATGAAATCACTCGCAACACAGTTCCCACAGCGCCGGACCTTGCTTTTCCAGACCCGTTCCCGACCAATGCTCTGGTCGGGCCGGTCAACTTTGCCTGGAACCAGGCGGTTGATCAGGAGGGGGATCCGATTCGTTACAAGCTTTACATATGGCCGGCGGGGCAAATACCCAACAATAACATGGCCGAGCCGGTTTTAGGCTCGGATCAGCTCTCCATCCAGCTTCAACAAGGCTTGGCGGTCCTGGAGTGGCTTGGCGATGACGCTCAGCTCGAATTTGCAGGCGACATTACAGGGCCTTGGTTCGCGGTCACAAATGCCGCGAGTCCCCATTACGTGCTCCCAAAGGACCAGAAGCAGTTCTACCGGCTCAGGCTGGGCGAAAACCAATGGATCACGAAAACAGTTTACGATCTGGAGCCAGGGCGGGCCTATCATTGGAAGGTTATCGCTGAGGACGGCAGAGGTGGAACGGTCGAAAGTGAAACTCGGCGCTTTGAGGTGGAATGACATCCGGAGCATATGAAAGGGGGCCGGGTTACTGGGGTCAGACCCCTCTCCCATGGGTCCTGGGCCTCGGACTGGCCCTTGCGGGAGGTCTCGGGACATGGAATCGAACTCAGCCCCGGGCGCAACCCGACGGGCTGGTCACCTCGCCGGACGCAGTTCCGGGTGGCGGAAGCAGGATGTGATGTGGTCGTTGACCATGCCCGTGGCCTGCATGTGGGCATAGACGATGGTTGATCCCACAAAGGAAAAGCCGCGCTGCTTCAAGTCCTTGCTGAAGGCATCGGAGAGCGGCGTGCGCGGGGGGATCTCGCGCAGTGATTTCCAGCGGTTCTGGATGGGTGCGCCGTCCACAAACCCCCACTGGTATTTGCTGAAGCTGCCGAAGGCCTCCCGCACCTTGAGAAAGGCGCGCGCGTTGGTCACCGCGGACTGGACCTTGAGACGGTTGCGGATGATGCCGGGATCCTGGAGCAACAGCTCGATTCGGCGCGGCGTGAAGCGGGCCACCTTGTCGGCATCAAAACTGGCGAAGGCCTTTCGATAGCCGGGACGACGCTTGAGGATCGTGATCCAGCTCAGCCCGGCCTGGGCGCCTTCCAAGACCAGGAACTCAAACAATCGCCGGTCACCCCGGACCGGCACCCCCCATTCCTTGTCGTGGTACGCCTGATAGACCTCATCGCCCAGGCACCAGTCGCATCGATTCATGGGACGACGTTAGAGCCCGGGCCCCGGAGAGGCGAGTCCATTTCAGGGGCGACCCCCATACGCGGCATGGCTGCTGACAAAGGCGGCGAGTCGAGGCGTGGTCGCCATCAGACCTGCCGGGTTCAACTTGCCCTTTACCCGAAAGAACGACCACCATGTTGTCGTTCTTTACCCGTAAAGAGCAAAAACCTGCGCCACAGGCGCCCGTGCCGACGTTGTCAAGCGCCTTGCCATACGCGGCCTCCGGCGGCAGGAAGCGGAGTATCACGACCGGGTCCGCCGCCTCACGGCGGCGGCTACGGGGCGCTCACAACAGATCTCGTCACCACTGGGGTCCGCCTCCTGGCGGCGGCGGCGGCTACTTTCACTTCTGTTGAGCGTTCATTGTCCCAGAGAACGAATCCAGTCCTCCAGCACCGGCAACAACGGGGAACCCTCGTCGTGCAACTGGATCGGCGGCATGCGGGCGGCGTCCCGCCGCTTCAAGCGTTCCAGCAGGATGGAACGCTCGGGATGCCCGGGCACCACGACGCGCGCTCCCGCGATCCCCAAGTCACCCGAAGCCAGCGTGCCGTCCAGGAGCCCCTGCTCAGCCAGCGGCGTCTGGAACCGCGCATCGAACAACCCGCGCGACAAGCCTCCCGGCCGATGACAGACCGCGCAGTTCGCATCCAGATACGATCGGACACGCGCTTCAAGCGATGCCCCGGTGTCGGACCACGACGTCAGACGCGGCACGCTCGACCATGCCTTGCCTTTCCAGGCAGGCTCAAGCCAGCCGCGCCGAACCCAGTCCTGCAGTTGTCCGTCCCGCTGAACCTGGCGCACGTTCAACGGCGACCGGAACCCCATCACGACCTGGTCCACGTCCAGGCTGAACTCGCGTCCGGGAGAAAACCAACGCCGCGCATCCTCACCCGGGAGGGTGCCCACCTCGCCATCCTCGACCAGGCGCGCGTCCCGGCCATCCTCCTCCCATCGGTAGGCGCCGGCGCGCGCGGTGCGCGGAGCGACAAACCACAGGACCTGGGTTTCAAACGGCGCTCCGCTGGATGCGAGCAGGTGGTGTTGCATCACGACCGCGCCGTCCGGAAAGTCGAACTCCCCTTCCCCATCGACACCCAGCACGCCGTGTGCGGGCAGTGACACATATAGATGCGTCGTCACACCGGGTTGCCAGGGCGGGGCGTTGAGGGTGACGGCTGCGAAGCCTTCCCGTGGTCGCAGAGGCTGGAGGGAAGTGAACAGACCTGTCTCGGAGAGACGCGATGGGATGGAGGTTTCCACAGGTTTCGACGGCGGAGCGTCCGGCTGATAACGGATGCGGACCAGCGATCCGCTGTTGGGCTTGAAGTCCTTTCCGTCCCTCCAGATCGTCCCCCGGTTGAGGACCCACAATGCGCCGTCAGGTGCCGCCGCCAGGCCGACGGGATTATTCAGTTTGCGGGCGAAGGTGACCACGTTGGTGGGTTGGGCGGGGTCGAGGGCCTTGATCCAGTGGTCGGCCCAATCCGCGAAGAAGAACCTCCCCCGCCATGGCTCGGGAAACGGGCGGCCCGGACCGGACAGGGTTGCGGGATAAAACAACGCCCCGCACACGCTGCGTCCGAGCGTGGGAGGATAGGCATAGACTGGGCTGACGAACTTTGGATCGTTCGAATACCCCTCGGCTGTCGGCCAGCCGTAGTGGCCGCCGCGACGGATGATGTTGACCTCCTCGAACGCCGAGGCGCCCACCTCTGTTTCGAACAGCCGCCCCGTGCCCGGTTCGAGGGCCAGGCCGAAGGGGTTGCGGATGCCGATGGCCCAGATGGCGCGGTATTTTCCGCTGACCTGGTTGAAGAAGGGGTTGTCGGTGGGGATGGTGCCATCCGGATGGAGGCGCAGGATCTTGCCCTGCAAGGTGGTGAGGCGCGGGGCCGCCGCCCCGTGGGTTTGCTCCCCCAATCCCACGTAAAGACATCCATCCGCCCCGAAACAGATGGGGCCGCCCTGGTGGCCGGCCGGCACTCCGCCCCCCAGCTTCTTTTGATCGTCCCCCTCCAGCAGAATGCGCTCGCTGGCGGGATCGGCGGTGTCACCAAGGAAGGCGAACCGGCTGACCACATGATGCGTATAAGGCGCCTTGGCGACATAGACCACATACATGTAAGGGGAACGCGGGAAGTCCGGATCCAGGGTGAACCCGACCAACCCGCGTTCCCAGAAGGTGTCGAGTCGTTCCGACAGGTCGAGGGCGGGTTGCGGAAGGAGGCGGTCTTGCTTCCAGATGCGCAGGGCGCCGGTTTGTTCGGCGCAGAGCACGCGCCCGTCGGGGGCGACGGCCACGGCGGTGGCGGCGTTGATGCCAGTGACGAGGGTTTCCGCGGTGAAGCCGGGAGGCAGTTCCACCGCGCGAAGGGTGGCGGTGGAGCCGGCCATGAGGCAGGCCATCATCGCCGGAAACCAGGTCCGGAACCAACCCGGCATGCATAGGCGGGTGCGACGTGCCATCATGGAACGGCATGGTGGCAGCTCGGCTGAGAGGATTCAAGAAGGGGTATGGGATCGTGGGGAGCCCGGGTGTGATTGGAAATGGCTGATGCCGGGATCCCATTCAGCCGCTGGATTAGGAACGGAGCAAGAGTAAGAGCAAGATAGCCATTCTTACTCTTACTCTTTACCCGAAAAGAACGACCAACATGTTGTCGTTTTGCAGGGGCCCCTCACCCTGGCCCTCTCCCAGGGGGAGAGGGAACAGCATGCCACCCCAGGGTGAAGGGATCAGGCCAGCAGCCTTTCTCCGCGCGGAGGACGGGCCTCCCTCTCCCTGCGGGAGAGGGAAGGGGTGAGGGGCCCTTGATAGGGTGCGATGTAGAGTGCTCAGGCCGCCCATGTTTCACCTTGTGTCGTAACCCGCTGCGCAGCCTTCTTTCCCAGTCGCGTCTGGGGAACGACGTATTCTTACTTCTACTTCATCGGGTCACTCACTTTTGATCACACCCGGGGAGCCCCCAGCACCCAACACGTTTGGAGGCACGCACGGCCCGGGAACCCGGCAACGACCGGACCGCCTAAAGCCGGGACGACGAACCGCTGGGGTTGATTCTGCTGGCATGGCGGGGCGGGATTTGTTAACCACAACGCCACAGCCGGGACGTTTGTGCCATGTCGTATTGGGGTGCCCGGCATGGTGGGGCGGCGTTGCGCCTGGTCCATTCGGGGTTTGGGGCCCTGGAGGACGGGTAAGAGACGCCGCCCGGGTAGTCGGATATCGAGTCTAATCCCTAGCGATCCAAGGTTATGTTCGAAACCATTCTCATCCTCGGGCTGGTATTTTTCCTCCTCGTTGCCACCGTCATTTCTTTCACCTGCATCCGCAAGATCCAGCCCGGCCGGGCCGGGGTGAAGACCGGCTTCGGCGGCATCAAGGTCTCCTTCGACTGGATGATCCGGTTTCCCATGCTCCAGACCTACCACATTGTGGATATCTCGGTCAAAAAGCTGGAGATCCACCGCAAGGGCAAGGATGGGCTGGTTTGCAAGGACAACATCCGCGCCGACATCACGGTCGCCTTCTACATCCGCGTCGATGCCAATGTGGAAAGCGTCCGCAAGGTGGCGCAGATGCTCACGCCCGAGCGCGTCTCCGACCAGGACCAGTTGCGCGAGCTGTTCGAGGCGAAGTTTTCCGAGGCGCTCAAGACCGCCGGCAAGCAGATGGAGTTTCACGAGTTGTTCACGGAGCGGATCACTTTCCGCGACCAGATCCAGAACACCATCGGCAAGGACCTGGACGGGTTCCTCCTCCAGGACGTGGCGATCGATTACCTGGAACAGACGCCGCTGAACCAGCATGACCCGGACAACGTCCTCGACTCGGAGGGCATCAAGAAGATCACCGCCATCACGCAGCGGGAACGGGTGGTGGCCAACGAGCATTCCCAGCGGGCCTCCGTCCAGATCGAGAAGGAGAACGCAGACGCGGACATTGCCAAGCGCGAGCAGAACCGTCGCAACCAGGAGGACACGGCCAAGCAGCAGCGGGCCATCACCGAGGTCAAGGCCAACGAGGAGGCCGAGGCGCGCAAGGTCATCGAGATGCGCCGCCAGGACGTGGAGTCCAAACGGCTGGAGGCGGACGAGGTGATTCGCCTGCGCACCGAGGACATGAACCGCGCGGTCCAGGAACGCGAGTTCACGGTCAAGAAGGAGAAGCAGCGCCTCGAACAGGAGGCCCTGCAGGAGGGCGAGGAGGCGCGGGTGCGGCGCGAGCGGACCGTGTCCCTGGCCGACATGGACAAGGAGGTCAAGGTGGCCGAGGCGGCGGTCGAGGTGGAGCGCAAGCGGGCCGTGGTGGTGGCGGAGCAGAAGGCCGTCGTGCAGCAGGAGGAGGAGAAGCTCAACATCGAGGCCAAGATGACGGCCGACCGGGTGCGGGAAGTGACGTTGATCGAGGCGGACATGAACGCCAAGAAGGAGCAGGTGCAGAAGGTGGTGGCGGCGGAGGCGCAGAAGGAGGCCGACCGCAGCCTGGCCGAGGCGGAGAAGATCAAGACGGTGACGGCGGCCGAGGCCGCGCGCGAGGCGGCGCTGCGCGAGGCCGAACGCATCCAGACACTGGCCGACGCCGAGGCCAAGGCCTCGGACAAGAGGCGCCATTCCATGGAACAGGAGGCCGAGGGCCAGGCGGCGCAGGAGGCGGCCAAAGGCCTGGGCGAAGCCAAGGTCATCACGGCCAAGGCCGCGGCCAAGAAGGCCGATGCCGGCGCGATCAAGGAGGTCGGCCTGGCGGAGGCGGAGGTCATCAAGGCCAAGGGCGCCTCTACTGCGGAGATCACCGAACAGCAGGCCGAGGCCGAGGCGGAAGGGGTGAAGGACCGCGAGTTGGCCACCGCCGCGGGCATCGAGGCCAAGGGCCTGGCCGAGGCCAAGGCCATCGAGGAGAAGGCCAAGGCCATGAAGCTCTTCCAGGAAGCCGGCCAGCAGCACGAGGAATTCCGCCTGCGCCTGGCCAAGGACCGCGACATCGAACTGGCCGCCATCAATGTCCAGCGCCAGATCGCCGAAGCCCACTCCCGCATTGTGGGAGACGCCCTGCAGCATTCCCACATCGACATCGTCGGCGGCGAGAACGACTTCTTCGAGAAGATCGTCGGCGCGGTGGGCAACGGAAAGTCGGTGGACCGCCTGCTCCAGAACAGCAGCGCCCTCTCCGACGTGAAGAATGCCTTCTTCAACGGCGACCCCGAACACTTCCGCACCCAGCTCAGGAAATGGATCAAGGACTTCAACGTGAGCTCCGAGGATGTGAAGAACCTGACCGTGGCGGCGCTGATCACCAGGCTGATCGCCTCCACGAAGGACGCCTCGATCCTCAACCTGCTCAAGTCGGCCCAGTCCATGGCCTGGCAGAGCGGGTGGTCGAACACGCCCGCCGCCGAGGTGATCGAGACCGCACCGGCGGGCAAGGCCAGGGGCTGACCGCTTGCCCGTCAAGCGCTGGTGTATCGATCAGCGCGGAACGCGGAAACTCGAAACTCGAAGCTCGAAATCCGAAACAAGCTCCAATCTCCAATGAGCCAAATGGTGCGACCTGCGATGGTGTCTCCCCAGCCCAGGAAACCATGGCGCCCTTTCTGGACGGGCCGCTTAGACTCCCTGCCCACCGGCACCCGCCGGCACCCCATTTGGGCGGTTCGGATTTCGGGTTTGTTTCGGGTTTCGAGCTTCGGGCTTCGAGCTTCCCCCTAAGGTTTCAGGATGCCAGACGACGCCGAAAAGCCGGTTGCAGCCAAGCCACCCGAGGGTGCTCCCTCCCCGGCCGGCCAGGCGCTGGGCAGCGCGACCTACGAGATCATCCGGCAGCGGCTGCAGACGCAGGGGACGGCCCTGCGGGAGCGGATGCGGCAACTGGACGCCCGGCGGCGGGAGGTGTTCGGCGCCATCGACTTCAAGCTGCTCCAGGCCGACCGGATCATCACCTCCCACAACTGCGTGCCGCAGGCCATGATCCAGCTCGGGCATGGCTGTTTCCTCTTTGCCTTCAACGTGCAGTTCGGCCTGAAGAAGGAGATCGAGCTGGCGGACGTGTTCGCCGTCTATCACCGCGACGAGGAGACCGGCAGCTTCAAGGAAGGCAGCCTTGAGGTGCTGCAGGACCAGCGGTTCGTCACCGACTTCAAGCGGCTCTACAACGTCTATGAGAAGACCACCTTCCGCCGTTTCTCGGTGGTGGATGGCATGCTCTACATGGTCTTTTCGATCGGCCCCGGGGTGGAGGACATCTCGGTCTTCAAGTGGGCGTTCAACGACGGGCAGATCCGGTTCCTGGACGGGCGGGCGGAGAGCGAGTTCCGCCGGGTGGGCCTGCCGCCGACGCACGAGTTCCGCTGGCTGACACCGGACCGGGAATCGTTCCGCTACGGCGACCACCCGCACCTCTCGATCGCGGACCGCGTCTTCGTGGACTGCATCGGGGGCGACCTGACGATCAAGGTGGAGGACAACACGGCCACCGGGGAGGGGATCCTGTCGGAGCCGGTGGAGGATCGCCATCAGAAGGTGGACGACGCGGAGGTGGCCTATGCGTTGGTGGGGCACCTGGTGCTGCTGAAGATCCGTCCCTACAAGGAGGAGCAGGCGCGTTACTTCATCTTCAACGAAAAGCTCCAGGAAGCGGTGCGGGTGGATGCGATCGGGACCTCCTGCAGGCTGCTGCCGGAGGATCACGGCCTGATCTTTCCCGACGGCTACTATCTTTCCACGGGGGAACTGAAGCTGTTCGAGGCGACGCGGCCGGGGATGCGCTTTGACCGGGTGATCCAGTCGCCCAACGGGGAGGATTCGCTCTTTGTCTTTTACCACCGGAGCACGGGCGAGTATGTGCTGCTCCCCTACCGCCTGATCCCGCAGAAGGTCGAGGAGCGGATTACCTGTCACGGCTTCACCCTTTTTCCCAACGGGCACCTGATCGTGTTCCGTGCCGAGCCGGCGCCGCAGAAGCACCACATGATCCAGCTTCGCCAGACGCCCTTTCACCAGCCGGGCCACGAGCCGCCCGGCCAGCGGGAGGCCTTCCTTTACCAGGTGGGCAACAAGGACGTGGTGCGTTGCCTGGCCGAGTGCAACGAGGTGCTCACGCTGGTTGGCAAGGACCAGCCCTATGCCGAGCTTTACACCGACCTGGTCGCGCGCTGCGGGGCCATCCTCGACGCCTACCCCTGGCTGAGCCACGCGGAGTCGTTCGGGCTCAACGAGGCCCTGGCCCAGGTCCGCGAGGCGGCCGACAAGGCGGTCGATGAATTCGACAAGGTGCGCCGCCTCCAGGCCGAGGCCGTGCAACGCGTCCGCGCGATCCACAAACGCTGCGAGGAGCGCATCCAAGGCATCCACCGCGCCCGGTTCACCGCGCTCCGGGATTATGTGGACAACCTCGCCGCCCTGAGGCAACTGCGCGGGGAGCTGATCACGCTCAAGGAGGTCCGCTACGTGGACCTCGACCAGATCGCCTCCATCGAGACGGCCGTGGCCGCCGAGAACGGGAAGCTCTCCGGTGAGTGCGTGCGATACCTGCTCGACCCGCAGTCGCTGGAACCCTACCGCACCCGGGCCGGGGAACAGCTCGCGGCGGCGGAAGCCGTCGAGACGGCGGCCAAGGGACGGGAACTGGAGAAGGAGACGGCGCGGGCCGGCGCCGAGCTGGAGATGCTGATCGAGATCGTCAACTCGCTCAACATCCAGGACGCCACGGAGACGACCCGCATCATCGACGCCATCACCGCGGTGTATGCGACGCTCAACCAGGTCAAGGCGGCGATCAAGAAACGGCTGCAGGCGCTCGTGGCCAGCGAGGGCGCGGCCCAATTCGGCGCGCAGATGAAGCTGCTGGGCCAGTCGGCCGCAAGCTATCTCGACCTTTGCGACACCCCGGCCAAGTGCGACGACTACCTCAACCGCATTTCCGTCCAGCTCGAGGAACTGGAGGGGGCGTTCGCCGATTTCGAGGACTACACGGTGCAGCTCGCCGAGCGGCGGACCGAGCTCTACGAGGCGTTTGAACAGCGCAAGCAGGCGCTGGTCGAGCAGCGGAACCGCAAGGCCCAGGCCCTGCTGACAGCCGCGGGACGCATCCTCAAGGCGATCCAGAACCGGCTCGCGGGGTTCAAGGCGATCGACGAGATCAACGCCTACATGGCCTCGGACCAGATGATCACCAAGGTCCGGGACATCATCGCCCAGCTCCTGGCCATCGAGGATTCCGTCAAGGCCGACGACCTGCAGGGCCAGCTCAAGAGCGCGCAGCAGGAGGCGGTGCGCCAATTGAAGGACCGCCAGGAACTCTTCACCGCAGGGGACGGCGTCATCCGATTCGGGCGGCACCATTTCAACGTCAACACCCAGCCGCTGGACCTGACCGTGGTGCCCCGGGACGGCACGCCGAGCTTTCACCTGACCGGAACGAAATACTTCGACCCGATCGTGGACGAGGCGTTTCTGGCCACGCGGGATGTCTGGGACCAGGAGCTGGTGTCGGAGAACGGGGAGGTCTATCGCGCCGAGTACCTGGCCCACCGCCTCTGCCAGTCCTGGCGGCAGGAAGGCCGGGACCTGGCGGCGCTGGCCGGGATGGCCGAACCGGAACGACTGGCCCTGGTGCAGAACTTCATGTCGGGCCGTTACCAGGAAGGCTACACCAAGGGGATTCATGACCTGGACGCCGCCCGGATTCTGGAGGCGCTGTGCGCGACGCATGTGGCGTTGCGGCTGACGCGGCACCCGCCGACGGCCCGGGCCTGCGCCATGGTGTTCTGGCATCGGTTCTGCCCGGAAGCCACGCGCTCCCTGTGGAGCGCCAAGCTGCAGGGATTCGCCGAGCGGAACCGCCTCTTTCCAGGGGATCCCGAGCAGCAGCTCTACATCACGTCGCTGCGGGCCTTGGTGGCGGGATTCGCGGAGGAGACAGGCTTGTATGACGCTTCGGTCACGGGGGATGCGGGCGCTTATCTGTTTCACCAGATCGTCTCGGGCGGACCATTCGCGCTGAGCCGCGAGGCGGACCAATGCGTGACATCCTTCCGGCAACACCTGGCCGCCAAGGGCAGCGAGCAAACGCTGGCCGAGGCGCGGCAGGCGCTGGCGCAACACCAGGCCAGCGAGCTGGAATTGATCCGTGACTGGGTGCGCGGCTTTCTCCTTTCCCGTCCGGAGTTCGGACGGTTTCGCGAGGAAGCGGCGGCCATCCTGTTCTGTGCCGGCCCGGCCAGTTCGAAGGGAAAACTGCCGACTGGAGTCCTCGCCCTGGAGGCCTCACCCGTGGAAGCGGAGAGCGGCCGCGCGCTGGAGGGGATGAAGGGCAATCACGCCATGGTGGAGGGAAGCCGATACACCTTTGACTACCTCGCCTTTCAGGAGAAGCTGCGCCGGTTTGAGCGCGAGGTGGTGCCGCGTTTCGAGTCGTACCACCGGGTCAAGCAGTCGCTGATCGAGCGCGAGCGCGAGCGGCTGCGCCTGGACGAGTTCAAGCCGCGCGTCCTAACCTCCTTCGTGCGCAACCAGCTCATCGACGAGGTCTATCTGCCCATGGTGGGTGACAACCTCGCCAAGCAGATCGGTGCCGCGGGCGACCAGAAACGCACCGACCTCATGGGGCTGCTCCTGGTCATCTCACCGCCCGGCTACGGCAAGACCACCCTCATGGAATACATCGCCAACCGGCTGGGCATTGTGTTCATCAAGATCAACGGCCCGGCCATCGGGCACGGCGTCACCTCGCTCGACCCCGAGGACGCCCCCAACGCGGCGGCGCGCGAGGAGATCCAGAAGCTGAACCTCTCCTTTGAGATGGGGGACAACGCGATGATCTACCTGGACGACATCCAGCACTGCAACCCGGAGTTCCTGCAGAAGTTCATCTCGCTCTGCGACGCGCAGCGCAAGGTCGAGGGGGTCTGGCGGGGCCGCTCCCGCACCTACGACCTGCGCGGACGCAAGGTGGCGGTGGTCATGGCGGGCAATCCCTATACGGAAAGCGGCACCAAGTTCCGCATCCCGGACATGCTGGCCAACCGCGCGGACACCTACAACCTGGGCGACATCATCGGGGGCAACGCGGGATGGTTCAAGGCGAGCTACATCGAGAACGCCGTCACCTCCAACGCGGTCCTGGCGCCGCTGGCCAACAAGAGCCAGAAGGACATCCGCCTCTTCATCCGCCTGGCCGAGACGGGGGAGCGCCAGTCCGACGGGTTCGAGGCCAGCTACGCCCAGCAGGAGGTGGAGGAGATCCTTTCCGTGATGAAGAAGATGATCGCCCTGCGCGAGGTCATCCTCACCGTCAACCAGGAATACATCCGGTCGGCGGCCCAGTCGGACGAGTTCCGCACCGAACCCGCCTTTAAGCTCCAGGGTTCCTACCGCAACATGAACCGCCTGGCGGAAAAGCTGGTCCCGATCATGAACGACGACGAGGTCCAGGCGATGATCCTGGATCATTACCGCAGCGAATCGCAGACGCTGACCACGGGCGCGGAGGCGAACCTTCTCAAGTTCAAGGAACTGGTTGGGCGCCTCACGGAGGCGGAGGCGGCGCGCTGGGATGAGATCAAGAAGACGTTCAAGCGCAACCAGCTCGCGCATGGTTTCGGCGACAGTGATCCGGTCGGTCGCGTGGTGGTGCAGTTGTCGGCGTTCCAGTCGGGTCTGGAGGCGATCCAGCAGACGCTGGCCACGCGCCTGGAAGAGAGTCGGGCGCCGCTGACCTTGGATCTGGCGCCGATCGCCGCCACGTTGGAATCGCTCCGGACCACCCTGGCGGAGCGGATCGCCGCCTCGGCGGCGCCCGCAGCGCCACCCGCACCCGCGGCATCGGCCGCGGCGGAGCAAGCCGGGGTGACGGCACAGCTCGCCGAGAGCCTCGATGCCCTGCGCCAGGACCTGAGCCGGGCCATCACCGACGTTCACTCCGGGACCATGGCCGAGAAGGTCAACAGCCTTTCCCATGAAATGGAGATGCTCCACAGCACCCTGGCCACGCTCAAGGACCTGGCGGGACGCCAGCGGGATCATCTCCGCAATGCGCAGGAACTGCTGGCCGAGCGGGCGCGGCAAGGCACCGTGGAAATCCAGCTCACCGAGGAAATGCTCAGCAACGAGCGCGCCTTTCTGGATGAGTTCCACAAGATGCTCGACGAACGCACGCAGGCCGCCAACCAACCGCCGGCCACGGCCGAGCCTGAACCCACCCAACCTCCCCCGCTGCCCAAGGGAAAGAAAGGCAAGGATCGAAAGGGAGGGAAGGAGTAGGGGGAGGCGGAGTGAGACCAACAGTAAGATTAAGAGTAAGAATATGTCATTTCCCAGACGCTGCTGGGGAATGAAGGCTGCGCAGCGGGTTGCGACACAAGGTGAAACATGGGCGGACAGAGCACTCTACATCGGACCCTATCAAAGGCCCCTCACCCCTGCCCTCTCCCGCAGGGAGAGGGAGGCCCGTCCTCCGCGCGGAGAAAGGGTGCTGGCCTGATCCCTTCACCCTGGGGTGGCATGCTGTTCCCTCTCCCCCTGGGAGAGGGCCAGGGTGAGGGGCCCCGGCAAAACGACAACATGTTGGTCGTTCTTTTCGCGTAAAGAGCAAGAGGACAGCACCCCCATTCACCCATTCACCCATTCACTCACCCATTCACCCACTCACTCACCCACTCACCCACCCATCCCCAAAGGTCCTCCATGAAACGATTCATCCGCAAGGTTCAGACGTTCGGAAACAAGGCTGCCGAACTCCGTGAGGCGCTGGAAAAGGTGCCGGGCAAGGTGGCCGAACTGCGTCAGTCGGTGAACATGACCACCGACCAGCTCAAGCTCGCCCGCGCCGAGGTGCTCAACACCATCGAGGATTTGCAGGCCCACAACGAGGATCGCCTGCTGACGGCCATCCAGGAAATCAACGCGGGCGGACCCGTCCTCCGCGAGGCCGGCTTCGAGCTGAACGGGTTGGACATGGATTTCAGCACGCACCAGCGCCTCATCGTGCACCTCGAGAAGGTGGGGGAAGTGCGCGGCAACACCCTCCGTTCCCTGATCAAGACCTACGAGCGGCACAAGACACTCCACGCGCTGCTCTCATCCATCCTGCGCGCCGAGGAACTGGCCAACCGCGTGGAACTGGCGGACCTGGAGTATCGCCGATTGACCGTGCACATCGGTCCCATTCCCGGGGTGCGCATCGGGTGGCGGGCGGAGGAGGTGTTTGAGGAGATGGACGACACCCGTGGACGGAGCGAGCCGCCCCCTCCCCTGCCCTCGGCGACGCCCACGCTGTCCCGGCCTGTGATCGCGGCCGCGTCGGGAACCGAATCCTCCCAGTTGTTCGGCAAGGATTCCTTCTTTGGCCGGCGGGAGCCTGAATCGGCGGCACCTGGTCCGGAAGAGGCTGGCGCACACCCGGCGGAAGCGCCATCGGCAGCCTTGTTGCCCACGCCCACCCGGCAGGCGACCAGGGAGGATCACGCCTCGGACTGGAAGCAGGAAGCGCTGGAGCGCTTCAAGAAGATGCCCACCACCTCGAAGTATCGGCGGTGACCCGGCGAAGCCTCCTCCTCCGTGGCCCTCTGTGCTCCTTTGTGCGCTCTGTGTTAAAAGCAAGCGCCTGCATGTCGCCTGGCGCCGACTGGTTCTCGCGCCGCGCCAGACCTGCGCCGACTCGTTCAACACAAAGCGCCCAGAGGAGCGCAGAGGGCCACGGAGGGGAGGTTCAGCCTCAGCACTTCACCGTCTTGCGTTTCCGGCCGAGGATGCCGCGTTGCTCGACCTTGCGGATGTAGTCGGGAGCGAAGGGGACCTGGCAGGCGGTGGGCCCCATGTCCACGGAGACGGGGCCGATCTCCTCGCCCATCTCGACGGCCAGCTTGGTGAGCGGCGTCACGTGGCACCCCACCGAAATGACGAACATGTTCATCTGGTAACGAACCGGGTCGGGCGCCTTGTGGATGACCTTGCGGATGCGGCGCAGGAGGGCGGTGAGGTGCTTGAGGTCGAGTTCGGCGTCGGGTTTGAGGGCCACGAGGCAGCAGAGCGTGGCCCACCCGGCGACGGCCACCATGGGTTTGGACGACTCGATCCATTCCAGGGCCATCTCATGTCCGTGTGGACTCCCGGCGGCAACGGTGGGAACGGTGGTGCCGGCCAGGGCGGCGCCGTAGGCCTGGCGGACCCAGCGCTGGAGGTCCTTCCGGGTCATGCGGGCGTCATCGGCAATGAGGCCGGCCAGATACATGGCGTCGTAGTTGCCGGTGTCATAGAGATCGAGCGCCAGCCGATAGTCGGTCTTGACCCGTTTCTGGATTTTCTTGAGGTCGGAGATCTTTACCCCGAAACAGGGTTCCCGCACCCCGTGGTTGAAGAGGACCTTCTTGTAGCTGGCGGATCCGAGAGGCTTGATTTCGGACAAGATCTCCTGCGCGTTCATGCCCCATATAAGTCCAGACTGGCGTCGGGGCGCCATTGAAAAATGAGCCGGACGCCGACGCAAGTCACCTCTTGCCGCAAAGCAGGAACAGGACGCTCCCTGTCGAAGGGGATCGGTCCCGATTCATGCAAAGTCTTTCCACCGCTTATAGAAACGGGGCTGGCCACGGCAGATGAGGAGTTCCAAGAAGCGTTGAGAGCTTCCCCTGCAGGGATTGGGGAGGAGTCGTTCTTGAAATGGGTGGAAGGCCTGCGATGGCGGAGGCTTGAGGCGTCCAACCGGCCGGAGGATCTGGCTTTCCGGCCGGTGCGGGAACCGTGGCCTACATCGGGGGTGGTGGCGGAGGTGGTTGGGGTGTCCCTGGAGGCATTTGCGCCGCGTCGGAGAAACTCTGCGTTGCGAGCGCTTGGGGTTTCTGGCACTGTGGATCTTATTGGCGTAGCGAATGCTCAAAGCGCTGAGGAAGTGAACGAAGAAGCTACCTACAGAAATGGGGAGTATTACCAGGCCCCCGTGGGTGAGGACAACAGCAGCACGGCGGTCTATCCTGAGTACACCGTTATCGCTGAGCTGGACTCTGTGTACAGCACTAATGAGGGCAGCATCTTCATTCCCAAGACGCCGCAGAGCCTGAGCTACGACGCGGACGGGAATCTCACCAACGACGGCCGCTGGTCCTTTACATGGGACGCGGAGAACAGACTTACCTCACTCATCTCGCTGGATGGAATCCCGAGTGGAGCAAGTAATGCCGTCTATTACAGCTATGATGACATTGGCAGGCGGACAAGCGAGGTGGTGTCCAATTGGACCGGAAGTGCTTGGTCATTGGAAGAAGACGTGCGCTATCTTTACGATGACTGGAATCTCATTGCAGAATTAGATTCGTCTGGGACTCCTGTCAGGAGTTACTCTTGGGGTCAGGACCTCAGTGGATCCATGCAAGGCGCTGGTGGAGTCGGTGGCCTTGTTGGCATTACCGTTCATTCCGGGGACAACTCTGGAACCTACTTCTACAGTTACGATGGCAATGGCAATGTTGTCGCTCTTGTGGATGCTGCGGACGGAGTAGTGGCAGCGGAGTATGAGTACGATCCGTTCGGGGGATTAATTCGCGCGACGGGAGAACTCGCGCTTGAAAACCGATTCAGGTTCTCCACCAAGTACTCTGATGACGAATCCGACTTCATTTACTACGGCCACAGATTTTACAGCCCAAGTTTGGGAAAGTGGTTGAGTAGGGATCCGATCGATGAATTCGGCGGGTGGAACCTCTACGGATTTGCTTCAGCCGATCCGGTCAACAGAATCGATTACCTAGGAAGCCTTGATGAAACATGGTCTCTTTTTGCAAGTAATCTTCGCGACAACGCGCTTAGTGATTCAGTTGCTATTGCTAGTCATTTTACCTCACGGGCCAAAGGGGTGGTTTCAGGTCTGTTCCACCACCAAATTACTCGCTCCCAAGACTTGTATAAGGGTGAATTGAGTATCGGTCAGTTTTTCCCAGGCTTTGATCCTTTCATTGCATTCGAAGATGCTCGGGATTCGCTCAATAGCGTTATTGCCACTGCCCGTACAGCTGGTGATATCTCGGGAGATCCATGTAAACTGGAAACAGCGAAAAAGCAACTTGCCGACTACCTTTCAAGCCGGGAAGGAATTGTCGATTTGACTTTGCTTGCTGAAGCCCTACTACTTTCGAGAGGAAAAACTGGTCTTGCCTCCGAAGAGGCACTGACCAGTACCGTTCCGCGCACAGCCGCAGAAAGAGGAACGGTCAGAGTGTTCAGCTCTGAAGGAACTTTGGGCGGTGGAGGAATCTCGCTTGATGAAGCGTTGGCTGCTGCCCAACGGAACGGAATTGATACTCGGTTGTTCAAGTTGGAATATGGTGGCGCTGATTCGCGATATTTCGGGCATACGTCCTTTACTCCAACAGATCTTACGCTTGAGTCCTTCAAGATAGTGCGCACACCAGACGGAAGAGCTATAATCAAACTGTATGACAATGCTCTGACAAGCCAACGGGCGGCAGTTGAAACAATCGCCCACGAAATCAACCATATCCGAGGCGTTTTCAAAAGGGGCATTTACACAAGCGAAGAGGCTGCAGAAGCCGCCGCTCGTGCAGCCGGCCAACATTTTAAATGATCTCTATGAACGAGAAACCAGCTAAGTGGCTTACAATTATTCCGCCGATGCCCGCAAATGACTTTGATGTGCTTTTAAAGCGCTGGCGTGATGAAAATAAGGATGCGCTTGAGGACATCGATTCAGATCGCTTTGCCGTTGATCTGATCCGCACGCAGGACGGTCAGACCCATAGGAGACTTCGCATGATGCTTCCTTGAGATGCAGGTATGACTACTAAGGGGGAGGAGTACGGCTCCGGGCGGCGATAGCACTTTGAGCGCTGAAAGCCCTTGGCTAATCACTCCTTCATCGAATCGCCCGAAACACTCTATATGCTGCAAATTGCAAACTTGCTCAAGCCCGATTTCACGTGCAATATCTGGCCACAGATATTACAGCCCGAGCATGGGGAGATGGCCAAACAGAGACCCGATTGGGGAACTGGGGGGATTGAACCTTTATGCCTACGTTGGGAACAGTCCGGTCAACACCGTAGACCCCTTGGGCATGGAGGGATTGAGTGCCTGGGATACGTTCTGGTTGGGTAGCGGCAATGACTTCATTGCATGGGCAGGCCGTGTCAAAGAAGTCGGATTGATTGGCTACGACATCGCGGGTCAGGCCGTTTATCAAGCCTCTGGTGGACCTCTTGAGGACTACACAGGATACAGTCAACTTTATCAGGGGATTGCATCATCTCCCAGCGCCTACCAGGACATCACCTTTGACTCCATTATGATGGGGACAGCACGCGCTGAACTGGCCGTCGTTACCTTTAGTGTGTCCGAACTTGGGTTCGGCGGTTACGAAGCGTACGCGGATGGGGATTACACGGGACTTCAAGATACGTTCGGTTGGTACGCATTAGGTGGTCTGACCCAAATCAGGTATCAGAGGGGGAAACCGAAAGTGTGTCGACCTAGCCCGCATTTCTCACCACCGGAGTCCGAAGAGGGGCTGAAGGCGGGTTTCCCGAGAGGTGGCGGAAGAGCAGGGCTTGGAAAAGGAGGTTCGGAGTGGCTGGCGGGGTGATTTTGGACCGCTGC
>Ga0302046_10001250_pt1 | contig 23865 bp, 26 predicted proteins | sample RVTome_11_FD_200261 | JGI IMG/M metagenome (GOLD analysis project Ga0302046, IMG submission 200261) | Soil microbial communities from uranium-contaminated site in the Upper Colorado River Basin, Wyoming, United States - RVT147D111 (version 2) ... | reverse complement strand
CCTATACCTACCTGATGAACGGCCGGGCGCCGGCGGGCAACTGGACAGGACTGTTCGAGCCGGGAGAGCGCGTCCGCCTGCGGTTCATCAACGGCGCCGCCATGACCTACTTCGACGTCCGGATTCCTGGGCTGCGGATGACGGTCGTTGCTGCCGACGGCCAGCCCGTCCACCCGGTCACGGTGGACGAGTTCCGCATCGCGGTCGCCGAGACAGTCGATGTGGTAGTCGAGCCGGGATCCGGGGACGCCTTCACCATCTTCGCGCAATCGATGGATCGGACTGGGTACGCGCGGGGCACGCTGGCGACGCGGCCGGGCGCCAGCGCCGCGGTGCCTCCGCTGGATCCGCGCCCGCTGCTCACCATGGCCGACATGGGACACGGCGGCATGGACGACGGGAGCCACGGTGCGATGGCCGACATGGCGGCCGATGCCCCCCAGGCCGCGGGCGGATCGCCGGATGCCCACGCGGGACACGCCGGCCCCGAGGCCGCTGCGGCATCGGATCCGCACGCCGGCCACGGAGCGGAGCCGTCAGTCGCGGCCACCGAGCAGGATCCGCACGCTGGGCACGCGATGCCGGCGGCAGCCCCCGGCGGCATGCCCGCCACGACGAGCGGGATGGTCTCGCATCCGCCGACCGAACGGGGCAACCCCCTGGTCGACATGCAGGCCATGTCGCCGACGTCCCGGCTCGATGACCCGGGCATCGGGCTGCGCGGCAACGGCCGGCGCGTGCTGACCTACGCGGATCTCCACAGCCTGTTCCACGATCCGGACGGGCGCGATCCCGGTCGCCTCCTCGAGCTGCACCTCACCGGCCACATGGAACGCTTCGTCTGGTCCTTCGATGGTGTCAAGTTCGCCGACGCGGACCCGCTGCGCCTGACCTACGGCGAGCGTCTGCGCATCGTGCTCGTCAACGACACGATGATGAGCCACCCCATTCACCTGCACGGGCTCTGGAGCGACGTCGAGGACGACACCGGCGCCTTTCACCTCCGCAAGAACGTGGTGGACATGCCGCCCGGTACCCGACGGACGTTCCGCGTCCGGGCCGATGCGCTCGGGCGGTGGGCGTTTCACTGCCACCTGCTCTACCACATGGAAGCCGGCATGTTCCGGGAAGTACGGGTGGACGTATGAGGGTCGCCGGAACGCGGGTCGCCGTGGTGCTCGGGGCCCTGTGCACCGGCATGGCTGCCCCGGCTGTCGCTTGGTCGGCGGCAGCGGCGCCCCAGGAGCACGTGCACCCACAGGAGCAGGAGGCACCGCCGGCCGAGCCGGTTGTGACCGACTACGAGCACGCAGGGCAGGCCACGCCGGCCGACGAGGCAGGACTCCCGCCGATCACCGCGGCCGACCGGGCGGCCGCGTTCCCCGATCTCGAGGCCCACGTGGCGCACGGCACGAGCCTCCAGTACTTCGTGCTGGCGAATCAGCTGGAATGGCAGGACGCGAGCGGCGGCGGCACCAACTGGGACAGTTCGGGATGGGTCGGCTACGACCGCAACCGGCTGTGGCTCCGGACCGAAGGCGAGACGTCGAATGGTGATCTTGAGGCGGCCGAAGCGCACGTGCTCTACGGGCGCGCCATTGGCCGCTGGTGGGACGTGGTGGCCGGCCTGCGCCAGGACATCAGGCCGGGCTCGCCCCAGACCTGGGCCGCGGTCGGACTCCAGGGACTGGCGCCCTATCGGTTCGAGGTCGAGGCGACCGGCTACGTGGGGACGTCCGGTAGGACCCAGCTTCGGCTCGAGGCGGAGTACGAGCTCTTCCTCACGAATCGCCTGATCGCGCAGCCGCTGGCGGAAGTCGATGTGTTCGGCAAGGCAGACCCGGAGCACGGGATCGGCGCCGGGTTGTCGGCGCTCGAGACCGGCCTGCGGCTGCGCTACGAGCTCCGGCGCGAGCTGGCGCCCTATGTGGGCGTGACGTGGAATCGGTTGTTCGGCGGAACGGCCGATCTGGCCCGCGCCGACCGACGCCGCGTCAGCGAGGCACGCCTCGTGGCCGGGGTCAGGCTCTGGCGGTAGCAGGAATTCGACAACAGGAGATCGAGGAGAAAAGTCCATGCTGAGACGACTGACGTTCCTGGTGGCAGCGGCTGCCGTGCTGGCACTGGCCGGCCCGACCGCAGCCCACGAGGGGCATGAGCACACGACGCTCGGAACCGTAACGATGATTCACGAGGCCCACCTGGAGGTGAAGGACGTCGACGGCAAGGCCACGACGTTCACCCTGGACGAGGCCACGAAGGTGCTACGTGGCACCGACGTCGCCGCCCGCCGGGACATCACCGTCGGCGCACGCGTGGCGGTCGTCTCCGAGGAGGCCAAGGACGCGAGCGGGAAGACGACGCTGGTGGCCAGGGAGGTGCGCCTGGGAGCATCAGCCGAGCCGTCGGACAAGCCTGCCGAGGCACACGGCGATCATCAATGAGGCGGCTCCGGCAGCGAACGCGAGGCCGGGCTGCCCCCGTCGGACGGAGCTCCAGCCCGGCCTTCGGCCTCAGTACGGCACGGGAAGCCCTCCGACAGGAACCGCCGAGATTTGCCCGACGACTGGTAAAAACTCGCAGTCGATTCCGCTCCGGCCCTCCCGCAAGTGAACCCGACCGCCTCAGCGGCCCCGGGGCGCCCTTCTCCGGGAGCCGCCCGGGCCTGCACCCATCGGACTCCTCCGTCACCAACACGCCGCAATTCGCTCGTGTGAAGCACATGTGCGTCCGATCGGTTAATTCTCGTTCATGGTCGGCGCACGGGCGGCCCTTGGTATGCCGCGTGCATCGCGTGTCAGAGAGTCACGAGCGGCCTGTTCGGACGCTCGACACACAGAACGCGAGAACGCGAGGGCTTGGGAAGAGGGAGGGTGTCATGACCCGCATGCTTGCATTGTTGACTGGCGTGGCCGTGTTGGGCACGGCGGCGATGGCCGCCGCGCAGGCACCGGCATCGCCGATCTTGAGTACGCTCGAAGTGCAGCAGATCGCCGCGAGCGACGAACCGGCCGACCACGCACGGCTCAGCCGTCACTTCGCGGCGCTGGCCGAGCGGGAGGACGCCGAGGCGAGACGGCATTCGGCGATGTCGAAGAGCTACGCCGGCACGGCGAGCCGCGGCCTGAGAACCGGCATGCAGGCGCACTGCACGCGTCTGGGAGAACTGGCGACAGAGTCGGCCGCGACGCTGCGCGAGCTCGCCGGATATCACGCCGGGCTGGCCAAGGGCGTCCCGGCCACCGCGCCGGCCGGTGCCGCGGCGTTCGAGGCGGGCACCGGCGCGCGAACGCCAAGCGACGCGGAGCTGAACGCACTCGCTGCGAAGGCCACCACTCCGTCGGACCATGCCGCACTCCAGGAGTACTTCCAGAACGTGGCGACGCGTGCCACCGCCGACGCTGAGCAGCACGCGGCCCTGGGCCAGGCGATGCGGGGCCGGCGGTCGGCCGCGCCAGCCCAGCACCACGAGCGACTGGCCGCGCTGGCCCGCGATGCGGCCGCGGAAGCGACCACTGCGGCCGCCATGCACCGGGACCTTGCCGGCTCGGCCAGGTAGCCGGCATCGGGGAGGATCGCCGGCCCCGTGACCGACGGTCCTCCGGCGCAGGCCTCTGTCAGTCGGCCGGTGAATGGGCAGCGACCGGTTCCAGCCGCGTGCGAGGTCAGCGGCTGGATCAGCACGAGAGGTACACCATGGCACAGACGCGCACGGCCCGTAGGCCCCGGACGACCCCTCGGGAGAGCCCGACAGCCCCTCCTGAATCCCCAAGAGAACGATTCGCGCCAGAGCCGACTGCGGCAGCCATCGCGGAGCGCGCCTACGAGAGATTTCTGATGCGGCGCCAGGAGCACGGAAAGGATCTGGACGACTGGCTCGAGGCAGAGCGCGAGCTCCGCGATAGTCAGAGGCGCTGACGTTGTACCCAGACGATGCTGTTTCCCCTGCGCGACGTGAACCCGGTCACCCGCCGACCGGAGATGACATGGGCGCTCATCGCCGTCACAACCGGTGTCTTCGCGTTCCAGGCCCTGGCGCACACGGACCACGCGCGGGAGATGGCGTACCTGTTCGGCATCGTCCCCGCCCGTTTCAGCCATCCGGAATGGGCCAAGCGCATCGGATTGCCTGTCGACAGCTACTGGCCGTTCGTGACGAGCATCTTTCTGCACGCCGGCGTCCTGCACCTGGTCAGCAACATGTGGATCCTGTGGATCTTCGGCGACAACGTCGAGGACCGCGGGGCCCGAGACGGTTCCTGGCGTTCTACCTAATCTGCGGCGTTGCGGCGGGACTCGTCCACTGGCTGACCAACCCGCATTCTTCGGTCCCCACGGTGGGCGCCTCGGGCGCCATCGCGGGAGTGCTCGGGGCCTACATGCTGCTCTACCCGCGCACGCGTAGAAGGTCCGCCATGGCGCGCCTCGGGATACCACGTCCAGAGGATCTCGATGACACAGGAGGCACGAAATGGTGAAGGACATCGTCTGCGGCATGCAGATCGACGAGAAGAAAGCACTGACGGCCTCGCATGGAGGCCAGGTGTTCCACTTCTGCAGTTCGGCCTGCAAGAGCAAGTTCGAACAGCATCCGGAGAAGTACACGAGCACGGCCGGTTCCACTGAACATGGTGGCCACCGGCACGAACAGTCCTCGTAGTCCGACACGGGAGGGGGCCGATGGAAGGTCTTGGAACGCTCCTGCTGTTTGCGGCGCTGTTCTACTTCATGATGCGCTTCGGCTGCGGCGCTCACGCGGTTCACGGGCATGGCGGGGGTCATGCGGGGCACGGGGGCGGTCACGTCGCGCAGGACGGCGGCGTTCCGGCACGTGCCCACGATCGCCACGGGGGGCACACCTCGGGCACGCAGGGGACGCTGGCAGCCACCGAACGGGACCCCGTCTGCGGCATGACGGTCGAGGACGGCCAGGGGTATGCGGCACACCACGCGGGGCGCGCGTACCGGCTCTGTTCGCGGGCCTGTCTCGACAAGTTCGAGGCGAATCCTGACCAGTTCGCGGCCCAGGGAGGTGTGCGATGAGATCGGGAGTATCCCTGTCGGCGTTCGGCCACGCCACGAGCCTGTTGCTGGCGATCTCGTTCACCCTCTGTGTCGGATTCGACCTGGCCTTCCCGCGGATGGCGATGTACCAGAGCTGGCAGGCGCTGCTGCCCGGTTTCGAATGGATCAGCTGGTCCAGCTTCCTCCTGGGGCTCGTGGAAAGCTACGGCTACGGCTGGTACGTCGCGCTGATCTGGGTGCCGCTGTACAACGTCTTCAACGCGCGATCCAAACGGTAGAGACGGAGGCAGGCGTGATGTTCAAGCACATCCTGATCCCCACCGACGGTTCCCCGCTCGCACAGAAGGCCGTGAAGGCCGGCATCAGGTTCGCCAGCGAGATCGGCGCCAGGATAACCGTGTATCACGCGTTCGAAGACGTGCTGAAGCGCATGGATGACGGGGGATACGCGCTCGGCCCGGAGATCCGGGAGCGGCTCCGGAGAGGGTCACGGCAGGCCGCGCGCCGCCATCTCGACGAGACAGGGGAATTGGCCGCGGCGGCGGGCGTCAAGTTCGCGTCGGTCGCGGCACCGGCGGATGCGCCGCACAAGGGGATTATCGACACGGCGACATCGCGCCGGTGCGACGTCATCTTCATGGCCTCGCACGGCCGGCGAGGTGTCTCGGGGCTGCTCATGGGCAGCGTGACGCACAAGCTGTTGACTCACTGCAAGATTCCCGTGCTCGTGTACCGCTGAGGTACCGGCGTCCGAGGCCCTTCGATGGACACGCCCCAGAAGCAGCGGTTTTCGGCCTGGTACGCGGCAGCCGCCGTGCTCGCGCTGATCGCCCTGCAGTCGACCCTGTTCGCCCCGCACACGCAGAATCTCTCGTACAGCGACTTCAGGCGTCTGGTCGCGGCGGGCAAGGTCAGCGACCTGGTGATCGAGGACACGACGATCACCGGCACACTCGTCGCCGAGGGCCTCGGTGACCTGCTGCCATCGGACACGATTGCCGAGCTCGAACGGCGCGGCGGCGGCGACCACCGCTTCGTGACGACGCGCGTCGAGGATCCTGAGCTCACCGCGGAACTGATGGCAGCCAACGTGCGCTTCACCGGACAGGCGCCGAACCCCTGGTTCTCGATCCTCTTCGCCTGGGTGCTACCAGTCGTCTTCTTCTTCGGCCTCTGGATGCTGCTCATGCGGGGCATGCCTGGCCAGCAGGCCGGAATGATGGCGATCGGCAAGAGCAAGGCCCGCGTCTACGTCGAGCGCAGCACGGGCGTGACCTTCGAGGACGTGGCCGGGATCGACGAGGCGCGGGCGGAGCTGATGGAGGTCGTGGACTTCCTCAAGAACCCCCGGCACTACCAGCGCCTCGGCGGGAAGATCCCGAAGGGCGTCCTCCTCGTGGGCGAGCCCGGCACCGGAAAAACGCTGCTGGCCAAGGCCGTGGCCGGCGAGGCCCAGGTGCCCTTCTTCAGCCTGAGCGGCTCGGACTTCGTCGAGATGTTCGTGGGCGTGGGCGCCGCCCGCGTGCGGGACCTGTTCGCGCAGGCACAGGCCCAGGCGCCCAGCATCATCTTCATCGACGAGCTCGACGCGCTGGGCAAGGCGCGCGGCATGAGCCCCCTGATGGGGGGACACGACGAGCGCGAGCAGACGCTCAACCAGTTGCTGGCCGAAATGGACGGATTCGACACGCAGAAGGGCGTGATCCTCATGTCGGCCACCAACCGTCCCGAGATTCTCGATCCGGCACTGCTCCGCCCCGGCCGATTCGACCGCAAGGTGGTGATAGGCCGGCCCGATCTCCCGGGGCGCGAGAAGATTCTGCAGGTCCACACACGCACCGTCACGCTCGAACCGGGCCTGGACCTCCGCGCCGTGGCGGCGCGCACGCCGGGGTTCGTCGGGGCTGACCTGGCGAATCTCGTCAACGAGGCGGCGCTGGGCGCGGCGCGCGAGGGCAAGAACGCCGTGGACGTGCACGACTTCGAGGAGGCGATCGATCGCGTCGTCGCGGGGCTGGAGCGGAAGTCGAAGGTCATCAGCCCGGCCGAAAAGCGCATCGTGGCCCACCACGAGGCCGGGCACGCGCTGGTCGCCGAGCTGCGACCGCGAGCCGATCGCGTCGCCAAGATCTCCATCATCCCGCGTGGCGTGGCAGCTCTGGGCTACACGATGCAGCAGCCGACCGAGGACCGGTACCTCCTCACGCGGGGTGAGCTGCTCGACCGGCTCGATGTCCTCCTCGGCGGCCGGGTCGCCGAGGAGATCGTGTTCGGCGACGTGTCCACCGGAGCGCAGGACGATCTGCGACGGGCCACCGACCTCGTGCGCCAGATGGTGACGCGCTACGGCATGAGCAAGACGCTCGGCCTGGCCACGATCGAGAGCTCGCACGTGCCGCTGTTCCTCACCGGTCAGGGCGCGCCTGCCCTGGAGTGCAGCGAGGACACCAGCCGCCTGATCGATCAGGAGGTCCGTCAGATGCTCGACCAGGCCCACGAGCGCGTCCTGCACGACCTGGCCGCGCAGCGCGCGACACTGGAAGCGCTGGCAGCCGAGCTCATCGAGCACGAGGTGATCGACCGCGTGGCCCTGGAGCGACTGATGGGCGCAAGCCCCGCGGCGGCCGCCGTTGGCACGACCGAGGCCGGCTGAGGACCCCGTCCGCCCGGAGAGAGGACCGACACGATGGCATCGACACCGGCGCATGAACAACAGGCGCACGAGCACGGGGTGGACAGCCGCGCCCGGAAGACCGGGCAGCAGCCGGGGCACGGGCGGCACGGGGCAGAAGAGTACACGTGCCCGATGCATCCGGAGGTGCGCCAGCCGGCTCCCGGGAGCTGTCCCACGTGCGGCATGGCGCTCGAACGCGTCACGCCGGCGCCGCCGGCAGCGCGCACGGAGTGGACCTGTCCCATGCACCCCGAGATTGTGCGCGACGGGCCCGGGTCGTGTCCCATCTGCGGGATGGCGCTCGAGCCACGCTCCGTCAGCCTCGAGGAGGAGGACAACCCGGAGCTCCGGGACATGACACGGCGCTTCTGGGTGGCGACGGCGTTCACCGCCCCGCTTGTCGTCATCGCCATGGGTGACCTGCTGCCCGGCCGCCCGATATCCGCCCTCCTGTCGATGCAGACGCGGGGGCTCGTCGAGCTCGCGCTGGCCTCTCCCGTGTGCCTCTGGTCGGCCTGGCCGTTCTACACACGCGCGGTCCAGTCGGTCATCAACCGCAGCCTGAACATGTTCACGCTGATCGGCCTCGGCGTGAGCGTCGCGTACATGTACAGCGTGGTCGCCGCGCTGCTGCCGGACATCTTTCCCGCTTCCTTCAGGGAGGAGGGCGAAGTGGCGGTCTACTTCGAGGCTGCCGGCGTCATCGTCACGCTCATCCTGCTCGGGCAGGTGCTCGAGCTGCGGGCGCGATCGCAGACGAGCGCCGCCATCAAGCAGCTCCTCGGCATGGCCGCCACGTCGGCCCGGGTCCTGCGTGACGACGGCACCGAAGAGGACGTGCCACTCGAGCACGTGCAGGCGGGCGACCGGCTTCGCGTGCGGCCGGGCGAGAAGGTGCCGGTGGACGGCGCCGTCCTCGAGGGGCACAGCTCGGTGGACGAGTCCATGGTGACCGGCGAGCCGATCCCCACTGAGAAGCAGCCCGGCGACCGGGTCATCGGCGCCACGATCAACGGCACCGGCGGCCTGATCATGCGCGCCGAGAAGGTGGGCGCCGAGACGCTCCTGTCGCGGATCGTCGCCATGGTGGCCGAGGCCCAGCGGAGCCGCGCGCCCATCCAGAAGCTCGCCGACGTCGTCTCCGGCTACTTCGTGCCGATCGTCGTGCTGATCGCGATCGTGACCTTCGTCGTCTGGGCCACAATCGGACCGGAGCCGCGCTTCGCCTTCGCCCTCATCAACGCCGTAGCGGTGCTGATCATCGCCTGCCCGTGCGCGCTCGGCCTCGCCACGCCGATGTCGATCATGGTGGCCACTGGCAAAGGCGCCACGATGGGTGTGCTGTTCAGGAACGCCGAGGCGATCGAGGTCCTCCGCAAGGTGGACACCCTCGTCGTGGACAAGACCGGCACGCTGACCGAGGGCAAGCCGAAGCTCGTCACCGTCGCCCCGGCAGGCGGTGTCGAGGAGGCGGATCTGCTGAAGCTGGCCGCGAGCCTGGAGCGGGGCAGCGAGCACCCGCTGGCGGCCGCTATCGTCAGGGGCGCCGAGTCCCGGGGGGTGACACTCGTGAACGCAGAGGAGTTCGCCTCGGTGACGGGCAAGGGTGTCACCGGGCGGGTCGACGGCCGCACGGTCGCGCTGGGCAACCGGGCCCTCCTGGAGAGCCTCGGCATCGACGCCGGGACGCTTGCTGGCCAGGCCGAGAGGCTTCGGGCGGACGCCCAGACCGTGATGTTCGTGGCGGTCGACGGACGGGCGGCGGGCCTCGTGGGCGTCGCCGATCCCATCAAGGAGAGCACACCGGAGGCGATCGAAGCCCTCCATCGGGAGGGCGTTCGCCTCGTGATGCTGACGGGCGACAGCGCGACCACGGCCCGGGCCGTTGCCGGCAAGCTCGGCATCGATGAGGTCATGGCAGAGGTCCTGCCGGACCAGAAGGCCGACAAGGTGAAACAGCTTCAGGCCGAGGGCCGGGTCGTGGCGATGGCCGGCGACGGCATCAACGACGCACCTGCGCTGGCGCAGGCACAGGTCGGCATCGCCATGGGCACCGGCACCGACGTCGCGATGGAGAGCGCGGGCGTCACGCTGGTGAAAGGCGATCTGCGCGGTATTGCACGGGCGCGCAGCCTCTCGCGCCGCACGATGGCCAACATCAAGCAGAACCTGTTTTTCGCCTTCGTCTACAACACCGCAGGGGTGCCCCTCGCGGCTGGCGTGCTGTATCCGGCCTTCGGCCTGCTGCTGAGCCCGATCATCGCGGCGGCCGCCATGAGCTTCAGCTCGCTGTCGGTCGTCGGCAACTCGCTCCGCCTGCGCGGCGCCAGGGTGTAGGCCGATGACGCGCGTCGACCCCGTGTGCGGCAGGCCGGTCGACGAAGGTTCGGGCGGGCCGTGGCGCGACCTCGTGAGGCGCCGGGTGCTGCCGCACGAGTCGGTGTCCTCTGAGCTTAGCCATCGGCACGGTCGCCGTGGTGGCCGCGCAGAAGATTAATTCTCGTTAACCGTTCGTCACAGGCGGATCGGGACCATCATGATGCGCTAACCTGAGCCGCGTTCATCGGACTGATGGAGTCAGGAAGGTCACTGCGATCGTCCGAAGCGCCGCTGACGAAGGATGATTTCAACCGTCGATCCACGGACCGGCGTTCAGATCCGCATCGGCGTGATGGGATCCGCGGGCGGTGACGCGGATTCTTCCGTCGGAGCCCTCTGCGGCCGCCTTGGCCGCGCCATCGCCACCCGCGGCTGTTGTCTCCTGACCGGGGCCTGTCCCGGTCTGCCGCACGAGGTCGTCCTCGCTGCGAAACATGCCGGCGGCCACGTCGTCGGGATCTCTCCGGGACGCTCCCTGAAAGAGCACGTCGAGGTCTACGAGTCCCCGTATCGCGAATACGACGTGCTCGTCTTCACGGGCCTCGGCCTGATGGGCCGGGAGCTCGTCAACATCCACAGCAGCGACATCGTGATCGTCGTCGGAGGACGCTCCGGCACGCTGGGTGAGTTCGCCATCGCGTATGAAGAAGGAAAGCTCGTCGGTGTGCTGACGGGGACCGGTGGCATCACGGATACGCTGCCTGCTCTCGAGGCGAGCCTGAACAAGAAAACAGGCTCTGAGGTCTTCTACGACGTGGAGCCCGAGATGCTGGTCGACCGCCTCCTGGAGCGTTACACGTCGAGCGACTACACCTGCCCGTGCCATCCGCGCCTCGACAGCCACACGGTACAGGAGGTGCCCGATGTCTGATCGGAGCCGGCGCGGATGACGATGAACGGTCCTGCACCGACTGGGCCGACCGGCGCGGGTGGCAGCTCCTCCTCGTTCGTCATCGGGGTCTGCCTGTTCCTGGCGGCCGCCGCCTTCTTCCTGTGGACCGAGCACCGCGCGCATCTGCTCGGCATCCTGCCCTACCTGATCCTGCTGGCGTGCCCGTTCATCCACCTCTTTCTGCACCGGGGACACGGGGGCCACGGCGGGGGGGACGGCCACGACGGCGGGTCTCACGGAGGCCGCGGTGGCGCGCGCGACCTCGATCACCGACACGGAGCCGGATCATGAATCACGACGCTCCGGCGTACGGCCTCTGGGGCCTGGTGATCCTCAACTCGGCGATTTTCATCATCTTCGCGTTCAGCTTCTTCAAGCCGGCCACGCGGCGCGATTGGCGGACGTTCGGCGGCTATACCGCGTTCATCGTGGCGCTGTTCGCCGAGATGTACGGTTTCCCGCTGACGATCTACCTCCTGGCCGGCTGGCTGCAGAGGAGATTCCCGGGGACTGACTTCCTGACGCACGATGCCGGCCACATCTGGTATGCGCTGCTGGGGTTCGAGGGCAATCCGCACCTGAACCCGATTCACATCGCCAGCAATCTGCTGATCCTGGCCGGCTTCGTCCTCCTGTCGTCCGCCTGGCGCGTACTGCTCAAGGCCCAGCAGAGCGGAACGCTAGCCACGACCGGCCCGTACGCCCGGATCCGGCACCCGCAGTACCTGGCCTTCATCGTCATCATGCTCGGGTTCCTGCTGCAGTGGCCCACACTGCCCACGCTGGTCATGTTCCCGATCCTCGTGACGGTCTACGTCCGGCTGGCGCATCGGGAAGAGCGCGAGGTGGCGACCGAGATCGGCGAGGCGTGGGACGCCTATGCCGCGGTGACGCCACGATGGATTCCGCGGCTCGGGGGCGCCAGCCGTACCCGTCCCTCACACGCCGCCGGGGGGCGTTGAGCGATGCCGGAGTCCGCCGTCGCGATTGCCGGGGGAGGCCTCTCGGGACTGGCGGCCGCCCTGGCCGTCGCCCGCCGCGGGGGTCGTGCCCGTGTCTTCGAGCGGCGTGACGAGATCGGCGCACGGTTTCACGGCGATTTCCAGGGCCTCGAGAACTGGTCCACCGAAGCCGACGTGCTCGACGAGCTTGCGACCCTCGGCATCGACGCCTCGTTCGAGCACACGCCGTTCCGCGAGTGCGTCTTCTTCGACCCGGAGGGGCGCGAGCACGTCTGTCGCGCCGAGAGGCCGCTCTGGTACCAGGTGCGGCGTGGCACCGATGCAGGCACGCTGGACCAGGCGCTCAAGGCCCAGGCCCTCGCGGCCGGCGTCGAGGTCACGTGCGGGACGAACGTCGAGCATCTCCCGGAGGGCGGTATCGTCGCGCACGGCCCGAGGCGCGTGGACGCCATCGCCGTTGGATACGTCTTCCCCACCGAACGGAGCGACGGCGCCTTCGCGGCCGTCTCCGACGAGCTGGCCCCGGAGGGGTACGCCTACCTGCTGATCTGCCGCGGCCGGGCGACGCTGGCCACCTGCATCTTCCGGGACTTCCACAACGAGAAGGAGTACCTGGCGCGCACGGTGCGCTTCTTCGAGCGCCGCGTCGGCATCTCAGTCGACGAGGCGCGGCGGTTCGGCGGCTTCGGCCACATGGCCGTCGAGCCGACGGTGCGCCACGGGAAGCTCCTGCTGGTCGGCGAGGCTGCCGGGCTGCAGGATGCCCTGTTCGGCTTCGGGATGCGGTACGCGCTGCTCTCTGGGCACCTGGCCGGCTCCGCGTGTGCGGCTGGCGCCTTCGACGGCTACGAGCAGGCCTATCGACGCCGTATTCGTCCCTCGATCCGTGCGTCGGCGGTCAACCGTTTCATCTACCGTCGCGCCGGTCATCGCGGGTAAGGAGCGCTCGTGCGGCGCGTGTGCGGCGCACGGGATCCCCGCGCCTGGCTGCGCCGCCACTACGCGCCACACTGGTGGACGCCGCTACTGTATCCGTGGGCTCGCGCCGCGGCGGCGCGCCGACAAGGCGACGCGAGTCTCCACGAGTGCCGCGACGATTGTGATTGCACCTATTGCCGGTGCGTCCGGGAAGGCCGCGGGACGGTTCAGGTGCCCAATCCGGTCACGGGTTGACCCGAGCGAACGACGAGGACGGGCACGACCGTCTCGTGAAGTACCTTCTCGGTGACGCCGCCGAGCGCGCCCACGATCCAGCCGGATGCGCCGTGTCCGCCGATCACGATCAGCCGGGCCCGACTCGAATCCGCGTGCTGCGCGATCAATGCGGCAACCGCGCTCATCTTCATGGCCACATGCAGCTCCACCGGAGAGTCGGGAGGCACGCACCGTTGCCGCAGTTCCTGCAGCGTCCGCATCGCGGACTCCCGCATCACCTGGTGTCCCGGGGAACGGTGGTCACCGATCGGCAAGGCGTGCAGCAGGCAGAGCGGTGAACCAGTCGCGGCGGCCAGTCGGGCCGCCCTGGCCACGACGGCTTCGGACACGTGGCTGAAGTCCACCGCCGCCACGACCGGACCGCTATCCCCGTCATCAGGCGGCCGATGGACGAGCAGCACCGGAAGGTTCGTCGTGCGAAGCACGTCCGCGGCGACGCTCCCCACCAGCCAGCGACCCAACGTCCCACGGCCGTGGGTGCCCACCACGATCAGATCGGCGCCTGCCGCCGCCGCACCGGCTGCGATCGCCGACCCGGGACTGCCGGGATTCACGATCAGCTCGAGCTCGGGCCGCGCGTCGGGGATCGTCGCGGCGACGAGCCCCCGAATCTCGCTCTCGGCGTGCCGGACGCGTTGCCCCTGTGTCGATCCGTCAGCGTTGACATGAAGCAGGGCGAGTGTGGCGCCGAAGCGGCTCGCCCACCGGTGCGCGTGCCTGAGCACCACGTCGGCCGTGGCGTCGACGTCGACCGCGGCCACAATCTTCCGGAATTCAGCTCCCATTTCGTGCGTTGATCATGCGACAAGCGGGCGCCGCCAGGTGAAGTGCTCGTAGACGCCCGACCAGTAGGCCCCGAACGCCGCGGCGAAGCCGAGCTCCTCGATCGGAATCGGGCCGATCGTCAGACCCGTCAGGTCGGCGAGGTTCCATACGCGCTCCACGTAGCCGGGCGACAGCCACTCCAGCCCCAGCACGAAGACCGCATAGTAGACCAGGAACAGGAGGCTGCCGACCCAGGTCTTCGTCAGCAGGTCGGGCCGGCAGCGAATCGTCGTTGCCGTGCCCAAGCCCATCGCCGCGATCGACGGGTAGATGGGATTGAGCGGCAGAAGCCACAGGACGGGAAACGCGACGAAGGGAGCCGCCAACGCCGCCCTGTGATGCCTGTGCAGGCGTGCGAGGCGCTCCCGGCCCGAAACGTCGTCGAGGACCGTGCCCGTGAGCGCACCGTAGAGCACGGCAGCAACGCCACCGATCCCGAAGCAGAAGACGAGGCTCTCGATATCGAAGCCCGTGCGGACCGCCAGGTCGAACAGGCTGGGCGGGCTCCAGTACTCCGGCACGAACAGCGGCTCGGTCAGGCCGAACGGTGTCGTGAACACGCTCGCCCAGACCATGGCTCGCCGGTGACGCGGGAACACCAGCCACAGCAGCACCCACGGCACGAGAAACGCCGTTGCCCACGCGAGCCAGACGTACTGCTCGCTCATGCGCCGCCGGGGCGCTCACGCGGAGGTCTGGTCACTTTCGAAGATCGCTCAGTCGTCGCTCGTACTCGTCGCGGTCGATGTCGCCCCGCGCGTACCGTTGCTTCAGGATCGTCTCCGGGGACTCGCTGCGAGGCCCCTGCCCCCCGCCCACGCCGGCCCGTGCCACCGCCCACACGAAGAACAGCAGGACGCCGAGCCCGATCAGCGACCAGAGCCACATTCCGCCCATGTGATCTCCGAATTCACCCCACACGGTGCAGTCTCCGCGGCCGATCCAGCGCGGGCCTCGGCCCACTTCGGCTTGCGTATGCGCCGCCAGACGCCTCGACCAGGCCGCCGGCTGTCACTGGCCGGCGCCGCGTCCGCGCATGCCGCCCATCATGCCCCCCATCGACATCATGTGCTCCATCATGCGTCCCTGCATGCCCATCATCTGGTCCCGCATCTGCGTGTGCTGCTCGACGAGGGCCCGAACGGCCGCGGCCATGGCCTCGACCTTCGCCTCACCCTGCGCCGCGTCCATGGCCGCCACGAGCTTGTCGAGCTGCTGGTCCATCGTCTGCATCTTCTGCATCATCTGCGAACGCTGGGCCATCATCTCCGCCATCTGGGCCTGCATCTCTGCCATCCGTCCGCCCTGCGCCGGCTCCTGGGCCTGCGCCCGGGCGAGCCCCCACCCGGCACCGAGCGCCATCGCTCCGATGAGTGCAGCCGCCACGGCCCTGGGAACGAGTCCACGATATCTGTGATCTGCCATTTCGATTCTCCACTGCGCGCAACACCGGGGCGACGACGCCTCGGCGACCTCGCTTCCTTCTTGGTATCTCATGAGTGGGCGCCCTGGACCATTAAGATCTCTTCATAATCGAACGGGAGCGCGTTCCCCGACATACGATCCCGGGCAGGAGCGGATCGGTGTTCCTGGTGGTCCTTCGACAGATGCGGCTCGAGCGGCTGCGGACGTGCGTGCGGATTCTCGCCATTGCCGCCATCGTGGCCATCGTCCTGATCCTCGAGGGCTTTCTCGCTGGCTTCTACGAGCAGCTTCGCGCGGCGGTCATGAACCGCGGTGGCGACCTCATCGTCACCCAGGCGGGGATCTCGAACTTCATGGCCACGCGGTCGATCCTGCCCCAGGTGGCGCGCCTGCAGGTGGAGGAGGTGGAGGGCGTGGCGGCGACCCACCCCTTGACGGGACTGTCGGCGATCTACCGCCGCGACGACCGTCTGACGCCCATTCTGATCCTCGTCTACGACACGGCTGGCGGGCCGGTGAACATCGTCGACGGCCACGGAATCACCGGCGACCGCGAGATCGTCATCGACCGGTCGCTCGCAGCCAGGTACGACCTGCGACCTGGCTCGACGATGGAGATCTCGGGTTTCGCGTTCACCGTAGCCGGCGTGTCGGCCAACAGCTCCGCCTTCATGACGCCGTTCGCCTTCGTCAACTACGACGACCTCATCGACTTCTACTTCGAATCGGACATCGCGGAGGACATCGCCACGTTTCCGCTCCTGAGCCTCGTGCTCGTCGACGTACGGCCCGGTGAGGACCCGGCGGCGGTGGCCGCCCGCATCGAGGACCACGTCGAGCTGGCCGACGTCTTTCGGCCGGGCGACCTCGCCGCCAGTGACGTGGGGCTGGGACGGGACATGATGGGCCCGATTCTCGGGCTCCTGCTGGCGGTGAGCTACCTGATCGGGGTGCTCGTTATCGGCATGTTCACCTTCGCGGCCGTGAGCGGGCGGCTGCGAGAGCTCGGCGTCATGCGAGCGCTCGGCGTCCGGGCCAGGGCGCTCGGGGCCGCGGTGCTGCTGGAGGCGATGCTGCTGACGCTCGTGGCCTTGCCCGTCGGAGTGGGCGCCGCGATCGCGATCTCGGCGATCATCCACGAGCTCGGCCCGGTGTACGTGCTGCTGCCGGCCGAGCCGGCAGCCGTCGCGCGGACGTTCGTGGCGTCCCTCGTGTTCGCATCTGCCGGGGCGCTGCTGCCGGTGCGCGCAATTGCCCGTATCGATCCAAGCCTCGTGTTCAGGAGCTGAACATGCTGCAGTGGACGCTCAGCACGCTCCTCGCCGATCGCAAGCACGTGCTGGCCAGCGTCGGTGCCGTGGCGGGCGCCTTCGCCCTCGCGCTGTTCTTCGAGGCCGTGTTCGCCGGCGAATCGACCCAGATCGTGGCCTACCTCAGGCACAGCGATGCCGACGTCTGGGTGATGCAGGACGGCGTGTCCAACATGCACATGGCCACCTCCTTCGTCCTGGACTGGAAGACGGAGGCCGTGCGACGGGTGCCGGGCGTGCAGCGCGTCACGCCGATGCTCTACCTCAACACCGTGATGCAGGCCGGGGACGGCCACTGGTTCTCGTTCATCGTGGGCCTCGAGGAGGGTGACACGCGGGCAGGTCCTTGGGCGGTCTCCGGGGGCAAGGCCACGCCCGGGCCCGGCGAGATCATCGTGCCCGACACCCTGGGACGTCTGGCCGGCCTGCGACTCGGCGACGAGGCCCGGGTCGCAGACCGTTCATTCACCGTGGCCGGCTTCTCCGAGGGCACCTTCTCGATGGCCAACTCGGTGGCGTTCGTCCCGATGGCCGACCTGTCGGACATCATGTCGACGTTCGGCACCGTGAGCTATCTGCTCGTCGACGCCGAGGACGGCGTCGATGCCACCGATCTCGCCGCCCGCATCGAGACCGAGGTCGACACGGTCGCGGCGCTCCCGGGCGAGCGGTTCGTGGACAACGACTGGCAGGTGGCGATGCAGATGGGCCTGGAGATCGTCAGTCTGATGGTCGCGATCGGCGGCGCACTCGCGATGCTCCTGACCGCCTTCACCATCTACGTCAGCGTGTCGCGGCGCGAGCGCGAGCTGGCGGTGATGAAGGCGCTCGGATTCCGGAACCGGGCGATCCGCGCGAGCGCCCTGCTCCAGGCCATGATCGTCGCCACCGGTGGCGTCGTCGTGGCCGTCGGCATCGTGGCGGCGGCCGTTCCCGTCACGAAGGCGCTGCTCCCGCAGGTGACGCTGACGATCATGCCGGGTGCGGTGGCCCGTATCGGCACGATCGCCCTGATCGTCGCCATGGCATCCGCGACGCTGTCCGTGCGCAGGCTGACCCGGGTGGACCCCCTGTCGGCCTTCAGGAGCTGAACGCCATGACCGCCGAGCCGCTCCTTCGCGCCGGGCACCTCGTCAAGACGTTCGGAAAGGGCCACGCGGCCGTCCGCGCTGTCGACGACGTGTCGCTCGACGTTGCCCGCTCCGAGCTGGTGGTCATCATGGGACCGTCCGGCTCGGGCAAGACGACGCTCGTCTCGATGCTCGGCGCGCTGCTGACACCGGACTCGGGCACGATCGCGCTCGAGGGCCAGGAGCTCGCGGGGCTCGACGAGGCGGCGCTCTCCAGCGTCCGCGCCGGCCGCATCGGCTTCATCTTTCAGGCGTTCAACCTGCTCGAGGCGCTCACGGTCGAGCAGAACGTGCTGTTTCCCGCGCATCTCGTGCCCGGCGGCATCGCGGCGGCGCGGCCGCGCGCCGACACTCTCCTCGACCGCCTGAACCTGTCTCACCGGCGGACGGCGCTCCCGGACACCCTCTCCGGTGGCGAGAAGCAGCGCGTCTCGATCGCGCGGGCGCTCATCAACGAGCCCCGTCTGATCCTGGCGGACGAGCCGACCGGCAACCTCGACTCGCACAGCGGCGAAGAGGTCATGATGATCCTCCACGACGTGGCCCGCGACCGGGGATGCGCCGTCGTGCTCGTGACCCACGACCCCCGGGTCGAGGACGTCGCCGATCGCATCCTCTGGCTCGAGGATGGCGCGTTTCGAGACCGCAAGGCCGAGACGCACACATGGGTCAGGGATCCCGTCTGCGGGATGCGCGTGGACGAGTGGCGGGCCACTGTCTTTGCGAAGCACGCCGGCCAGCGCTACCTGTTCTGCTCCGGACGGTGCCGCGAGCGATTCGAGGCCGATCCCGCGGCGTACGTCCCGACCGGGCCGGGTGCAGGCGCGGCTGGCACGACGGTGCGGTCGCGCCAGTGAGGACGGGGTCGATGGCGCACGTCGTGTCCCTCGTGGCGGCGGCGTGGCTCACGCTCTCGCTCATGGGAGCCGCGCAGGAGCGGACACCGGAGGAGCGCGGGCTCGCCATCGCCACCGAGGCCGACGCGCGCGCGAGCGGCTGGCACGACAGCACGGCCGAAATGGAGATGACGCTCGTGGCCCGGACCGGGGACGAGACGGTCCGCCGCCTGCACGGCAGCTCCCTGGAAGTCGACGGCGACGGCGACAGGAGCCTTGTCGTCTTCGACAGTCCCAGGGACATCAGCGGCACGGCCGTCCTGACGTACGCGCACCCGGACGAGGCCGACGATCAGTGGCTCTACCTGCCGGCGCTCAAGCGCGTGAAGCGCATCGCCGCCGCGAACCAGTCCAGCGCGTTCATGGGCAGCGAGTTCGCCTACGAGGACCTCGTCGGCGACGAGCTCGGGAAGTACACCTACCGGTGGCTGCGCGACGAACCCTGCCCGGGGCAGGCGGCGACCCTCGACTGCTTCGTGATCGAGCGGCGCCCACGCGCCGACACCTCCGGGTACAGCCGCCAGGAGGTCTGGCTCGACTCCAGGGAGTACAGGCCCTGGAAGATCGACTATTTCGACCGGCGTGACGCTGTCCTCAAGACGCTGACGTACTCGGCCTACGAACGACATCTCGACCGATTCTGGCGGGCGCACGACATGGTCATGGTCAACCATCAGACGGGGCGCGAGACCCGGCTGCACTGGGCGGAGATCGCGTTCGGTACCGGCCTGAGCGACGCCGACTTCAGCACGGCCGCCCTGCGGCGCGCCCGCTGAATCGGCGTGCACGGGGACAGAACATCCGGCACACTCGTCCTTGCGGACTGTGTGCTGGTGACCGCCCTGCTGGCTGCGGTGATCGGGAGTGCCGGCGCAGTGGCGGCACAGGACCTGGCCGGCAGTGGATCGCTCGAGGTGACTGGGTGGTTCCAGGCACCTCTGTACCCAGGGCAACAGCGGGTGGACGTGTCGCTGATGCTCAGTCCCGAACTCGCGTTGGAGTGGGCCGACCAGCGTCTGCTCGTGACGCCATTCGTCCGATGGGACCAGGCGGACCCTGAGCGGACGCACTGGGACGTCCGGGAACTGCTCTGGGAGTACGCGCCGGGCAACTGGGAGCTGCGTGCCGGCGTCGGACGCGTCTTCTGGGGCGTGACCGAGTTCCAGCACCTGGTCGACATCATCAACCAGACCGACTTCGTCGAGAACATCGACGGCGAGGACAAGCTTGGACAACCCATGGTCCAGGTGGGGATCTTCAGGTCCTGGGGCTCGCTCGACCTCTTCGTGCTGCCGGGCTTCCGGACCCGCCCGTTTCCGGGCCCTGGCGGACGACCCCAGTTCCCGCTCCCGCTGAGGCCCGAACTGGCCGTCTTCGAGTCCGCGGCGGGGCGCGGTCACGTGGACGTGGCCGCGCGCTGGTCGCACGTGCTCGGCCCGGCCGACCTCGGGCTCGCGTACTTTCGCGGCACGAGCCGCGAGCCCCGATTCGTCGTCGGGACCGACGCCGAGGACTCACCGGTCCTGATCCCCCACTACGACCAGATCGACCAGGCGAGCCTGGATCTGTCGTGGGTGGCGGGAGCGTGGCTCTGGAAACTGGAGGTCCTGAACCGGGACGGCGCGGCCGAGCGGTTCGCGGCACTGACGGGGGGCTTCGAGTACACGCTGTACGGCGTGGCGGGCAGCTCGACCGACCTCGGCCTGCTCCTGGAGTACGCCTGGGACGAGCGCGGCCGATTCGGACAGAACCCCTTCAACGACGACGTCTTCGCCGGGTCGAGACTCGCGCTGAGCGACGTGTCCGGTACGGAGCTGCTGGCCGGCCTTGGCCTGGATCGGCGCACCGGCGCCGGCTTCGTGACCGTGGAAGGCAGCCGGCGAATTGGAAACCGCTGGCGCGCCAGCCTCGAAGTCCGGGGATTCTTCGCCGTGCCGCCGACAGACTTCCTGTACCCGCTGCGCGGCGACGACTACATGCGGCTGCAGCTCGAGCGCTTCTTCTGACACCGACCTCGCCTGTCAGCACACCCTTGGCCAGGATCCGGAGTCCGGAACGTGCGGGGGGATTGCGCGCCGTGCTGCGGAATCCTCCCCCCGTCCCCGCTTCCAGACGAAACGAATCAGGTCAGATCCCATCGCGGGCTGACTGCCCCGATGGCAGTCCTCTTGCTTCGCTCCGGGAGAGGTGAGGTCGGGTGCCAGCCGTTTCTGTAAGGTCATCGGCGTCCGTTGAGCCGGCGTCCACCGAGCGCGCAGGGCGCATCGAGTGGCCACTGCACCGCCGGCTGCGGGCGCGGGCAGCGCTCTGGGGCCTTGCCGCCTCGGGCGGCTTGATGCTCGTGTACCTTGGTACGCTCTCACTCGCCAACTCCCTCGACCACGCCGTGAGCGAGTTCGGCAGGCTCTGGTACTGGATGGTGCCGCTCATCATCGGCTTCGCCGTCCAGGTCGGTCTCTTCGCCTACGCCAGGGGCACGACCAGGGGGAAGAACCCGGCCGGCAGAGGGGGCATGGTGGCCACCGGCAGCACCAGCTCGCTCTCGATGGTCGTCTGCTGCGCGCATCACCTGAGCGACGTGCTGCCGCTCCTCGGCCTGGCGGGCGCGGCGCTGGTCCTCAGCACGTATCAGTCCGTCCTTCTCCTCGTGGGCGTGCTCTCCAACGCCATCGGCGCTGTCTACATGCTCGGGGTCCTGTCGAAGCACCGCCTGTTCCCGGCCGATACTTCGGCACTGTCCGTGGTGCTCCGGTGGCCCGTCGAACGGAGCCTGCGCTTCGTCGTGGCCGGCTCCGCCCTCGTTCTCGTGGTCGTCATCGCCATGGAGGTGCTGTGATGCAGAATCCTCTTCGCTTCCCTGCCGCCGCGCTGGTCCTGGCAGGGCTGGTCCTCGGCGCCTGCACCGTGGCCTCCGGCAACGGCGAGTCTTCAGGCTTCGAGGAAAAGAGCAGCCAGGGTGAGGTGAGCGTTCGACTGACTCCCCGAGGCGTCGAAGAGGGTCAGTTCCTCGTCGAGGTGCGGGTTGATACGCACAGCGGCGATCTCGCCGACCTGGACCTGCAGAAGGCCACGGCGCTACGCGTCGAAGGCCGAACCTACCGGCCCACGAAGGCCGTCCGGCTCGGTGGCCATCATTCGAGCGGTACCCTGGCTTTCGCCGTGCCGGAGGCGCCTGCTCAGTTCGAGATCGTCATCAGCGGTGTCCGCTCGATGGCCGACGTGACGTTCCGGTGGCCATGAAGCACGGTCGTTGCCCGACCGGGTCGAGGCCCTGACCCGTCTGTCACCGGCCGGCCCGTGCGTCTGCGTCGACGCGACCGCGAGCCGATCCGACGAGTCCCCGAGGCTGCGGCGAGCGGACTATTTCGCTCCCGTCCGGCGATAGCCCCCAGTCTGGGGCCTGCATCGGCACGGTTCCGCCCGGAAACCCGGCGGCACTGGACTTGCGAGCGGCAACTGCATGCGCCGTTTCGCTCGCGTCGCCGTCCTGGTCATCGCCGCTGCCACCATCCCGGAGTCCACATGGGCCCAGGGGGCGGGCACGGTCGGCGGCACGGTCACCGACGAGACCGGGGGCGTGCTCCCCGGCGTGAACGTGCACCTCGAGGTTCCCGGAGTCACCATGCCGCTCGAGAGCGTCACCGACGGCCTGGGCACGTACCGCTTCGACGACGTGCCCGCCGGCCCTGTGGAACTGGTCGTCCGCCTGATCAACTTCAGCACCGTGCGCCGGAGCGTCACCGTGCCGGACGCCGGCGCGGCCACCGAGGACGTCATGATGTTCGTCGCCGCGAGCGCCGACATCGTCGTCACCGCGCCTCGCACGTTCCGAAACCTTGCCGAGATCGAGAACCCCGCCGAGAACCTCGTGGGCGTCGCCGCGGCCGGCAGCGAGGGCGCGATCACGGCCACGCAGCTCGCCGTGCGCCCCGTCAATCGGGCCACCGAGGTGCTCGAGACCGTCCCGGGCATGATCATCAGCCAGCACAGTGGCGAGGGGAAGGCCAACCAGTACTACCTGCGCGGATTCAACCTGGACCACGGCTTCGACTTCGGGCAGACGGTGGCGGGCATCCCGGTGAACATGCCCACGCACGCCCACGCGCAGGGCTACGCGGACTCGAACTTCCTGATCCCGGAGCTCGTCAGCGGCGTGCAGTTCCGCAAGGGCCCCTACTACGCCGAGAACGGCGACTTCACGTCGGCCGGCTCGGCCAACATCAACTACTTCAACGTGCTGGATCGCCCCATCGTCAGCGTCAGCGGCGGGTCGTTCGGCTACGGCCGCTTCCTCGGCGCCGTCTCGCCGCAGGTGGGCCGTGGCCACGTGCTGGCGGCCTTCGAATGGGAGCGGGACAACGGCCCGTGGGTGAGCCCGAACAACAAGGACAAGTTCAACGGCGTCCTCCGGTACAGCGAGGGGGACTCGCGCAACGGGATGTCGCTCACCTACCTGGGCTTCAACAACCACTGGCATTCGACCGACCAGGTCCCGCAGCGCGCGATGGACGCCGGGCTCATCAGCCGGTTCGGGTTCATCGAGGAAAGCGACGGCGGCCAGACCTATCGGCACGCCGGCATCTTCGACTGGCAGCGCTCGGGCCAGGAGGACTCCACCCGCATCACCGCGTACACGCAGCGCTACGGCGTGCAGCTCTTCCACAACTTCACCTACTTCCTGAACGACCCGGCCAACGGCGACCAGTTCGAGCAGTACGAGAACCGCTGGACCACGGGGGGCAAGCTGACGCACCGGCGCCTGGGCCATCTGGGCGAGCGACACACCGAGAACGCCCTCGGTGTGGACGTGCGATACGACTCGGTCGGTGGACCGCTGGGGCTCTACCTGACGCGCGAAACGACCCGACTCTCGACGGCGCGCGCCGACGAGGCCGACCAGGTGTCGGTCGGACTCTTCGGCGAGTCCGAGATCGAGTGGAGCCGGACGCTACGCATGACGTTCGGCCTGCGCGGCGACGTCTACCACTGGAACGTGGTGTCCGATAACCCGCTCAATTCTGGCCAGAAGACCTCGGCCATCGCGAGCCCCAAGGTCTCGGCAGCATTCGGTCCGTGGGGTGGCACCGAGCTCTATGCCAACTGGGGCCTCGGCTTCCACTCCAACTCGGCGC